>ENA-UOOH01004188-UOOH01004188.1-fermentation-metagenome-genome-assembly--contig:-NODE-4188-length-10140-cov-3.341200_pt1 | contig 10140 bp, 10 predicted proteins | sample MGYA00245778_ERZ724025 | MGnify/ENA primary metagenome ERZ724025 (study PRJEB28704, sample SAMN03018313) | fermentation metagenome | biome: anthropogenic terrestrial biome; feature: soil; material... | reverse complement strand
GGGAGCAGTCGGCTTTGCGGGATTTGATTCAGACCGATGCTTCAATTAATCCGGGAAATTCAGGCGGTCCTTTATTGGATAGTGAGGGAAGAGTAATAGGGATTAATACGGCGATTATTAAAGAAGCACAAGGGATAGGTTTTGCGATTCCAATAGATAAAGCCGGGGAAACAGCTGACCTGATTATTAAAGGGAAATTACGACGTCCAGGAGCGATTGGCATCAGTTATGTGCCATTTGACCAGACAAACAAGAAGTTGATCGAAAAGCAGGGTTTTTTAATTACGCAAGTTTTCTCCGGCCCGGCATCAAAAGCTGGTTTGAAAGCTGGGGATATAGTGATCGCGATCAATGGACAAGAAATTACTAAAGGCGCCAACTTTACAGGTTTGGATTTGAAAGTTGGTGATCGCTTGACGATGGAGATCTATCGAAACGGTCGTAAGCATAAAGTAGAAATGACGGCCGGACCAATACAGTAAAACGTGAAAAGCCCACTACTTGTGGGCTTTTTTTGCAGACCAAAACTTTTTTCTCGCTTGATAGCAGTACTCTCATATTTTGTAGCTTTCTACAAAGGGTAAGCTAAATTTGGTGTCTATCAATGGGATCTAAATATAAGCTTAGCTAAATCTGGTTTTACTCTATGCGTAGAAACAAGAGTAATGTCTCTGCCGTTTTTGGTCGGAGATGATCGGCAATAGAAAAGCAGAGGCGCAGCGCATATCTTTAGAAGAAGGTAGTTTGGAAGGGAGGAGCGCGAAGATACTACATCTTACAATTTTAGCAGTAGGAAAGATCAAAGAAGACTATTTACGTAAAGGGATTGCCGAGTATCAAAAAAGATTAACTTCTTATGTAAAGTTAAAGTTCTTAGAAATTCCTGATTCCCCCTTAGTAAAAGATCCGTTCAAAGCCAAAATAGAAGAAGGAAAGAAGATCCTGGAGGCAATGAGGGATAATTCCTTTGTGGCGGTTTTAGATCCTAGCGGACAGAAGCTCTCTTCAGAAGAACTTGCGCAGTGGTTAGGGGAACGCGAAATGGCTGGAAAAGAAGTGATGCTGATCATTGGTGGGGCCTCCGGCTTAATCCCAGAAATTTTAGCCCGAGCTAATGATGTATTTTCATTTTCTGATTTAACTTTTCCCCATCAGTTGTTCAGGTTAATATTGATGGAACAGTTATACCGGGGATTTAAGATTTTACGCGGAGAGAAATACCATTTATGATCTAACTTCTCCCCCAAAAGTAGGAGTTGAAACTCCTACTTTTTTCTTAGTAATTTTGCAGTTTTAGTAGATGCAGTCGGGGAAGAGTTCAAGTATAATTACAGTAAGGAGGTGGCGGTTTGATCCAAGTCTATATCGTAGATGACCATCCCTTTGTACGGGAGGGTTTAAAAACGTTCCTCGGTGCTCAACAGGGGATAGAGCTGGTGGGAGAGGCCGGGAGTGGAGAAGAGGCTTTAACAGAGATTCAAGCATTACAACCTGAGATTGTGGTCGTGGATCTGCATTTGCCCGGGATGGGCGGGGTGGAGTTGACCAGAAAAATTCGCGAGGTTTGTGTAAATGCTAAAATAATTATTCTTTCCAGCTTTTCTGAAGAAGATGAGGTGATAGACGCCATCGAGGCTGGAGCTCTGAGTTATCTACTGAAAGATTCCTCTCCGGCAAAACTGGTTGAAGCAATTCAGGCCGCCCAGTTAGGAGAACCTGTTTTACATCCTCGGATTGCTAAAAGATTAATGCAGAGAGTGCGACGGCAAGAACCGGCCGGGGAGCAACTTACTGTTAAGGAAAAAGAAGTGTTAGCTTTATTGATCCAGGGACGATCCAATAAAGAGATGGCCGGCGAATTATGGGTTTCCGACACGACAATTAAGAGTCACGTTAGCAGTATTCTCCGTAAATTAGAGGTAAATGATCGTACCCAGGCGGTGATCAAAGCCATGAAAGAGAGGTTACTAGAGAAATGAACTCTGCGGCTTTGAGTAATCGTAATAAAGAAATGCTCAAAGATGCCGGGAGAGGAGCGCTCTTTGGAATCGGTATTGGTTTTGCCTTTCGGTTAGCATTAGTTGGGATGCCGACTAATCTCCTGGATTGGCTGGCCACTTCGGTTTTTGGGATGGTGATCGGATTTGCGCTTACCTTAAGTATTGAATTTATGACGAAGTTGATTCTTCTCTTCCTGCCTAGTTTAGGAATGTGTCTCTCCTTCCATTTTTTGTTGGATTTTATGGTAGGTTTTGGGGTTTTCTATAGTATTGCTTATTTTTCCGAGCCATTCGGATTTGAGCGAGAGAATATCTTTCATTACAGTGTAGCAGTGGCAATCTCTGCAGCGATGATAGGTTTGTTCTTTCTTTTTATGGGAGAGACAGAGGAAAAGATCCGTTTGGAAGAGGAGAATAAAAGATTGGCGGTATTAGAAGAACGTAATAGGGTAGCCCGAGAACTACATGATTCGGTCGCACAAGCCTTATTTGGGATTAATTTACATCTTAGCACTATAGATTATCTAAACAAACATCAGCCCCAAGATTTACCAAAGGTTATTGCGCAATTGCAGGAGATGGTGGTAGAGATCCAGGCGGAAATGAGGTTAATGATTTACGAATTAAAACCTACAATTTTTGTGGAAAAAGGTTTTTCCGAAAGCAAAGCATACTCAAGCCTTAACCATTCAGGTGAGAGTAGAAATAACCAGGGAGGGAACAGGGAAATTGATCATTAAGGATGATAGAGAAGAGCTTGAGAGGATTATGTTTCAAAATAACAAAGAGCTCTACAAAGGATGGAAGAACGGTTAGCAGAAACTAATGGTACGGTGCGAATCGATACTGTGGCTGCAAAGGAACTATTTTGACGGTGGTTTTTAATGATCTTTAAAAACAGAGAGCGCGTTTCGGAGGGGAAAAGATGAAACGGTTAGATGTTCATGCTTTAGTGAGTGATGGTGTAAAGGGCGCGTTGATCGGAATCGGGATCTCAGCGGTATTCATGTTGATTAGTATTGGTTTTCCCACCTCCGTTTTGAATTGGATATTTTTAATTGGTTTCGGTTTGGGAATTGGATTTTTATTGACGGTTGGTAATGAGCTGGTTGGCATAGTAATCCAATATTTTTTCCCGGTTCTGAAGAAGTGGAGGCTGTTTAATTGTTTTCTTACTTTTCCTGTCAGCACGGTTCTTTTTTATCTGATCTTTAGTTTGTTTTACTGCTGGATACCTTTTCGGGAAAGGCTTACTTACAGTATGGGAGCGGGAATCGCTTCAACTATGGTGGGGCTTTTTTTTATCTATGCGCAGGAAAAAGAGGAAAGAATTCGGTTGGAACAGGAGAATCGGAGATTGGCGGTGTTAGAGGAGAGACATCGAATTGCCCGGGAGTTACATGACTCGGTCTCTCAAAATCTCTTTGGCATCAGTTTACACCTTAATACTTTTGAGTATTTGCGCAAACAGAATCCGGAAGCCTTTCGCAAGAGTGTCCGGCAGTTACGAGAGATGGTAACCGAAACTCAGGTGGAGATGGGGTTATTAGTCTATGAATTAAGACCGGTGGTTATGGAAGGCAATGAGGAAAACCTAAAAGGTGGTGTTCAAACCGCATTATACCGGGTGACACAAGAAGCTTTGAATAATATCGTAAAACACGCCAAGGCCAGATTTGTACAGGTGGAAATGGAGATCGGGCCTCAAGGAAATGGGATTTTGCTCATCCGTGATGATGGACAGGGGTTTGACAAGGAAGAGAGTAGCAGAAAAATCTGTTACGGGTTGCGGGGAATGAAGGAGCGTGTTAGTGAGCTTAATGGTGAAGTGAAGATTAATTCAGTAAAAGGTAAAGGAACCACGGTTACAGTGTTTTTTTAACATATATTATGAAACGAATTTTCTTTTTAAAACTCTGCTTGAAGCAGGGTTTTTTAATAGAAAAATAATGGAAGTATTAGGATGAAAGCGAGTAATAAGCGATAAGCAGCAAGCTCCTCTCTGCTTTTTACCTCCTATTTCTCAATCCTGAGTAACGAGCGCTCTCCTCCCAAAGTAGGAGAAAATTCCCCTCCGAATTGGCGGTGGGAAGTTCAACCCCTCAGTGGAGGTAGGACAAACACATTTATTCTATACTTAAAAGCAGATGACAATTTAGTCCATGAAGCAAACATTATTTTGGAATAAAACTAATTGCGTTGTTATCTTAATTTGAGGTCACCCCAGAATATATAGTGTGTTGCTTGTAAGTCGTTCATCTGGCTACCACCCGCATCACAAAGTGATTTAAATCAAAGCCAGGTGAATCGACAAGCAAGTTGTTCATGCCGCCTACCGACAGTATTACAAAGTATTGTCAATCAAAGGCGGGTGAATCAACAAAGGAGGCATTTCTTTAGAAGTAATAGTTGAATCTGGGAACAACGCAATTAGCCCAAGATGGGGAGGGAAAGATTTAAGATGAAAAAAAATAATCTAAAGTCAGGTCGGAGCGAAGGAATGATTGTAAGTATGCTATTATTCTCTTTATTAGTAAGTATTGGACTGGAGGCAGTTACGAAACCCAGCATTCAGGAAGAGGTGTTGACACAAGGAATAACCTCGTTTTTAACTGGTCGAAGAATGTTTTATAATGCAGAAGCAATGAGCGCGGAGGCAAACGAAGAGTTGCAAGTGGCCAGAGGGTATTTTCTGCGCTTGTCTGAGGGGTTTGAGCAATACTATTGGTTAGCAAAGGTAAATTTTGTTGTCGCAGAATTGGAGGAAGCTAGAGGAGAGAAGCGGGCAGCGGCGCGTGCTTTTACTGAAAGTGGCCAGTGGGCGGAGAAAGCTCTAAAATGCAACCAAGGTTCAAGTGAAGCTCATCGACTCTTGGCGGATTCATATATGAGGCTAATGAATTATAACGGAACTATTTATTTGATGAGTAAAGGTCCCCAGGCTATGAAGTTACTTAATAAGGCGATTAGTCTTGATAAGAAAAATTATGCCGCTTTTAATTCACTGGCCACTTATTACTTAAATGCGCCGGCAATTGGTGGTGGAAGTGTGGACAAGGGAATAGAAGCCTTGCGGAAAGCCTTGGAGAGCAGCGACGAATTTGATAATTTCCTTTCTTATGTATGGCTCGGTTATGCTTACCGTCTGGCAAAGAAGGAGGATGAGGCTAGAAACTATTTCTTAAAAGCTTTGGAGATTTATCCTCGTAGTCCATGGGCGATGGGATGGTTAAACGAAATTAAGTAAGGTAAATCCTTGCTTTATTAAAACATGAGGGTAATAGTAAGGAAATTTCCTTTACCACGAAATTAGGATGAACCAAGAGTTCGAAAAAATAAGCGAAGAACTGCTTATCGCATTATCATGTAAGCTTTTTAGGATCTGCATGGCGGATGGTAAAGTTGTTTTGGAAAAAACAACTGATGATAATGGTAGGTGAGTTAGTGAGTTCCAAAAGGAAGTGAAGGCATGGCTATTTTAAAGGCGGAAGGTGTGGAGAAGGTCTATTCTACCCAAGCTGAGCAGGTGTATGCTTTACGAAAGGTTAATTTTGAGATTAAGACCGGAGATTTTCTGATGATTAATGGACCTTCTGGCAGTGGGAAGACTACTTTACTTAATCTCCTTTCAGGGATTGATCAGCCTACAGCGGGTAATATTTATCTAAACCAACAACCATTAAGAGGATTATCTGACAGTGAACGGACCGTTATTCGGCGGGATAAAATTGGTCTAATCTTCCAATCATTTGAGTTGATTCCAGTATTAACAGTTAGCGAGAATGTGGAGTATCCTTTATTACTACAGAAAATGGGACACCAACAGCGACAGAAACGGGTAAAAGAGGTTTTGGAGCAAGTTGGTTTACGAGAACTGAGTAAGAGGTTGCCATCGCAACTATCAGGTGGCCAAAAGCAAAGAGTGGCAATTGCTAGGGCGCTTGTCACCAGGCCAACTATAATACTTGCGGATGAACCCACTGGCAATTTAGATTCCGAGACTGGGCTGAAAATCATTCGCTTAATGTTGGATCTAAACCGGAAATACCAGGTGGCTGTAGTTATTGTCACCCACGATTTGACTTTGAACCAATATGCGCAGCAGATTTACCAGCTCAGAGACGGAGTATTAACGCAGAAAGGGGAAATAAGAGATGTGGAAGATCGCTTGGCGTAATGTGCTTAGAAATAAACGCCGCTCTTTGCTGAGCATAATAATTATTGTGATCAGTGTGATAGTTTTATTCTTAGTTAAAGGTTATAACACTGGTACTTTCGAGGGTTTAACGATAATGTCGGTGATGCAATATGGTAACCTACAGATCGCCAAAGCAGGGTATTGGAAGAATACAGATAATGAACGTTATCTGTTAGCTAGGGAAGAGACAGTAAAAATAAAAGAAATCTTGGCGGAAAACCCAGCGGTAATTAGCTGCTCCGCAGAATTAGCAATCTATGGAATTATGGGGACTGAAGAGTCCAGCGCCATTGTATCGGGAACCGGTATAGAACCGGGGAGCGGACAAGGTCAGAATCTTATGATGGTAAGCGGATCTAATCTGTTTGAAGGTGATGTGGATCGGGTGCTCCTCGGGAAAGGTGTTATGCAGAAGCTGGGCTTAGAAGAGGATGAGTGGGTTTCGTTAATGACCACCACTTTGGATGGGGCTTATAACGCCGGAAATCTACAAGTAACAGGGGCATTTTCTGTAGGTAATTTAGATGCGGATAATGTTTATGTTATGTTGCCTCTTGGTTATGCTCAGAGTATGTTAAATACCGACGGGGTGGATAAACTTGTGGTCAACCTGGCGGAAGTGAAACAGACCGCAACCATAATCTCCTGGTTAAAGGAGAGGTTTGCGGCTGAAGGCTTGGAAGTAGAAGTTAAAAGCTGGTTGGATCTGGCTACCTTTTACCATCAAGTGCGGAGCCTTTACGAGACAGTTTTCTTTTTCATATCAATTGTCCTCTTTGTTCTAGTCTTCTTTAGTATTTTGGAGATTATATCCATGGCCTTTTTTGAAAGAATGAACGAAATTGGGACCATTAGAGCAATCGGTACCCAACGCCATCAGGTCTTCGTGCTCCTAAGCCAGGAAGGATTGATTTTAAGTCTGATCGCGGGAGTGATCGGCATAGCCGGTGGGTGGTTAGCCGGTTATCTCATTAATCAGGCTAATCTTACTTATACTCCGCCTTCAGTCAGTGAGCCGGTAATGCTCTACATTGATCTAGCATTGGCCAATGGCATTACTCCCTTTGTTTTAGTAGTAGTCGCAACGGTGTTGTCAGCGATTATCCCAGCGGTTAAAGCGGCTCGGCTAAATGTGGTTGAGGTACTTCGCCATTTTTAAAGGGATTTTGAATTGGGGGTTATTTCTAATTAAGAAAGGGGTTGAAGCAATGTCATTCCGGTTATTAGTGGGGAGGGAGAAACGGGGGATAAAAATTACGATCTATGCGTTTCTGAGTTTATTTTTATTATGTTTATCTACTCCAGTGATGGGTAGAGATGCACAGCAGATCTTGGAGGATATATACGAGCGACAGGGCTTAGGCGCTGGTTCGTTTGTCTTGGATCTACAGGTAGATTCAGTTGATGGGAATGAGACATATAATGCATATGTTCGGGTTTATTTACACGCGACTAAAAAGCAGATGGTGACCTTTACCAACCCGGAACGGTTGACTAATCAATCTTTTCTAGTGATCGCTACTAATACTTGGATGTACCAGAAAGGCTTAAACCGCCCTCTACGAATCTCTGCGCAACAAAAGTTATTCGGAGAGGCTGGTATTGCCGAGATTGCCGGTATTGATTATCTCCATGATTATCGGGTGGCGAAGATGGAGGAAACTGCTACTCACTACCAATTGGAGTTACAAGCTTTGGATAAAAAAGTTGCTTATCAGCAAGCCAAGCTTTGGGTGGATAAAGACCGGGTCGTGGTAGAAAAGATTATCTTATTTGCTTTAAACGGTCAACCTTTAAAAGAATTGCTCTATTATAATTACCGACTGCTTAACGGTCATCAAATAGCTTCTATAGAAATCAGAAACCTACTCTATGAGAAAGCTCAGCGAACGGTTATGAATTATCTTTCGATCCGAGGAAAAGAACTGCCTGAAGAAGCCTTTGATCCGTTAATGATGAGCAAGTTTCAACTTCTGGTTAAGGAATAGTGGGAGAAGGATGATGAGGATCTTCAGAAGCAGGGTAGGCCTTAAAATTTTTCAAGTAGCGCTGTGTTTAGCGCTGACCGGAGGAGGCTTGTTGGCAGCGGGCAGCCGGGTAATAGGAAAACCTAACTTCAGTGGAAGAATTAATACGGAGTTTATTTATCATCAGCTGAGTGAGGGGCTCCCTACTTTACAACAACCTTTGCCGGAAACCGAAAGCACAACCGATTTGCAACTGAGTTTATCCGGGTATACCGGAGCTTGCCAATATGAACTGCAAGTAACAGGCTATTTCCATGAATTACTTTTCGAGACGAACCAGGCGACAGTCAGTAGCTTTTTCGGGCCGGTCCTTTGGGAATTTGGAAAAAAAGATTGGGCTTGGGGTAAAGGTCTAGCCTTTATTCCTAATTACCCATTAACACAGGAAGCTGTCTATTGGGGGTTTGAAAACAGAATTATTCTTTCCCCCTTTAGTCTGGTGGCTGGTGTTGTACGGAAGAATTCGCAAGCCGGCGCCGGTTGGCTAAGAGCAGGAAAAATGTTTGAGACCAGTGATTGGGAAACGATTGTATCTTATGTTTGGCGTGATGAACGTTGTTATTGGCAAGGAGGGACTGAGTTTTCCTGGGATTTCTTGAACGGGCTCTGTCTACACGGGGGAGTCAATATTGAGTTTCCGGAGCGAACTGGGAAATATCTACTGGGCGGAGTTTATACCGGAGGAATTTTTACCTATATTATGGAGTATTACTATGCGAAGAATCATTACTTATTTGCCGGTCTTAGCAGGGAACCTGGACTTTTTAGCCGATGGCAATGGGGAATTAAGGAGCTCTTTTCTCTTGGAGATGGTGGGATGATCACTATCCTTAATCTTAAGTATCTTAAAGATCGCACTGTTACACCGGAAATCATAATCACCACTTACGGTGGAGGAAAAGGTAGTGAGACGCAAAAAAACCCGGTAGAATGGGAGTGTGTCATGCGGCTCGAAGTAAAGTTCTAACGAAGGAGAGAAGAGAAGTGGGTAGAAAGAAAAGCAAGAAAGTACTAATTTTTTTAATTACATTGGCGTTAACGGTAATTAATGATGGGGCAGTCGCAGCCGAGTTTTATCCGCTCATACCTTTAGATAGTAGTCTGGTTGGAGTGGAATATGAATACCAGGTAGCTGACTTTACTCCCCGGTTAGGAATAGCCTGCGACTTAGAAACAAAAAACATTCTGAGTTATGTAAGCTTTTCTTATCAAACCGCTCCTTTAGTATGGAGTCTGTCTTATGGTCATTGGACTCATCAGTATGTGCCGGGGTACCATTATCAACAAGGAATAACAAGTAGTCTCTGCTATCAGATCGAGTCAGAGCATAGCCTAACCGGAGGAATCTTTGGTGGGACTCTACAACGCAATGAGGAAAAAATCCGTACAGGACTGATCTTTCTGGATTATAAAAAACGTCTCTATTTTGATTGGGATCGAGAGATAAAATTACATTTAATTACAGTTGCCGGCAAAACAAGGGAGAGCGGTAATTCCTATTATGCTACTGAGTTAGAACTACCAATAATTATGGGTAGCTTTAAGATTAAGCCATGGCTAGGATACTCCAAACAAACCCGGTTGCTTGCTCCTTACTACGACTTGAGAAACTTAGTTCGTGGGTATCAGAGAGACGAAATTCTTGGAAATCGTGGATTTACCATTTCTTTTGAACAACAATGGACCTTGTTTCCCTATAGTAGCTTACCATTTCTGGAATTGTTAAACGCAGTTGTTTTTACGGATGCCGGAGGAGTGCTTAAGAGTAACCAAAAAGCAGAAGAATTTGAACTTTATAAAAGCATTGGGGCGGGTTTGGCTTTAAAGATGGGCGAGTTTGAGATTCGTCTAGAGAAGGTCTATAATCGGTGGGGTGAAGGACAGATTCTTTTCGGTGGGATGTGTATTAATTGAG
>ENA-UOOH01004187-UOOH01004187.1-fermentation-metagenome-genome-assembly--contig:-NODE-4187-length-10143-cov-11.580888_pt1 | contig 10143 bp, 9 predicted proteins | sample MGYA00245778_ERZ724025 | MGnify/ENA primary metagenome ERZ724025 (study PRJEB28704, sample SAMN03018313) | fermentation metagenome | biome: anthropogenic terrestrial biome; feature: soil; material... | reverse complement strand
AAAGTGGTACAAAAAATATTAGCGTTTTTGGTACACTTTATATTGACATTCACAATAATGCCCTGACTGTCCAAATAATTCTAATGCACCTGGAACAAATGCTGGATTTTCTTCAAAAAATTTTTGAAATATCTGTTCATCATCACTGTTATTATCTAATATTTTTTTATATTCTTTTAATGATACTCTCTCATATTCTTCCCAATTAATCTCTTTTGGGGCATCTTTAATTATTTCATAGTTCTTTTTAAACATACATTTCTCCTAATAATCTAAGCCTAGATAAATAATAAAAAATCTTGCGGAACTTATCACTACAGATTCATTCTTTTGAATTTCCACTATGCGTGAACCTAACTGCAAACTTGTCACAGCCCTCAATTATTTCATTATCTTTATAATCAAAAACAATTGCAGTACTGAACTTGGCTCTTGTCACGGCAACATAAAATTTTGCTCTACTTTGATCTTTCATTTTTTTAGAATGATCTTTCATCCAATCAATCATTGGCTTCGTTGGATAAATCAATACCCTTTCAAAAGTTTGCCCTTTAGACTCTCCAAAATTCATGGCAGGATAACTTATATTTACTGGAATTGAAATATTATCTCTTAACTGCATCGGCTTATATCTTCCAAAGTATCCATTAATATCACATGGCTTTATTAAGAATACTCCATCATGTTCGCTCATTATTTTTTGCTTTGATTTGCATGCTTCGTATTCAGGATAGATTTTATTTGCAAATGCACAAATTTTCTCGTTGTTTCTATAAGAGTATTGTAAAGTAGATCTATCAATTTCACATCGTGTTTTACATTTTTCTTGAATATATTTATCTATTGCACCGTTAATATATGCTTTGTTCTTTTGTTCATCGTGTGTATGATAGGTAACTTGACGAGGGTCTCCAACCATCAATAAATTATTAGTACTTTCCATTAAGCACCTTATTATATCCAAATCATATCCAGCCATATCTTGAATTTCATCAATAAAAATGTACTGATAAATTTTACTAATTCTCTTAATTACATCGCCTTTTGTCTTTTCGTTACAACGAAAAGCAAATTTCGATAACTTGTCTGTGTATAGTCTATATTGCGAATCAAAAAAATGTCTATCAATATTATATTCAGGAAAACAAATTGGTTTACCTTTAAGATAATATTTTACTGCAGATTTTGAATTAACAAGTAAAATTCCATTTATTTTACGTTCTGTCATTACCCCTTGATAGGGTTTTATACCATGCTGCAATAGGAAAGCAAACCATGTTTGTATTGTAATATTTGCTGGAATCGCACCATTGACTTCAATGAATTTCTTTGCGATTTCTTTTCCATTAGCTTCCGTGAACGTGGTAATTAGCACTTTATCTTGCTTTACTTTAAGTGCGCACTTCACAATATATGTTGTTTTGCCCGCACCTGCTGCAGCAATAATAAGTTTGTTATTCATAATCTTTAATTGCATCCATAATGTAATCAGGATAATTAATTTTATCTGAACTCATAAATATTTTTAAAGCAGATTCTGTTTTCTCGTGTTTCATATGTTTTAGCAAATCATCCACTTCCGTATATGAAGTTCCTAATACCTGATTAATCGACTCAGGACTGTTAGCCTTTAGTAATTTAGGCTCAAGCGTATTATAGTTATATGCTTGTTTTCCAATTACAAGGTTTCCTATATCAACAACAGGATCTACGCATATTTTGACATAAGGCTTCTTATTTTCCCCGATATAATTTGCATACTTACGATTAATTGCATCAATGTCACCATCGTTATCTGTGACAACTGTAACGGGTTTACAAAGTAAATCAGCTATCTCTAAAAATCTCAAAAACGACGTACCTACAGAAATAACATCTATCTCGTCTTGAATTGGAAGTTTGCCATCGTGTAAATCCATATATGCCCTTTGAATGATAAGTTCATCTGAATCGCCTTCAACTAAAATTGCTCTTCGACATAAAATTAGGCGAAGCGTGTCATATCCGGCAATCTTTTTAAAGAACTCGTTTGACCTTAAATTTGAAAACCGAATCGCCTTTTGTTGATTTAATAAAATTATATTATCCAATCCAAGTTTATTGGCGACATAACTATTATGGGTAGATACAATGATTTGTTTTTCCTTATATTTAGCTTCAATTGCTGATATTAACTGATTCAATTTTGTATGTGAAAGATGGCTTTCTGGTTCTTCCAGCAAAATAATATTAGCTTCTTGTGCTTTCTTATGTGACAAAGCTAATTCCGTCTTGACGATACATTGTTCGCCTTTGCCAATATTATTAAATGGTATATAATCTAGCTGGGTTATCAGGCTACTTTCCCAAGCATTTTTGGTTCCAAGCTCAACACTTAATTCGATTTTCTTTCTTGTAATTGATGGTTGACTATTAATTTTTTTATTAATCTCTGATATCGAATTATCTTTCATGAAATTTTCCTTCATTTTTCGATGAGCTTGAGCAACATGAGTAATATCTTCGGGATCCAATAAATCCTTTACGATTCTAGAAATATAAACATCCGAACCATTATGGAATCTGCTACTTGTCGAATCAATCATGGCACATTTTAAGGGAATCCCTTTGCTGCTTATTGCTTGTCGTGCAAATGACTCCCAAACTATATCATAATATTCAATCGGCAAACTTAGCATATCATGGGTAGTAATTAAGGATTCGTATTCATCATTATATTTTTCATTGTATTCAATTTTGAAAACTAATCCCTCGGCTTTTGTTCTCTCGGTATTCCCATTGCCTTCAAACAAAGGACAAAAACCTTCAGAAAAGTACAGCTCAATGATAATACTCGGTGGAAATACTTTTTCCCCTTTACTTATTGAATTAATATAATCCAATACAATTTGATTATTAAACATATACTGAGATAATTCTGTTTTAACATTTCTTCCATTATATAAACCCGTAAGGGCGAGATTTATTGCTTCCAGAATTGTCGATTTCCCAGATTCATTATTGCCAACAAGGATATTAATACCTTCATTAAATTCCAAAATAAATTCACCATAAAAGCACTTAAAATTGTATATTCGCATTTTTCTTATAGTCATAAGATAAATATCTCCTTGTCGGTAATAAAATTCTCAACACTATATGAGATTTCCATTATAGACATTTGCTGCATTTACCTAACAAATTATTTAATTTATATGGAAATTATAGCACATTCCTCATATTCCCATCTTAAAAAGCGATGCCTAAATTTTATTGAATTGAGCTGTGCAAGTTTATGAATAAATCCCTCCCCAAAATGTTTATGGGAATAATTAGTTATGATAAAATGAAGTCGAATTGAGTAAAGAGGCATAGGCATCTTAACAGCAAAGTAAACAGAGCCCGAAAACAGGATATTTATACGTTCAACTCTGTTTCGGACATCAGAAGGAGTCGGCTTTTTAACATTTCCAATTCATTTGCAGGCAGATATATTTCAATGCTGCCGACAAACGGGTGCTGGTCGTCAAAGAACGATAATGCCGGCAAATGTACGTGAATATTGGGAATATCCCAAAAACCAGTATCAAGCCCTAAATTCAGCTCTCTTGACCAGCCAGGTTCAAAAAATTCTATGCCCAGAGCGGATAATAATATCAACAGTTCATTTTTTATAAGGCTTTCTCCATGGTCGCCAGTCCAATATCTATGTACAGGTATTAATAATTGATGAGATGATTCAATTGCATGATAAACGGCGCCTTCACGTGTGCTGCTGTAAATCGGAGAAGGATCTTCGCAGTTTATTAAATGCTTGATGATCTCCAAAGAATCTTTATACCATCGTCTTTTATTTAATTCGTGTTCATGCTGGTACACCCAAACCCTGCGAGTATTGCTGTTTTCTATGTAGTTTTGCTTTGCTCCTAATATTGAATGGCGGAATTCGGGTTCAGTTAAAAACGAGTAAACATCCTGATGAGTATATTCGGGAATGACGGCGGCAATAAGCTCGGCCGCACGTCCGAGCCGAAGAGAAGCATCGTAGCCGCCGACATAGATTTTCCCGTAAAGTTCCGGGTATTTATAAAATATTGGGTTAACCTTCATTGTTATTTCCCCTTTCAAGCGAGGTGAATCATATGCAAAACGCAAAATTACCGGATGGAACAATAATAAACGCGAAGGAGTATATTGAAAGCGTTCATAAAGGCAAAATATACTGTGTTTACTGCGGCGTTACAGTCATTCATGTAAATCCCGAAGATCGCGACCCGTTCTTCAAGACAACAGGCCAGACAGATAAATCACGGCATCTGGACAATTGCGTACAAAAACGTAATTTGCAGGTTTTTGATTCATTAAAAATGATAAATAAATATACAACAAAACTAGCCGATACACACAGCAATGGTGAATACATCATTAAAATTAACTTCGACAGCTTCGATATCAGAAAACAACCCAAAGGCCAAACGCCAGAAATAGGCTTTGACCATCATAAAAAGAAATTACCATACGCTAACGGTTACACAAATTATAAAGACAGTCCGATAAAGTCTATTACCTCACTGAAAACCATAGCAAGGCTGCTTAAAAATAAACCTGAAGAACTGGCTAAGATTGTTTTAGTGGTAAACGGCCAACGCTACAGGTTGAACGAGCTCGTCTTAAACCAGAACCAAGCTAATGAATTAGCTCGCAGCAATATTGGAAACCTTGATTATATAGTCTACGGTCAAGTCATGTCTGTAAAACGAAGAGAAAAAGTCATATACATAAACATGTCCGTGCAAGATGGAATGGAACCTTTTACAGCAATGGTTTTCAAAAAATATTTTGTTCATTTCAAATACAAAGACGAAAAACTTATAGGAAACCCTGTATTGATAGCTGGCAGACTTAAACTTAACGACAGAAATAATAAAGCTGAAATGGTCATTTATTCGAGTAAACAGCTTGAAGTGCTATAATAATTCTAAGTTTACCCCCTCCATCAGCAGCTGCCGGCTGGGATGTTAAAGAGTTCGAGCTTAAAGCTATGGCAATTGGGATTTTCGTCTACCGTCTTTTATCAGGCTATATGCTTATACACTTTTGAAGATAGGTAATTTCCGCATCTCCTTAATAATTTTCTCTCCGTCCCGCATCAGTTTTATTTCTACAAATACATATTCGCATAGTATAGGGTTTTTCTGTTTCAATTGCGCAAGTCCTACAGCAAAGATTAGTGCCTTTTCAGAAGCCTTGGCCCGTTTAGTTATTACTCCTTCCAGCACTAGCTGGATTCCTTTAGGAGTCATTTTGGCGAACATGTCACGCATCTGGTCTAATTTGTCATTCATCTATCGTCTAGCCTCCCTTTTATTTTTAAACCCTTATAAAACAAAAAGCGCGATCCAAAACTTAGTCCTCAAATTCGAAAACGATCTTCATGTCCTGGTTCAGCGCCAGGAAAGCTTCAAAATTACCGCCGCGCTTTGCTTTGAAGCCCTTTATTTTATCGCTTCTGCCTTTAGCCAGAATCTTTTTAGCCTGGGTCTCCGATATACTTTTACCCGCTATTTCTTTCCAAATAGCGAATTTGCAGCCTTCCTTCCAAGCCGAACAGGAGTATGCTTTTTTGGTCTCTGTCACAGAGGCGCCGCATAAAGGGCACTTTCCTAATTCCTTTTTCTCTTCCTGAATGTTGTCTATAATTACACTTCCCGCATCTGCTACAATAGCGGTTACATAGTCTTTGATCTCTTCAATAAATTGGTTAAAGCCTACTTCTCCCTTTTCCACGCCTATCAACTTATCTTCCCACGCCGCGGTCAGATCGGCAGATTTCAGCCCTTCTGTTTTCAGGATATCAATTATGCGTTTGCCTTTGGCTGTCGGCATCAGGGCTTTACCTTTTGCAGCTATATATCCCCTTTTCTTAAGGGTTTCCAGGATAGCGGCCCGAGTGGCCGCCGTGCCTAATCCCCAGTCGCCGGGCACGTCGATACCGGATTTTTTACTGGCTGTTTTCATTGCATGCAGTATTGTCGCCTCGGTGTATCGTTTCGGAGCCTGGGTAGTTTTTTCGCTGAATTCAAGAGCGCTTATCTTGACATCGTCGCCTTTTTTAAGTTCCGGAAGCGATTGTTCCGCTTCCTCCTCTTCGGGATCCTCGGTCCGCGATACCATGCCGGGTATTTCTCTGTAGCCCGGCTGTTCGGCAAACTTAGATAATGCTTTGAATTTATGGCCGTTTATTTCATATTCGATCCGGCGCTCCCTGAAAACGGCCGGCGGGTAAAATATGGCCAGAAAATAGGCCGTAATAAGTTCATATAAGGTCAAAAGATCCCCGCTCAGTTTATTCGGTACGGTATCCAGCGGAATAATGGCATAATGGTCGTCGATCTTACTGTCGTCAATTGCTTTTATGGTCGGCCGGGCTGATTTAATGCGGTCAGCAAAAGGACCATACCGTTCCATATGCTTTATTGCCTGTATCCGGCTCATGAAAGTGGGCTCCAGGTCCGAAGATAAATACCTGGAGTTGGTCCTGGGATAAGATATAAGGCGTTTTTCATATAATTCCTGCGCCAGCAGCAAGGTTTGGGCCGCCGTCCAGCCAAACCTGGTATTGCATTGCTTCTGAAGCTCGGTAAGGTCCGGCGGCAGGGGCGGGTTCTGTTGGATTTGCCTGTTTTCAAATAAGGTCACCTTTCCTTGGCCGTCTTCTACTTCCCGGATGATTTTTAACAGCTCGGACTTTTCCCTGATCTGCTCTCCGGCATATTTGGCAATAAAAGAGCCTTTACCGGATTCGGTATTGGCCGACAGCACATAGTAAGGCTCCGGTTTAAAGTTTTCGATTTCTCTTTCCCGGCTGACTATCAATGACAGCGTAGGGGTCTGCACTCTCCCTACGGAAAACAGTTCGTTGGTATGTAACCTGGTGGTATAGGCTCTGGTAGCGTTTATACCCACATACCAGTCGGCCATATTTCTGCACCTGGCCGCGGCGTACAGATGGTCATAAATTACCGCCGGCTTCAGATTATTCATGCCTTCCATTACTGCCGCCGGTGTCTGGGATGATATCCAAAGGCGCTTCACCGGTTTGGAGTTATTGGTATAAGATAAAATGTAGCGGGCAATCAGCTCCCCTTCCCGCCCTGCGTCTGTGCCTATAATAACTTCTTTAATATCTCTTCGCTGCACTAAACTGCGAATAACATTCAGTTGTTTACTTTTCCCCGGGTTATGCGCAGCCGTTAACCGGAAGTCTACTAATAACGGCAGATCCGCATAGTTCCACTTTTCCGGAACGCCGATCCCCTGGATCTCAACCAGATGACCCAAGGCCCAGGTAACGATAAATTCCTCGTTTTCGAGGAATCCGTCCTTTCTTGTGAATGAGCCCAGGGCCTCCGCATAGTTCATCGCTACGGATGGTTTCTCCGCTATGATCAATGACTTGTCCATTTTCCCCCTCCTTAATGATATGGTGATGAAAATCACCGCTAATTACATAGATGGAAATTTATTTGGTCGTGAAAAAAGCCACTATATGTCTACCATTCGTATGTTAACTTTGCTCACCCGGTGAGGATTAGAGCGCAGTAAATATGCTTCGCCCGTATCCAGTTGCTTGATCTTATCCGGATGAACGATAAAGGAACGGTCCTTTTTTACCGTTCCCCCGCCGGTCAGTTCTCTTTTCCCTGTTTCCGAATCGGCGTTGACCTGCTCCGTCCATACGGTGGTCAGCTTGGTGCCTATGGTTGTGGCGAACAGTTCCGCGCTGTCCGGGTTGCGCTGACTGTGGATGATCTTGGTATTGGTGTTGGCCAGCACCTGCTTCGCATCCTGGGGCGGAAGGGTGGCGATCTCCTGTAATGCTAAAATCACATGGAAACTGGCGCTGCGGGCTTGCCGAAGTATGTTATAAAACTCCGAATTGGCATAGTCGCTGAATTCGTCAAAAATAGCGTACACTTTGCCGGTATTATCCTCTTCTCCTAAACGCCTTCTTTCCCGCTCCGCAACCACCGTCTTGATGTCCTGGATGACCAGGCGGGCAATCATCGGGGCGTACTGGCTGTATTTGGAACTGGAAAGGCTGAAGAGGATTATCGCGCCTTCGTCCATTGCGTCTCTGATGTCTAACGTCCTGCTGTCGCCGGTATCGGTTAGCAGATTCCTCAGTTCCTTATCGGCTTCGGCAAAAATCATAAGCCGTGAAAAAATGCCCTGATAGGCCTCTATTTCCTCCTCTGTCAAGCTTTCAATGGCAAGGGCTGCCCGTACTGCTTCTTCGTTTCCTCCCCTGGCCAGACTTATCAATTTATCTTCCCGGAGATTTTTCGAGGCGTTGATCAAATCAATGCTGCTGCCCGTATTCAGGAGGATATGGAAAGCATTCTGCAAATAGCGTTCTGCGCTCAGTTTGTAATGGGGTTCGGTCCAATCGCTGGTACCGATGATCTTGTCTTTTAGCTCAGTGGCGCCGCCATGGCGGAGAGGGTTATAATGACAGCTGTCTTCCGGATAGGTCAGTGAAAACATATAAAAGGGCCTTCCGAATTTCCCGGCCAGCCTCCGGCATAAGCTTAACAGCCCTGCGTCTCCCTTCCCGTCTATGATGCAGCAGGAAAGAAGGCTCTGGCAGCAGTACTCAACAAAGTTGGCCAGGGTCGTTGTTTTCCCCGCGCCGGTCGCACCAGCCACCAATATGTGGGCATTGGCTTCACGGTTAGTGATGACTTCGCCCGGTGCGATCAAAGTGCCGTCTTCCGGGTGCTCCGTCTTTGATATATCTTCTTTCTGCCGGGTCTGTTCCTCTTCTTCGTCCATCCTGGTCAGGGCCTCCTCAATCTCCCGCCGATCGCCCAGGATGTCTCTTTCCGGCTGGTTGGGCCAGAATTCAAACCCTAAATAGACAAAAGGGGTGCCGGTCAGTGCGAAATTGATTATCGGCTTCAGGTATTCAGGTTTAATATACCCGCCAAATCCCGCATAGTGCCCGATAAAGTATAAGATATACTGAAGTTCCAGAGCCAACCATTCTTTAAATGCCGGGACGACCTGCGAGTAAACCAGTATACACAGAATAAGCCCTATTCCCCGGCAGAGCCAAAGTATTTTACGGCTATGTATATATTTTCTTCCGGCAAAGTGCAGAGCGCCTGCCGGGATCAAGGCGGGCAGCAGAACCAGGGCCGCAGGGAGCTTCCACAGATCGTTTTTCTTTTCCTCGTCATACTGCTCATACACGGCCTATACCCCTTCCCGGCAGAATATGCGTGAAAGTTCGGTATTCCCATTAGTCAGACATAGGGCTAAGTCTGATTTCCATGGTCCCATATATCTGGCGTCTTCCGGCTTTTTACCGGCCTGGGTCAACCTTTCTCCCGGCTTTTTTATAATGTAAATTCCACCGTAATAAAAATCCCAGAAGAATACCTCATCCCCGGATGTAACCAGATCGAAATCCCGGATAAGCTTGCCGGGCTCGCTTGGCAGCCAGTATTCTGTCAGGAATGGGTTTTGACGGATATGCCTGATCAATTGTTCCATGTATTCCCTGCCGTAAAACGGCAGCCATTGATCATAAATAAGCCGCAATTCATACTCTGCCGTCTGTTTATCAGGAGGCGTCGATTCCCGGCCGGCATTTGCAGCTGCTTCAAGCTGCGTCTGCTTCTCCTGAAGATCGCATTCTTCCTGAAAACCGGCGAATATTTTTTCAGCCGGCATTTCAAAAAAACCGGCTATTATTTGTTTGGTTTCCTGATCCGGTATCCGTCTGCCGCTCTCATAATTGGCGATTTGATTCCTGGTTAAGTCCAAAAGCTCTGCTAACTGGCTTTGACTCAGATTCCTTTTTTTTCGCAGTTCGATCAGTTCTGTGTTTTCCATCCTTATTCACTCCTTCCGACATTCCGTCCGACACAATAGGGCGACACAACCACTGGCTGACACAACTGCCGGGCTGACACAATCAGCTGGGGTGACACAACCCCCGACTGACACAACTGCCAGGCTGACACAACCGCTGGGGCTGACACAATCGCCGGCCGACACAACTGCCGGGCTGACACAATCAGCTGGGGTGACACAATCCCCGACTGACACAACTGCCGGGCTGACACAATCAGCTGGGGTGACACAACCCCCGACTGA
>ENA-UOOH01004185-UOOH01004185.1-fermentation-metagenome-genome-assembly--contig:-NODE-4185-length-10144-cov-11.410348_pt1 | contig 10144 bp, 10 predicted proteins | sample MGYA00245778_ERZ724025 | MGnify/ENA primary metagenome ERZ724025 (study PRJEB28704, sample SAMN03018313) | fermentation metagenome | biome: anthropogenic terrestrial biome; feature: soil... | reverse complement strand
AAGGAAGGTTGGACTTCTGGCCGAAAAGCAGGAGAAGGTTTATCTGGGGCAACCGGTCGTTATCTTTGTTTTTTCCGTGGCGAACCTGGCTAAGGCAATCCGAATAGCTTGAAATTGATGTGGAATCGTACGCCCAGTACTCATCCCGGATACGCCGCCTGCCCTGAAGCCGGAAGAACCGTTGCTTCTGCTCCTCGGTAATGCCGGCGAACATCTCGCTGCTTCTTTGCGAGGCAATATCCCCGCCGTGAGGATGCCGGTGCAGGAGACCCCACCGGCTGAATCGGAACAGGGGGCTGCTTTCCTCAAGAATGAGAAAGTACGCTATCGAGAGGATCATCTTGTAATTATTGGGAAAACAGGACTGAAGATCATCGATAAGGCCAATCTTCTCACCAATCCTGTCCAGTAGATAAGTTGCACCGTAGAACTGTCTGCTCACCGACAGCGAAGGAACTCTGCCACGCTTTGCCCTGATTGGCTCCTGGCTTTCCGAATCATCCTTTCGGCACCGGCCGTCCGTAAGCTTTATCTCGCCGGTTTCATCATCGATGCGACCGATCAATCTCCGGGTTGATCTCGACTGCTTCTTTTCCTTATCCCATCGGGATATAGACTCATAGGCATAGGTTATGCCTGACCGCTTGTCCAACTGTTTTACTATGCTCATGGCTTCTATCGTTATGTGTACAAATATAATACATAACGATGTTATATCCAAATAAAATGAGAACTATTTTGCCAATAAACAGCATTTTATGTGATCCTTTCCATACTACGCTTGTTAGGCGTTCCGGGAATGCAGGTTTCATCGCTTGCTCAACATAATTCCATTCTTCTTTATTGAAAAAGATAGATTAGTTCGCTAAGTGAATGAATTGTTTCAATACATGAGTGAGTTTGCGATCTTTTTCTATTGAGCCAAATTACTTTCATCCCAGCATTTTTCCCTCCAAGGTAGTCATTTACGTAGGAATCACCGATAAAAATACAATCAGAAAGGAGTTCACCAGCTTTCCGAGATGCTGCTTCAAAAATTTCTTTATAGGGCTTGCAGTGACCAACTTCTTCAGAAATAATAATAGGATCAAAATATTTGATCAGTTCATTGTCGATAAGTTTTTTTGTTTGGTCAACCTTAGGTCCGTTTGTAATGATGCCCATCCGGTATCCTTGCAACTTTTTCAACAAAGGGATTGTGTCGGGAAATACATGACATGATTCAATAAAATGCTGATGATATTTCAAGTAAATCGGTATAGTTTCTTCTTTCGTAACTACTTTGCCGCAAATTCTGAAAAGTTCATTAATTCTCATTTCCTGTTGTTCTCGCTGACTTATGACGTTTCTAAAAAATAAATTTAGGTAATGCTCTGTAATTTTAATCCACTCGTTAAATATTATTTCTGGATTCGCTCTTAATGAATAATCATGGACAATTTTCATGAGTGCAACTTTATGTGCAAATTCACTGTTCAGTAGTGTATCATCAATATCGAAAAAGATAATCATATTTCAAAAAGTATTTCTCTTTATCAAACTAAAATCACACCGAATCTTTTTCATTTTCTTTTCGATAATCATTTTGGAAGCAAGTTCTCCCATTTGCCTGAAATTAGTAGAAAAAACGGTTAACCCATCAAGGATAATTTCATTTATTGGTGACTCGTTGTAAGAAATAATACCAATGTCTTTTCCAATGATGCAGCCTTTTGATCTTGCAGACTTGACAAGTTCGATCAGTTCAATATCCAACTGCCCATTTAGAATAAAATACGCTTCATGTTTTTGGATTTTAGTAATTTCGATATTATTCTGGATTTCGAATTTAACCTGATATTCTTGGCAAAATTTCTGGATCCCTTTTTCAATCAAAGGGGCATACAAACTCCCTGGCATAGAAATGATATTTAGCTTTTTGAATTTTGTCAAATCACCGACGACCTGTCGCAGTCCCTCAAAGATATCATGTTCAAAATCCTGATAAGCTGAGCCAAAGTTTCCTGAAAGTCCTTTGATCAAGTGGTCAAGTATAATCAGTTTTCTGTTGGGGATCTTCTTTAGAATTTTGACGGCTCGTTTTTGTATTTCAGGTTTTAAGGGAAAATGAGGAGTTATAATGTAATAATCATAATGACCGAGATTCTCATTAATAAAATATTCAAAAAGATCAATATCCTGGTTGTGCAAGCAAATTGTATTTTCTGAAATATTTCCGATATCTTTTACTATTGAGCTGAATAACACTTGTTTATACGTACTTATTTTATCGAATAAAAATAATATTTTTATCTTTGTTTCACTTTTGTAGTTTACGAAAAAGCCTTTTCCATGGGATGATTCAATTATACCTTTTTCCCGTAGAATGTTATATGCTTTTTTCACCGTTTCCTTTGAAATATTAAGTTCGTTTGCCAACTCGTTCATCGATGGTATAAACTCACTTTCGTGATACTGTCCAATGGATATCATATTCTGGAGAGATTGGACAATCTGTTTGTATATTGGTGTCTTTGACCCGGTATCGACTTCAATTTTTGCTTTCATTTGAACTAATTTTACTTAATCACACTTTATATTTATAATTAATTTCCTAAATAATTGCAAATGTAGACAATCTTGCTTACTTTTGCACCACACTACACATAAGCATGTGTGTTTTTTCCTGAGAAATTGAACAAATATAACGTAAATTCAATTAGTAAATGCAACTTTGTAGGAAGAATAGGATAGTTTTTTTTCAGAGCCAGGGAGGAAGAATCCTCCCCTTTGCTCTGATGGAAAAAAATGACTATAATTGTTCTCCGCTTAAAGTTCACATTTATGAGTCATCTAACCAAAGAGCAAAGATATACTATTGATTCCATGTTACAAAACGGCTATACCCAAAAAGATATAAGCCAAGTTATAAACAAAGACAAGTCAGTTGTTTCTCGCGAGATCAGTCGCAATTCTGATAAGCGAAGCGGACAATACAAATCTGATTTGGCACATCGTAAATACCTGAAGCGTCAGGATTACAAGTACAAACCAAGAACTTTCACACCCGAAGTAGAGAAACATATCAGAGATAAATTGCGTCTTAAATATAGTCCTGAACAAATTGCGGGTGCTGCCAAAATGAACGGAGATAAATGTGTGTCACATGAGCGAATCTATCAGTTTATCTGGAAAGATAAGCGTCAAAAAGGGTTGCTGTATCTCGATCTGAGAAATCGGGGTCGTCGCTATAAAAAACGAAGTGTGGTACACGATAACCGGGGAACCATCCCCAATCGTACAGATATCTCTCAAAGACCGCCCGAAGTTGAACTACGGGAACGCTTTGGTGATTTGGAAATAGTCCTTATCATAGGTAAGGATCACAAAGGCGCTATCTTAACCATCAACGAGAGAGCAACCGGAATGGCCAGACTCCGAAAATTGGATGGCAAGGATGCTGAACAACTGGCACTGGCTGCCATTGATTGCTTAGAGGATTGGAAACCTTTTCTGAAAACAATCACATCCGACAACGGGAAAGAGTTCTCGTGTCATCAGATGGTAACCAAAGACTTAAATATCGACTTTTTCTTTGCTAAGCCATATGCAAGCTGGCAAAGAGGTTCTAACGAAAACTATAATCGCCTGGTAAGGCAATATATACCGAAAAAAGTTGATTTTAAATATGTTACACATGAATATGTGAATTATGTGGAACAGCAAATAAACAACAGGCTAAGAAAAAGATTTGGGTATTTATCTCCAAATCAGATATTTTCGCGAATTTGGAAACTACTCGTAAAAAGCGGGTGATAACTTTTGGAACCGTCCCATCGAGCTCGAAAAAAGTTATCCTCGATTTTTTCGTCAAACATATCATTTAATTAATTTAGTTAATAATCAAAAAAGTTGCATTTTCAACTTGAATGTAGGTAATTATAATCTGGCAGAAATGAAGAAAGAGAACAAGCAATATAAATGGGAAGTTCTGGTGCTCTTATGGATCGCTTTCTTCCTGAACCAGGCCGACCGGCAGGTTTTCAATGTGGTTTTACCCCTGATTAAAACCGACCTGCAGTTATCCGATCTTCAAATAGGCTCCATTGCCACTGCCTTTAATCTGGTGTATGCCTTGCTGGTTCCTCTGGCGGGATACGTTGGCGATATTTTCAGTAAGAAATGGATTGTGGCGCTGAGTATTTTATTCTGGAGTATTACCACCATGCTTACGGGCCTGAGTAATGGCGTGCTGATGCTGGTTTTGATGCGAAGCATTGCAACAGGAGGGGGCGAAGCCTTTTTTGGTCCAGCCAACTATTCCCTGCTGGCCCAATATCATAAGGGAACCCGGGCTTTTGCCATGTCAATTCATCAAACTTCCTATTATGTCGGGATTATCCTGAGCGGTTATATAGCCGGCTATATTGGCGAGCGTTACGGCTGGCGAAATGCTTTTTATGTTTTTGGTGCGATCGGGGTCATCCACGGAATTGTGTTGATGTTCAGGTTGAAAGATAAAAAAGAACCTCAGGAAGAAAAGCAGGAAGAGAAAGTCAGGTTGCTCGAAGGATTTAAAGTGCTTTTCGGCACGCCAACCGCGCTGATGCTTACGATCGGTTTCAGCGGCCTTATTTTCGTGCTGACCGGCTATCTGACCTGGATGCCGACTTACCTTTATGAAAATTTTAACATGAGCCTTTCTTCCGCCGGCTTCCACTCGATGTTTTATACGCATTTATTTGCCTTTATCGGGGTTATTCTGGCCGGAAAGTATTCCGATAAGTTTGCCAAAAAAAATCCGGCCTCGCGCATGATGATGCAAGGGCTCGGCTTGTTGATCGCCGTTCCTTTCATTGTCATGATGGGTAATTCGGGCGTGCTGGCAACGATTTATATCGGGTTTGCCGGATTCGGCTTTGCCCGGGCATTCTTTGATGCCAATACCTATACGGTGCTGTACGATGTGATTCCTGAAAAATATCATTCGTCCGCATCGGGTGTCATGATTATGACCGGCTTCCTGGTAGGCTCCATGTCCCCAATTATCCTGGGCTATATGAAGCCCTTGTTTGGCCTTTCGTTCGGCCTTTCCATGCTCGCTGCTGTCTGGGCCGTTTGCGGACTGTTACTGGTTTTTACCTCAAAATATCTTTACAAAAAAGATTATGCCCGGGTTCACTGATTATAAAGGCCGGAAGGCTTGCCTGCTTGAGAACCGGTGGATCAGGCTGTATGCTGTTCCGCAACTCGGTGGCAGGTTGATCCAGCTGGAAATGGAGGGGCATGGATTTTTCTTTGTCAATCCGTTGCTTGAAGGGAAGGAACCCGGCCCGACCCGCCTCGGCGAGAACAATACCTGGCTGAACTTTGGCGGCGAAAAAATATGGCCGGCCCCGCAGGGGTGGGATTCTGCCGACCAGTGGCCCGGCCCGCCCGATCCGGTACTCGACAGCTGTGAACATATCGCTGAGCTGGCCGATGGCAGCAAAAATGAACTGCGACTGACCAGTCCTGCCGACCGATACACGGGCTTGCAGATTATCCGGGATGTATCAGTTTCCGAAAACCGTCCGGAAGTAAACGTTTCCGTTACCTTTAAAAACACAGCAAATACTCCAAAGCGCTGGTCGGTCTGGCCGGTCATGCAAATGAGCACGCCCGGACAGGGAGAGGGGCAATACCAGGTGGTTTGCCCGGCAAATCAGCAGAGCCGCTTCCGCAACGGATATCAGGTGATGCACGGACTGGTGAATAATCCCCAGTTCTCGCTGAATACGCAGGGGAATGTGCAGGTTGATTACCAGTACCTGGCCGGAAAAATAGGAATGGACGCCGATGCAGGCTGGGCAGCTTTCAACGATAAGGAAACCGGAAAGGTTTTGGCGGTCATGTTCCCGTACGAAAAGGACAAAACCTACCCCAATGATACTTCCTTTCAGGTCTGGACAGCAGGCCGGGGGATGGTTTATTCGAGGAATGTCGTCCGGCAGCATGCTGACGACCGGAAGCAGAACCCGCCTTACCTGGAACTGGAGCTGCTGTCGCCGCTTCAGGAAATCATGCCGGGAAAGGAAGTTCAGTTTAAATACCGGATGCTGGCATCGACCATTCCTGCGGGAGAAACAGTAAAAAATGTCAACGAGACGGGTGTTATTGCTTCCTCATTCACCTGGAAGCCGGAGGAAAACGGAATCTTTTTGAGCGCCGCGTACGGTGTTTTCTCAGCTGGGACCCTGAAAGTTCAGGTGCATAATGCCTCGGGGCGCGAAGCAAGCTTGCATGAAACAACAGTGTCTCCGCTGACGGGGATCAGGATCGGGCTATTCCTTGCCCGGGAGTTCCTGCCGGGCGATTTTTGCGTCACTGCCCGGCTCTTTGATGCTGACGGTCAGCTTGCCGGTGTGCTGGATGAAGGCATCGTTCAATTTAATCTTTAAAAACAAATCACACAGATATGAATACCAGAAAATTTGAGAAAGCCAGAGCCGGGTTGCTGCTGATTGCATCCCCCCGGTTTAAAAACCTGGGCGAAGGCCTGTCGCGTGGCACCTATCACGAGCGGAAACTGAAAGAGGTGGACGAAATTGTTGCTTCGCTTGACGATTCGCTCGAACTGGTTCACCCGGGAATTGTCTACAGCAGGGAAGATATGGAAAAGGCCATGAAGCTCTTTTTCAATGAGAAAGTCGATTTTATTGTCGCTAATTTTCTTTCCTGGTCAGAAGATTTTGCCTGGATCAGGTTTTTGCGCGATATGCCCGAAATCCCGATTCTGTTTGTAAACATCGCCAAAGACAAGGTTTCGTTTGAAGATACGCTCGATGAGGACGATTTCATTGACTACCTGTGTGCCGGAACCCTGGTCGGTTCGCTCGAAGGCTCCGGTTCTGTTTCTCGCATCAACCGCAAAGATCTGAAAGTGGTGATGGGAAGCAAGGCCGAAATCCGCGACCAGATTCTTTTGTTCGCCAAAGTGGCCTGGGTTCGCAGTATTCTCCGGAATTCCACGCTGGGGCTGCTGGCCAACTACAACGAAGCGATGTGGTCTACCTACATGGATCCTTATAACTTGTTTACCCGCATCGGGCCGGAACTGCGTTTTATCACCTACACCGCGCTGAATGACGAAATCAATCAGGTTCCCGATGCCGAAGTGAATGCATATAAAGCTGAGCTGGAAACGAAACATCCGGTGATGGAAGATGTGGACGACGAAAAATTCCAGGCTGCGGTTCGCGGATCGCTCGGACTGGCCCGGCTCACCGAACGGCTGGGCGTCGACATCATGGTTTTTAATGATATTGATGTGGCCATGTTCGAACTGATTGGCCACCGCCCGAGCTTTTACCCGGAAGCTTACGAGCGGATGAAATCGGTTCTGGTTCCCGAAGCCGACATGGGCGCGGGGATCATCACCTATGTGCTGAAGCTGATCAGCGGCAAACGCGTCAACTTTATCGAGCCGTTTCATATTGAAGCTGAAAAAGGCACTTTTGCCGCGGGACACGCCGGTCCGAACGATCATACCGACCCTGATTTTCAGAAGAACGTCATCATTTCAAGGGACGTCCGTTTTGCCAAAACCCGGTATAAGTATGCCGGCGCACCCTTTGCCTGGTATCGCATTCCGGCGGGACGCAAAACGATGGTCCAGTTGGTTGAGGCCAACGGAAAGTACAAACTGGTTGCCACACTGGTCGATTCGCTGGAAGGGAAACACCTGTTCGCCACCTATTCACACAGTATCTTCCGGCCGCTTGTGCCGGTCAAAGAGCTGTTTGAACGGATCCTGAAAATCGGCACCACCCAGCATTTCGCCCTTGTCGACGGCAACTACCTGAAAGAACTTTCGGTTTTTGCCGAAATGATGGGATTTGAATATTACGAGATAGCATAAGAACAGAGTATTAAAACTAACGAAGAGGAGAAAATTGCAATGAGTTTCATGTTTAACCCACACCCCTACGATGATCCGACAGCGGTCAACCGCCCCAAGCTTTCAGCGGAAGTGATCAACTCGATTGTTTCCGGTACAAAAGAAGCTGCAGGCCATCTGGCGAATGCCATTTCAAAAAAGCTCGAAAAGGGCAATGCTGTTGTGGCATTGGACGGATATACCGGCGCCCGGTTCGACCAGGTCATTCACCTGCTTTCGCAGAACCTGAGGTTGAAATCGATCGAAATAAAAGCCTTCGATTTTAAAAATGTTCTGAAAACAGCCGGCGAGCTTGACGGGCTTTTTGCTGAAAATCTGGCGGAGGACAGGGAGAAAGATCCGGTTTTGCTTTACGGGAAATTGTTTAAAGGCAGTTACGAAGATGTGTTCGATGCTGAAAAGCTGGCTCAGTTTGAAGCCAGCGTACGCGAGTTTAAAAAATCAGGCGGACAGAAGGTTTTCATCGTTTCCGGCTTTGGCTGCACCATCAGGCAGTTGCGCCCCAATTACGACCTGGTTTGCTATTTTGATGTGACTCCCAAGGAGGTGATCCTGAGGGCGCGAAAAGGGATGTTTGCCAACCTGGGCGATTGCGTCGCAAAACCCATCAAGGCGCTTTTGCGGAGATGTTATTACATCGACTTTGAATTGGCCGGCCACCTGCGCTGGGAACTGATTAAAAACAATGCGATCGATTTCTATGTTGCCGCCAATGACCTGAATAAGTTGCAGCTGATTCCGCGCGAATCGTTCGGAGCCATTACCTCGGCTCTTGTGAAATGTCCGATGCGTTGCAAACCCGTCTACATCGAGGGCATTTGGGGAGGTCATTACATTAAGAAACTCAGGAATCTTCCCGATAATATGGTCAACGCGGCCTGGGTGTTCGACCTCATCCCGCTCGAAGTCAGTATTGTGGTCGAAGCCGGTAAGCAACTGATCGAATTTCCGTTCTTCACCTTCGTACAGAAAGAAGGAACGGGACTGATGGGCGATGACTGTGTCAAAAAGTTCGGCGGTTACTTCCCCATCCGGTTTAATTATGACGATTCCTACCACAGTAGCGGCAATATGTCGATCCAGGTGCATTCGGGGCATAATTACAATGTTGAAAATTACGGTGAATTCGGGCGCCAGGACGAAAGCTATTATATTCTTGCAACCGGGCACGGGGCAAAAACCTTCGTGGGCTTTAATGAAGGGATCGATCCCAAAGAGTTTATTGCCGAGGTTAAAAAGTCGGAAAAGGAATTCACGCCGGTCGATTATCAGAAATACGTCAGTCACGTCGAATCTGTACCCGGAGTACAGGTGATGTTGCCGGCCGGAACGATTCATTCGTCGGGCCGCAACCAGGTAATCCTGGAAATCGGGAGTCTTTCTGTTGGCTCTTACACTTATAAAATGTATGATTACCTGCGTGCCGACCTGGACGGAATACCACGCCCAATCCATACCTATCACGGCGAGAAGGTATTGCGCACAGAACGCACTACCTCGTGGGTGAAGGAAAACCTGGTTCGGGAACCCCGCCTCGTTGAAAGCGGCGACGGTTGGGCCGAATACATTGTGGGCGAGCACGACCTGCTGTACTTCAGCCTGCGCCGCCTTGAATTTGAAAAGGAAATCAAGGGGAACACCAATGGGAAATTCCATGTATTGACGCTCGTTGACGGTGAAAAAGTACAGGTTCAGTCGCTGGATAATCCTGAACTGAGCTACACCCAAAACTACCTCGATGTGGTGGTCGTTCCCGCAAACATGGGCCGTTACGTGGTGAAGAACCTGGGCAACCAGCCGGTGTGCATGCATAAAACAATGTTAAAAGATGGCTTCGTCGATGACTGCGTACTTGATTATTGATGCCGGAGGGACTTTTCTGAAATCGGCTGTGCTCGACTCATCGGGGAATGTTTTTCCGGGTTCGGCCCTTTCGGTGCCGTCTTTTTCAGACGGATCCAAAGAGCAGGTTCTTGGGGCATTTGGTGAAATTATTGGGAAGTGCTTGAATTATATTGGAATGGGGGAGATGGAGTTTAAAGGCGTCGGGATTGCATTTCCCGGCCCTTTCAACATTTATCAGGCAACCCCGCTGATGCAGCATAAATTCAAATCGATTTACGGGCTTGACCTTCGGGAGCATTTTTATAAAATTACCGGAATCTCGCGCGTGAAACCTGTCGGCTATTTGTGACGCCTTGGATGCCCCAGACTTTATAGCATTAG
>ENA-UOOH01004178-UOOH01004178.1-fermentation-metagenome-genome-assembly--contig:-NODE-4178-length-10159-cov-2.619062_pt1 | contig 10159 bp, 7 predicted proteins | sample MGYA00245778_ERZ724025 | MGnify/ENA primary metagenome ERZ724025 (study PRJEB28704, sample SAMN03018313) | fermentation metagenome | biome: anthropogenic terrestrial biome; feature: soil; material... | reverse complement strand
AATTATTTTTTAATAGCCATATACTTCCAGTTCCATGACACTCACATAAGGCCCCCATGTAATGCTGTTGGTTGGGAAAAGCAACGTCATATATTGTCCTGCTAATGGAGTCGGAAGAAAAATATTAAAACTACCACCACCCGAACCCGAATATTGCATTTTCGCAACCGGTGTCATCGAAGACAGAATCGTTGTCAGATTGGAATCATCTGGGTTTGTGAACGTATCCGTCAAATAAATTTCAATATCTTTCAGATAACACCCCGAATCAGCACTCGGGGGATAAATAATAATATAATCAACCATTTGTGATTGCTTCATATCTACTGATACACATTGGGGTAACGGAGTTCCAGGACTGTGCCAACCGTAAGGAGGATTAACGTTTCCGTCAAAAAGGCGGTAAGGCTGGCCTCCCCCATCCCACGAATGATTACCATTTCGAGAAACGGCGGTCCATGTACCTCTTGGATATTTGTACATAAATGGCTTTTCAAATGTCTGCCAATCCCTTGCCACAGAATCAATTCCTTTATCAGGTAAGAATACCGATCGGTATTCGAAGAACTCGCCGGGTTTTATATCCGGACATATTACTGTAGTTTCTTCCGGTAACACGCGGAGGATCTCTGATTTTCCCGTGGAAGTAGTATAACGCACTTCCGAATAAACCAGATCAGTGCTCTTCGTATTCCATGTGATAGTACCGGTTTTATTATCATCCCGTAAAGCACTTGCAATGGTTCTATCCGTGGCGCCCATTAAATAATTGTCGCCATATGATGTTCCGGTTACTTCTGATGGGATAGAGGCATTTCCCTTGTTATCGAAAGTTTTTACATAAAACGTATAAGTATCTTCTTTGAGATTATCTACATCAGCCACTATTGTATCTTGATCATTATCGATATCTACTTTTAGTGTGTCCTGATAGTTATTCCAATAAATTTCGGCCCGTACTATACTTGGATCTTTCGCTTTCAGCCAGGTAAGTCTCAGTTTATTGTAACCCCCATACACTTTGAGTGAGTCAGGCTTCTGAGGATACTTGAGTCCATTAGGTACAATAAACTCTTTATAGATATCATCCATATTTTTACAGGAAAATACGGCCCCCGCGACAAACGCTATCAGTAATATATATATAATTTTTTTCATCTTGAGATATTGATTTATGAATATTCACAGAAAACTAATCTTTTAATTGCCCCCAAAAAACCAGTTCACCTATAATTAGCTGTCCCATTTCAGCTTCTGTTCCATAGGTATTGAACGTTGACAATATCTTAAACCGTAAATGAGTAACTGTACGGTAAGGGTCTGAAATTTCTTCAGTAGGGAGCAATTCGAACTCCGTTTTGTTATACCAGTAGTCTTTGTCTTCATCGGTAATACCTTCACCATAACCAGAAGGTTTTAATTGTTCGAACTCTGCCAGGAGATGCCAACTATCATCCCAACTTCCATCCGGATTAGGGTTGTCGCTTCCCCATACCTGAAATACCCTTGGTCCGGAACTGGAATATAATTCGTATCCTCCGCGCGGCCATTTCTGAATACGGCTAATAGAAACTTTACGCCCAAGCTCAATAGTAAACCATTGAGGCATAGGTGCGCTATGTGAAGTGGCATAATTCTGGTCGTCGTACCCGTCCCCTGACCATAAATTTTCCAGACGGTATGCATTATTACCCTCAGCCGGTAAATAATAATCTGTCGGCAATGCCGCATTTCTGAATTTATCGGTTGGTATTTTAATTTCTTCTAGAGCTGTTAGAGTCTTGAAAATTGTATCTGATACATTGTTCCATCTGTCACGTAAATATACTCCAAAATGGACGGGTTTAGCATCTAAACCTCTTCTGGCAAATTTCTTTGCAGCTGATTTAGTATGAAAGGTCTGTAAGTCAACCCACTTCTCTTTACCGGATAAACTTTCTAATGTGTCTGCAATCAATACAATTGCCAGATTGGCATTCGAATGATTCTCCTCTAATGAAACCATTACACCTCCAAAGGCCGCTTCTATATCAAATATTACAGATTGAACAGGGGGTAAGAGAGGCTGTATTGTTGTAGAAACCGGTTCTGAAAGTTTTTCATTTACCCCTACACTGTACAACTTGACCTCTTGTGGATCTGTGTTCCCAAAACCTTCAACAACTAATGTATCCACATATCGAGACGCTTTTGATTCGCAGATTTCCCCATTGCGTATGTAAACCGCCTTAACACTTTGTAGATTATCATCGTTTGGAATTTTATATTTGATGATCGCTCCGCCAGGTTTGTTGGTAACATCCTCAATAGTAACAGGAGTAGGAGGAGGAACCGAATCGTCAATATGGTCAATACGATGATCTTCTTTGCATCCTGTGATAGTGAAGAGAACTAACACATAAAGAATATATAATATTTTTTTCATGATCACTTATCTATTTAGTTTTAATTTTACCATCCAATATTTTGTATCAAATTAGGATTTTGCTCAATCGTTGAGATTCTGATAGGCCAAAAATAATCTTTTAATGCGAATTTTTGATCTGTAATCAGGATTTTCTGATAATAATCTTCCGCTTTGCTGCCCGTAACCTTAAAACCATAGATACCTTTTCCATATTCAGCAGGAGCTTCTTTCCACCTACGCAAATCCCAAAACCGTTGTCCTTCAAAAGAAAGTTCGATTAACCGTTCTCGATGAATAATTTGCCGCATACCATTTTGTGTATTGTATTTACCAGGGGTGTCACTATATTTATCCCAGGCTTCCTTTACACTAGGTAATCCAGCTCTTTCTCTTACTAAATCAATATAAAAAAACATCTCTTCTTGGTGTTCCCCGTTAGGTCCTTCTGCCTCGTTAATAGTTTCGGCATAAAGAAGGAATAAATCGGATAGCCTCATCATAGGCCATGGATAGGTTACACAATCATATCCAATTTCAGAAGTTTGCCGATTCTCATAATGAATTACTTTTTTAAGAAAATAGCCAGTCACTGGTCCCCAATCATAACCTCTTTTCTGTTGTGGGCTACCGGCACGACAAGCAATCCAAAATAAATCACCTGGTATGGGATCGTTTATCTCAGGCTTTTGTCCATACCAAATTCCCCCATCAAACCCTAGCCATGCATAAAAACGTGGTTCGCGGTTAAAATTAAGTGCAACAGTTGTGTAATCTTTCCGAATATACCAACGTTCGGAATCGCTGCCTGAACGCAGGCCTAAGGGATTTATATTACTCCACAACGGATCGTTTTCTATTGGGATTCCATGATTGGTATAGAACATTTCAGCAATCTTTAGTGGAGGTTGTACCTGACTCCATAGTCGGGACATATCGGGATATTGTTTCCATTGTAGGTTGGGAGAAGCTACCATTTGTAAATTTTGGTTTGCACCCAAAGACGTGTGGGTATTAGCCCATATAATTTCGTCGTTCCATTTTTCCGTAAAAGCATTTCTTAAATCCAATTCTAAGAGAATAGTGTCATTAAGTCTGACGGGACTCTGATGTTTATGCAACTCTATATTCGCTTCAGAGCAAATCTGAATAGCCTTGTTACATGCCACCATAGCAGAATCCCACCGGGCTTTTGCCTCCTCTTGTGTTTTTGTTTTAAATAACTTTATTCCTCTTTTATCAACCAAGGTAGCTTGATCTGAATTGTTATTAAAAAGCGGACTTGCCGCAAAAACCGTAATCTTAGCTTTTACCGAAGCTGCGACAGGTTTTGTAATCCTTCCCAATTCATCTCTACTTTGCACTTTCAATGGAAGATCGGTTATTGCTTCATCGAGTAGTTGAATTACATAATCAAAACACTCATCGATTGGATCACGATAAACGCGCACCTCTTCTACACTTGCACTGATAGGTAAGTTCTCTTTCACCAAAGGTATCGGCCCCCATTTGCGCATCAGATGAAAATGATACCAGGCTTTTAAAAACTTTGCTTCGGCTATCCATTGTAATTTTTCCCATTCAGGTAGATCCGGGACAGTTTCAACTTTTTCAATAAAAATATTGCAGCATCTGATCCCCTGATATATGCCTGCCCAATCATCACCATAAGGTGATGATGCATTTTGAAACCCGCGTGCCACATTGAACATGCTACCTCCCCAATAGCCTCCACTCTCTCTCCGATCATGGATAGACCATAATTCATCGCCCGACATATATCCATGGTCTCCATCCAAATTACCTTCTGAAGTCATAAATCCGTAACAGGTGTATAAATATCTGATGGCTGTTGAACGCATGCTAAATGCCGTTTCTAGTGTTGCCAAACCATCATCAGGAACAATATCAAGATAATCATTGCAGGATGTCTGAGCCAATAGGCACACTGTTGCAACTAATGTCAATTTTATTTTTATTACAATTTTTGTCATAACAAAAGATTTTAGATTTACTTTATTGGTCAATTAAATGTCAAATTCATGCCGATATTGATTACTTTTTGGATTGGGTATCCAAATCCATTTCCGGCCATTTCCACATCCCACAGTTTAAATTTACTGAATAACAATAAATTTGTCCCGCTCAGATATACCCTGAATTGGTTGAGATGGAATTTCTTTTGCCAATTACCCGGGATGGTATAGCCTATTTCTACCTGTTTTAACCTGAGAAAAGAACCGTCACGCATAAACCATGTGCTGGCTTGATTGTTATTCGCATTCAGCGTAGAAGTAAGCCGAGGCCAGAGAGCATATATATTTTGGTTAGCTTCAGACCAATGACTGTCCGCGTATGCTTTTAGCAATTGTGTTTGATTCTGAAAGGGTGCTGTCGCCGAAGGGTCGATCCAAAACGATTCGTTGGCAAGTCCCTGAAAAAATAAGGAAGCATCAAATCCTTTGTAACCGGCAGAAAGACCAAAGCCATAAATAATTTCAGGCGAACGGGGATTTCCTATGAACTTTATCGGCAAAGGTTATTTGTCCGTCTCCATTTACATCGGTGTATTTAATATCTCCACCACCATATTCGCCTCCAAACATCTGCGGCGGTGAATTTTTCGCCTCTTCATCGTCTGTGAATAGGCGCTCCGCAATATACCCCCACTCTTGAGATAGCGGCCTACCAACACTAGAACGCCAATATTCTTTATATTCTGGTTCTTCGTAAACCTTGTACTGGCTGGTTGAATAGGTGAAATTGGCACGGGCTGCTGTCCAAAAATTTTTGCTCCATGAATGTTGATAATCAGATTGGATATCTACTCCGTGAGCCGTAGCTTCACCAACATTTGCTCTTATGGATGCCTGCAGCCCCATCGTTGACGGTATGGCGGCGCGAGTCATCAGTATATTACGGCGATGTTCAGTAAAATATTCTGCAATAATATTTACTTTGTTATATAAACCCAATTCGACAGCATAATTCTGTTTGGTGGAAGTTTCCCATGTAATATCTTTGTTTTCGTATCGGTTTATGGCAATACCGGCAGCTCCTTTATTTAAGTTTTCTCCGAAGTATGCACCCCGATCGCCATCATTCATATTTACCTGTGACATATAAAAGAACCGGTCACTGCTACTGCCGATTTGATCATTTCCAACCAATCCATAAGAATAACGCAATTTAAGGTTGCTTACAATGGGTTTGATTTTTTTCCAAAAATTTTCGTTCGAAATCAGCCATGCGGCGCCTGCCGATGGGAAAAATCCCCAGCGGTGATTGGCGGCGAAGCGTTCAGAACCATTATAGCCGAAGTTATATTCAAAAAAGTACCGGCTGTCGAACGAATAGGTAGTACGCCCTGCCAGACCGACATTACGTGATGGCAATGATAACTGTAGACTTCCTTGATTTGCGGCAAGCCATTCACGAGTAGTAAATACCAATAATCCACTAACACTGTGTTTCCCGAATGTATTGTTGTAATTAAGTCTCGACTCCGTATAAGTGGTTGATTCTACTGTTTTCGGACTTTCACCATATCCTAGATATTCTGTACCGTTTTCATTGATACGTTCTAAATGATATTCCCCTGTAAAACTGTCATAGTCACCTCTAAGTTGATACCAGAAAGGATTATATGCCCGGTTTATACTGTATTCTGCCAGCCGTGAAAGATTCATCATAAACATAAGATCAAGCCCCTTTGTGATAAAATCCAGATTTTGGTTGACTTCCACCACTGCAAGCATTTGAGACCGCGATCGATCCTGATACCCTCTTACCATTTCAGCATAAGGATTTCTATAGTTTCCTTCGTAATTGCCAAACATAATATGTTTTACATATTTGAAATCCTCATCTATAGGATAGTAAGCAGGAAACAAGACGGGATTTGAATGCATGACCATATTATAAACACTTTCACCACTATTTAAAGGACCTGCATAGTCGTCAAAGTTGCCGGTAAGCCGGACACTCAGTACAGTTTTTTTTGTAATATTCATATCTACATTTGCACGCAAATTATAATTTCTGAAATCGATATTATTATTAAAACTGTTTCGTTTATCTACTTTCAGTATCCCGTTATCTTTTGTAAATGCGGCTGAAACGTAATAACGTGCGATATTCCCCCCTCCGGAAACACTGAGGTTTCCTCTTTGGTTTGTAGCATAATCTTTAAACAACAAATCATACCAGTCATTAGCCGGATAAATATATGGATTGGAACCGGGACGTCCGGTATTTTCGATTTTATCCTGACTATAAGGTAAATTTGCTAGTGGATTTCGGGTCATAACCGCTTCATTATGCAGTCTCATGTATGTTATGGGGTCAGCAAGTTCAACGTTACTTGTAGGCGAAGAAAATGAATTCTCTAAGCGAAAAAAGATTTTAGTCGCCCCTTCTGTACCTCTTTTAGTGGTAACCAAAATAACTCCATTGGCTCCCCTGGCTCCGTATAATGCCGTTGCGGTAGCATCCTTCATAATAGAAAAGCTTGCAATATCGTCAGGCTGAAGTCTTGCCAGATCGGTAGCTGTCAATTCGATATTGTCAATTAAAATTAGAGGATTGGTATTTGCTCCGAAAGTAGTGATACCTCGCACGAAAAAATCCGCATTATCACGTCCCGGTTCGCCGCTACGTTGATAGGAAATTATCCCCGCCATATTTCCGGCCAAGGCAGTAGTGAGGTTACTTGAAGGAACCTTGAGATCGGCCGGATTTACTGTTGTAATAGCTCCGATTACACTCTCTTTTTTCTGTTTACCAAATGCAACCACGGTAACTTCCTCCAATTCGCTTACTTTTTCCTTTAGAACGACATTTATTATTGTCTGGTTATTCACTTCAACCGTTTGTGTTTCTAAGCCGACAAAAGAAAATACAAGCTTATTGTTCGGTAATACTTCAACGGAATATTTCCCATCAATATCCGTGATAACACCTTTAGTAGAGCCTTCAATAATAATAGTGGCACCGGGAATAGGCAATCCCTCTTCGTCCAACACTAATCCTTTCACAACAATGACTTTCTGTTGTTGGGCGGAATCTGTTTCCTTCACTGTCTTTTTCATGATATACACCTGCCGACCGTCGATCTTGTAGGTCGTTTGCGTATTCGCAAAAAGCTGATCGAGAATTTTCTCAATGGACTCATTACTCACCCGTATACTGACTTTCCGGTTGAGATCCATATCATTGTTGTTATAGAAGAAAACCATGTCGCTGGTCGCTTCAATAATACGGAGTATTTCGCTTACCGGTTTATTGTCCTTGTGAATGGTGATTGCCTGTGCATTCGATTCCCAAAGCGAAAATAACTGTACGAAACAAATCATAACGATGATTTGCATTTTTTTTCGTTTAAACACGAATTTCATAAACCTCATGACATATTAAATTAATTGAACTAAAATGATTGAATATTATAATGCTATCTTGACTGATAAGTTAAATAATAGACTTTTACTGATGAAACTGTATTCTGTATTCGTTGTCCTTAACGCCAAAATTGAACGAAGCGATTTGCGATAGGTTATTTAATAAATAAGACAGGTCTCCTTTCAGTTCCAATTTGCCCGAGCATAGAACTCCTGACGGCTGAGGGGGGAAGATCATGGTCACATTATAATACCGGGCCAATTGCTGAAGAATGTTTTCAATAGGCTCATCCCGGAATATATATATGCCATGGCGCCATGAAGTATACATCTCTACATCTACTGTTTCTACGTTACTTTCCCGTTGAGTGTATGTGTATGACTGATTGGGGACTAACCGTGTATTTACCCCGTTCTGCCTGATATTTACGCACCCGTTCACCAAAACAATCCTTTTAAGGAGGTCTTCCTTATAAGCCGATAAATTGAAGGATGTACCAAGTACTTCGATCTCCAGTTGGTCTGTTTTGACCAGAAAGGGCCGATTTTCATCCCGTTGTACTTCGGCATATACTTCCCCGTCTACATAGATCTCTCTTTTATGATCGAGAAAAACAGTAGGGTAGATTACCTTCGTACCGGCATTTACCCATAACGAAGTCCCGTCGGCAAGCGTTAATGAAGCCCGTTTCCCATATGGTACACTTAACTTGTTATATGTTAGTTTCACTGTCGGTGATGGGGGGGACTCAGAGTTTACCGCCTCATTGTTTACGGTGAATGATCCCGTACTGTCGTACTTTATCTCTGCATCTTTTCCATCGATCTCAACCTGGCTCTCCTCCGTAAAAATACGTATTTCCCCATGGGGTGACTGCTGGTGAAGCGATTGGAATTGCGCATAATCCACATCCGGACTATGATGCAAGTCATTTTTCTTGGAAAGAAAGGTAAACGTTATGCCGATGAAAATAGCACCACAGGCTGCAATAGCCAGGTATTTGTACAGGCGTACTCCCTTTCGTTTGTTTTTCAGTGATTTCCTGGTTGTATCGATCCGCTTCCACAGATGGTCTTTTCGTTCCCGGGGTACTTCGTACCGACTTTTCCGTAGGGTATCCAGCAGCACATTGGCGGAAATAAATTCATTGAGATCGATCTGCTTCCGGTCGATGAGTTCCTCCCAGAAACGTTCGCTCTCCCTGGTGGGCGAGATCATGGATTCAACGAAGAAATCGTCGTCGAGAAAATCAATATCTTTATAGTTGGTATAGTCTGTTAGCATTTCTTATCTGTAAACTTTTTTATTTAATTGACAGTTCCTTGTACTAATCGATATTCAGGGAAGATGAAACATCTTTGTTTCGAAGCCTGGAGACAGCCCGATGGATCAGCGTCTTGACCGACTGGTAATTGATCTGCATAATCTCCGATATCTCATCATAAGAGAGTCCTTCTATAAAACGTAGATGGACGGCCTCCCGCTGACGCCGGGTCAGGCCTGATAACAAACGTTTCACCAGTCTTTTCTTATCATTTTCCTCTTCATCCTCGATCCATAGTTCCTGGCTGTTTTTTTCGGCAAACAAGTCCGTTGCATCATTTAAAATTTCCACATAGCGCTTGTTCCCTTGCAATAAAAACAGAAGCCGGTGACGGAACGCAGTCTTCAGGTATTGCTTTAAATTCGAAATACCGGCAAGCCGCTTTTCATTGGTGTAGAATAAACACATCGTGGATCGCATCTTCGATGATACCGATGTCGGAATGAAATGATAAGCCATACGCGTACAGGTTATCCGCATACGTTCTATGCATAAACGCAAGCAGATCTTCGTTCCCGTCAAACGCTGCATCCTGGCCGGATCGGATTATACGGTCTTCCTTTTTTTTCAAACGTAAATATATTAAACTGTAATATGTTTGTTTCTAATTAATTAAGCATCTAACTATTTTTATTTTACTTTATTTCGACAAAAAGAAAGTCAGCACTTATTTTTTGAATAAATGCACCGGTTATCGGAAAAACAAACAGGTAAGAAGAGTTTAAAATTTCATACGCGTGCTCTGGGCAACAGTCTGGGGTGCTTACCTGTTGATGTCAGTTTCATAATCGACTTAGGCACTTTATTGCACCGTGTGTCAGTAAAAAACGACCTTTGGTTTTTGTCTCCCGCTATGTCATATCAGATCCTTTTCAGGCTCCGGTGGGTTGAACAGGATTAGTGGGCAGAAGTTGAACTCTGTATCCCATCTTTTCCAGTTCAGTCTTTAAATAACGTTGCCGTCTCTTTTTCATCCGGTCGTTTAAATAATCGGCTCCCAGTTCATTGTAAGGGACTTCGTCTTTTAAGACATG
>ENA-UOOH01004177-UOOH01004177.1-fermentation-metagenome-genome-assembly--contig:-NODE-4177-length-10160-cov-2.770609_pt1 | contig 10160 bp, 9 predicted proteins | sample MGYA00245778_ERZ724025 | MGnify/ENA primary metagenome ERZ724025 (study PRJEB28704, sample SAMN03018313) | fermentation metagenome | biome: anthropogenic terrestrial biome; feature: soil; material... | reverse complement strand
AACCCGGCTCCCTCTCAGAGGGAGCTGTCGCCCGTGGGCGACTGAGGGAGATTTTGATTCAGTTATTATTGTATGAAAGTGATATTTGAACCACTCCCTCCGGCACTTCGTGCCACCTCCCTCTTAGAGGGAGGCTTTAGCCTGTTTTGGCATGCCAAAACAGGCTAAAGCCTAAAAAATTTGCTGACACATCACTGTGTCAGCCAATTTTATCTCTGCCTCTCGCGGGCAAGTACCGAATCTATAATCGCACCGGCAACATCAACTCCGGTGCAGGATGTGATTGCCGCCATATGCGCATTGGAATTTACCTCGCACAAAAGAGGTTCCCCGGATTCTCCTGTCAGCAGGTCAACACCCGCAAACTGTGTCCCCAAAATGTTGCAGCAGTGAACTGCAATCTCATTTTCAGCCTCTGTAGGCGTATAGGCTTGGGGCGTACCGCCGTTTCCGACATTGGCGCGGAAGTCGGATGAAGACCGGCGGCGCATCGCGGCAATCGGCTGGCCGTCTACAACGTATATCCGTATATCCGTACCCGCACTGAACGATATATACTCCTGACAGATAAAAGGCCGCGCATCCATCTGTTCAACAATACAGCGCAGTTCGGTCCGGTCATGTGCCAAATAAACCTGACCCCCAAGCGAGCCAAAGCATTCTTTCACCACCATTGGAAATCCTAACTGTTCTTCTGCATATTTCAAATACGCATTTGTCGGCTCTTGATCCATTTTCAGATATGTCATAGGTGCAACAATGGTTTCGGGCATGGGTATATCCTCCGCAGCCAGCCTAAGATGGGTTGCGGCTTTATCGTCGCAAACCGCAATAGCATCTGCAGGATTATATACACGGACTCCGATTGTTTCAAGCGCACGAGCCAACCGGATGTCCTTATCCCAGAACAACGCAAAGTCGCTGACATCAAAACCTTTAATTTTGACGCCTTCACCAAGCTGGACAGCTGTCTCATTATTCGCAAGCGGCATAAGCTTTATGCCCCGAAGCGCAGCTGCCTTTTCCAGCCGTACGACCGGATCCGGCAGCCCGTCAGAATTCCAGAAGCCGTTGTAGATAATATATCCTGCCATTCTATCAAGCCTTCCTGCGCTGATTGATTTTCTCAGGTATAGCTATTCTCAATTGTTGCGACCGTAAACAGCTGGGGATCGGTGTTCCATACACGCCTCTGTACCTCTTCACACAAATCCTTTGTTTTTTTATAATGAAACGGTACCACGACATCAAAAATCAGGTTTGTATGGGTTTCACCGAATACCACTCGAAAGTCATGAAGGGTTAGAGACTGATCGATTGCCGCAAGGACTTCCTCAACAAACAACCGTAGTGCCTTCACCCGTTCATCGTCGGTATCAACCGGATCCATATGGATACATGCGACAGCATTATATTTCCCCATGATTTCCCGTTCAATACGGTCAATCAAATCATGACTGCGCATCATATCTTCCGAGGATGACACTTCCGCATGAAGTGAGATAATGCGGTTGCCCGGACCATAGCTGTGTACAATCAGATCATGAATACCGATTATACCGTCATGGGCGAGAACCGTTTCTTTGATATCGCGCACAAGATCCTGCTCCGGCGCCTGCCCAAGCAGCGGCGATATGGTATCCCGCAAAACCGAGAAGCCTGACCACATAATAAATACAGCAACAAAGGTGCCGGCATATCCATCTACGCTTATTTCCGTCAGCCAGCCGAACACTGTGGAAGCAAGTACCACCGAAGTACAGATGACATCATTTCGGCTATCAGTGGCAGCTGCCCAAAGTGTAGCTGAATGGATTCGATTTCCAATGTTTTTGTAAAACAGTGCAAGCCAAAGCTTAATCACGATTGAGGCGATAAGAATGATGACAGATATAAGCCCAAATGCTTTTTCTGCGGGATTCAATATTTCTCCGATCGAGGATTTTGCAAGCTCAAATCCGGCAAATAAGATCATGATTGCAATCACCACTGCGGTGACATACTCCATCCGTCCGTGTCCGAAAGGGTGCTCCTTATCCGGCGGTGTTGAAGCCATACGGAGCCCAACCAGTGTTACAATTGAAGAACCTGCATCGGACAAATTATTAAAGGCATCGGCGATAATTGCAACGCTTGACGATAATAACCCCGCCAAAAGCTTTACTGAAAATAAAAGCAGATTGGCAACAAGACCCACCAAACCTGCCAGCCTTCCGAAAGAATGTCGGGAATTACTCGTCTTATTTTTGCTAACCATCCCAAGCAAAAGATCTATCAATCAGGTCACCCCTTAAAAACCGCTACCATAAGCATTGCTGTACACTTGGAAACTCCTATGAAAGGACTTATAGATTAGCACATTTTACCTAAAATGTCCACCTAGGAATACCCTATCCAACGCTGTTGAAATAGGCAGGGTTGACAAGAAAGCGTGTAAAGCCTACAATTGTCACAATCCCACAAGAAGAAATCTTATATTTTCTTATCTTCCCGAAGGAGGGCTTTGAAATAGAATGGCTACCATCCGTCTTGATGAACTGACATCCCGCCAGTTTCATTTATCACATGAAGAAGCTGTCGGATTGATTATGTCGGGCAGAATTTATATCAATAATGTTCCCGCCGTAAAACCCGGTGAGCCGGTCAATATTCAAACAGTTTTAACCCTCAAAGACAAAACACGAAAATACGCCAGCCGTTCCGGTTATAAGCTTGAAAAGGCGCTGCGTGCTTTTCGCATTGATGTTGCCGGACGCACCGTCTGCGACATCGGGGCAAGTAACGGCGGTTTCACCGACTGCCTGCTGCAGCATGGGGCCGCTCATGTATTCTCGGTGGATGTAGCCTATGGAATCCTTGCGTGGGAACTGCGTCAGGACAGCAGGGTTACGGTTCTGGAGCGAACCAACGCACGGACATTAACCCCGGAAATGCTGGGTGAAACCTGTAATATCGTAACTGCAGACGTATCCTTTATCTCACTTAAAAAGATATTTCCTGCAATCAATGAGGTCCTAAAGTCTGATGGATTGTGTGTATGTCTGATTAAACCGCAGTTCGAAGCTTCATCCCGTCAGGTCGGTAAGAACGGAGTCCTCAAAGATCCCACTGATCTGCCCCCCCTGCTTTTATCTATAGCAGAATCGGCGGCTGAACAAGGCTTATATTTAAATGCACTTACTGTTTCACCTATCCACGGCACCAACGGAAACATTGAGTATCTGGCAGAATTCAATCGCACCTCGGGTATAATGCCGGACCGGTGGCATGCGCTAATTGAAAAGGCAATCGAAGAGCAGCCTGATATTTGACAACAAGAGGGTGCCTGAAAGCGGCACCCTCTAATATGTATTTCATTATATTTAATATTATTCCGAACGGCTTTCCCGCAAAGTCAGTACCCTACGTAGGTGGAGCTTTACCTGCTGTTCCAACTCCGCGTCCCCGATTACGGTGGTACGACCGTCAGCGTATTCCCCGTCAACCCACTTTTTAATCTTTGCAACTCCGTGATCCCTTTTACCCACGCAGTTGCTGCCGGTCAGGCTGTAATAGGTATTGATCCATGCAGCAATTCCGGCCGTCCCAGAATGCGCGTCCACCACGACAATCGGAGGACGTCCGAGAATATCGGTGGTGTTGAATATATTATATATCTCCTCATCCTTCATAAGGCCGTCTGCATGGATTCCCGCTCTGGTAGCGTTAAATGCGCGCCCCACATAAGGAGTCCGCGGCGGGATTTCAAAATGCTGCTCATTTTCAAAATACTCGGCAATCTCTGTTATTACCTTTAGGTTCATACCGCCGTTATTTCCTTTAAGCTGGCAGTATTCCACCACCATGGCTTCAAGGGGAGTGTTTCCTGTACGCTCTCCAATACCAAGCAAGGAGGTGTTGACGGAGGAGCAACCGTACAGCCATGCAGTAACAGCATTCGGAACCGCATTGTAAAAATCGTTGTGTCCGTGCCATTCCAGCTGCTCCGACGGCACGCCAGCATAGTTTGTCAGGCTATGCATGATCTGCTGAACACTTCTGGGAAGCACAACACCCGGAATCGACGAGCCAAGGCCAAGGGTATCGCATGCACGAATCTTGATTGGTATTCCGCTTTCCTGCGAAAGCTCCATCAGCTTATGTGCAAACGGCAGCACGAAACCATGAAAATCAGCCCGGGTAATGTCTTCAAAATGACATCTAGGTACAATTCCTTCCTGCAGCGCCGCCTCAATTACCTCCAGATAATTATTAAGCGCTTCCGAGCGTGTCCATTTCATCTTTTTAAAAATATGATAATCCGAGCAGGATACCAGAATGCCGGTCTCTTTCAATTTCATTTCCTTGACCAGCGCAAAATCCTCTTTGCGCGCCCGAATCCATGCCGTGATTTGCGGGAAGTCATAACCCAACTCTAGGCATTTTTCCACCGCTTCCTTATCCTTCTGGGAATATAAAAAGAACTCAGACTGTCGTATAATTCCATTGCCGTTGTCAAGCCTGTGAAGTAAAGTGAATATCTCACAGATTTCCTTAACCGTATACGGCGATCTCGCCTGCTGCCCATCCCGAAATGTGGTATCGGTTATATAGATCTTATCCGGTAAATTCATAGGTACAATTCGATGATTAAATATAAGCTTCGGAATGTCGTTGTAAGGATACATGTTACGGAATAAATTAGGTTCGCTGACATCCGTAAACTGAAATCCAAGCTCCAGCAAACCGGATTTTTCGTTAAGTTTTGGCTTCATACTTGCCATCATATTCCTCCCTTTCTCTTTTCAGTATTCGCCTCCTGCAGCGTTAATGCGGTAAATTGTATTACCGCATTCGCACCCTATTAAATTTTGAGTGTTATCAATTAGTATACCTTATCTGGGCGCCTTTTGTCAAATATATCGATTTGGTTTGCACCGGCAGTGAAATAATGATATTAGTATACAAAAAGATGTATATTTCGTGGGTGTTTTTTTATGAACAAACTTTGTATATCTTATTGATTTTTTATTAACATTCTAATATACTTAAAATAATGGAATTCCTCGCATTATGGGGAATTATGTAATGAGGCAGAAAAAAGAGGAGGAAAAAAATTGGAAAAATTCTTCAAGCTGAAGGAACATGGTACCAATGTGCGCACCGAAGCTGTCGCCGGTATCACTACTTTCTTCACAATGGCTTACATCATCATGGTAAATCCAGGCATGCTTGCTATGGCGGGAACGAAAGACAATCCTTTCCCCATAGGAGCTATTTTTCTTGCAACAATTATTGCTGCAGTAATAGGCACATTGGTAATGGGTCTGTTCGCTAACGTACCGTATGCGCAGGCTCCGGGTATGGGACTCAACGCTTTCTTTGTCTTTACGGTTGTATTCCAGCTTAAGTTCACTTGGCAGCAGGCTTTAGCAATGGTATTCGTCTGCGGCGTAATCAATGTTATTATCACTGTAACAAAAATCCGTAAATTGATTATTAAAGCTATTCCTGTCAGTTTACAGCACGCCATTGGCGGCGGTATTGGTATTTTTATCGCATATATCGGAATCAAAAATGCCGGATTACTGTCATTCACTTCTGATCCTGGCACCTACACTCAATTAGGTGAAGGCGGAACAGTTATTGCAAACAGCAGTGCTGTTCCTGGTCTGGTTGATTTTGATACGAAGTTTGTTTGGCTGGCTTTGATTGGTATTGCTTTGACAATCATCCTGCTTGTACTGAAAGTCAAGGGTGCCATACTTATCAGTATAATAGCTACAGCGATTGTCGGTATTCCGTTAGGTATAACCGATGTAAGCTTAAACAACCCCAACGCATTCAGCTTTGCTGATGCCGTAAAAGAGCTGCCAACCACATTTGGCGCGGCATTCGGTAAGGACGGCATCGTATCTCTGTTCTCGGATATATCCAAGCTTCCTCTTGTTTTAATGACCATCTTTGCGTTTAGCCTATCCGATACATTTGACACCATTGGAACTTTTATCGGAACAGGCCGCAAGACCGGCATTTTCGACGAAGAAGATCAGAAAGCACTTGAATCCAGCTCGGGCTTTAAATCTAAAATGGACAAGGCTCTTTTTGCGGATTCGATTGCTACTTCAATCGGCGCAATCTTCGGAACTTCCAATACAACAACCTATGTTGAGAGCGCGGCCGGTATCGGCGCAGGCGGACGCACAGGTCTCACAAGTGTTGTGACCGCTCTCCTCTTTGTAATTAGCGCATTCTTTGCTCCGCTGGTCAGCATCATTCCCCCTCAGGCTACAGCACCTGCGCTGATTGCTGTGGGTATCATGATGCTCAGCTCCTTCAAGGAAATTGAGTGGGACGAGCTTAGCACCGCTATCCCGGCTTTCTTTGCAGGTGTGTTCATGGCACTGTGCTACAGCATATCTTATGGTATCGCGACAGGATTCATATTCTACTGCATTATCAAAGCTGTGCAGGGAAAAGCCAAGGAAGTCCATCCCGTGCTCTGGGTATCCAGCTTCCTGTTCATACTCAATTTTGTAGTCCTTGCCATCATCAAGTAATAACACAGCCAAAAAAGTCGCCGTGGCACATGATGTCACGGCGACTTTTTTATGTCTATACAAATGTATACACCGCTAATCCTTCATGGAAATCTGCCGTCCCTCATGATTGATTACATAATCCTCTCTATAAACCATATTCGATACCGGAATGAAAGAATATCCCTTACCTTTAAGTTTTTGTATCACAGTTGGTAAAGCCTCAAGCGTATGTTCACCGTCTATGCTAAAGCGGAGGATAGACCCGGATGCCGCTAAAGAAGTTACACGTTTTTCAATGCCTTCCGGGTCAAGCCCCATTGAATCGTAGCTGTCCACATCCCATTTTACAGGCAACATATCAAGTTCACATACCGTTTCCAGCAGGGAAGCATCATATTCGCCGCCCGGCGGACGAAAGAGAGTCGGACGTTTGCCGGTCATCGCCTGTATGACATCGCCACATCGATTGATTCTTTTTATGGATTTCTCTTTTTTCAACGAGATCATCGCCGTAGAATCGTCCGATGCATTCATGATTTCGTGTCCATTCTTATAAAGGAGTTCAATCGAATCCAAGCATCTGTCGGCAAAATCACCGGTCACAAAAAATGTTGCTTTCACCCCTGACCGAGATAATAATCGCACCAGTTCCTTTACAGATTGATTAGAACCTGCCGCATCAAACGTAAGACAAACAACATTGTCCGATCGATCGGTAGAACAAACCGGCATACGTTTTGAATTTGATTCGGTGATGGAGGTTAACACCGATGGAATTTTGGTAATGAACAAGCCCAGTAATACTGACAACGAAAAAAGAGCAACCAAAAGAATTACTGCATTTCGTCTGCTCAAAACTTGGTATGTAAATTTCATAACGGCCGCTCCCTTCCATAAAAGGCTTTTCATCAATCTGCCGCCAATTCAATTTATATGCAATACAGTACAAGTCCATGCAATTAAATTTATTGTCATGGATCGGGCGGATATAGAATCCGCCCCTACGCCTCCCATTTCAATTTTGCTTAAAATCAAAATACCGAGCCGAAGGGAACGCTGTCCTTAAGCGCTCCGTTTGCATAACGAAATCAACTCTAAAATGTAGCGTTGCCTTTCCCTTGATCCAAAAAACAAGATGCCATATAATGATTTTTCATTATATGGCATCTTGTTTTCTTTGAACCGCCTGTGGAAAAAACCTATTGGTTACGCTCCTTAAGCGCGCGGTCTGCTTCCCGCTTCATATCTCGGCGTGCCGCATCTTCGCGTTTGTCGTACAGCTTTTTGCCCCGACACAGTCCGACTTGAACCTTGACCATCGACCTTTTGAAATAAAGCGACAGCGGTATTAAAGTATATCCCTGCTGCTTCATTAAACCGAACAGACGCAGAATCTCTTTTTTATGCATCAAGAGCCTGCGGACACGGGTCGGTTCACGGTTAAATATATTCCCCTTTTCATAGGGACTTATATGCATTCCATTGATAAATACCTCACCTGCGACAATGGAACACCATGCATCCTTAAGATTGACCGAACCTTGCCGAAGGGATTTAACCTCGGTTCCGGTCAACTCAATTCCTGCCTCCATAGATTCCTCAATAAAGTAATCATGAAACGCCTTTTTATTGGTGGTAATGGTTTTAATACCGGAAATTTCGGCCAACTCCGCCACCTCCTGATGGTATATATTGGTTTGAAGCAAACATGCAGACGTTCCTGCATATTGAATTATAACAGATTCCGTCCCTCAAGCGATCGGCGAAGTGTCACTTCGTCAGCATACTCCAAATCGCCGCCGACCGGAATACCGTAAGCCAGCCTGGTGACCTTGATCCCGAACGGTGTCAACAGCTTAGAAATATACATAGCAGTAGCCTCGCCCTCGACCGTGGGATTGGTTGCCATAATAATTTCATTTAAATCCTCATCCGCTACTCGGTTTAGAAGTTGTTTAATGCGAAGCTGCTCAGGCCCAACGCCATCCATCGGGGATATTGTACCGTGAAGAACATGATAAAGACCACGGTATTCCCGGGTACGTTCAAACGCAAGAACATCCCTCGCATCCTCTACAACACAAAGCGTGGTAGGATCACGCCCGTCTGCGCGACATACAGGACAAAGCTCCTGCTCTGTCAGATTACAGCAGACCTTGCATTCACGAATCTTTTCACGGGCTTCTATAATCGACGAAGTGAATTCCGCCGCTGCTTTTTCCGGCATATTGAGTATACAAAAAGCCAGTCGCTGAGCCGACTTTTGCCCAATCCCCGGCAATCTTGCAAACTGCTCAACCAAGCGCGCAAGCGGCGCAGCAAGATAGGACATGACTAAAAGAGGCCGGGCATGGAAAGCCCGCCGGATATTTTCGACATTTCTGCCTCTGAGTTTTCGGCAGCCTGACGAATGGCCTCGTTTACGGCAGCCATGACCAGGTCAGCAAGCATTTCAACGTCCTCGGGATCCACCACCTCGGGTTTAATCTCAAGCTTTGTAATATTGTGCTTGCCTGTAACCGTAGCGGTTACAGCCCCGCCGCCGGAAGAGGCGCTGTATTCACGAGCATCAAGTGCTTCCTGAAGAGCAGCCATATCCTCCTGCATTTTCTGTGCCTGCTTCAGCATGCTCTGCATATTGCCTGGACCTTTGTTCGAATATCCCTGAGGAAGTCTTGCTTTCATTAAAATGCTCTCTCCTTATTAATGCTGATATTTTTAAAGTGGGTTGCAAGAGCTCTATCCCTACAGCATCTAAATGCAGGGTAAGGGTTCTCCTCTTGCTGCCTCCATGCTTTATTTTATATCCATATTAACGCCCATCTCACGGCTGGTGCGTATAAATGCGGACAACGGATCATCAGCCTCCGCTTTCTGGGCAGCCGGTTTTTTCTTGATACCAATCCGGCAGGTTCGACCTGTAACTCCCCTAATTGCATCCACAAGAATCGCCTTGTTTCCATCTCGGGTTACAAGCGATTTGAACATCTCGTTGTCTGTATCAATCAATACATAATCTCCCCGAAAGACCGCAGTTGAACCCTGCAAAACTCCAAAAAGCGGAGGGCAGGATGTCGAAAGTGCTTCGACAACATCATTCCACCCCGTAAATTCTGTCTCCTCTATGGATACATGCTGTTCCGGTGCGGCGGCAGGTGTAGTGGTAGGGGCAGCAGCAGGCTGTGATACACGATTGATTTCGTTGCGTTCTGTATGTGTGGCGGCTTCCTGCCGGGGCTGCTGTGCCACAGCGTCGGGAAGTCTTCCAGACTTGACTGCATTTTCCAATGCATGTATACGGCGAAGCAGCGATTCATATCCGGAATCAAGCTCAGGTGTGCAAAGACGAAGCATGGTCATCTCCATCGCAACGCGGCGCGAAGACCCCGCTCTTAATCCCTCAAGAGCGTGCTGTAACGTATCGATACAATGCAGCAATACAGGAAGCTCGTAATTTGCAGCCTCGCTTCTCATCTGCTCCAGTTCGGCGGACGGTGCAACAATCAAACCCGTCGGTTCCGGCACACTTTTTATGATCATCAAATTTCGGTAAAACTCAATCAACTCCGCGCAGAGCCGCTCCATATCCCGGGAGGCTTCATGCAGCCGTCCGACCAGCGCAAGTGCAGCACCGCCGTC
>ENA-UOOH01004176-UOOH01004176.1-fermentation-metagenome-genome-assembly--contig:-NODE-4176-length-10160-cov-5.376942_pt1 | contig 10160 bp, 9 predicted proteins | sample MGYA00245778_ERZ724025 | MGnify/ENA primary metagenome ERZ724025 (study PRJEB28704, sample SAMN03018313) | fermentation metagenome | biome: anthropogenic terrestrial biome; feature: soil; material... | reverse complement strand
GACGCCATCATCGTGCAGACCGGCGATTGGGCTGAGCACGTGGGCGTGTTGAATGTGGAAGTCGCGGGCGGCAAGGTCGCCTCGTTCGACGGCGGACTAGTTCAGATGACGGCAGACGCGCCGGCGCCGGCCGCCGACAGCCCTGTGGGCGCCGCTCTTGCAGCGTACAAGAACGCGCTGGCAGACAAGATGGCTGTCGAGGTGGGCAGGACCGAAGTGCCGCTCGACGGCGAGCGCGCCCACGTGCGCACTGGCACGACCAACCTGGCCAACCTGATCTGCGACGCCATGCTCGAAGCCACAGGCGCCGACGTCGTCATAGCCAACGGCGGCGGAGTCCGCGCCAGCATCAAGGCGGGCGACATCACCCTGGGCGACATCTACACCGTGCTGCCCTTCGACAACACTCTTTTCGCCATCGAGCTGACCGGCGACAGAATCGTCGCCGCTCTCGAGCACGGCCTGTCGGCCTATCCTGCGCAGACCGGCGGGTTCTCCCACGTGGCGGGCATGACCGTCAAGTTCGACCCCGAAAAGCCGGCCGGCTCCCGCGTAGTGGAAGTGCTTGTGGCAGGCCAGCCCATCGTGGCCGATAAGCTGTACATACTAGGCACCAACGACTTCTTGGCGGCCGGCGGCGATGGCTACGTCTGGTTCACCGAGTCCAACCCAGTCTTCTCTTCAGGCGCCATGCTCCGCGACATCCTCGCTGAGTACATCGAGGCGCGCGGCACCGTGGTTGCCCCAGCCGAGATCAGGATACAGATTGTCAAGTAGGCGGCCGGCGGCGACTACGTTCAGCTAGCGCGCATCGACGCGCGGCAGAGCGACAGGGCGCCTACAATCCGATGGCACAACTGCAAACGCCCGGGGCCACCCGGGCGTTTCTGCTGCATCCTCCGCCGCATACCTGCAGCTCGTCGAGGGCGCAAGTGAACACTACGTTAACCGCCTGAGTCAATTTACCCAGGATGCGCGCCAAGGCCGAGTCAGATGACACGGGTTCGCGGGCGAATTCCGCGTCTACCCTCCGTATCCATCCAAGCCCTTCAGTATCTGACGGTACCGCTGCGACAGGGTGGACACCGACACTTCGTACTTCCGCGCCACGCTGGCCTGGGTCACCGGCTCGTTCTGCGATACCGCCGATGCGTACTCCACCGCGGCCGCCCATGTGTTCGCGTGCACCACATTGGGCCGCTCCCGGTCCACATAGTCGCACCACATCTTGGCCGTGGCGAATATCTGGTCTTCAGTGTATCCGTCCCGACGCATCATTTCGTCAAGCAAGCTGGCAACCGACCATTCCTTCGGCCCAAGCGGCCCGGAAGCGAGATCGTCCTGCCCGCGCGCCTCTCCCTCCTCGCGCTCGTCGGCGAAGATCAGCTGCTTCCACAGAGCTTCCACATCCACCCACGGCGCGCCCGCGCGGCGCTTGAGATTCTCGTGGTAGTCGATATCTTTGAGCAGTTCCTGGACGAGCCTGCGCCCCATTCCCGACCCCACCGCATCGCGCGGGCTCACGCCCTGCAGGAGAGGCAACGGCGTATCGGCCCACCTTCTGTAGTGCTGGGCCGTAGCCTCATAGGCGATGCTGTCGATTCTGGCAGCGACCCTTAGCTTCTCATCCGACCGCAGCGGCCCGGGCTTCGGCGGCCTGCCGCGTTCGCCCTGCCCCCGTGGGACTATGAATCCAGCCGTCGCCTTCCGCATCAGGCTGACGCATACCCCCAGCGCGCTGCGGTTTTCAGCGTAGACTGTGAACGTGTCGCCGTCGAACGATACAAAAGCGATGTCTTCCGGGCTGTAAGGAGCGATTCCAGATTGGTCCTCGCTCCGCTGCGGCCGGATCCAGGAGAACTCGACCCCGATGCCGGCACCCGGCAGTACGCTGCGCACACCGCGCATACGAGATACGGCTTCGACTGCCCTTTGAGCATCATTCACGCGGATGAACGACCGGTACAGATTCCTCCTGGGGGGGGCGGCATCGTCCTTCCCGGCACGTTCGCCGCGCCCACCATCGGAATTCCAAGCCGAGAGCATCAGCCGGGCCAACCTGCGCAGGCTGAGGCCGGAACTCTTCAGGAAGTCGGTCCAGCCGCCTTCGTAGCCCTGCGCGCGCAGGTTGCGGTAGACATGCCCTACCACCCGAAGCACATACCGCAGAAGGGGCCTCGGGATCTCCAGGGCGGTAGCACCCACAGTGAATACATCGTCCACGGCGAGCAACCGCGTCACCACCGCCGACCACCTGAGCATGCCCACGCCGATCTCGGGCGCTATCACATCATATAGCCGCTCCGACAGCACATCGCGCAGGACGACGCGGTCGTCGGAGACCACCGTCTCCACCTCATACAGCGACAACGTCGAACACGCCCACTGCGCGAGCGAAGCTTCCTCCCATTCGTCCAGCTCGCCCTCGTCCATCGACACCAGGAAGGTATGGATCAGACTGGCGCCCACCTCGTCATCCTCGTAATCGAGTACCAACCACTCGATGAACTCGTTCTCAAGGCCGTCCGGCTCTTCTTCGAGATCGCTGCCTTCAACATCGTCGCTCGCTTTGTCATCGCCCTCGGGCATAGCCTCGGACATGAACTTGCGCAGGCCGGAGGCTGCGACAGCCCCGAATTCCGACACATTGACGAAGGTCAACAGGCGCTCTGTGAGCCGCCTGAACCTTATCTCAACCCTTTTCTTTTCGAAGTCAACTACGTTTCCTTGTTCTGACACCAATTGCCCTCCCGCTACATGAGCCGAAAACTGGATATCACCCTATCGAGAACCGATGCGGACTGGGCTCTGCGCGAATTCAGGCACGCGGCGGTCAGCACTATCACATGCTCGCCCCTCACCACTGTGAGCTGGTGGAAGTAGACGCGCTCGCGCAGCTCAGACGAGTAGCACGAAAACCGTATCACCCACGAGTCGGCGCCGGGAAGCGCTCCGGGCGCTCCAGCCCCCTCGGGCCTGAAATCGCCGAGCCCGCGCACGAGCCCGCTCGACACGGTCTGCGCAGACGCCTCAGCATACTGCCTGGCGCTCACTCCCGCTCGCCTCTCCAAAGCGGCGTTCACACTCGCCGGGAAGCCGGTCGATCCAGGCTCTCGCAGAGAGATCAGGGCCGAATCGGACTGGCGCTGCCAGTCGGCGGGATACCGGAACGCAAACCCGTGTTCCCTGTTGATGTATTCCCGCTCAGCCGCGGCGGCCGCAACCGTACACTGCGCCCGCGGAAACCCCGCAGAACCCGCGAACCCCAGCGCCCAACCTACCACGATCAATGCCGCCGCAAACGCCGCCGCAACCATCGCAGGTCGGGAGCGCCTACGTGGGTAGAACCGCACAAGAGACCCCTCCTCGGGACGGTGCCCAATCGACTACATTAGCCTATTCTCCGCCCCGCTGAAAACTCCTTGAAGGTCGGCGCGTATCGGCCGCACGCCGCTTGCGTCTGGCATATCCTGCACAAAGACCCCAATTTCCCGTCCGTCCGGGGCGCGCATCCCAGTCTCCAGATCGAGCAGGGGAATCAGGACGAAAGCCCTCTCCCACATTCTCGGGTGCGGGATCATCAAGTCGGGCCGGTCAACCACCACGTCCCCCAGCATCAGGATATCCACGTCGATGGTGCGAGGGCCCCATCTTGCGACCGCCCTGTCGCGCCCCAGAGCGCCCTCGATCCTCGCAGCCAGCGCGAGCAAGCTATGCGGATCCAGCGCCGTCTGGGCTCGGACCACGCAGTTGAGGAAGGCGGGCTGCTCGGCGAGGCCCCATGGCTCAGTCTCATACACCCGCGATGCCGCATGCCGCGCCAGCCCCGGGGCACTGTACAGCATCGTGCAAGCCTGCAACAGATATCCCAACCGGTCCCCGAGGTTCGACCCCAGGCCGAAATAGACCGGCAGTTCCCGAGCCGCCAAGTCGTCTGCCTCTATCATGGCACGCGCAGCCCCCATTCAGACAGTCTTCAAGAAACCTCGCACTCAGCGCCTGACATCGCCATGGGAAGCACCATTGTGACGGCATTCACCCGCACCCGGGCAAAAGCTTCTTCCATTGCCGCCGCGACTATCTCGGGCTGTGTGTCGCCGCTCAGCAGGGCCAGTATGGACGGACCCGCGCCGCTCATGTAGGAGCCCATCGCGCCCGCATCGCACGCCGCCCTCATGGCGTTGACCATCCCCGGCACTATGGCGGAACGGTAGGGCTGGTGAAGCCGATCGTCCATTGCGTACCTCAGGTTGGCGTAGTCGCCCGATGCCAGCGAGGCCACTAGCAAAGCAACCCGACCCACGTTGAACACCGCATCCGAGTAGGGTACATTCCCTGGTAATACGTTGCGGGCCGCCCTAGTGGGCACCGGGAAGTCCGGCACCGCCACCACCGCGAGCAGATTCCCCCGCACAGGCACCTTGGCCCAGAGCACGCGCGCCCCCACCAGCGAGGACGCGGTCACCCCGCCCAGGATGCAGGCTGCGGTGTTATCGGGGTGACCTTCAATTCTGGCAGCCCGGTTCAGACGCCGCTGCAGATCAGGCTCAATGCCCATGAAGGCATCGGCGGCCACAAGGCCCGCGACGATAGCTGCGGCGCTGCTTCCGAGGCCTCGCGCCACGGGTATCCGGTTCACAATAGACACCCGCACCCGCGGTGCCTGTTGCCCCGCCTCATCGAACGCGGTCGCGAACGCCCGAATGGCAAGATTGTCGCTGCCCGTGGGGATCATGCTTTCGCACGGTTTCCCGTCCGGGTCAAGCGTAATGGCCATCGACTCCGCATCGCCCGTGCGCTCGAATGTCAGCTCGTCGCGGAGTTCCATAGCAAAGCCCAGGGAATCGAATCCCGGACCCATATTGGCCGAAGTGGCCGGCGGCCTGACTACGACCTTATCGACTGGCATGCGTCAACACCTCTCTTGAGTACCGCCGCTGGCTCACACTCATACTCGCTCCTCGATCAACCTGCGGACAGCATCGTAATCCGCGTCCACCGCCGCACGTACCGGAGGCGCGCAGTCGATGGCCGTAGATGGATCCTTGAGCCCATTGCCGGTGAGCACGGCCACGGCGCGCTGTCCGTCCTGGAGGCGGCCATCGCGGGCCATCTTGATCAGGCCGGCCGCTGAAGCGCACGACGCCGGCTCAGCGAACACACCCTCCGTCTGCGCAAGCAGGCGGTAAGCCTCCAGGATCTCCTCGTCCGTCACGGAGTCGATGAATCCTCCGGAATCGTCGGCGGCAGCCCGGGCGCTCGCCCAGCTCGCCGGGTTACCAATCCTGATCGCAGTGGCGATGGTCTCCGGGTGTTCCACAGGCCGCCCCAGCACTATAGGAGCGGCCCCAGCCGCCTGGAACCCCGCCATCCGCGGCAAACTCGCGCTTCGGCCGCGCGCCGCATATTCGCGAAACCCCTTCCAGTAAGCTGTGATGTTGCCCGCGTTGCCCACCGGTATCGCCAGCCAGTCGGGGGCGGCTGCTGCGCCTGCTGCTGCGCCTGCTGCTGCGCCTGCTGATGCCGACCCTGCCAGACCCGAACCGAGTTGGTCCACTATTTCGAAAGCGGCCGTTTTCTGCCCCTCAATGCGCCACGGGTTGACCGAATTGACCAGAGTAGCCAACCCGGCATCGGCCATTTCCCGCACAATCAACAGAGCCCGGTCGAAGTTGCCCCTGATCGGCACCACCTCCGCCCCGTGCGCAATAGCCTGCGCCAGCTTGCCCATGGCGATGGCGCCATCGGGTATCACTACAACGCAGCGAAGCCCGGCCCGGGCGGCGTAGGCGGCGGCAGACGCGGAAGTGTTCCCGGTGGAAGCGCATATCACAACGCGCGCCCCATCGGCGAGGGCCTTCGATATCGCGGCGGTCATCCCTCGGTCCTTGAACGAACCAGTGGGGTTGGCGCCCTCCAGCTTGAGGCGAATGTCCGCCCGAACGCCCAGATTCCGGGCGAAAGCGGGCGCGGGTATGAGGGGCGTTCCCCCTTCATAGAGAGTGACAACAGGCGCATCGGCGTCAAGCGACATAAGCTCCCGATATTCTTCGATAATTCCTCGCCACAATTTCATAAGTGTACACTCCCAACAACTCTCATAGCTCCACCCGGGCAAACGCGCGCTCGGCGGATGTCATCAGCAAGTAGTACGACACACCGGCCAGCACCGCGAAGAGCCCCAGAGTAGACCACATCACCAGGCCCTGATCCAGCTGTGCCGACAGCGCTCGGATGACGATGTAGCCCACAGCGGCGGCAACAGCAGTCACCACGACCATCATGATCAGCGCATTCAAGTTGCTCTTCATCGCCCGCTGAGGGTTGTCCCAGTTCAGGTAGGGGCGCATCATGTCCACATACAGCGACATCAGCGAAGCCCAGACCGATGCGGCGATGCCGATCAACACCCCCATAGCCAGCCCGGCCAAGTCAAGCCGGAGAACCAGCTGCATCACCACGACCAGCGGAACCATGGAGACAAGTTGAAATGCCAGCGTGAACAGGATCTTGCCCACCACCTGACGATGCGCAGGCACAGGAATCACCTTGTGCTGCCAGAACTGCAATCCATCGCGCGAAAACGCAGAAGACGCCACCGCGTTGACCCCGGACACGAACAAGATGCCGGCGGCGAACGCCAGAGCCCGCGCCGCGGCGAACTCGGGCGATGCCATGAAGGCTGTGAAGCCGGGGATTTCGGCAAACGGGCCGCCCGCCCCTGCTCCCCCGCCTCCGGCTATGAACCACACAGCCAGCAAACCCGGGAAGATCAGCACATTAGCCAGGCCGTTCAACACGAAAGTCGGGGTGCGCAGGAACACCCACATATCCTTGAGAGCTATCGCCGATTCCGGCGAACGCCGCACCCACAGGCTGTGAGGCAAGGCCAAACCGGCTTGCGCGGCCTCACGTCCGGGCCGTTTGGCCCTCGATGCCGTTGCCTCGCTTCCAGCAGCGAGAGCCGCATAGAACAGCCGGGAACCCAGCGCCATCGCCAGAGCGAGCGCCCCCGCCGACACAGCGATCAGGAGCAGCAGATTCCCCAGTCCGGCAGCCGTCCCTGCCTTCGACAACGAGAACGAAGCCCACAGGCTGGGCGGAAAGCGCATCGCCACCGACCGCGACAGGCTGTCCTGAACAGTCATGAGGTAGCTCAGCATGTCCGCCTCACTCTGGGGCGCTTTGTGCATGACGTAGTACTGGAACCAGAAGTAAAGCCCGAAGAAGACCGCTGTGCCCAAGAACATGAAGAGCGTGCGGCTCTTGCGCACGTTCACGAAGCGCATCAGCACTATCGCGGCCGCGGCGGCAATAGCCAAGGGTATCACCGGCGTCAGCAGAAACACCGGAATGCAGGTGATCCAGTAGAGCGGGCCCGCGCCTGAGCGGGTTCCATATACACAGAAAGCCGGCAGAAGTATCAAAGCCAGCGTGATGTATTCATTGGCCAGCACAACCCCGAACCTGGCCAGCACCACGGTGGATGCGGGCAGGGGCAGCGGCGTCAGTATGGACGCGTCTCGGGAAAAGTAGAAGACGCTTATCACCCAGAACAGCCCCAGTATCAGCACGAACACCTGTCCGGCCGCGATAGCCAAGGTCAGAATCATGTTCCCCTGTCCCAATGCCTGAGCGTTGGAGTACATGGCGTTCAGCAGCGAAACATACCCCGCGCCCAGACCGATGACACCGGAACCGACCCCGAGCGCGATCACAATCGGTTCCCACAGCCGCTTCTTCTGCACCAGAAAGGTCTGGCGGCCGTAGGAGATCCCGAAATTCACATTGAGCAGCGCCTTGAGTAGCGCGAAGAACTGCGCCGACTTGCTCATCAGTTCTCCCCCTCCGTCAGCTCAAGGAACAGCTCCTCCAGCGTCTTCCTCTCAGAGCCGCCACCCGCTGCGTTCACTGCGCGCGCTTGGCGCTTCAGATCGTCCAGAGTGCCGCGCGCGATGAGCTTGCCGTGGTCGATAATGCCTACCCTGTGGCAGAGCTTCTCGGCCACCTCGAGGATATGGGTGGAGAAGAAGACCGTGCCTCCCTCCTCGCAGTGCCTGTTCATCATCTCCTTGAACAGGTGCGAGCTCTTTGGGTCCAGGCCCACCATGGGTTCGTCCAACACGAGGAGCTTCGGATGCGATAGCAGCGCGCCCGTGAGCGCGAGTTTCTGCCGCATTCCATGCGAGTAACTGGCAACCAGGTCGCGGACCGCGCCCTTAAGCTCGAACATGTCCAAAAGACTGTCGATCCGCTCAGCCCGCGCCGCCGCCTGCACTCCATAGACGTCTCCCATGAAGTTGAGATACTCCACTCCGGTGAGCCGATCAAAAAGATCAGGGTTATCAGGGACATACCCCATCCGCGACTTGGCCCAAACAGCCTCTTTGGCGATATCGCAGCCGTCCACGAGCACCCGACCCGAATCCGCCGTCAACAGGCCCACAATCATCTTGATCGTCGTCGTCTTGCCTGCGCCGTTCGGCCCGAGAAAACCAAAGATCTCACCCGGCCCCACATGCAGAGTGAGATCGTCCACCGCCCGCCGAGATCCCTTCCCATAGCTCTTTGAGACCCCTTCAATCCGGAGCATATGCTAACCCCCTCGTCGCACTTATGAAAAGTGTATACTCGCGCTCGGGGGGTGTCAAACAGGGGAAGGGGACCGCGCGCTTCGCGCGGGAGTTGCAGGGATCCGTCGAAGTCCTATTTCGGGGTCGGCCCAGGATGGGCGGAGTGCGACGACTCGTCTGCATTGACTCCGTCCGCGACTGCCCACAACAGATGTATACGGCTGTACGCTGGCGAGTTGCTGTGTACACCCGGTTTAGCTGGCCTTTGCGATTCGCCGGTTTTCACAGCGCTTTTGTCTCTATGTGTCGAGAATCGAGGCAATGCTTGATGCATAAGCGGTCGTATGGTCGCATAAACCCGGACGGCCGGGGAATCGAAGGCCTGCAGCGGCAGGCGGCCGGATCCCGAGGTCGATAATTGGGCATGTGTGCAGTGTTTTGCCGTGTAATGTTGAGTCAAATGGGATGAGTCGCCATATTGGCTCCGCCCCATATGCCCGATGGGTCTATGCGCCCGATTATACATCAGCCATTGCTCGGAAACCCGACAGATAGGCGAAAATCCGCTGCGAAATCCGACAGATAGTTGTTCCTGCATCGCCTGCTTTTCGGGGAAGGACTCTGGTCGAGAGCACCTGCTCTACGCTGCTCATCTTGGGCCCGCCCAGGATCACCAGCGGCACCCCGAGCGACTGGGCAATCGCAGAGAAGCTCTCAATATCGCCCGTGTAGGCACACTTGACGATGTCCGCCCCGCACTCCACCGCGATTCTGCAGGCATGCGCCGCCGTCTTGAGGTCGGACCTGTCCTCCTGATCTGGTCCACAGCGTCTAGCCCGAATGGCATCATTACCTTCACAGCACTGAATCCCCATCGAATTGCCTGCTCGACGCCGTAATACGCACTATAGCCCAGGACGCCTTGGACTTTGCCGGGAATCGTGCCCATGAGAACGTAGTCAGACTTCGGAATCCCCGCCTTCAAGTCAACGGAACCTTCTCCACCGGGAGCCCGCTCTGCGCAATCCTCTCGCACTCGTCTCGGTCTGCATCGCCATCCGTGATCAGGCGATGAGCAGCGCCCATGAAGAGCTTGTTCACGTAGTGAACGCCGGCGAGATCCTTCTCGGCAGTCGCTCCCACGATCGCCAGGGACGTTCGCACATCGCCGCCCAGCACGACCGTGCGGATTGACTGGCACAGCGCCAGCTCGTACGCAACGTCTATTCCATTGGTAACCACGATGAGTCCGTCAATCGCCTTAATCCGTTCGGCGAGGTGTCGGACGGTCGTTCCCGCCGTGAGGAGTCGATGCTCTCGATTGCCGTGATCTCCTCGCCCGCTGTGTAGTAGACCACACTACGATTGGGCCCTCCGGAGCCAGCGCGGGCAGTGGGTTGGATTTCAAGGGAAGCGTCCGCGTCCGCGCTCGTGTTCGCGGTTCCCCATGCGCATGGACTCACGCCCGCGCTGCCACTGAGTAGTTCTCAATTGGTCTTTGCGCGATACGCCAGTTAGCGCTGTAATCCCTGCTAAGTAGCTCCCGATAAGTCCTTGCGCCATGCATTGGCGTGGAAGCCCCGCGGC
>ENA-UOOH01004175-UOOH01004175.1-fermentation-metagenome-genome-assembly--contig:-NODE-4175-length-10160-cov-9.536071_pt1 | contig 10160 bp, 4 predicted proteins | sample MGYA00245778_ERZ724025 | MGnify/ENA primary metagenome ERZ724025 (study PRJEB28704, sample SAMN03018313) | fermentation metagenome | biome: anthropogenic terrestrial biome; feature: soil; material... | reverse complement strand
TGATATTGCCCATGCTGCTCCTGAACTTAAGCGGAGAAACACCGATATTTGATTTCAGAAGCCTGGAAAAATAATTTACATTCGGAATTCCTATTTCATATGAAATTTCAGTAACGGACTTTTCGGTGGTAAGCAGCAGATTTTTTGCGTATTCGAGCCGTTTTGCCGTTATGTATTCGGAGAAGCCGAGCCCTATGTGATTTTTAAACAAACGGCTCAGCGTATAAATAGAAACGCCGAAATGGTTGGCGACGCTGATCTGGCTTATGCCCGGGTCGGTGAAATTTTGTTGCATGTATTCAATAACCTTGTCTTTGAGAAGGTTGATCTTTCTCGAAGACTTTTTATTTTCGCGCTTGATGGAATCAGCCGCCTGCTTGTATAAATCAGGACTGATATCCGTGATCCCAGCTGGATTATTACCTATAATACATGACGCATATGATTTCTGAATATCGTCGATTGATTTTACTATTATGCCTACGTTTATTTTCAGCGTTTTATTAAAACAGGATGACAGTTTGCTTTCAATATAGGAAATTATTCTGCCTGTTTCCTCGTTTTCCAGCAGCAGTATGATTACATTGCGGTCGATACCGAAAATATCGGTGATATAAGCCGTGATATCAAATCTGTCCGTAATTTCACAGGTGAGTGTGGAACGCTGGTCATTGCTAAGCTCCAGTCCTTCGACTGTGCATACGCAAAAATTGCCGATATGGCTCGAAATCCCGAGCCTGTCCTTTTCATTGGCCGGAATAGGCGTGCCGCGCAGGATACTGTTGAGCAGGAAATCCATAATAAGAAGATTCTGTTCGGACATTTCGTTCGACATTTCGTCAAATGTGCTTGAAATAGCTTTAAGTTCATTACAATGTGAATTATTGTTAAGTTTGCCCATAATTTTCTGGATCGGCCTGTAGTTTATATACAGCATGATGCAGAGCAGAAACAGAAAGACGATGGATGCGGCAAACGCCATATTCCGCATAGTGACATAGAATTGATATATGTTGTTCTCGATAATATCATAAGGCATGAGAGCGATGTAATCCCTGTCAAATGCGGAATCTTGAACAACATAAGCATTAAAGCGCTTATCGCCGTTTTCAAAACGGGCGGCGCCGTTTGTGCAATTCTCAAGTAAAACTTGAATTTCGTCTATAGTAATGGATTGGGACTGCCGCGGAGCGGTAGTGTAAAGCAATGTATATGAATTGCTGTCAATTACATAGTATTGTGTGCCGGATGAGCTCTGTGAAGCGAAAAGCGACGTATCTATTGAAGAAGAGTCCAGCATGTAGAAAACGAGCGCTTTATCTTGGGTATTTCCAATTTTAATTGTGACGCCGACTAAAAGAAGGTGGTCTGACGAGAAGCTTGAAAATGTGGAAAAGAGCTTGAAGCTTTTTTGAGGGTCATATGTAAAGAAATATTGAAGATCCTGGATTTCTTTCTCATCCTCAATTTTAAGGTGCCATTTTATAAAGGTTTCTTTTGTATAATTTGTATCTTTGGTAAAAAGATACCCCGTGTCGTAATAATAAATTCCCATAGGGTACTTTGATGTAATACTGTATTGCAACAGCAAGTCCACGCATTCCATGAAATAATACGGACTGGATTTCAATGTGGAAAGCTTTAGCGGAGAATTTGCTTCCTTACTGTCTTCTCCAACCATAAATGCATTAGTTTGAATTTCCGCCATTTGTACCTGAAAATATTTCGCAAAGGAATTCGTAGTATTTTTGCAGTAATCTTCGTTTGCGCCTGAAAGCTCATTGTATGAACGAAAAATAATAGCGTACGAAAATATAATAGACGGTATAAGCATGAAAGCTGTACATGTAATAATGATCTGTGCAAGATATCTGCGCTTTATAAGCTGCTTCAAAGCTTTCATATCAACACTCCCTTATCCGAAATTTGAGATATATAAAGTAATCGAAAATTTAATAAAAAATAAATGGCAGCGGGAGATAAATTATTTCCTGTATATATCTTACTACATTACTGAAATAATTCAAAACATCAATTTATTCATTTATTTGCGCTAAAGTAAGATTGCGCAAAAATTTGCTATTATTTCGGTACATAAATTTCATTTATTGCGGTTTAAGCCTATTTAGTATAAATGTGCAAAAAAGTGCGGTTGTTTTATGAAAAGAATGTGATAAATTAATAAATATGATGTAGTGCAAAGAAACAATCAGGCACAGAGTGCAGGTTCACATTTTATAACTGCAACAGGATCCTAACTTATAATATTATTGTAATGGAGGTCATGAAATGTTGAAAAGTATTAAGTGCAGAAAATGTTGGTACATGCTTCTAGCGGTTTTACTGGTTGCCGCAGTAATTATGCCAATTAACCCGACTGTAGTATGTGCGTCAGACGAGTATGATGATTTGAGGGAAAAATATAAAACCAGGCTTACCGGCTATGACCCCGCAAACCCGTATGATCTTAATGATCAATATATCAGGCTTACTCTTCAGAGCCTTGATGAAAGCGTAAAAAAGTTTTGGTCGACAATGAATTCCATATATACTTGGGACGATTATATGGAGACCAGTTCTACTAATGCAGAAGACCTGAACAGTATTATCGGCCGTCTGAAAAAGATGGCTCTGGGGTGGGCTACATTTGGCTCGGAATATTATAATAATGAAAAATTATTAAATAATACAATTGCCGGACTCGAATGGTTTTACAATAACCGGTGCAATGAAAACACCGAATGGTATTATAATTGGTGGTACTGGGAGGTTGGCATTCCAACTGATTTAAATGATACGGTCGTCCTTCTTTACGATAAATTAATGCCCGCCCAGATAAACAATTATATGAATTTTGTAAAACGCTGGACGCCTACCGTATATTATAGCAGCATTATAAAAGACGATGGCAGACCGCATCCTTTTACAGGAGCCAACCTTATATCGAAGTGCAAAGTAGCCGGGATATGGGCGATCCTGGTTAAGGATACGGCGATGCTTCAGGAATCGTCAGACGGGCTTAACGATGTTTTTCAGTATACTACCAGCCTAGATGGCTTTTATACCGACGGTTCATTCATACAGCATCAGGACCATCCATATGCAGGGGGCTACGGCAGAATACTTATATCCGGCATATCTGATATATTATGGCTTCTGGATGGATCGACATGGGAAAATAATTCACCGGATAAAGCAAATGTTAACAAATGGATACTTGAAACATATGAGCCTGCCATGTATAAAGGAGAAATGTTCGCGTCTGTAAGAAGACGTGATATGTCGCGCCCGCCTTCACAGGCATCAAGCGGATTTGAGATTATTAGTTCTATAATTTTGCTTTCAGATATACCGTCCAATACGAGCGTAGACATATTAAAAAGTATAGTAAAATGTCACCTTCAGAATGGCTATCAGGATTCCTACCTCAGGACATGCGGCATTTGGAATATAGTGAAAGCGAAGAATATATTAAACAGCACACAGGTAACTCCCAGACCCGAACTGACAGGAAACTACCAGTTCTACAATCAGGACAGGGTAGTTCACAGAAGCCAGGGATGGGCATTTGATATAGCGATGCATTCTACCCGCATTGATAATTATGAGGCATTCAGCGATGAAAACTTAAAAGGATGGTATACTGGAGACGGGATGACATACCTGTATACGAATCCCTCCGATTATGCTTTTAATTTCTGGCCGACTGTCGATGCCCACAGGCTTCCGGGTGTTACGACAGACCGCTGTATAACGCGTCCCGAATGTACAGGTGAGTACCGTAGTACCACTCCATGGACCGGAGGTGTCTCATTGAAAGGCATATACGGTACTGCCGGAATGGATTTCAAGCAGCACAATTCCAAAGTTACTCCGATGTCGGATGTATCTGCTAAAAAGTCCTGGTTTATGTTTGACGATGAAGTCGTTTCATTAGGTGTGGGTATTACCAGCACATCCGGGCGAACGATAGAGACTGTCGCCGATAACCGGCTTCTGAATTCACAGGGCAGTAATCCGCTTACAGTCAATGGGACAGAAAAACCTTCAACACTTGGCTGGTCCGAGATAATGGATAATGTGAACTGGATCCATCTGGACGGAACGGGAGGGTATGTATTCCCCGGCGGCACGTCATTGAATGGGCTTAGGGAAAAAAGAGAAGGAAGCTATTATGATATAAATCAGAAGTATTATCAAAGGACGAATGATGAATTTAACGATACAGTCCAGAAAAGCACATGGTTATGGATAAGGGAAGATAAAACTAAACACAATCTGACGGGTACGGTCCTTAACATAACGACTCAGCAGGGCAATTTAGAGGGTACGGTAAACACCACAAAGAATATTATGCTGGCTAAAGCGCCCCAGTATGATTTTTATTCCGATACAAAGCTTGATTTTTCACCTTCAGTGCTTGGGCAGAAGGCGGGATTAATCTTTTATGTTGATGATGACAACTATATTTATATATCCCGTGTTTATACATCTTCAGGTCAAAAAATAGTAGCAGTAAGCGAAAATGGCGGTACTGCAGTAAGGAACACATTTAATGACGCATACGGCGCTTCGGTATATTTTAAAATTGAAAAGTGCGAAAGTGACTACCTGCTGTATGCGAGCGGCGACGGGCAGACATGGGGCGCACCACTTTATACCTATACGAATAACATGGCTGGGACGGATGGCGTCAATTCTGCTCTTAAGATGGGACTTTTCGCTCAGAACGGAAATAACCCCTCTGCTCCGGAGATCACCGCGAGCTTTGATTATTTTCACATGAAATTAGTAAGAAATTATATGACCTTATGGAAAGATCACGGAGTAAATCCTGTTGACGATTCATACAGTTATATTACACTTCCCAATAAAACCGCGCAGGAAGTCGGAAGCTACAGCAGTAATCCGGATGTTACTATATTAAAGAATGATAAAACCGTACAGGCGGTAAGAGAGGATACTCTTGGAATCATCGGAGCTAACTTCTGGAGTCCGGGCAGCGTATCGTATATAACGGCGTACGACCCTGCGGCAGTTATGGTAAAGGATAAGAACAACCGGCTTGAGGTCGCCGTATCCGATCCGATGCACAGCCGGTCGCGGTCTACTGTAAAAGTGGAACTATGCAAGTCAGGGCTTTCGATAGAAATCAAAGATCCAACAGTTACTGTACTGCAAATGTCCCCTACAATCATACTGGAGGTTGACATTACCGGAGCCAACGCGACAAAAGGCAAGACCCACAATATTATCATATCCTACGATCCGCTTGCGCCAACGTTACTTCCGCGTACAATAATTCAGCTAAAGCCTGCCGCGGATGCCTACGTGGTGGATGGAAGAGCTGCCGATGTCAATTTTGGTACCAAAACTACGCTGGCAGTTCATAATGCAGGTACGTCCGGTGAACTAAGCAGAGAGTCATATTTAAAATTTCACCTGAATTCAATTCCTGAAGATGTTGTGATTGAATCGGCAAAATTGTATATGCTTGGAGCAGTAACCGGCAGCAATGGGACCGAGGCAAATATAAAAGCATATAGCATAGAGGACGATAGCTGGACGGAAACCGGTATAACCTGGAATAATAAGCGTGCTGCAGGCACTCAGCTTGGTGAAATGCATGTTGCAGGCCTGAACGAATGGTATGAAATTGATGTGACAACATATGTACAGTCGCAATATACTGGCGATAAAGTTGTTTCACTGTCGCTGGCGCAGGATTCGGCTGGCTTGTACACGACGTTTTCCAGCAGGGAAGATTCATCATATCCATATTTGGTGCTTTCAATTGCAAGAAAAAAGCTTGTACGTTTTACCGATGATTTTAATAATTGGGATAATGTGCATTCACATTCAGCAAATTTGACTTTAGACGCCACCAATCCGTCCTATTTTGAGGGGGATACATCCAGGATAAAGAGAACAAAAAGTGATACCCCAAATGAATTAGTGTACTATACCGGCAGCAGAATTGCCAATTTTAATGCAAGGATATATTACTGCAATGGTATATACGGAAAGTTTAACATGTACACATCTCCGGACGGAATAAACTGGACGCAGCTTTCTATAACGCATGATACGGCGATGAATACGGCAGGTAGCTGGTATAGGGTTAATTTTTTGCCTGCGGAAAACATACCTATAGGAACATATTATTTTAAAATTGAACTTTTAAACGATCCTCTTATTTATTCGCCGCAGTTGTCCCAATTGGCTATAGACTGTCCGGTAGTTGTAGAAACCGATGATCTGAACGACTGGAGTAAAACATATATACATGACAATGGATTGTTGTTTGATAGCACTAATCCAACCTATTTTGAAGGAGATACCTCCAGGGTTAAAAGAAATAGTAACACCCCGCTAAGCTTGCAGTACAACTATAGAAGCATTACGGAATTTACAGCAAGGATATATTACCAAAACGGTGTAGACGGGAAGTTTAATATATATACGTCACCTGACGGCATAAACTGGACGCAGCTTCCAGTAACGCATGATGCGGCGGTGAATACGGCAGGCAGCTGGTACAGGGTTAATTTCACGCCTGAGGGAAATATACCTGCCGGTACGAATTATATAAAAATGGAATTATTAAACGATAGCGTGTACTATTCGCCGCAGCTGTCGAGAGTGGAAATAACACACTATTAATAAAGCTATATATCCCCAGGATTAGGCAGTTGATGAGGAGCTGTGAACTTTCATTTTTATTATGTATCCAGTGCAGTGTATGAGATGGTCCAGAAATAATATAAATAAAAAACTTTATGGAGGTTACTTATGCCAAATGCTCAAATTATCAAAGGTAATTCATTGTCTAACATACCCTGGGAGGATAAGAAAATTTGCTATTATCGCGATATGTGCGATTGTATAGTACAGAAACTTATGCTAAATTTTTGAATATGAGGTTCAGTAAAGAAAATCTTAAAGCTTGTTCTGGTTCTTTAATGAAATAATTGATTTTCAAAAAACAATTATAGGAGAGGGTTCTGAAATGCAGGTAAAAACAACTACAAATTCCGTATCAGTAACGGCAAATGTGAAACTTAGAAGGTTTTTGAAACAAATATGGAAATACAAGGCTTATTACGTTTTTTTATTGCCTGCTTTTTTATATGTAGCAATTTTCAACTACGGACCGTTATACGGTCTCCAGATTGCCTTTAAAGATTTTAATGGCGCTTTCGGAATCGCAGGAAGCAAGTGGGTAGGTTTGAAACACTTTGAAAGTTTTTTTAATGGTTATTACTTTTGGATACTTATTAAAAATACATTTGTTCTTTCAGTTTACTCCCTTGCGGTAAGCTTTCCGATTCCTATTATTTTAGCGTTGATGCTCAACGAAATTAAAGGCCGCTACAAAAAAACAGTACAGACTGTTTTATACGCACCGCATTTTATTTCAACTGTTGTTTTGGTTGGAATTATTATGACAATGTTTTCACCAAGTATCGGCGTTGTTAATACTGTCCGTGAATTTTTAGGTCTGGAGCGCCTGTATTTTATTACAATGCCAAAAGCATTCAGACACCTTTATGTATGGTCAGGTGTATGGCAGACAATGGGATGGAACACAGTTATATATATTGCAGCACTTTCCGGAGTTGATTCTGAACTGATTGAAGCGGCGACCATTGACGGTGCAAGCAGAATGCAGCGTATAATACATATAAATTTTCCCGTTATAAAACCGGTAATTGTAATTCTTTTCATTATGGCGGTTGGTAAAATTGCTTCTGTCGGTTACGAAAAGATTTATCTTCTCCAAAATGACCTTAACGTTGAAGTTTCCGAAGTTATTTCTACCTACGTTTATAAGCGTGGTTTACTGAATGCACAATACAGTTTTACTTCTGCTGTAGATATCTTTAATAATGTTGTTAATGTAGTTATGCTTTTGACAGCAAATGCAGTTTCACGCAAGGTCGGTGAAACAAGCTTATTCTAAGGGGGAAATATAATGTCAGTTACTAAAGAATCCCATGGTGACCGTATTTTTGAGATTGTTAATTACTGTATTGTAACTTTGTTTTTTCTGATTGTGCTTTACCCGCTAATTTATGTATTATCCTGTTCAATCAGTTCGCCCGACCTTGTTGCTACCGGGAAGGTTATCCTTTTACCAAAAGGGATTAATTTAGCCGGATATAAGCGGGTATTTCAAGACAGCAATATATTAACCGGTTATAAAAACACACTTTTTTATACTGCCGTGGGAACAATAATTAACCTTATCGTAACAGTTCCCGCAGGTTATGCGCTTGCAAAAAAAGAACTTCCCGGCAGAAGCTTTTTAATGTACTTCTTAATGTTTACAATGTATTTTAGCGGGGGTATGATTCCGACATTTTTACTTGTTAAGAGCCTCGGACTTTACAATACACGAACGATTCTTTTGATTCTGGGCGCATTTAACACATACAACTGTATTATATGCCGCACCTTCTTCGCGGCAATTCCCAAAGAACTTGAAGAAGCTGCTGAAATTGACGGATCCTCACGGTTCAGAACGTTTTTGCAGATTATCCTGCCGACTTCACAGGCTTTACTTGGTGTTATGGTGCTCTACTTTGCGGTTGCGCATTGGAATTCTTACTTTTCTGCTTTAATGTATACCAGTGACGACAAAATAAAGCCGTTGCAGCTCTTCCTGCGAAAAATACTCATTCTTCAGGAGGCAAGCAGCTCAATGCTCGAAGGTTTGGATGATGATGTAATTGCAGAGCAGACAAAGCTTAAAGAACTGATTAAATATTCGGTTATTGTAGTTTCATCACTTCCTGTTTTGATCCTATATCCGTTCCTGCAGAAATATTTCGCGCAGGGCGTTATGATCGGCTCCTTAAAAGGCTGACCAAAGCTGGTTCAATGTCCCTCTGATGGCCACAGAGGGGCTTGAATATATAAAATTATTAGGAGGGATTTTATGTCTCGAAAAATTTACGCAATTGTACTCGCATTATGCATGATAATTGTATTAGCGTGCGGCTGTACATCTTCTGAAAGTAAAACAAGCTCAGAAGCTACGTCTCAGGTAAAACCCGAAGCTTCTGCTTCGGCCGGAACTGCTGAAAAAGCGTCCAAATACCCGATTGCAAAGGAAAAAATCACAGTAACAGCTATGGCTGTACCCACCGATGTATACGGAAATGATGATAATAAGAAGATCCTATGGGATAAAATTGAAGAGCTTACCAATATTCACCTTGAAGTCATTCCTATTGAAAAAGAGCAGAGATCCGTTTACTTAGCCAGCGGCGAATGGCCGGATTTCTTTATTGAGATTCTCAATAACAGCGAAGTGAATTCATACGGCGTTGAAGGCGGAATGCTTGCAAACTACAACGACTACCTTGAATATATGCCTAACCTTAAAGCGTGCTTTGAAAAATACCCGACTACAAAGAAAATAGTAACAAATACTGATGGAACCATTTATCAGCTTCCGAGATTAAATATTGCTTCTACATCAGTATCTGCGCGTGCACACTATAGGGCTGACGTTCTTAATGAACTTGGACTTAAAATCCCGACTACAACAGATGAGTTCCATGATGTATTGAGTGTAATTTACAAAGCGAAAGGTAAAGCGCCGCTTGTTGCATTAATGGATACAAACCAGTATGAATATTTCCTGTTTGGAGCGTTTGGCGAAGCAACAAGTGCTGACTTTGACAGCATTGACGGTAAAACGGTAGTTTACAACCGTATTTCTGAACAGTACAAGCATTACCTTGAGTATGTAAGCAAGCTTTATTCTGAAGGTCTGCTTCATCAGGAGTATGTGACACTTGACGGTGCAGCGATAAATGCAATGGCAGCAGAAGGTGCTGCTGTATTTGCTTATAATTTGCAGACTGTTACAGCAAAAGACTTTGCCAGCGGAAAAGTTGAGGTTAGCACTCTTGCACCATTAACTTCCCAATATACCAGCAAACAGAAGCTTGTCGGATACCCTTGCTATAATAAGTCCGGCTATGCTATCAATAAGAATAGCAAACACATTAAAGAGATATGTCAGATGCTCGATATTGCTTTTGCTAAAGAAGAGGTTGCCGAAGGCACAGGTCTTAATGGGGAAGCATTTATCTATGGTGTTATACGCCAATGAGTTTGACAGAAAAAAAGACAAAAGTATTGACAGT
>ENA-UOOH01004172-UOOH01004172.1-fermentation-metagenome-genome-assembly--contig:-NODE-4172-length-10174-cov-40.924894_pt1 | contig 10174 bp, 9 predicted proteins | sample MGYA00245778_ERZ724025 | MGnify/ENA primary metagenome ERZ724025 (study PRJEB28704, sample SAMN03018313) | fermentation metagenome | biome: anthropogenic terrestrial biome; feature: soil; material... | reverse complement strand
TGTCAAAGACCTCAAAATTCTCCAGGGTCAGTTCTTCCCACTCGATCGGGTTGATCTGAACGATGATCTGACCATCCTCGTTGAGCAGTTCAGGTTTGGCATCGATCAAACGGATAGCCTTTTGCCACATCTGCTTGTATTGCGGTGGGGCAATATAAATCAGGTCAAAATCTAGTTTGGGAGGGTAAGCCAGATAAGTGAAGGCATCGGTCCGAAGCACCTCTGCATGGTCGGAAAATTTGGTCGTCAAAAGGTTTTGCTGAATGGTGCGCACTGGCTGTTGACCTTTATCGAGAAAGACGACAAACCGTGCTCCCCGGCTGAGCGCTTCGATTCCAACCGCACCAGTCCCGCCAAACAAATCCAGGATCAGATTATCTGTTATTTCGTCGCCGAGAATATTGAACAAAGCTTCTTTCACAATGTCCGTGATTGGGCGGGTGGTGTCACCTGGGACTGTCTTGAGGCGCAAGCCTTTGGCTTTCCCGGCGATTACTCGAAGTGTGCCCATCTTATGCTTGTAGCTGCTCCAGTTTGCTGCGAAAATAATCGATCGTCCTGCTCAACGCATCACGGATACCAACCACAGGCTCCCAACCCAGGATGGACTTAGCCTTCGTGATATCAGGCTGGCGTCTCTCCGGATCGTCCCCCAGGCGCTCTGAAGCGTTGATGATCAATCCGGCAGAGTTTTCGCAAATCTCATTGATCAGCCGGGCAAACTCATTGATGGATACCTCCAACGGGTTGCCAATATTGACCGGGAGGTGTTCATTCGAATCCATCAGGCGGCAGATACCTTCAACAAGGTCATCCACGTAGCAAAAACTACGCGTCTGCTCACCGGTCCCGTAGATTGTGAGCGGTTCTTTTCGCAGCGCTTGCTGGATAAAATTGGGCACACTTCGCCCATCATCCAGCCGCATCCTAGGACCAAAGGTGTTAAATATGCGCACAATGCGCGTATCCACACCGTGGAAATTATGGTATGCCATCGTCAACGCCTCGGCGAAACGCTTGGCTTCATCGTAGACTGAGCGCACGCCAACCGGGTCGCAATTTCCCCAATAGGTTTCTGGCTGGGGGTGGATCAAAGGATCTCCGTAAACCTCACTGGTTGACGCCAACAGAAATTTAGCACCATGCTTTTTGGCCAGACCAAGAGTGTTATGCGTTCCGAGCGCGCCAGCTTTCATTGTCTGAATTGGAAGGTTAGGGTAACCCAGCGGGGAGGTCTTGCTCGGACTGGCAGGAGAGGCAAAATGAAGCACAAAATCCAATGATTCAGATACCGAGATATATGTCGACACATCCTGTTCCATCAGGGTGAAATTTAGGTTGTCAGAAAGGTGTGCCAGATTTGCCCGGTTACCAGTAATAAAATTATCGAGCCCAATTACCTGGTGACCTTCACTGAGGAAACGATCGGTCAAATGAGAGCCAAGGAAACCAGCTGCACCTGTAATTAGAATTCGCATATAACGCCGCCTTATATTGATGTGAACGAGGACACTTTAGAGTATAATCAAGCGACCCCAGAACGGGAGTTATTATAGCATGTCTGAATTAGGTAACGGAAACATAAGCCCGGATGAAATCATGAAGCGCATTGAAGCGCTTCTTTTTGCTGCGCCAGGTCTGACGAGTGTAGACCAGCTTGCCCAGGCAACGAAATTGAAGAAAAAAGATATCGAAAACGCACTGGACCGGCTGAAGGCGCATTATTCAGAGTTTCATGGTATTCGTCTGCAGGAAGTTAAAGGTCAATTTCAGCTGGTGACGGCACCCGAATTTGCCACGGATATCGAGGCGTTTTTGGGGCTGGAAGTCACTTCCCGGCTCACCCAGGCAGCATTGGAAGCTTTGGCGATCATTGCTTACAAACAACCCACCACGCGGCCTGAGATCGACAGTATCCGTGGAGTTAACAGTGACGGTGTGGTGAGGAGCTTGCTTTCAAAAGGTCTGATCGAAGAGTTGGGGCGTTCTGAGGCACCTGGCAGACCAATTTTATACGGGGTCACCCCTGATTTTCTCCAGCATTTCGGATTAGAGGGGCTGGATCAATTGCCTGAAATTGATTTCGAGGCAATGTTTAGTACTCCTACGGAAGCAGAAGAAGCCGAGGGAAGGTTGTTGAAAGACTGATGGCAGAAGAACGAGTTCAAAAAATACTGGCAGCGGCAGGTTATGGCTCACGGCGTGCTTGCGAGAAAATTATCGAAGATGGCCGCGTTAAGGTCAACGGTAAAGTAATTCACCTTGGTGATCAGGCTGACCTGAGTAAAGATTCAATCACTGTGGATGGCAAGCTGATCCGCAAGACGATTGAGAAGATTTACATCGCCCTGAACAAACCCAAAGGTTACCTCTCGGATATCGATCTTACCCATCCCAGACCAACTGTCAATGACCTGATCGGCATCTCCGAACCGCTCTTTGCAGTCGGCAGACTTGACATGGACAGCGAAGGTCTCATTTTGATGACTAATGATGGAAAGATGGCAAACCGTCTCACACATCCGCGTTATGAACATGAAAAAGAATATGAAGTCTTTGTGATCACCGAACCTGATGAGGAACAACTGGCGATCTGGCGGCGGGGCGTGGTGATGGAAGACGGGTCGCGTACATTGCCAGCCAAGGTTGAGGTGATGAACAATGCCAACAACGGAACCTGGCTTCGGATTACCCTCAAGGAAGGCAAAAAACGCCAAATTCGCAAGGTTGGCGCTCGTATTGGGCTTCCAGTTGGCAAAATTAAAAGAGTAAGGATAGGACCGCTAAAATTGGGCAAGCTTCGTCCAGGTGAATGGCGTTATTTATCCGACTTTGAAATTCAAAGACTGCTTGAATATACCAAGACAGAAAAAGAAAAGAAGAGTCAACCTTAGGTTTTTTAAGCCAAGTGGCTTGCCTGGTGGTTTGCAATCTTTTTTCAGATAGAACTTAAATAAAAAAACTCCTGATATCAGGAGTTTTTTATTTTCAAGGATCAATAATTGATCTACATTTTTCCGGCAGTCAAAGCTGTGATGATCTTTCCGTTTTCTTCCGGGGCAATGGGGTTCTCGCAACTCTCACGATCCATCTTGCGAATAAGACGCTTTAGGTCATTAATCGTAACCACCGGATAGGGTGCTCCGTTAACATCACCGATAAAAGTGTTTTTCAACAGAACCACCACAACCGGTTGAATTTGAGGTTGTTCTTCCAGCGGGATACCCTGGAGTCCGAATTGCTTCTCGATTTGCAGACTTGCTTCAGCGACATCCTTATCGGGATCCGCAGCCGCTTCCTGCCCCATTAAACGCCGGATAAAGCTTATTCCGGTGTGTTTCCACTTACCATCAATATAGCTGATCGTGCCACTGCTGGTCACCAAAATCGGCAGCCAGAGCCGGCAGGGTCCCAGGATCAACATGGGAACAGGTGTGGAATAGACAAAATAGGTATACTCACTGCGCAGCTTCTCGATTGCCTGCCCGATCACTTCATCGTAGCGTGGAGTCTGCCCGAAACGAGCAGTAAAGTAGATGCTGATGCGTGTGAGGACAAAGCCTACCATCAGGGCGATCCACGAATACATGGTCCGGCTTATATCGGCTTTTCCAGGCCAGGCAAGATAGGCGCCAAAAATGAGTACCGCCATGCTGGAAAAAAACAGCACCATGCTCAGTTTCTTGTTTCTGTCAATGAGTTTTTGATTAATAACGGTTTTCACGATTGTCCCTCCAGGGGTATGATGGAATTCTTCACTTTTTCGAGCAGGTTGGATTCTACCGCATTAACTGCTTGTGCGATGGCACTTACTATCGATTTGGCATCCGAACGACCATGTCCTATGAATACCAGACCGTCCAAACCAAGTAATGGGGCAGAGCCTATTTCACTGGGGTCGAGCATTTTGCGAACTTCATCGAAGGCGGGTTTTGCCAGCAAAGCACCAACTTTTGTGCGGGTGCTGGACATCAATTCGCTTTTTAAAGTTTTGAGGATCAGCTTGGCAACCGCTTCAACAGACTTCAACAGCACGTTGCCAGTGAAGCCGTCAGTGATTGCCACATCTACCTTGCCGCCGAATAGTTCTTTACCTTCAATGTTGCCAACAAAATTAGGCACAGCTTCGCGCATCAACGGTCCGGCTTGCTTGGTCAACTCGTTGCCTTTGCCTTCTTCTTCGCCGTTGGCGATCAGCCCAACTCTGGGCTCTGCAACACCCAGCATCAGGTGCGAATAGACGCTCGCCATCTGCCCAAACTGTACTAGGAATTCGGGTCGAACCTCGGCATTTGCGCCAATATCGGCAATCACTGCCTTACCGCCCTCCACAGGGAATACAGCTACCAGGCAGGGCCGGTCGACCCCGGGGATCATCCCAAAGGTTTTGATGCCAAAATACATTGCCATGCCGGTGTTGCCTGCTGTAACAAAGGCTTGTGCCTTTCCAGTTTTTACAAGGTTCATACCGACTGCCATCGAATTATCCTTTTTCGTTCTGGCTTCGCGGATATGGTCTTCCATCTCCAGTGCTTGAGGTGCATGGACTATGCTGACCTGGCTTTTATCACCCGGCACTTTTGCCAAACCTTCGGTCAATACCTTTTCATCACCTACCAGGATGACGTTGGTATCAAACTTGTTCGCAGCCTTTACCGCACCTTCCAATTCAGGTTGGGGGCGAAGGTCTGAACCCATCGCGTCAAGAACAATTGTCGTTTTCATGCCTTCTCCATTCGTGTCTTTGCTTGACAAAGACCTCAGAATCGTTATAATTTGTGTTCACGTTTGCGCTGGTGCTGGAATTGGCAGACAGGCCTGGTTGAGGGCCAGGTGCCGCAAGGCATGAGGGTTCAAGTCCCTCTCAGCGCACACAAAAAAGGCGACGATAGTTGCCTTTTTTTGTTTAAGGAAACGCCCGGCGCAGCCAGGTCAATGGATTGACTGGTGTGCCGTGAACATTCACTTCAAAGTGCAAATGCGGTCCGGTGGAACGTCCGGTAGTGCCGATGATGCCAATCAGTTGACCCGGCTGGACAACGTCCCCCACAGCCACCAGGATCTGGGAAAGATGCATGTAGGTCGTATAAACGCCCAACCCGTGATCGATAACAATCGCATTCCCTCGGACTACCTGGTCAGGGAAAACCCCTGCAACTGTTCCGCCTGCCGGTGCATATACATCAACACCCTGGCAATAACCCAGGTCAAGACCAGTGTGATAGTAGAGACTGGGATCGTTGTTGTAGGTACGCCGGCTGCCGAAACTTGAAATGATACAGTCAGCGTCCTGGGCTGGTGAGTACCACAACCCGCTCCACTGCTGCAGAGGTGTGACCGGAGCTACAACTTCTTTAAACTTGGCATTTTCAGCTTTTTCGTCATCGGTACCTACACTGGCAGGGTCTACCTGCAATGGCTGGTCCGTGGCAAAATTACCCGAACTGATCATCACATACTGGTCAAAACGGTAGGTTGCCCCTTCTGAGTTGGTAAATTCCATGGTCAATGGGTATACGCCCACATCAGTAAGCGCATTGATGCCGCCATATCCCATTTGGACACCGCCGCCCATGTCAACAAAGACGGGTTGTATGCCGGCTAAATCGGCAGCAACGATTACTGGCTCGTCACTGCTTACTTCAATCAAAAACGTATCACCCTGTAAAAGCGGCAAATTATCAACCAAAATTTCTTTGACGCCTGGGATCGCCAGGTTGTTGGGAGATTCGACATCCGACGGTTCGTAGTAGGTATCCATCGGCAAGCCGCGTAATGGGTTTTTCAACCGATTCAACTCAGTGAGCGTCCAGGTGTTTTGACCCGACAGGATAGAGGCTTCCATAAAAGACTGACCTGTTTTCAAAGATGCCATGGTTGTCATCATCGGAGTATCTTCGAGATGGGTCATGATGATTTCGCGACCGATAAAAAGCTCGGAAGGACTGGTCAGTTTGTTCGCCCGGATCAGATCAGCAGGTTCTGCCTGGCTGCGCCGACTTAGGCTGGTGAGACTGGAACCTAATGCCACATATTCAGTTGTCAAAATGCCCTGCAAACCAGCCAATGATGGGATTTTCAGTCGATCTCCCGGCCGCAGCATGCTGGTATCAGTCAGTCCATTGATTGCCAGCAGGTCATCCAGGGTGCTGTCGAAGCGCAGTGCAATCCATGAAAGTGTATCGCCTGGAACAACTACGTATTCCGGGTAAGTGGTTGCCTGTGCACCTACAAACCCGGTTGGCAAAGCTGCAAAAAGAAGGGTCGCAACCAAAAGTGTTGCTAATAGACACAGTCTGGAAAGAGTCTTAGGCTTGGTATAATCGGTCATATCAATCGATAAGTTTACCATGTTTGAAAGGATGCCCTCGTATGCGAATCACAACCTGGAATGTCAATGGAATCAGAGCTGTAGTCAAAAAAGACGGTTTTGATTGGATGGATAAGATCAAACCGGACGTACTTGGCCTGCAGGAGATCAAAGCCAAACCCGAGCAAGTGCCAGAGTTGTTGCTGGAGCATCCTGAATATCAGAGTTTCTGGCATTCTGCTGAACGGGCTGGTTACGCTGGCACGGCAGTACTTTTTAAAAAGGAGCCACTTTCCATTCAGACCGGGCTGGATAAGGAAGAGTTTGACAACGAGGGTCGCACCATTCGGGTGGAATACGAGGATTTCTTCCTTTACGTCATATATTTTCCCAATGGTGGTCCGGATAACTGGCGTGTGCCCTTTAAGCTGGGTTTTTATGAACGTCTGTTGGAGTTGTGTGACGAACATCATTCCCGGGGCCAGAAAGTGATTCTGACGGGGGATTTTAATACCGCCCATAACGAGATCGACCTGGCAAACCCCAAATCAAATTCGAAAAGAACAGGCTTCCTACCTGAAGAGCGTGCCTGGATCGATAAATACCTGGAACATAATTTTGTGGATGCCTATCGGACCCTCTACCCTGATAGGGTCGGTTATACCTGGTGGGATTACCGCACCAATGCCCGTCCCCGCAACGTGGGCTGGCGTTTGGATTACTTTTTGGTCAGTTCAGAATTAATGCCAAAGGTGGAAGCAGTGGAAATCCATGACGAAATCATGGGCTCCGACCATTGCCCTGTGAGCTTGATACTGCAGGAAGTAGGCGAGTGACATCTAAGAGAGTGGTCCTTTAATTCATCGAATTTTCAGCTTGTTTTTAAAGATACAAGGTGGACAGCAAGAGCAGCCACCAGCGACAACCAAACCAGAAGAGGCATCACTTCAGTCAACTCGAGTTAAGTCTTCGAAAACCTTGATTAGTTTCTTGGATGATCCTTTCTGGCCGCCTCTGCTTATGGTATTAACGCTTCCATCTTTTGTAAAAGGATATCAGCCTCCGCACTTATGGCAGTCACGGTTTCGATAGCTGTAATTTCGACTCTCAGCTCGACATATTCTTCACCAGATTCACCGTATTTTCCATTAACATAAGAATACGGGTACCCATTTTCAAGGTTGATATCGTAATGTAAAACAGTACCACAGATATTTTCAGAGTAGTATGGCGATTCTGAACAAAGGGTGCTGTCATATGGCGTTTTCATTGCAATGTGAAGGGATTTATTTCCCTCATAAAAACCTTCACTGATTGTCATTCCTGACCGCTTTGTTTGATAATTCTGTAGATTAAAAACTGGGGCAAGGTCAATAGGTTCGATTGATATTCCAGTCGAAGCACTCATCTTTTGATATTCTTCTGGAATCAAAACGGTTGGTTCAAAATTTTCGTTCAGGAAAAACTTCAGCGTAATCAATGGATCCGCCAGTTCCAACACCACCATGTTGGGTGTCTCGTCTGCATGGTAATAAATATGCAATTCCGTGCCGGTTCTCAAGCCATCTTCGTCTAGTTCATACCAGCCTTCCCAGATGTGTTTTGGTGGGATTGTGTCAAAAAAACCTTCGGGAAAGGTGCAAACAGACTCATCAGGCTGGTCCAAGCAAAATTGGTAAAGGTAATTATCTACTTTTCTTGTGATATGGAACCAACCTGGTTTTGAGTACATGTCGAGATATTTTTCCCACAGAGCCTGTAGAGTCGGTCTAAGGCTCAGAAAGGTTGGATTATCGGTATCATAATCTATCATCCAATCTGTTGCCGTTGGTTCAATGACTAGTGGGGTGGCGCTGATGGCTTGGGTCGAGGTTAGGGGAGAATCAATGTTGTTGTTCCCCAGGCAGCCCTCAACCATAAAGATTCCGCAAAGCGCTAAAAACAAAATGGGTTTAGGGTGTTTCATCCGTCCTCCTGTCTAAAAGACTGAACGATATTCTTATTTGCCGATAATTGAGAAATGCGACTTTCCTGAACTCTATTAGTTGTAACTTTTGGCGATAGTTATTGGATGCCAGTTGATCGATCCCGTATGGTTGAACTCATGGTAGACTTCACTCGTATTAATCGCAGATGAACCTACCGGGCAAGAGTACCAGGCGATATGTTTGCCTTTCGAATACGAGCTACTTGAATAAGCCGGCCAAGCGCCAGTTTGCCCAGAAGAAATTACTGTTTCGCTGCCATTTGCATAGCGGCACTTTTCTGTGCACCAAATATTTGACCCACCAATTACGTTTATTGATACAGCAGGACTTTCGATGCTGCTCTTACCCAAACAATAAACATTATCAGCGCCACGGGAGTTTGTGGAAGTGGCAACTGCAGTTGATGTTCCCACATAATTAGGATAGCTTGAAGTCCCAAAGAGAAAATTGTTGGGTGATTTTTCTGTTTTTAAGACTTCGCTGATTTCATATAGTGTATTCTTCCAATCTCGTTCAACCCCCTTAGGCATTACTTGCCCCGAACGCACAGCAATATTTTGGTACTGAAGCCAAAGCTGCTGCTCACCAGAAGCTAAAACCGCCATGGTCTTTCCTTCCAGAACATTTCCAGTTAAGATATCGAAGGAAGTTGTTTGATTAAAAGCAAGCACAGGCTCGGAATATTGTTCGAAATGAGTTGCGTGCATATTGAACCTGATCTCAACACTCAACGTATTGTTGTAATATTGAACTTTTACGCTCTCAATTTCGTCTTTGAAATTTTGGATTTGCTCAATAATTTGACTTACCTGACTTTGGGCAGTAGCATGTTGTCTATTTAAATTGTCTGGTAAAGCCTGCAAATCTGGTTCTGCACCTCGCTTGAGCAAAGTCAGGTTTCCACCAACTGTTTCCTTGCTGCCAGCGCTTATCTGGACAAGTTGCCCCTGCTCATCGGATATCCTGTCAAAGCTTGCTTCTCCGAGAAGCCCGTCATCGTTAAGGAGTAAAACCCAGGATTCGTGAGTGCTTACTTTTGGTGTAAGCCCTTCATAAATTGTTCCAGGATTATTTTCCGCAAATGGGCTGTTTCTTTCTACGAGGCTGTAAAGCCAGCCAGATTGACGAATATAGCTTTGATTTATGCTTTCTAACTCGTACAAGACAAGTAAAAGAGAGTCAGTGCTTACTTTGTTCGGAGCCTTGAGTAGTTGTTGAATCCCTTCGGAAGTTCCAATAGTTTGTGCTTTTACGTAGTGGTTTGGAACGGGAGTTACGGAAGTGAGCAACAACAAGATTCCAACAATGAGAGCAATCCGCTGAAGATTATGGTTGGTCATAGTTCCTCCTTTGAGAACATAAAAACATTAAAAATCGGAAAGTCGCATTATTGTATAATATAACAGAAAGAAGTAATATGTCAAATTGCCATTAGAAAATAATTCTATTGAATAGTTTTATTTATGTACAATCTGTGTTTTCAAGTTTAACCCTAGGTATTTTTGTTCGAATATTTGGTGGTTATAAATGGGTAATTTGAATAAAAACCTAAAAAACATTAACACTTATCGAACAAAAAGCCGGATTCTATCCATGAACCCGGCTTTTTGAATCTCTTACTTTAACCTTTGTTACACGCAGTATTAGCTTTTCTCTCCGGGCCAGTCGTCGCCGACGTAGCAGCACAATACCAGGTCTTTCGCTGCTTTGAGTTCGTCACAGCGCCTAACAGGGGTGTTGTGAGGGGCGTCGTGAAGCAACTCGGGGTTGGTGCGGGCTTCCTCGGCGATCTTGAGCATCGCGTCTACAAAGCGGTCCAGAGTTTCTTTGGCTTCGGTTTCAGTAGGCTCAATCATCAATGCTTCGTGCACGATCA
>ENA-UOOH01004171-UOOH01004171.1-fermentation-metagenome-genome-assembly--contig:-NODE-4171-length-10178-cov-10.588363_pt1 | contig 10178 bp, 15 predicted proteins | sample MGYA00245778_ERZ724025 | MGnify/ENA primary metagenome ERZ724025 (study PRJEB28704, sample SAMN03018313) | fermentation metagenome | biome: anthropogenic terrestrial biome; feature: soil... | reverse complement strand
GGATCATGCGGCTCTGTGTATCGGATTCACCGGCTCAAAACCTTCGGAATACTCAGGTACTACCAAATCATAGAGATTAATGTATGGGCTCAAGATCAGGCTCATTTGCTTCTTTAACATTTTTATCACCCACTTAATTTACTACCTTAATTATATATCATAAAAAGAGCCAAAATTACCTATTTTACGGTAGTTGTGGCTCTTTTAACGCAAATTATTTATGGGACTTTTTCAGTGCAGTGGCCTCGTCTTTTCCTTTTCCTAAGATAGGATCATTATATCCAGCAATTCTTAGTCAGGCAACTCCATCACCTGCTGGACTTTTTTGGTTAGCTGAAACAATAAGTTGATAAGTTGGTGTCAGGCACCGGAGCCTTCATAATGATAACTTGGTGCCTGGCACCGAAGCTTTCGCACCGAAGCTTTTGAAGCTTTTAAAGCTTTAAGCTTTCAAAGCTTTCATATTATAAAATAAGCTATTTTCTAATTTCGGAAATACACGTCAGGAAGTCAATAATGACTATATACAATAAATCAATTATTTCCACCACTAAACTACTAATCTTAAAGAAGAACTCTTTTTCGCTTAGTCCATATTTCTCCCCCAAGGTCAGTATTGTATTTAATAATAGACGATCGGCAAACTCGAAATAAGTATCACCTTGACTTTCACCTATACTTATCTTGCCCTGAACCATTCCAACACTCATCTCTTCTGCTATCTTTAATATCATATCCTTATCACTTTTCTCCCAAAATCCATAATGAGAAATAAGATTGCGAGACTCAAACAGAACGACTTTAGCAAAAGAAGTGGCATCAGTTCCGTCTACTATTCCTATTATATTCTGCCATTTGTCAGCAACTTCTGGGATAGCCGATAGTCTTCCTCCTATAGCCTCGTGTTCGAAACATTTTTTTAGCATCCAATAAGCTTCTCTCATATGGAAAATAGCGATTTTTAAAAGATAGAGACGATAAGACCTATATTTATTGGAACTTCTTTTAATCATCTCTCCATGGACATGAATTAAATCATTATATGCTATACAAAAACTGACCATACGCACACTATAGTCATCTTTAAGATCTATACTTTCTAAGATGTTAAAGCCAATTACCCGGCTTTCATTCTTTCTAACTGAACGTTTCTTTTTCTTCACAATAAACCCTCTATTTTTATGGTAAATCACTATCAAAAGCTTCAACCATAAAATTGTAATGCTTGTCGGACACCTGATAACCTAGTCCTGTAGTCCTGTCTACAACCGATTGCACTGCTCTTGGCTTTCTAATTGAATGGTGTACTGGGCGCAACTCGAATAGTATCCTGTTGGCACGGTTGGCGTTATTACTAAATCCTTTAATCTATAGCAGTTACTTCGTTATCTCTATCCAATTCATGATCCCTGAGCGCCTGCACGGTCCTTAATTGATAAGTTGGTGTCAGGCACCGGTTCTTCCTGCTTCAAAGCAGATATACATTTTAGAGAATGTCACCTTGCACCTTGTACAAACTGGTCAAACTAGACCAAAATTCTTTGCAAAGGCATCAAGGTCATCAATGATGAATAAATCACTACTCCAATTACCCGGCCATACAGCATACAATGTTGTAGTATTATTCACAGCTCTTTGATAGGCCTCCAGAACCTTTGGTCTATCCGACTTATTTTTGTGATGAACTTGTGACACGTTTCCATTTTTACCCACCTCAAAATAACAAACTGTGCTCATGCTATATGGAAAGTTACCATTTTCTTTAGCGCTTCTCATCAATGACCACTCCTATCTCAATAAATTGATAAATATCCTCATTCAAGTTATACTAAATCCCCTCCAGCCGATACTCCCCCCTAAATGCTCTCCTTGATAAGTTGGTGTCAGGCACCGGGGCGACTAAAGCTCCCCGCTTTAATCTTATCCAATCACATTTCAGTCATATATTGGCCGCTTTTGAGTTAATATTCCTTTTTTAGTGTCCACCACATTCTCCCTTAAGCATTTGAGATCTTCTATATGCTTTTTAAGCTCAGTTGGATCGTTATCAATTTCTGCTAATGCAATCTCTAAAAAACCTATCTCATTCTCAAATATAGAAGACATTATGTTGCAACCTTCAATTACCTGGTTATCAACCGCAGAAATTAACTCATTCGTATCAAAATACGTGTTATTGATCAGAATGGGCAAAAATTTAATACTAAAATAATTATTCCATATTAAAACATTTAAGAACGCTTGTATGCTCTTTGCTTTATATGTATAGGTTTCACAATCTTGATAATAACCCAGAGTTAGGAAATCACAGTGGCTAATTTGACATAAGTACTTATAAATCATACGATATGTAAATTCTTCATTTGCAGTTTTAGCTATGGTCCATACCTTATCAATATAATAATGAACCTCCTTAGGGTCGGATGTACTGACTATTAACCTTTTTCGCTGATCCTTCCATTTAAAATCTCTTTCACCAATCAATCCAAGTCGAAAATCTACTAATTGGTAAATTAAATCTGGATCATTTGTAACAGCTTTGGCGTAAATATAAGATTCGTAATTGCTGCGGGTTAATATTAAAGCATCCTCGTAAAAACCGGCATTAAAGAGTTTCTCAATTGCCAATGAGGTCTTTGTAAATTTTGCAAAGCAAAAATAAATGTAATCATTTGCTATATCATCATGTGATGGTTCAAGACCACCATCTATCTGTAACGGGATAAAGGCTAAAGATTGTTTATCAATAATTTGTTTACTAAGTTTTAAAAACTTGCTATATAAAAGTTTTAATTCTTTGATACCTTCCATTTTATCGAATTCTATTTCCTCCACATAATCCTATTAACAATCCCTTGTAGCTTTGAATAATTTTTGCCTCAAATGCTGTATCGCTTTATGGCCCTAAATTGTCACAATATTCAATAACTTGATAAGTTGGTGTCAGGCACTGGATCTTCCCAACAAACCCACTCGTCTATAAACCGGCCGGTGTATAACACAATCAAGAAGGTAATCATTGCGGCTCCAGATAGCGTCATCAGTGTGGACCATGAGAATAAACTATCCGTCATCCTTTCCTCCTCCTCCAACTATTATCCATTTCAGTTTATTTCTACAAATTTCCTGTGTTCCCTTTATTTTAGAGTATATTTACCGTAAGTTTAGTCTATATCCGCATCTGTCCCCCGGACATATTGACATATTGGACTTTTAGGAATCGGGGGTAAAGCTATAAACGCTAACTTAAAGTGAACCGGTTGGGCGGAATATGCTAGTGAAAAAGTGGACCGCTCTGCCAACCAAATCCCCTATGATAAGTTGGTGTCAGGCACGAACCCCTGTGATAAGTTGGTGTCAGGCACGAACCCCTGAACCCCTGTGACCTATATGAAGGCTGCAAGCAAAAGAAGCAAAGAATCGAAAGGAGGAAGCAAAACTAAACTCTTTGCTTCCTCCTTTTATTTTTCACCAGGATACTTTACCGCAACCACAACAGCATCATTCTCCACCGTCTCGATGTAAAATCTAAACTTTCGAACTACTAAACGCATAAAACCAGCATATTCTCCTGCTTCTTCGGTGTAAACTTTACCCAAAACAGGATTCAGTAGCAAGCTTTCCGTCTCCAAAATAACTTGGACGATATAGCCATATGTCTCCTCTGGGGTAAAACGTTCGCTTTTAAACGCAAGTAATTTATTTCTAACCGGGCCTGGCCATATTACCTGACAAATTCTCATTTTGCGAAATCAGTCGGTGATATGGTTGCAAGAAACTGTTCTGTAGTTATTCTATCACCAGTTGTGTACGCTACACGACTGTCCTTAATCATTTGACGGAACCCAGAATCAGATTCAGCCTCCGATAATATCGATAGTGAGTCCTCTTCTTGAAGTAAAATTTTAAATGTCCCTTTTCCCGGAATATAAATCTGAGTTACCGAATTCGTTTTGCTCATCTTCCGAATATGTTCATATAAATCATTTTAACTCATTTACTCCATTAATTTTACTTATCATTTTTCCGGATTCGATTTTCCTTTCTGCTCGCCACTTTGCAGCCTTTTACAATGGTAAGTATCGGCTGCTCTTTGTCTATTTCTCCGCCAGCGGCCTTGCATCCTGCCATATACGCCTTCCGAATGGCTGAGAAAAAGCAATCAAACATTTCGTCCGCCTCATGAGTTTCCAGATAACTGCTAAGGCTTTCATCAATATCCCTCAAAAAAACATCACCTCGATGCATATAGTTTTATTAATTATAAACCATTGGGTATTTTTTTCAATACCTAATGGTTTATTTGAGAAACCATTAGGGTAAGATAAAATATGACCATAAGGTGGTACGAATGAAAAATGATTTAAATAAGCAGATCGGGATGCGTATCCGAGAGAAAAGAGAAGCCGCAGAACTAACACGTGATAAGCTTGCGGAATGTATCGGTATTTCCCCTCAATTTCTTGCTCAAATAGAGCTTGGAAATAAAGGCATGTCATCAGCTACACTATATAAAATATGCGCTGCGCTGAGTGCCTCTGCTGATTACATCGTTTTGGGCAGGAAAGACGGCAACGATTTGACAAAGGTTAATGAACTGCTAGCAAATCTTGACCCGATATTTCTGCCGTATGCAGAAGACCTGCTCAAAACTTTTATTATGGCAGTAAATAAATAGACAAAAGCCAACATCCAACCGTCTCAAGTCCACTGTATTAAAGGCAGGGCACCATGATCAGCCTTTCTCCAAAAAAGCATCAGGTCTACATAACTTTGAATATCCACGTAAATCTCTCCATTTTGTCATGTTTATGCCTGGGGTGACCGGATGGACAGGGGAACAGGTTTAGTACCCCTGTCCCCGTCCCTCTAGCTATTTCATAGGCGGTTCCGGCTGAGGGTCTAACCAGGTGCCGGGGTATTTTACCTTTATCTGGCTTGTTTCAGGAATCCATTCAGCTTCACAGCCTAGTTTTTCGGTTACGAAACGCATCGGCAGCATGGTGCGGCTGTTGATAATAAGCGGCTTCACATCAGGATTCTCAGCATCGATCTGGACGCTTGCTCCATTAATCACTGCCCTGGTCATAAAAATCACCTCTTAAAACATTACAACAAGCAATACAATAAGGTGTCAAGAGAACCGTCCCTCTGGCACCTCTAATCGTACTCCTGCCGATCCTCCGCAATACATTCCTCAATCCTGAGTAAACTCTCCTGAATAGTTCGCAAAGTACAGATAAGCCCCCGAACCGCGCGCACAGCCTCCTCGTCATCCGGAGGCCTGGTCTGATTCCCCTGCAGATACGCCAGCAAACGCCGGCCCATGTCCAGACTCTGCAGCACCGTATTCCGGCTGCTCAGGATCGCAATACTCCTTCCGTCTGTCAGAAACAGAGTACACTCTCGCCTTCCAACCGATTCCACCTCCTCCACGTGCCCCAGGTCAACATACCCATAGGCCATATCCTTCTCCGCTACAGGCTTCCTCATCTTCAGCGGAACAAATACCCGCTTCTCGAAATAAAACGGCATCACCCCATGACGATGCAATACATCCTTCAGATTCCTGCGCTGCGCCTTCTGATCAATCCCATAACTCTGAAACATGGCGCCCACCACCGACCGGCTGCTCCGCTCATCCAGAATATCCCCCGCCTTCAGATACAGAAGCGTCGAATTCCCTATCTCCGTATAAATCGGTTTCACCCCAATAATATCATCTCTGATCTTCCCGATCTGCACTGTTGTCATGTTCATTCCCCCTGTCTGTTCTGGATGAATAAATATCACCCAGTAATTTTTTCCATACTAACACAAAACAGCAGGAAACAGAACACTTGTTCCGTATTTTGTCCTTCTTTTAATCCCCCTCACGAGCGCGGACAAAATTTATCCGGCCTCTCTTACGAAAATTATGACTGCGAACCCCAAGACGGCTTTTCATTGCCTGAGTGGTATTGCCACCGAACAGTGCAGCATCTCGAGCCGAATCACCACTCACTACCGCTTCAATACTCTCTCACATGACGTTTGTAAGGTACCAGCATGGTCTGGGGAGTTCATGATGGATTCGCTTGCTTTACGGAGCGAAAGTTTCATGTTTGTAATAAGTTGCAAGATGGTGCCTGGCACAACTTATTAATTTATCTCATCTTTCCCCAAGCAACACTTCTTATATTTCTTGCCGCTGCCGCAGGGGCATGGATCGTTTCGACCGACTTTCTTTCCGGTCTTAAAGTCGAAAATATCAGCCCCGTCAAACTCAAAGGGTTTATCGGGAAGTGGTCTTAAATGGGGTTTTTCATATTTCTCAAAAATCTCATTAGGTGTATGGCCGTTGTTCTCCCAGATTCTTGTGTTATTGGCTAGTTCCATGACCAGCTGCATTACTTCATTGACCTGCTTTTCACTCTTGAAATTTACACTTCTAGTGTTAAACACCTCAAATATTTCCTGAACCGAAAAGTCAAACTGGCATATCCCCTGAATGTCCTCACAAAGCATCTCCGCTGCAAATTCATCACCATCAAAGATATGTCTGGTCACATAACTCAGCAATGCCCTATACTGCTTGGTCACTTCAAAATAGGTCTCATCTTTATATTTCAAGAGCTCTTCCTGCTCCGGAATATAAAAGGGCTTGCCTTGGCGCAGTTTTAGCTGCTCATCGAAATCTTCAAATTCCATGATGGTCTCATGGACGAAATAATCTCCATTAATTTCTACGAAGTTCTTCGCTAAATCCTCTGGCGGATTATTCATGATGTCACTGATAGCTTCGGCATCGATAGTCTCCATATTTTGCAAGTTAACTACCTGCGCCACTTTATCCTTATGGACCAGGCCATAGAGATGGGTTAGAGAAATGATGTAGTCAATAATAGTATCATTAAATGGTTTAAATACTCCAGCCGTTATATCCTTTTCTTTCATATCACTCATCCATCCCCCTATGGTCAGTCATAATCTCATCCACCCAATCTTCCTCCACATACACCATCCCGTTCCGGCCCTCAACTTTCCGATTAGACCCGGCCTTATACAATTTACAACTCAGGCATCCTACACCCCCACATACAACTATTACATTTAACCTCGTAAGTCCTGGCAGCCAGTCTCCGGTGTCCCCTTTCTCGATAAATCTCCAGCTCCGGCGGAACCAATTCCCAGGGTGCTGATGTGTTGCCCTGCTCTCCTGGGGAGATAAGTTTGATCCTGGAGACCTTGTAGAAATCAACCGGCTCCATATCAGGATCTGGAACAGGGAGGCATTCACCGGAGATAATGTCATTAACTTTGAAGTTGAATTTAGCTTGAGCTGCTTTGCCGATACCTATAGAGAAGGTGGTTGGTTGGTTATCCAGCTCGCCTTCTAATCTAATTGCGTAGCCCAAATATGTATGAGAGGCCTCGTCAAATGAGCGCGTCAATCTTATTCGTGGCTGAATTGATATTACTTTTCCAGAGAAAATTAACTTGTCCATTTGGTGGGCGGCCTCCTTTCAAATTGTCTTGAGAATTTTACGTGGAACATTTAAATCGTTTAGTTTTTCCTCTTCTAAGCCTCATAACTATTTATCCCTTACCATTTTGAACCATTTTCAGAACAGGTTCAACGTAAATTTAAATCCACTATAATCATTAAATCTCGTCTCTCAGAATATTTAAGTCAATAATATATTTATTAAGCTCTCTTCTCAAATCCTCAATGAAACGACGTTAGTACATGAAAATCATCGTTATCAATCCAAAAATATAAATCATTTACTACACGCCGAATAAAAACCCCTGAAAAGTAGGATTCCTCCTATCTCCTCAGGGGACGTTATAAATATTTTCAGTAAGCTGAAAAGTTGATGTCAGGACTAACGCGGTCGTCATACAATCTGCAGTCCCTTATCAGCATTTCATTCCTTGAAAAGACTAAGTATAAAGTAAATAATGGTAATAAAGAAAACAATAATTGAATTAATTAAAATCAGACCATTTAAAAATAACTCTTTGTCAAGATATTCAAAGCCATGCTCTACCAGAAATATCCCAATATAACTACCACATACTACAGCAATCATTATTGCAATAGCCGCTTGCTTAAATAAATTTACTATTCTTCGTTTTGAATAATCTTTGTGAAATTTTCCTAAAATGTCCATCGATAATTCCTGTAACAATTCATCTGCTTCAATTGCACAGGTTCGATTGTCGATGAGAAAGCCACTAAACTTATTGATAACTTCTGGGGACGGCATTTCGCCATTATTTAACTCTTTATATAATGATATGTATTCATAGATTCTCTCCCTATGCTGGTGTTCAATAATAAACGGTCTTAATCTACTCAGCGCCAACTTAATCTTGTCTACTGTGTACTCATCAGTTCTATTACTGCCCACGACTTTTCACCTACAATAGACCAACTTCTCGTTTTTGCTCATCAGTTAATTCACGTCTTATATCAATGGATTTTTTCTCTAGTCTGTCTAGCAAATAAGTTGATAGCTCATCAATATTAAATTTCTCTTTGCCCTTTGTGCTGAGAAATTCTGTAAACTCCTTATCCAAGTATATTTTTGATAATTGAATATCCTGCTCTAGATGATATTTCGCATCGTCCTTTTGATGATAACCTTGCCTAGCTTCCGGTTTCACTTCATTAATTACCAGTTGACATATCCTCATACCTGCCACTAATTGAATATTCAGCCGGCCAATATTCTTTATGACAATAGGAAGTTTGCCTTTATATCCTGGATTTATATATGTAGATAAACCCACATCGATCCCAGCCCGTATTACGCTGTTTCTGTTCTGTATGTTTCCCTGCAAATTCTTTGATAAGCCTATCGTTTCATTAACCTGTCCAATAATAAAGGTATCTGGTTCAAGCACATAATCATTAATTTCTTTTTCTTCAAAATACTGTTCTATATTCTTTTCCTTATATACATCTATTACTCCATTACACTTCTTAGGGATTTTTATTTTTGGACTTAATGTGAGATCTACAGAGGAAGGCTGAATATTTTCCAATACAAATGGTTCTATTATCAGCTTATGGTCGTATATTTTCTCTATGATTTTAGCATCCGATAATATCGACACTACCCTGTCACCTCTTTTATTAATTTTATAAGTTGGTTTGATTATAGGAACATTTTCACAACTAAAGTATAGCCTCTACTTTACACAAAGTAAAACATTTTTAATAATGTAGTTTATATATTTATTAAAAATAATTGTAAAATCATGTTAGTCTACTATAAGATTATCCACACCTATTCTAATCAAGAAATCTGATCGCCCCTACACAGAGCAAAGTTATTAGCAACAAAAGGATTGGGGGATGTTTTCCATAAGTCTGGTAAATATCCGCCTGTCCTGTTATTTACTAACTTAACGCTGGGGCCTGACCCCACCGTTAAACTCACTTTTCCCAATTACCTACACATATACAAATGACTGTGGAGCAAAGCTGATTCCTAAATCGGATAATTGCAATGGTGTTAGGTATTTTTCTACTTTGCCAAGTCTATAGGCAATAGCCTTATCATTTTTGTTATAATACTGATCAAAAAAAGACTTTGACACCCCGGCGAATTCAGATGTTAATTTCCAAACTGACTCAGGAGCATCTTCAATTACCTCCAGAACTTCTACTTCGCCAACCACCAGCTTTACCGGTGATGTTGCATAAATAAGTATGCTATCGACATCTCGTTTGCATCTTACCTTTCTGAATTCAAATTGCTTGACTCCACTGAGTATATTGTCAACATGTTCTGGATTAACCGATAATAACATTTTGCACATCTATGTCACCCATTTCCAAAATATCAACAAACTGTTCTTTGGTATATCTAAACTGATACGGATGCATATCAAACCATAGCCCTTTAGTTTTTAGATCATTTTGATTTACGTTGTGCCCTTTTCCAAAAAAGCCGTTATATGTAAGCTCAAACATTACAATGTTTTTATTACGTCTGTTGTAAATCGAAGCAAGCTCTTCTGTAGTGAAAACCGACTTATTGCCTACCAACTGCAGAAATTGATCAAGAGTCATGCTATAACGTCCCAAATTCTTGATATATTTAATATCCGTTATTACGCAATAGGATGTGTAAGCGTCAAACAGGCTAGTACCTACTAAACGTCAATATCATCAGAAGACATCA
>ENA-UOOH01004169-UOOH01004169.1-fermentation-metagenome-genome-assembly--contig:-NODE-4169-length-10184-cov-4.313753_pt1 | contig 10184 bp, 8 predicted proteins | sample MGYA00245778_ERZ724025 | MGnify/ENA primary metagenome ERZ724025 (study PRJEB28704, sample SAMN03018313) | fermentation metagenome | biome: anthropogenic terrestrial biome; feature: soil; material... | reverse complement strand
TTCGTAATCTAATTGATCTAAATCAACAATTAGAAGTCCCAACTTCATCATCATCGAGAATAAACTACTATGATATTAGGGCTGGTAATTATTCAGCTTTACTCAGTTTAGAATCTAGTTGTGAATACCTCTCAGGAGAACATAGTAAAAAGAATGATATTCCTAGCTTTATAGATGATGAAGAATATAGATTAAAAGGATTTACTCGTTCATATGATAGGTACCATCAAGAGGTCACACAGCAGTTGGAGAGATTTACTGAACTAAAAAAGGTGGGCAAATTTTAGTTGATATGTAAATAAATAAATTAAAAGAATACATTAATCCTTTTCAGCATACCCACACATATCACAGTACCACCAGCCATCTTTCTCGTTGTACATCATTAAATATCCGCAGCTTGGGCAAAGTCTATCCATTTATACCACCGATTAAACTTTATTGTTCTTCTTATTTTAAAATAATATCAATCGACAAATGGATCGACATATCAATACATAAATCGAAAGTCTTATTTTTGGATTTAAAGGTTATGTGAGAGTCAGTTGGTGAGAAGGGGCTTTATATTGCAGGTTTTTGATGGGCTTAGATCCTGCTTAATCATCCACATAAAATGTTATCATGGCTAACTACTATAATATATTATAGGGTAGGCTCAAAAACAAAAACCTCTCATAGCCTTAATACGGCTAAATAACAGCTCCAGAAGCTCTGTTTGAAGATGGTGATTTTGGCCGTCTTAAGATTTTTCACATTGACCCAAAAATCATGATGAAATAAGGGCGTATTTTATCTTCTTTCCTTCTTTAAAGGTTAATTAGCTATTTTTGATTTCTTAAGAAATTTCACATATTAATGAAATTACCTTCTTTTGCATAAAAAATGCAATCTTCTAAAAATTTATCAGGTCCCTTAAACTTATATCCTCTCCTTATGCCCTTTGCAGTGATTTCAGGATTAGCTCTAATTAATCTGTCAATTTTCTTAACATCCCTCGGACTTAAGGCTCCCTTGATAATTGCAGTGATAAATGGTGTATTGTAACTTTTTTTATCCTGTTTGTATAATCTTAACTCTTTAGCAATTTCTAAGGAGCTTAATTCATTTTTCTGATATAAACTGGTTATTGAGCTCCATAAGCTTAAAGGATATACTCCATGTGTGCCGGTACCCGTGAAATAAGATTTCGTCTGATCCTTGTCCAATTGAATCACATTAAATTCCTGTTTTATCTGTTGAGGTACATTTCCAAATACATAAATTTCTTTTTGATTTAAGAAGGGTCGAGCTCTATGTATGGCTTGATATTGTTCACTATTTGACTTGAGCTGGTCCAAATCTGGTAAAGTATACCAAACATCCAAATCAACCTCCCCTTCTTCAAACTGTTTTTGTTTTTCCATAATACGATAAGATCCTATATCACCTTCAGGACGTAGCGGGTCAGGTACCTTTTCTTTTCCTTCGCCCAAAAGTCGTGAATGTGCTTCACCGGTTAATGGATCTTTGAGGAGGAATTTACCATCTTTCGTTATGTATGTGCGTTTATAAGTCTCTGTAGGGTTAATATTCGTCATGGCTAGCTTATTGTATTCCTTGACAGTTTCTATGGAATTAGATTGTGGTGTGCCAATAATGAAGAGAACATCACAGCTTTCCAATATATTAGATCCTCTAAGATTGAAAAAATACTTAATTTTATCCGGATCAACCAAATCAAACAAATATTGCATTAGATCTTGATAAGTTATTATCCCCACATTCGGATATTTTCTTTTGGTTCTTTTGATGAATAACCTTAGTTGTTCTATAGTCTCCGAGCCCCACTTGGTAAGTGTTTTATCATGGTTTAGCAAACCCGTTTTATAGTAATAGTTGTTTTTATCCATTCGGTAGATTTTCCTGTCCTTTTGCTTGAGATTGCTTTGATATACTTTAATTTCAACATCTTGGATTGGATCAAGCTCTTTATCTAAAAGTAATGATCTACGTTTTTTGCTATCTTCATAGGCATATCTGCCATACAAAAGGCGGAATAAGTTTTCGTCAAAACTAGCATCTAAAAGTATAATGGGTATACCTTGCCTGGCAAGGTCGAAGATCTCATAGAAGCGGGGTTCATCATATGATGTGATTTCTTCATGTATGCTTTTATAATAAGCAAATTTACGTAATTCAAAAACATTTAGAGAACTAATCTTCTTAACATCGTCCCATTTCTTTTGTGCTATTGCACTTTTAAGAGCGGCATATTTAGTTTTATTAATCTTTTTTTGGTTATTTCTGATAAAATCAAAAAGTTCATTGCCACTATCAGTATAAAGATGTAGGTCTATTAGTATATCTACAGAAACATAATCAGAAATAACATCAATTATTTCTATTAATTCATTTAAATCTGCTTTAATAGTATTATATCCAGTCATTTCTTCATCTAAAACTAGCATGTCAAATTTAAATTCATTTACTTCTTTTACTCGATCAGTTGTTAAAAAATGGTATGGAGCGGTAGCTTTCGAGGTGTCAAATTGTTGCCAATAGGGACACATACGTTTATTACAACCTTGAATATCACAAATCAAACGTTTAGGGACACCAAAATCAAGCATCCTCCTAACTTGAGGATATTTCTCACATTTATCAGCAAAACTCTCCCAATGCACAGCACCTAATTTCTTATAACTCTCTAGAAGCTTATGAGTACCTGTAACAACTAAAAAACTTTCTTCTACTTTCAAAAAATCCATAATTGCATAACTCTTTCCAACACCAGGCTGAAGATCTAAAATATGAATACCAGGTGATTCATAACCCATAACCGGTAAGATCGACCTAATCTCATCTAAATTCCCGCCCAACTCCGGATATATTTCAATTGTTGGTTGATCTTTTATGTTTATCTTCGCTACCATCATTAGCCCTCATCACAATCTTCAAAACAGCTAACGGCTCTTTATTACCAATATCTTCAGCCCAAATATCAAAATCAGTTATTCCATACCCATCTTCACCCATCACCGCAGCAACATAAACTGCCTTAGAATTATTAGATCCTTTAGACAGGATCTCCAATAAATCACTAGGGTTATGCTTAATAAAATCGATATAGGAACCGGCTTTTTTGTGTCCAATTTTAACTATCATATCTTCATATCCATTATAATTTGCCTAATCTTAGAGAAGGAAATCGCTTTGAAAAACTTAAATAAGTTCCATATCCCACATGCAATAAACGCATACCCGCCCAAATATGTTTTAATTGTTCTCTAATGATTTTAAGATTTTAATCATTTCATTTGCATACCTTAATGCATCTTGTTGCCCTGATTTACAAGTGAAGAAGCCCATGCTTTCAATTGCTTCACCATCTTCATTATAGTATAAGTCAAAACTATCATCTAGATCAACAAGTGTACTTCTTAAATCACCTGCAAGTTTATTTAATACCAAAAATTTATGTTCTAATTCCATTCTATCAGCTCCATTTATCTATTATACTTCTTGGCCTGTGTTGCTCTACAATCTCATTTTTATGGAAGTAAATGGCTACATCAATCGCATCACGGATTAATTCATTTAATGAAGTTTTTCCACCAATTTCAGTAACCATATTTTGGATTTCCTCAAGTTCATGCTTCTGTTCATCGCTAATATATATCAACTTAGCGACATTTTTCATTTTAACCATTTATATCACCCCGTATACTTGACAATATATTCGGGTTTATTTAAATATGCCGATATTAAAGGGTTAATTTAACATCGATGGCCTAAAAACAATGAATTAGCAAAAGCAAACCACATTTAAGTGCATTAAAACAGTCATTCACCCTATCTCATACGCTGCAAATACATGAAAGATACTAAACTCTTTTTATCGATTTCTAAATCGATATATGTATCAGTTGGTGATTATGAAGCTAAAGAGTTCATTTCTTATTTAATTTTGATCTGATAGTACAAATATAGATCTAGACAATGACATCATCAAAATGAATTAAGGTGCGATTAAAATAAAGTTAAATCCATAAACATACATAATTATCGACCTATAAATCGACAATTTAACTGACTATATAAAGGACCACATAAGGAGAAGGTTGATGTTTATGTCCGTGGCAAATACTGGTAAATTTAATAATCTGAAACCTTTCTAAAATCTTCCCAATGTATTTACAGCTACATTTTTATGTCAATTTAAAATTTAAATGTTAAAACTTAGCATAAATCATCCATTTGCCCTATATGGTGGGATGTATTTACACACAGCATCGATGACCTTTAAAATAAGTATGTGTGGCTTTTTGTATTTGTAAATGAATATTGAAGAAATTATAAGAATTTTTTGTCCATTATTTCATTTGACTTACTCCTAACTGTAAATGTAACCCTGTAAATGATGAAATAGAAAAATTTATTGTTTATAATGAAAAATAGAAATTCATAGTATTATTATAGGGTTGTAATAATCATGGCAAAAAACAATGGTGCAAATTTAGGTTTTGAACAAAAACTTTGGCAATCAGCGGACAAACTACGAAATAACATGGATGCAGCAGAGTACAAACACGTAGTACTTGGATTAATTTTCTTAAAATACATCTCAGACGCTTTTTTAGAAGTTCATGAAGGATTGGAAGCTGATGAATATGCAGATCCAGAAGACAAAGATGAATACATAGCATTAAATGTATTTTGGGTTCCAACAGAAGCCAGATGGGACTATCTACAAAACCGAGCCAAACAACCAGACATCGGTAAACTTATCGATGACGCCATGGATGCAATAGAAAAAGACAACCCAAACCTCAAAGGTGTTCTACCCAAAGACTATGCAAGAGAAGCCCTGGATAAACAAAGCCTAGGTGGAATAATAGACCTTATTGGAACTATTGGTCTCGGTGACAAAGAAAGCAAATCTAAAGACATCTTAGGCCGAGTATATGAATATTTCCTCGGCCAATTCGCCAATGCAGAAGGTAAGAAAGGAGGTCAGTTTTATACTCCACGTAGTATAGTAAAAATACTAGTGGAAATGATAGAACCTTACTCCGGAAGGATTTACGACCCTTGCTGCGGTAGTGGTGGTATGTTTGTCCAATCCGAGAAGTTTGTAGAAGCTCACGAAGGTAAATTGGGAGATATATCCGTCTACGGACAAGAATCTAACCAAACAACGTGGCGATTATGTAAAATTAACCTGGCTATTAGGGGTATTGATTCTAACATCCAATGGGGTAACAGTTTCACCGAAGACAAACACAGAGACCTAAAATCAGATTACATCCTTGCTAATCCACCATTCAACGATAAAGATTGGAAAGCAGAACTTTTAGAAGATGACCAACGATGGAAATACGGTGTTCCTCCAAAAAGGAATGCCAACTTTGCATGGGTTCAACACTTCATCAATCATTTATCACCTACTGGAATAGCAGGCTTTGTCTTGGCTAATGGATCTATGTCTGCGGGTGGACAGGAAGGCAAAATACGTGAAAAAATAGTTAAAGCAGATCTTGTGGACTGTATGGTTGCCTTACCATCCCAACTTTTCTATAACACAGGAATACCTGCCTGCTTATGGTTTTTGAGCAGAGACAAAACCAATAGTAACTTCCGTAACCGTCAAGGTGAAATTCTATTTATTGATGCTCGAAAGATGGGTTTTATGGTAGATCGTACTCACAGAGAATTAAATGACGAAGATGTGAAACAGATCGCACAAGTATATCATAGCTGGCGAGGTGAAGGTGGTGAATACGAAGACATTCGTGGTTTTTGTAAGAGTGTTAACTTAGACGTAGTAAAAAAACATGACTATATACTCACACCAGGACGATATGTTGGTTTTGCTGAGGAAGTGGAAGATCCTGAAAAGTTTGAGGAAAAAATGCGAAAATTGACTTCAGAGTTATCTAATCAGTTTAAGAAGTCTGAAGAACTAGAAAAATCTATTAAAATTAATCTCAAAGGGTTGGGATATGATGTCTAATAGTTTAATATTTCCCGAGGTAATACGCACCAAAATTGAGGATGGTTATAAAGAAAGAAAGAAGAAACTTAGTCCATCCCAAATACGAATTTTAAGTCCATTTTTAGATCCTAAACCGGAAATAGATGGCGATAAAGAAGTTTTACAAAATTTTTTGGATTTTTTGCAAAATGATACATATGAACAAGAGTTTGTAAATTTAATTGAAAATTTCGAGGACTTAGAGGCATATCACCGTTTTTTAGCATCAGTTTTAATTTATATGAGAACAGAAAATTTTAATGATCCATCAGATAAATTTCTTTATCTTTGCATTTCTATAGAAGCTGCAATGCAATTTAAATCAAATCGAGGCAAAGAAAAAAACCGCCTTTTCAAAGCATTTTTCAAAGAAAACTTGGCGGAAGATACTAAACTAAGAATGATATCTCATTTTAAAAGTAAGAATGTTATAAATACCGTCAAAAGTCAAGATTTTTTACTATATAAAGCTGGAAAGACTAGTTTAAGAAAGACTAAAGGGAAATCTATTGTTCCATCTTGTTATAAATTAAAGCAATGTTTTTTGGATACAGGTAAATGCTACCCTCAACATGGATGTTATTTAAAATCAAACCCAGATAAAATCAATGATCAATTAAATTTCGTTTTAGATTATTTATATCAGAAAAGAAGCAATTTTGTTCATGATGGTAGAATATTCGCTCACCCAGTTAATGGTAGTATAGGCGATGTGTGCTGTTATAGTGCTCAAAAAAAACTTGTTGGGATTAGTTACAGTTTAAATCTCTATGATTTATTTGAAATTTATGAAGAAGCTCTTTTGAATCATTTCAAAACGATTAATGGACTGTAAAATGATGTCTAACCATAAATTTAAAGAAACAGAGATAGGACTCATTCCTGAGGATTGGGAAGTTAAAGAATTAAGTTCATTAGGGCAAATAATAACAGGAAAAACCCCATCAACAAAGGAAAAAGAAAATTTTGGTACTGATTATCCTTTTATCACACCAAGGGACATGAAAGGTCAGAAATTTATCTCAAAAACTGAAAGATATCTTTCTGAAAAAGGTAAAACAATTTTGAAAAACTGTTTATTACCCAATAAAACCGTGTGTGTTTCATGTATTGGTTCTAATATGGGGAAGGTAGTACTGAATGAAAAACCCAGCATTACCAATCAACAACTAAATTCAATTGTTACAGAAGAAATTAATCCAGAATTTGTATATTATGCACTATTAAACATCACAAAAAGGCTTAAAGATTTAGCTTTTCATTCAACCGCTGTCCCCATCCTAAATAAAAAACATTTTTCAATGACTAAAATAGCATTACCTTGTAATCAGACTGAAATTAATAATATAACAAAAATATTAACTTCATTAGATGAGAAAATTGAAGTCAACAATGAAATGAACCGGACTTTGGAGGCGATGGGTCAAGCTATCTTCCTGCAGTGGTTCGTTCACTTTGAATTCCCTGACAGTTCTGGGCGCCCTTATAAGTTCAACTGTGGTGAGATGGTGGATTCTGAGTTGGGGAAAATTCCTGTGGGATGGGAAGTTGGAACTCTTGCTGACATTTGTGAACTTAATATAAATTCATTGACACCAAAAACCATGCCTGAAAAGATTCATTATGTTGACCTAGCAAATACTAAAAATGGAATCATTTCTGATGTACAAATTTTCGATGCCAACGAAGCACCAAGTCGGGCCAAAAGGATTCTTTCACCAGGGGATACTATTTTTGGAACTGTCCGTCCTGGAAATCGTTCTTTTACATTAATTGGAAATCAAAAATATTTGACAGGAAGTACTGGTTTTGCGGTGTTAACACCAAATGATCCAAAACTACGGGAAATTGTTTATTTAATAACAACCAGTGAAGAGAACATAAATAGGTTAACACATCTTGCCGATGGTGCAGCCTATCCTGCAGTACTTCCAAATGTAGTAACTGATGAAATCTGTTTATTACCCACTGAAGATGTAATAAAATCATTCCACAATGTTGTTGGTCCCTTATTCGATCTAATCATATCTAATCGAGATGAAAACGTGAATTTATCAAAAATCCGTGATTCACTCCTACCTAAATTAATGACAGGAAAAATTAGAGTTGTGAGATGAATAAAATATGAAAAAAGAAGTACGTTTACTTCTAGAAAGGGCCATAAATTCATTAATTTTAAGTATAGATCATTTTAATAGGCCATGGGATAGAGGTAGAGTCGAAGCTGTCTTAATTTTACTTGATCATTCTTTTGAACTTTTAATGAAAGCTTCTATTCTTCATAAAGGAGGTAAAATACGAAAAAAGAGGCAAAGAGAGACATATGGTTTTGATAAATGCGTGAGAACAAGTATATCAAATAAAATCATTACAGATGAACAAGCTCTTACCATTCAAGCTATCAACGCTTTAAGAGATGCAGCTCAACATTATATGATAGAAGTATCGGAACAACAACTATATTTACACTCTCAGGCCGGTTTAACTCTATTTAAGGACATTTTAAATGATGTTTTTCAAAAAGATCTTACAGAAGAACTACCTGAAAGAGTTTTACCCATCTCAACTACCCCTCCTCTTGATATTGATACTTTTTTTGAAACAGAACTAGAAGAAGTAAAAAAACTTCTGTATCCGGGCTCTAGGAGAAAAACGGAAGCAACTGTTAAATTAAGAGCACTAACGATTTTCGATAAAACATTAAGGGGTGAAACTCTCCAACCTAGTGAAAGTTATTTAAATAAAATGGCTGATCAACTAAAAGACGGCATTAGCTGGAAAGATTTATTTCCAGGAGCTGCAGCTATAAATTTTACAACAGATGGTACTGGTCACAACATTTCGTTGAGATTCACCAAAAAAGAAGGTATTCCTGTACAAGTAGTCCCTGAAGGAACACCCGGAGCTACAACAGTAGCTTTAAAGACAGTTGATCATTCAGGATTCTATAATTTACCCCATAAAAAGCTTGCAAAGCGGGTAGGACTCACATCCCCTAAATTAACCGCTCTTCTAAAACATATGAACTTAAAAGAGGACCCAGAATGTTATAAAGAATTCACTTTTGGAAAAGCAAAACATCCACAATATTCTCATAAGGCTATCAAAAAAATAAAAGAAGAATTAATAAATGTAGATATGGATGAAATTTGGTTAAAAAACCGACCAGAATGTTATAATGACATAAGCAAACGGAGAAAATATGAAAAATCTCAACGAGGATTCAATTGAACAAATGGCTCTTACCATCCTCTTTGAAATGGGATATGAAATCCTCCATGGTCCTGACATTTCCCCAGATAGTATTAGTCCAATGCGTGAACTCTACAGTGATGTTGTAATAACTGAAAGATTAAGAGATGCTATTTATCGATTGAACCCAAATATTCCTTCTAAAGTTAAGGAAGAAGCTGTGAAAAAAGTCCTCCGAACAGACAGCCCCAACCTTCTCATTAACAACCTTCAATTCCACCAACTTTTAACAGATGGAATCACAGTTGAGTATCGTCAAGATGGTCGGATAGTGCATGATAAAGTATGGCTTTTTGACTTCCAAAACTCTGAAAACAACGTTTTTACAGCAATTAATCAGTTCACTATTATTGAAAACGACAATAACCGTAGACCTGATATTATTCTTTTTGTAAATGGCCTACCTTTAGTTGTTATTGAGCTTAAAAATCCTGCAGATGAGAAAGCCACTCTCAATAAGGCATACCAACAACTCCAGACATACCAATCCCAGATACCCTCCTTATTCCAATTCAATGAAATTTTAATGATTTCAGATGGTATGGAAGCTCGTGCAGGTACTTTAACAAGTGATTATCAGCGTTTCATGCCATGGAAGACTATTGAAGGCGAAAAAGATGCATTGTTAACTATGTTAGAGATGGAAGTTCTTATAAGAGGTATGTGCAATAAAAAAGTGTTATTAGATTTAATACGTCATTTTATTGTTTACGATGATGCTGAGGCTATAATTAAGAAAAAGTTGGCTGCATACCATCAGTATCATGCTGTGAATAAAGCTGTAGTAGCCACTATTGAGGCATCCAGTTTGGATGGAGATAGAAGGTGTGGTGTGGTTTGGCATACTCAGGGTTCAGGTAAGAGTCTTATTATGGCTTTTTATGCGGGTAAGTTAGTTTTGGAAATGGATAATCCAACT
>ENA-UOOH01004166-UOOH01004166.1-fermentation-metagenome-genome-assembly--contig:-NODE-4166-length-10192-cov-4.063628_pt1 | contig 10192 bp, 11 predicted proteins | sample MGYA00245778_ERZ724025 | MGnify/ENA primary metagenome ERZ724025 (study PRJEB28704, sample SAMN03018313) | fermentation metagenome | biome: anthropogenic terrestrial biome; feature: soil; material... | reverse complement strand
GAATCAGACCACCCGCTCGCCAGAGCCATCGTGGATTACCTCGGCAACCTTCCCCTTTTCGCGGTAGAGAGCACCAACGTGATCAAGGGCGGGGGCATCTCGGCTGCTGTGGACGGCCACCGCGTATTGGTTGGCAACATCGCCCTGATGGAGAAAGAGAATCTCCCCATCAGCGAACGCGTCCGGGATGATGTTTCTCAAAGCGAGAATACGGGCCATTCGGTAGTACTAACAGCCGTGGACCAGGAGATCGTGATGATGATGGGCATCCGCGATCAGGTTCGGCCGGGCGCCATGGAAGACCTGCAGAAGTTGAAACGCCTGGGCGTCAAAAACCTGGTCCTGCTTTCGGGCGACAACCAGGGCACGGTAGACCTGGTTGCCCGTGAACTCGGCCTCACAGAGGCGCATGGGAACATGCTCCCCGAAGATAAATCGGCCTTTATTGCGGAGTTGAGAAACCAAGGCCAGATCGTCGCCTTTGTGGGCGATGGCGTCAACGACAGTCCCTCGCTCGCGCTGGCCGATATCGGCATCGCGATGGGCAGCGGTACCGATGTTGCTATCGAGACCTCCGATGTAGTGCTGATGAATTCCAATTTCAGCCGGCTGCCCCACGCCCTGGGGCTCACCAAGGCCACCGCCCGTAACATGCGCCAGAACATCTTCATCGCAATCGGCGTGGTGCTTGTGCTTTTGGCTGGGGTATTCTTCAGCGATTGGATGAACATGTCCATCGGCATGCTTGTGCACGAAGGCAGCATTTTACTCGTCATTCTGAACGGGATGCGCCTATTGCGCTACCGATTAAGTTGAGGGCCAGAGCAATTAAGACTAAATAGATGTTTTATACAATATTCTATCAATCGGCGTTTATAATGCCGGATAAGACAAGAAAGGTTAAGCAAACCCCGGAGGAAAACCATGGAAAAAGCCACAATTCAACTCGAAACATTAACTTGCCCCTCATGCCTGCAGAAAATTGATAACGCGATGAAATCGCTGGATGGCGTTGAGAAAGACAGCGTCAACGTGCTCTTTAATTCAAGCAAGGTCAAGCTGGATTTCGATGCCAGCAAAGTCAGCATTGATCAGATCGAGAAATCGATCAGGGACCTGGGTTACGAAGTCAAGAAATCCCAGGTAAAAGCTGCCTGATCCATTCGAACAGGAAAATCAAGAATTGCAACCCCCGCCCAAAGCATCGAGCGGGGGTTTCTTTTTCGCCGAAATGAGTTGGCCTTGCCTCCAGGTGCAAGCTCAAAATAAACTTAAGATTAATGTTACAAACTTTTAGGCATCTGGCAAACTGCCTCTACTATCATAATGTTGATCGGTTCCAGCTCTGGGACTGGTTATACTTAAGCGGTAGGTGAAGAATGGCAAAAATCCTTTTAACTGAAGACGATTGGGAAATCCGCGAACTTGTCAGCGAAGCCCTGGAAGCTGAAGGCCATGAAGTGGACGAGGCTGAAAATGGGCGCGTGTGCCTCTACAAGATGCACAACAACCGCTACGACCTGCTGATCCTGGACATCATGATGCCCCAGCTGGATGGCCTGCGCACGTTGAAATCCCTGCGCGAGACCAGCCAGATCCCGGTGATCATGCTTACCGCCAAGGACAAAGATTCAGACCTGGCCCTGGCTTTGGAACTCGGCGCGGACGACTACATCAAGAAACCTTTTTCCATGATGGAATTGGTAGCCCGGGTTAAAGCCAATTTGCGCCGCGGGAGCGGCAACGATGGGGAACCCGCAAAAGACCTAGCCATCCTGGACCTGAAATTGATCCCCCAGCGCTTTGCTGCCGAGCGGGACGGCCAGGAGATCAGCCTGACCCTCAAGGAATTCCGCCTGCTGGAAACCCTGGCCAGCTATCCTGACCGCATTTTTACCAAGGAACAGCTTTACCGCATCGTTTGGGAAGACGAGTGGCTGAAAGACGAGAACGTGATCAACGTGACCATCAGCCGCCTGCGCGAAAAAGTAGAACCCGATGAAGGCCCGCCCAAATACATCATCACGGTTTGGGGCATCGGTTACCGCGCCGGAAAGTAGGCATGCCCACCCTGCTGATCGTCGGCCTTGCTCTGCTGGTGCTCATTCTGGCTATCCGGCATTGGCAGCTTAACGCTCAGGTTCGGCAGCTTACACGCATGCTGAATGCCCATGCCAACCAGGACATGCCGCCCCAAGTGCGCATGCTCAGCAGTTTTTCCAGCCTGGAGGCCTTACTCAATGCCCTGGAAGCCCGTTTTGAACTCCACCTGACCGAAATCGGCAAATTGCGCAAGTCGGACCGGGAATTGCATCGCATGGTCACCAACCTTTCGCACGACCTGCGCACGCCCCTAACGATCATCCTGGCCCATGCTGAGAATCTGGCGCATGCCTACCCCGAGGACCAGCATGCCCAGAGGATCATGGCCAAGGGAAACGAGCTCGTTGGGCTGATCGACCGCTTTTTTGACCTTTCCAAACTTGAATCAGAAGAGGTGGAGTTCCGCCTTCTCACGCTTGACCTGAGCGAGCAAGCGCGTCAGGCGGTATTAAGCGCCTACGATGCCATCGAAGAAGCCGGTCTGGCGCCTGAATTCGAGATCCCGGACCAACCTATCTACGTGTTGGCTAACGGCCAGGGTCTCCAGCGCTGCCTGCAAAACCTGATCACCAACGCCATCAAATATGGCGCTGAAGGAGGGGTGATCGGCGTAAAAGCCGGGCCGGAACCGGGCGGCGGTTGGGTAACGGTTTGGGACCGCGGGAGGGGCATCCCTGCCTTGCAACTGGAACAGATCTTTGAACGTACCTACACCCTGGACGATTCGCGTAACAGCCGCAGCAGCGGTTTGGGCCTCTCGATCGTCAAGGCTTTTATGAAACGCATGCACGGTCGGGTGGATGTCACCAGCGACGAGCGCAATGGAACGGCCTTTACCCTGCACTTCGTCACCGGGGAGGAAGCATGAGCGGTACCATGGCGCTCAGCCTTAACCACCTGAGCAAGCGCATGCAGGGCATGCCCCAAATCATGGATATCAGCCTTGAGATTCAGCCAGGGGAGATTTACGGTCTCCTGGGGGTGCAAGGGGCCGGTAAATCCTTGCTGCTCAGCATGATCATGGACCTGGTCCGGCCCAGTATTGGCAGCATCGAGATCTTTGGCCAGCGCCTCAGCCCACAGAACAACCGCATCCTGGCCCATGTTGGCGCGCTCCTGGATCCGCCTGGCTTCTATGAGGCCATGAGCGTCAAGGAGAACCTGGAGATCCAGGCAGCCTACACCGGCCTGCATGACCGTCAGCGGATTGCCGAGGTCCTGCACGATTTTTCCCTGCAATCTGCCGCCAGCCTTCGGGTCAGGGACCTGCCCGCCCCAACCCGCCAACGCCTAGGGCTAGCCCGCGCGATCCTCCACAGGCCAGGCCTGCTCCTGCTTGATGAACCCTTCACCTACCTGGACAGCATGTCCATCCGCTTCCTGAGCGACCTTCTTGGCCGCCTTGCCTTGATTCATAACACCGCTATCCTGGTCACGGGCAAGCAGGTGAATGAGTTGATCCGGGTAGTAGATTGCATCGGGATTTTGCACCAGGGGCGCTTGCTGCGGGAGCTGCCCGCCTCCGAGGTCAACGAGCGCGTAAACCGCCGTTACCAAATTCGCAGTACAAACCCGCAAACCACCCTGCAAGCGCTGGATGCTGCCGGCTTCAGTTCCGTGCGCCTCCTGGAGGACGGTGTGGTGGAAGTAGCTGATAGCGAGATCGATGCAGACCTCCTGGTGCGGACCCTGGCAGACCATGGGCCCAAATTGCTTGGTCTCGAAAGCCAGCAAGCAACGATCGAAGAATTGCTCTTGGATACGGTTGCCCAGGAGCAGAACCGTGTTTAAACTCCTGAAATACGAGCTCAAGAAAGCCAATTTCATCCTGGTCTACGCCGTGTTTATTGTGATCGTTGGGGCATACCTTACGGCCATTGTTGGCGTTACCAACCTTTCCAATTATTTCACGGTTGGCGTGCCGCCTCTGTCTCTGGTGATGAGCGTCAACATTTTCACCATCATCTGGACCCTGATGCTGTGTACCTACCTGGGCATCGAGCTCTTCCACAACGAGTACGAACAGGGAAGCATGCGCGTGTTCTTTGCCAGCGGCTTGGGCCGCACCCGCATCCTTCTGCTGAAGGCCGCCTTGCTTTACCTGAGCAGCATGCTCATGGGCCTGACCGTTGTGCTTTCGGCGTTTTTTGCCGGCCGGCCTTTACTAAAACCTGAAACATTCTGGCCTTACCTCAGCAGCAGCGCGGTACTGGCATTGGTTTCCAGCAGTTTTGTATTCCTCCCGCTGGCGATCGGCTTGCTTTTCAAGCGCAAAATAGTCACCATCTTCAGCGTTGTGGGATTACTGCTGGTGATTGGCGGGAGCATGAGTGTCAGCAGTTTTACCAACCGCCCAACCCAGATTCTGATCGTCACCCTGGCTACAGCCAGTTTAGCCAGTTTTTACGCCGTCATTTCTCATTCTGCTAATGAGGACCTGCTCAAGTAATTAATTCCTTCCGCTAAGAGCTTGTAAACACTAGACTTTGGCGTGAGGTTTAATCCCGAAACAGCTTAAAAAAATTGTGGCTGACCAAAAAGTCAGCCACAGTATAGATTCAGCGTAAGGGCTCAGAAGAGCAGTCTGCTCAGGTCCGCCCGGTATTGCCCGATCTCAGGATGGTTTTCGCCCAGTACATGCAAGATCCCCAGGTAAACCTGGCGGGCTTCCTGGTCGCGGTAATTACGGTCCTTGCGCAACAGGTCCAATAGCCCGTCCAAACCTGCCAGAAGCTTGCCCTTTTTCACCAATCGCAGGGCATTCACGTAAGCCGCCGCCAGCGGGTCGTCCTGGAACATCGGTTGCTGTTCTGCCCAGCGCAAAGCCCTTACCAGAGGCTTGATCTCCTCGGCTGTGTTGTACTCACGCGAAGGTGGAAAGTGCAATAGCACCGCTGCCGCTTCGCGTACTTCACCCAGGAATAAGGAAGCACGGATAAAAGCGAGCAAAGCCGGGGCGTTGTCTTGGTTGCTAAACAGGAATTCTGCCAGGGTCTGGCGGGCTTCCTTATATTCGCCCAGTTCCATCAGGCCCAGGCCTTTCGCCAGAAGCAAATCGCCTTGGTCAGGCAAAATCCGGCTGATCAGCGCGCGCATCTTTTCCTCAGGCAGCACTCCTGCAAATTCAGCCACAATGCGGCCGTTGACGAAGGCTTTGACCGAAGGAACACTGGTGACCTTCAGCCGTTCGGCAAGTTTTGGCTGTTCTTCTACATTGATCCGCGCCAGGCGGAACTGGCCCTGGCCTTCATGGGCCAGATTGACCAGCAGAGGGCTCTGCACGCGGCTGGAAACCGACCAGGGCGCCCAAAAATCGATGATCACAGGCACCTGGTTGGAATAACCAACCACTTCTGCGTCAAAGCTATCATCACTTACATCAATGATATGTTCTGAAGCCATCATCTCCACACCTGTTTCTATTCATCCGGATCACCGTCCGGATCGCTCGCGCTAGGCTGTTTAAGCTCAAGCATCTCGCCGTGATGGTCCACAACCACCCTAAAACCCATCATACCCAAATAGTCACGGGCATCCGCAGGCAAGCCCACCTTGCGCAATTCTTCAAACTGTTTGTCTTTATTCTCAAACTGTGCCCGGATCACCGCGATGGAGAAAGGGTCGTCCTGCCCCATCATGCGCGCGGCTTGCTCGCTCATCAGGTCTTCTTTGCCTTCCATTTGGGCTGCCATTGCATCCCAGACTTGCCGGTCAACATCGGCAGCCGGAATATGGCGCATGAAACCGGCATCGTCCAGCACGTAAAAAGCCTCCGTCCCCAAGTGTGTCACCTGGAGTGGCTGCGAATCTTCGTCAAATACTAATCCTTCAAAAACTGCTTTTTCCATATTTACCTTTCAAGCGTAACTGCTTGCAAGCAAATTATAGTCAAACAATATAAGCGAAGAATTAACGTTGGGTTCAGGCGCTGCCGAAAACATCCACCCGCGTGCCGCGGGGCTCTTCATAATAGAACTGATCAAAGGGTACCCGGGGGTCGCACCAGCGGTAGATCCACTTGGCTTCCTCAGCCAGCATATTGATGCAGCCATTGCTCATACGGTTGCCCCAGTTGGCGTGCCAATAGGCCCCGTGGAAGGCCACACCGTCATCCGTAAAGTAGGAAACCCAGGGAACGCCGGGCAGGTCATAATGGTTTTCAAGGTGCGGTTCGTTGACCATGCGCCTGGTTGGCCGCTTGCGGCTGGTTTCGTAGTAGCCCAGCGGGGTAGACCCGCGCAAGAGGCCGGTTGAGACTATCGCTTCAAAGACTTGTTCGTTGCGTTCAAATGCGCGCACGATCTGGTTGGTGAGGTCCAGCTCGATGTGTTTTTCTTCCAGGTCCAGTTCAGGCGAGAGAGGCGTCAGCTCATCGGGCGTTACCATCCGGATCGTATACGCCGGCACCCAATACTTGCTGCCGTTCACGTCATCGCGCAGGGCGTACCATGGCTGGCCCAGGCCATCTTCCCGCATTTCTACAACCCAGAATGTTGCACTGTAGTAGTAGCGCCGCAAGGTCTTGCCGGATCCGGGCTGCAGGTAAACATCGCTCATCGGCACCGTCATCTCACCCAGCCGGCCGCCTTCAGGGATGTTCGCCTCAGCACGGTTGCGCTGGAATTTCACTCGCTGCACCCATCCGGCTTCAAGGAACTGCTCATCACCCAGTTTGTACCAGGGCTTGGGTTTACCGAAGGCGTCCTCATCCATCGTAATTTCCGGCAGTCGGATGATGTCATCGTATTTAAGGTAACCGCTGACCGGCGAGCGCACATTAGCTTCCTTGTAGAGCAGGGTGCGCCAGAAACACACGCGGCCCAGGTCCAGCCCGTCCAGCAGGCGGCCCTGCTTAGTGTTTACAGCAAGCTGATCACCCTGCGGCAAAACAGCAGCCGCTGAGGCAAAGCTTAAATATTTAAGGAAATCGCGCCGATTAAATTCTTTTGTCATCCGCTTTTAGTAATGAACGTTAACCAGAATACCCACGTAGGCCCAGTCGTAAAGCCAGGCAGCCTGGCTGGTTTCCATGTTCACGCAACCATGGCTCATGGGCGTGCCGAAGTTATTATGCCAGTAAGTGCCGTGGATTCCATAACCTTTGTAGAAGTACATCGTGTAGGGCACATTCGGCAGATCGTAGCCCGGCCCACGCATGCGGGTGGAAGGCAGCTTGATATAAACATAATACTGCCCTGTCACGGTAGGTGTATCCGGCAGCCCGGTCGAAACCCAAAAACTGGCTACCGCAGTATCGCCTTCGTAGGCGTGCAACATCTGCGCGCTCAGGTCTACATCGATCCATTTGGTGCCCAAAGGCTGGGAATATGCCGGAGCAGTATAGTCTGTGTAATCTTCCTCAACGTAGGCCACTTCCTGGATCTGCACAACCGGGATCTCAGCCGGGTCGCGGGTTGGGTCAGGCGCCGTGAGATAGGCGATAGGCGTAATCTGGATGATCGGCAGCCCGCTGGTTGGGTCAAATTCCAGGGCAGGTTCAGTGACCTGGGCCGGTTCCGGCATTGCGCTTGGCTCTGGCGTTGAACTGGGAAGCTCCGTGGCAGTTGGAAGCAAGGTTGGCGTGTTCGTGGCGGTTGGTTCAGGTGTGGCGGTATCCGCCGGCAGCACCGTAAGAACAGGGATTGTGGGTTCCAGCGGGGCAAGTACGGCAACCGGGATCTCCGGGGTAGCCGTTGGGCGGTTTTGAGCCATACTGGTCAGTGTGGCCTGAGCCAGCGCCAGAATATCTGCTGTTGGCTGCACCTCCGTGGGAGCAGGACGCGGCCGGAAAAAGGCTTCGATCGAAGGCCCTAAATTCGTGGCGTAAGCCATAAAAAAGAGCAGCGCAACAACAGCCAGGCCCATGCCCACCCCCAGGGTGCTGCGCGGCCGGGGACCGCTTGGTGCGGGCATTCTGGGGCTCGCAGCCGGGGCCGCCTCGGGGGTCCAGGATGCAGAGGCGCGTTTGCGCAAGGCCTGGCCAGCCCATTGCAGGGCCTGCCGGGCAGTAAGATTTTCAGGGTCCAGTTCCAAAACTTTGTTCAGAAAAACCAGGCTCGCCTGAGGGTCGGATACGCCAGCCATCACCAGCAGGGCATCAACACTCTGCGGGTCCAGCTCAAGCGCTTCCTGCGCCAGGCTGGAAGCCAGGGGCTTGTCTCCGGCCAAAATGGCTTGTTTTGCACGTTGGATCAAGTCTTGGGCTGTCATCTTAAGGGGTGCTCGCGGGTAGTGGAGTGGATAGGCTCTCGCCGGCAGGCGTGCTTAGTACCGTGCCTTCAGTATAACAACGCAGGCCTTCATAGATTCCTTCGGCCAGAAGTTTGGGCTGCTGGTTCAGGATATTTTGATCCAGATTCAGGTAGCCCAGCTCGATCACCGCCGCGGGAGTGTGCGGGTTGATCTCAGAAAACGCGTGCAGGTAGGTCATATCGTTGGTCACGGACTGATAATGATACTGCATCTTGGTCACCTGGGCATAACGGTCAGCAATGCAGGATGCCAGGCGTTCTGCCGGCTCCTGATCCTTCTGGGCCATGGCCGCGGCAACCTTGAAGCCGGTAGCGCTGTCGTTGATATAGTCGCAGGTATCAGTATGGATGGAGATCAAAGCATTAGCCTCAAAGCCGCTGAGCGCCAGGTCAAATTCGCTGAGCAGAACTACTTCGTAGCCTGCCTCCTTGAGCAGCTCCTGCAGGTAGGTAGCCACAGTAGTGTTCACGGCCAGTTCGGTCATCTCGCCCCCGCAGCTGAAGCCCTCGTTGTAGTCCCTGTGCCCGATTACGATGCCAACCCGTTTACTCGGCCAGCGGAAGGGCACTTCGGCAGCGAGGGTCTCGCGGATGCGCGGCTGGGTGGGCATACTCAACGCATCAAGCACAGCCGGCTCCAGGTGTTCCGCAACGGTTGTGCCCGGCATCCAAACCGAGAAAAGCGTGGCCACCAAAAACGCGGCTAATGCCACTGTACCTAAAGCCTGGAGTGTGATGCGCAAAACACCGGGCCGGCGTGTAGCCTGTACCATTGGCACAGGTTTTGGGCGCGGCAGTACCGGAGGCTCCTCAACGGGATCCGCGACCTCTGGTACGGCAGCAGGCACAACAATGGGTTCCGTCTCCGGGTTAGCTGGCGGTACTGGTTGGGCTGCCCCGTCTTGGGGTTCCTGGGCATCTTCGAAAAGCTCGTTCTGCATTTTATAAATATAACGTGCTTTGTCCTTTTTAGTTCCCTGTTCTATAATTCCAATGAGCAGGTTAGCCGGTGGAGGTGCAAAACTTATGCCACAGAAACTCGATTCCCGATCGCAGGAATTGCTGCTGGAAATCGCCCGCCAGGCGCTGGCAGACGCGGTGAAAGGGCAAAAACCAAGCGAGATAGAACTGAAAAGCCTGCCTGAAGATCTACAGGCAGATGGCGCCGCATTCGTTACACTCACAATCGGAGGTGAGCTGCGCGGCTGCATCGGCAGCCTGGAAGCGTGGCGGCCGCTGATCAGGGAGGTACAGGCCCGCACTGCTGATGCCGCCTTGCACGACCCGCGCTTCAATCCGGTTAGCCCGGAAGAACTCAACTTGATTGATATCGAAGTTTCCTATCTCACCCCGCCCCAGATCCTGCAATACAGCCGCCCGGACGAACTGCCGGGTATGCTCCGCCCAGGCATAGACGGCGTCGTCCTTGGGCTGGGTGCCCGGAAGGCTACCTTCCTGCCTCAGGTTTGGGAGCAGCTGCCTAGTCCGGATGTCTTCCTGCGCCACCTCTGCCAGAAAGCCGGGCTGCCTGCGGATATCTGGAAAAAGCAGGTGCTGGACATCAGCCTCTACCAGGTCCAGGAAATCCGCTGACGGATGCAGCCCAATTCTTCCTGTTGGGGTTAACTAAAAACCGGGCCGCAAGCGGCCCGGAAATTTCCAAGAATTAAATTCCAGTTAGTAACTTTGAACACTCCCAGCCTTGGATTGCGAAAGCGTATAAGCCTGCCCCTGAAGATGCGAAACCATCAGCTGGGCGTAGCCGCTGGTGATCACTGCGCCAATCAGCACCAGGAAACTGCCCAGGGGTGCAATGAAACCGGCGATGATAAAACCGA
>ENA-UOOH01004165-UOOH01004165.1-fermentation-metagenome-genome-assembly--contig:-NODE-4165-length-10197-cov-11.183889_pt1 | contig 10197 bp, 8 predicted proteins | sample MGYA00245778_ERZ724025 | MGnify/ENA primary metagenome ERZ724025 (study PRJEB28704, sample SAMN03018313) | fermentation metagenome | biome: anthropogenic terrestrial biome; feature: soil; material... | reverse complement strand
TGGAAAAATACACCTGCTTAGAGCATTGTTTAACCAAAATTATTTGTAATTTTGAGATTTTACTGTTGCTTGCAGCAGGTGCGCTCTGCTCATGCAGGGCGCACACACGCGGTCATAAAACATGCCGAGGACAGTGGGTTGCAAGCCTTTATTCACGTATAAAAGTTTGTAACGGCTGATACGAACGTAGCCCCAAAATTCGGCACGTTTCATACCGCAAACCGTTAGGGCACATAATAGAAAAAGAAACCGACAGCATTTAACTGAATAAATATGAGAAAAATAGTATTAGGACTTTTACTTTTAATTTCGCTAACTGGATTTAGCCAAAAGAATCAAATTAATGTATTGAGTAATGAGAAAACATTAGGCAAAAGCCTTATCGATAGCTCTGAAATAAAAGGTTTAGAATACGTATTTCCTGAAAGAATTCATGAAACATTTATTGATACAACAAATGGATTTTTAACTGTTCAATTGCGTGGACTTAGAAAAGAAAAATGGCTTAGCAATACTGGAAATATTATCCAATATGACATTAAAAATCAAAAAGTATTATGGAGTAAAAAGATTGCTTACCAGTCAAGCAATCTACAGCAATTCAGTAACACAATGATTTATACCGTTGCTAATAAAAGTTATTGTCTTGATATTATTACTGGAAATGAACTTTGGGAAGTTAAAAACAACATATACTTTGTTGACCCAATTGATAATATTGGCATCGGATACAAATTCAAAAGCTCAACTGGATATTCCAATGAACTTGAAGGAATTGATTTAAAAAATGGCAATGTACTTTGGAAAAGAGATTTAAATAGAGAATATGGTTGGAATGATGTTTTTTACACAAATGATTCAACAATGATTGTTGTTGCTGCTGGATTACATTCAATAGATATAAAAACGGGAAAAGGCTGGGATTACAACACGATTACAGGAAAAAAAGATTACACAGGAACAGCTGCTGCAAATGCGGTTGGAGTTGGTTTAGGTTTGCTTACAGGCACATTCGTTATGTCTACTGGACATGATTTAGTAAGAGATTTGGTATCTAATACTATAACTGACAGTTCCAGTATATATTTGGCTTCAAAAGAACAACTTGTAAAAATCGACAAACAATCAGGTGAAACAATATGGAAGTTCCCATTTTCAAACGACTTAGCAAGTAAATCTTCTATCTTCATGAATGATAGCATAATATTTATGATTAATAAGGGAATGGCATTTATGGGTTACAGACAATTAGATTTTGGTAAGCCCTTCTTTGCGGCATTTGATAGACAGACTGGTAAACAGAAATACTTATCATTAATAAATGTAAAAGACGACCCTATTCTCAGTTATCAGATACAAAACAGAGAAATCTTTTTAGTATTTAAAAACAGAATTTCAAAGTATTCAATGGAAACTGGGAATTTGATTGCTGAAAAAGACTTTCCGAAAGACAATGTTGGAGAACTAAAATATTTTGTAGGTAATCAAGTATTTATTACAAATCAAAATGGAGATTTAATGAGTCTTCCACAATCTGATTCCACCAAAGTATTTGTTTTTACAAGTCAAGGTAAAACATTATCCATTGACAGCGAATTAAATATTTCAAAAACAATAGAATACGATGATTTAAGTATTTATTATTTGAGAACAAAGAATTTTAAGTTTATTGCAAAAGATAAAAAGACTTTGGTTATTAATAATACTGGACAAAGAATTGCTGAAATTGATGCGACCTCAAATGCCTTCCTGATTGGTAATACTTTATATGACACACAAGACAAGAGTTTTGTAACAATTGATTTGAGTGAAATGATTAAAAATGAATAAATTTCGTGCCCTAACACGCGGTATAAAAAATTGCCGGGACAGTAGGTTATTCAAGGGTTGTAGCCCGCTTCAACGTTTTGTGTACATTGATAGGAAATCGCCCGCAATCCCTTACTGGCCATATTGTCAACCGTTGTGGCCAATTTAAAAAGACACCAATGAGACGCCTGAAAATATTGACAATTATAATCCTCACTCTGATTTGTGCTCACGGATTTGGACAAATCGACAATGATAATGAGATAATTTCTGCCTTGATACATAGCGAGATTAAAACATTGCCTAATGATACTGTTTTTAATAAAAAAGGAGAAATTAAAAAAATTAAGACTTACAAAAAGCCAGACATTATTTTAGTCATTGAAACGGAGACTTTTTTATTTGACCCGGAAGTTAACTCATTTGACAGTTTTAAAAATGAAACTAATGGACTACCTTCACTTGACAGCTTGACTTACCGTGATTTTATTGACAAAAACAAAACCAAGATTCAAATTGATTCAATTTGCGGTTTTCAGGGGACAATTTCATATATATCCCGACAGGAAATAGAAGATATATTCAAGCTAGGGGGATGGGATAACTATCACAAAACATTTGGATTTAAACCACTTGTAAAAGTTTCACGACCTGGAATAAGTAATGATAATTCAAAAGCTTTTATCTATTATAGCAGTTCGACAGACGGACTTGGTGGGGCTGGATTTTATTTGATTCTTGAAAAAGTAGATGGTAAATGGATTGTTAAAGAATCAATGCTTGCATGGATTTCTTAGTTAAATGACAGAATATGAAAGATAAACTGGCCACAACACACAATATAGCCAATAAGGGTTTCATAGGTATGCGAAGGTTTGTAGCCCGCTTCAACGTTTTGTGTACATTGATAGGAAATCGCCCGCAATCCCTTACTGGCCATATTGTCAACCGTTGTGCGTCAGTGTAAAAAGACAGCCGACCCGCAAATGGCACATTTGGTTTTTGCCGACACACGAGCCAACGCTCAAAAAACCAAAAGAGCCATTTTTTACCAACGTACGGACAGACAACAGAACATAAAAAACTAAATTTACAGACTGAGAATTTTAAATATAAGGTGAACGAATTGACAGAAGAAATAAACAAAGACAACCAAGTAAAATCCAAAAAGCGGGTTACCGACCACGGGGAAGTGTTTACCAACGAACGTGAAGTAAACGCTATGCTTGACTTGGTTAAACACGAAACCGAAAGAATTGACTCCCGTTTCTTAGAACCTGCGTGTGGAAACGGCAACTTTTTAGCCGAAGTTTTGAGACGAAAATTAGCAGTTGTTGACAGCCGATATAGCAAAAGTCAAGTGGAATGGGAACGCTATTCGGTAATTGCTGTATCGAGTATTTACGGTATAGATATTTTGGAAGACAACGCCCAAGAATGCCGAGAACGTTTGCTTCGAATTTATACAGATTGGTATTCTAAAGTTTTCAAGCAAGTTAAAAAAGAATGCATTCGTTCTGTTAGGTTTTTATTAAACAGAAATATTCTTTGGGGTGATGCTTTGGACTTTACCAATCCCGAAACCAAACAGCCAATTGTGTTTTCTGAATGGAGTGCCGTAAACGGATCTATGCTGAAACGCAGAGATTATATGTTCAAATTTTTAGTGGAGAAAACACACCAGTTTTCAATGTTTAATGACGAAGGAAACGCCGCTGCCATCGACGAACCTGTAAAGGATTTTCCGCTTATTCATTTCTTAAAACTTGGAGAAGATGATACAAACGAACTATAACCCAGACGTACTCTCCTGCCTTGCCAATTTGAGCAATGACGAAGTATTTACGCCACCCAATTTGGTGAACGATATTTTGGACTTGCTCCCTGCCGAATTGTGGAGCAACCCCAACGCCAAATTTTTAGACCCTGTTTCTAAAAGTGGGGTGTTTCTACGTGAAATGGCAAAGCGACTAATGAAAGGTTTGGAAACCCAAATTCCCGACAAACAGGAACGCATTAACCACATTTTTAGCCAACAATTGTATGGAATTGCCATTACCGAACTTACTGCCTTGCTTTCTCGCAGAAGTGTGTATTGCTCAAAAACAGCCAATGGCAAATACTCCATTTGCGAATCCTTTACCGATGAGCAAGGAAACATACGCTACCAAAGAATGCAACACACTTGGCAAAGCGGCAAATGTACTTACTGCGGTGCAAGCCAAGAAGTGTACGACCGAGAAGATGCCTTGGAAACCTACGCTTACAATTTTATTCACACAGACAAACCTGAAAAAATATTCAATATGAAGTTTGACGTTATCGTTGGAAATCCACCATATCAGTTAAATGATGGTGGTGGTATGGGTACTAGTGCTACTCCCATTTATCAAAAATTCATACAACAAGCAAAAAAACTTAACCCAAAATACCTATCAATGATTGTACCCTCAAGATGGTTTGCAGGTGGGAAAGGTCTTGATGAATTTAGGAGTGAAATGCTAAATGACAAAAGAATATCTAAACTAATAGATTACTTTGATTCTAACGAATGTTTTCCAGGAGTTGATATTTCAGGTGGTGTTTGTTATTTCTTATGGGAAAAGGATTATAAAGGAGATTGTGAAGTGATATCTGTTCAAAAAGAGAAACGTTCTGTTCTAAAAAGACCATTACTTGAAAAAAACAGCGATAGTTTCATCAGATTTAATGAAGCTATTTCAATTATACGAAAAATATCAGCTAAAGGAGAAAAACTAATTATTGACGAAATAAGTTCAAGAAAACCTTTCGGAATTGTGAGTTCTGTTAAACCCAAAGAGATGGAATTCAAAGACAGCGTTAAAATATTTTCATATCCAAAAAATGGGTATATTGATAAAAAATATATAATTCAAAATCAGCAGTGGATTAATGAATATAAAGTATTCATAGCTAAAGCTTATGGAGAAAGAGGTGCATTTCCTTATAGAGTTTTGGGGCAACCTTTTATTGGCGAAAAACGCACTTGTTGCTCAGAGACCTATTTATTGATTGGACCTTATTCCTCAAAAAAAAGAGCTGAGAATGCTATAAGCTACATAAATACGAAGTTTTTTAGATTTCTAGTTTTATTAAAAAAAAACACACAAAACGCTGCAAAGGGTGTTTACCAGTTTGTTCCTACTCAAAATTTTGATGAGCCTTGGACAGACGAAAAACTCTACAAAAAATATGGCTTATCGGATGATGAAATTGCATTCATTGAAAGTATGATTCGTCCAATGGATATATCACAAAATAGTGGAGATGATGAGTAAAAAAGAATTTTTCCCACCCCGACCGTCCACCAATCCAACCATTTATGCTTATGAATTGGTGGGTGTGGCTACGCACAAGGGTTTGCTCAAAATCGGATATACCGATCGTGATGCACAAACACGTATAAAAGAGCAGTTAGGCACAGCAGCTATTCAATACAAAATTGTATTTGAAGAATCGGCAATGAAGCGTGACGGTAGTTCTTTTACCGACCACGAAGTACACCGATTGTTGAGAGAATGGAAAGTAGTCAACGCAAGTGGCGAATGGTATAAATGCACCCTAAACGACTTGCGTAGAGCCATTCACCAAATCAAAACAGGCGAAAAAACAGAAGAAAACCGAGTGCTCACTTTCGGTATGCGACCCGAGCAGGAAGCAGCCGTTGACAAGACCATTGCCTATTTCAAAAGTTTCAAGAAAGAAAACAAAGACAGAACTCCTCACTTCCTTTGGAACGCCAAAATGCGTTTCGGAAAAACCTTTGCCAGTTATCAATTGGCTAAAAATATGGGGTGGAAAAAAGTGTTGGTGCTTACCTTCAAACCAGCCGTTGAAGATGCTTGGAAAGAAGATTTACTTTCTCACGTTGACTTTAAAGGTTGGCAATTCATATCCAAACACGCTGATGAATTATCGAGCCAAGATATTGACACCAAAAAACCCTTGGTTTGCTTTGGTTCGTTTCAGGATTTTTTAGGCAAGAACACCAACACAGGTGGTATCAAAACCAAAAACGAATGGGTACACGCCACCGTTTGGGATTGTATCGTTTTTGACGAATACCATTTTGGAGCTTGGCGCGAAAACGCCAAAGATTTATTCGGAAAAGACTCAGAAGCCGAAAAAGAAATTGAAGAATACAAAAAGATTGAAAAAGAAGGTATTGCCGAAGAAGACAAAGCGGAACACTTAGAGAAGATTATCCCAATCAGCACCAATCACTATTTGTATTTATCGGGCACTCCATTTCGGGCAATTAGTTCAGGCGAATTTATCGAAGAGCAAATCTTCAATTGGACGTATTCAGACGAGCAAAGAGCCAAAGAAAATTGGGACGATTCCTTAGGTTCAAATCCTTATGAAGCCTTACCAAGAATGGTAATGCTTACCTATCAATTGCCCGATTCCATTCGCCAAATTGCTATGCAAGGCGAGTTTGACGGTTTTGATTTAAACATATTTTTTTCAGCCGAAGGCGAAGGGCGAAAAGCCCGTTTCAAATACGAAGATGAAGTACAAAAATGGTTGGATTTAATTCGGGGTTCGTTTAGTGAAACCACCGTTGACCATTTGAAAATGGGAGCAAAAAAGCCGCCTTTGCCATTTTCACACGCTCCATTGCTCAAAGTACTAAATCACACTTTTTGGTTTTTGCCAACCGTTGCAGCGTGCAACGCAATGGCATTATTGCTTGAAAGACGACAAAATATATTTTACCACGATTACAAAGTTGTGGTTGCAGCAGGAACACAAGCAGGAATTGGAATTGAAGCATTGCCCCCTGTTTTAGATGCAATGACCGATAATCCATTGGAATCAAAAACCATAACGCTTTCGTGCGGTAAACTCACAACAGGCGTATCGGTAAAACCGTGGACAGGTATTTTTATACTGCGTAATTCTTCCAGTCCTGAAACCTATTTTCAAGCGGCATTTCGTGTACAAACGCCTTGGGTTATTAAAAACCCAGACAGCAAATCGCCCAACAAAGAAGAAATTTTAAAAGAAGAATGTTACGTTTTTGATTTTGCTCCCGACCGAGCATTAAGGCAAATTGCCGATTACAGTTGCCGACTCAATGTAAACGAATCAAACTCCGAAGCAAAAGTTGCCGAGTTTATCAACTTCCTACCTGTGTTGGCTTATGACGGAAGTTCAATGAAACAAGTTGATGCCGCAGGAATTTTGGATATGGCAATGAGTGGCACAACTGCAACGCTTTTGGCAAGGCGTTGGGAAAGTGCATTGCTCGTTAATGTGGACAACAACACGCTTGCCCGATTGATGGCAAACGAAGAAGCAATGAAAGCTTTAATGAGCATTGAAGGCTTCAGGAATTTGAATCAGGATATTGAAACCATTATCAATAAATCCGAAGCAGTTAAAAAAACAAAGAAAGAAGCCAACGACCGAGAACTAACCAAGAAAGAGAAAAAGGAACTTTCGGACGAAGAAAAGGAATACAAGAGCCTGAGAAAGCAAATCCAAGAAAAGCTAATCAAATTCGCTACTCGTGTACCTGTGTTTATGTACCTGACAGATTACCGAGAAAGAAGTCTAAAAGACGTTATTACACAGTTAGAGCCAGGTCTTTTCAAAAAAGTAACAGGTCTTTCTGTTAAAGACTTTGAATTATTGGTAAGTCTTGGAGTGTTCAACTCTGCTTTAATGAATGATGCCGTTTACAAATTCAAACGGTATGAAGACGCAAGTTTGGAATATATCGGTATCAACAGGCACGAAGGCGAAGATGTTGGATTATTTGACACAGTATTAAGCAGACAGGATTATGAAGAGAGTTTTGTAAACGAACCAGAATAGACAAATGCCAACGCTCAACAGCCACACACATTGCCAAGCCCCACGAGCCAACGCTAAAACCAAAACCTGCAAAAGAGTGTATTATACGTTATCCAAGTGATTTATTACGAAAAATGATTTAGTGTAGTGATTAATGGGGCTAACTCTTTGTTTAAAAAAATAGTAAAATAATTCAAATCAAAAGATTTGAATTATTCGAAACCTCATTTTTAATATCAGGAACATTTCTGTTTTTACGAGAATTTCCGGCATCAGTGGAAATGGCATGAAAACTCATTTCACTTTCAGGAAACGGAATCATTAATTTATCAATCACTTGTTTACTGGTCTCAGGATTGATCCAGGCTTGGATGTCTGATTTGCCAATAATGAGAGGCATCCTCTTCTTGGAATTGTGAACATACTCCATCAACGGGTTGGCATCGGTGGTGATAATTGAGAAAGTATCACGAACTTCTCCAGTTATTTTGTTAACCCACGAATTATAAATACATCCTAAGTAAAAAACGGTTTCATCCTTTGGGTAAACATAAAAAGGTAATTTCTTGTTGTTTTCGTGCCTCCATTCGAAGAAACCATCGACAACAAGGATGCATCGCTGACTTACTATTGATTTCCTGAAAGATGGCTTTTCGTATATGGTATCCGAACGTGCATTCAACGTCATGTTTTGCAATTCGTCCGCTTTATCCTGAACCGCAAATGACGGGATTAGTCCCCATTCCGACAATGTGATAGCACCTTGTTTAATGATAGGTAGCTTAGGGTGAGAGAATCCAGAAACCAAATAGAAATCTTCATCAAAATCAAACTTCATCTGAACACCTTCATTTGATTTCAGGTATTCACGGATAGCTTCCTTAGCCTTTTTCTCGAGGGATATGGTGAAACACATGATCAGATATTAATTTCAATTAGTTCATCAAAATTCGTTGTATAAGCTTTCGAGAGGTGACGACGTCGCATCTTGTGCATAAGCTCATCCTGGGATGCCAGGCGAACAAGCGTTTTGCCGTACTTGCTGTTCAGCTTGTCAACAGCTTCCATCAGGTTTTTATGCTTCGGGTTCGAATTGAAAAACAAGGAGGGTTGATATTCGTTTGCATCCACAAAATCCATAAGAATTACTCCTGCACGCTTGTAATGCTTGTTCTCCCTGAAAATGCCCTTTAATCCATTAACTGCGAAGTTCACCAGTTCGAGCGATGAAGAAGTGGGAAAAGGCAGCTTCAATAAAATACTATTCGAATAAAAATCTTCTTTCTCATTAAAACGGTTCGTCTCAATAAAGACAACCAGACGTTGGCACATTGATTTCTGTTCCCGGAGCTTCCCGGCACTCATCATCGTAAAGGTGGAGATCCGCTCGCGCAGATCTTCAAAAGTACTGTAGTCCCTGTCGAAAGAGCGGGTTGTTGCTATGCTTTGTTTCTTCTCCGGCACTTCCATCTCAATGCTGGGTACTCCCTGCAGGTCCTTTTGAAGTTTCCATCCCACAACGGTCATAAACGAACGAACCAGCGATTCCGGTAATTGCGTGAAGTCATATGCGGTCTTTACACCCATTGCCTGTAGTTTTCGGGCATACCTTCTTCCGATTCCCCATACGTCTTCGATTGGCAACCATTTGAGGGCTTTTATCCGTTTTTCTTCCGTGTCTATGACGTGAACACCATCCAGTGTTGAAAACTTCTTGGCAATCCGGTTAGCCGCTTTTGCAAGGGCTTTAGTGGGTGCAATACCTACGCTCACGGGTAATCCCGTCCATTTTCTGACCCGATTACGAATTGAAGAACCGTATTCTCTAAAATTGATGTCGAAGCCGGTAAGGTCGAGAAAACACTCATCGATGGAATACACCTCACAGTTTGGTGAGTAGGCCGATAGAATATTCATCACCCTGCGGCTCATATCACCGTACAATAAAAAATTGGAGGAAAAGACCTGAATGTCGTGCTGCCGGATGATGTGTTGGATTTGAAATGCAACAGCACCCATTTTAATACCCAACGCTTTTGCCTCGTTGGAACGGGCAATAACACACCCGTCATTGTTGCTCAACACGACAATGGGCTTACCGTTAAGTGAAGGGTTGAAAACCCTCTCGCACGATGCATAGAAATTATTGCAGTCGACTAAGGCGTACATTTTTGTTTACGATAGCTGTTACAATCCCCCAAATAAACACCTCCGCTTGTTCGTGGGTGTATTCGAGTACCGGGAAATCCTTGTTGAGCGGAATCAGTCGTATCTTATCATCCGTTTTTTCGATCCATTTCACTGTGAATTCGCCATTTATATAACAACAAGCGAGCAAGTCGGACGACCATTCAACCGATTTATCGATCACCAGAATACTGCCGGGATATACAAGCGGAGACAACGAGTAGCCACGGGCAATGGCATAAAAAGTAGCATCGGGATGCTTGACAAGTAGCTTATTCAAATCGATGCTGTCTTGAAGAAAATCGTCCGCAGGTGAGGGAAACCCGCAAGTTACCTCACCCACAAGTGGAAGTTCCAGTTCACTTATCTCGGGTGAGT
>ENA-UOOH01004159-UOOH01004159.1-fermentation-metagenome-genome-assembly--contig:-NODE-4159-length-10207-cov-4.267336_pt1 | contig 10207 bp, 7 predicted proteins | sample MGYA00245778_ERZ724025 | MGnify/ENA primary metagenome ERZ724025 (study PRJEB28704, sample SAMN03018313) | fermentation metagenome | biome: anthropogenic terrestrial biome; feature: soil; material... | reverse complement strand
CTGAAAGACATATTAGGGGAGGTAAAGCTACTCGCTTAAAATATAAAGAAGCACATGAGCACGACAAAGTTAGCAATATGTAATTAACCACTTGATGAAAGACACTGACTGTAATAGGTTGGTGTCTTTTATGTTTTTTGATTTTGACGCAAATTCAAGTTAATACACTAATTTTTTTCATTAATAATATTAGTTTTTATCCTGTTTGGGCAAATTTAAAAAAAATATTTTTAAATGGATGTCGAAAATTGCATATTATATTTATTATAATAATTAATTTATCTATAGCAAATGTCAAGTGTGTTCCACCAAATTAAAATTAAAGAATTTTATCAACTAAAAGTCTTGAAGATAAAAGATATGAATCTTTATATGTAACATTATTATTTGCAGTGTAACATCGAGAATGTTACATTATTAAAAAGTGAGAGAGATTTAAACTTATTATTACGTAAATTGTATATGAAATTATTTTTTTAAAATTGTCTAATCTCTATTTTATGGTATAATAAATTATGAGTATTTGAAGGATGGTAGATATTATGAGTCAACCACAAGATTTAAATTTAGAATTGTTACCAGTTTTGGATAAATTGATTGAAAGATTTGAATATGAATTGGTAGAATTTAAAGAAGCTGGCAATGATTATGATAAGGATAAGATAGGTAAATATTTTTCCGCAATAAGCAATGAAGCTAATTTAATGGGGCAACAATATGGATGGCTTATTTTTGGTGTTAGAAATAAAGATAAAGTTATTACTGGAACAGATTACAGAAATACTTTAGGATTAGATAAATTAAAACAAGAAATATCAAATAACACAACAGGAAGAATTACTTTTATTGACATATTTGAAGTTTATCCGATTGTTCATGGTGAAAGACGTAGAGTAGTAATGTTCAAAATTCCTGCAGCAGTAACGTCTATTCCTACCGGGTGGAACAATCAATATTTTGGTAGAAATGGGGAGTCTTTAGTACCTTTAACTTTAGAAGAAATTGACAGAATAAGAAATCAAAAATCAATTGACTGGTCAAAACAAACAATAGAAGATGCAAGCATAAATAACTTAGACAACCAAGCTATAGCTATTGCACGTAACAATTTTAAGAAAAATGCAAATAAACAACACATATCAGAAGAAATAGATAATATGTCGGATGAGGAATTTCTAACTAAACTTAAATTGATAATTAACGGGAAAATTACTAATGCTGCTATGGTATTGTTGGGTGATAGCCAGTATGATTATTTATTTGAAACTGCTCCTAAAATTATGTGGAGATTATATGGTTCTACTGGGGAAGACAAGGATTATGAAATATTTACAGTTCCATTTATTACTGTTGTAGATAAAGTATATAATAAAATTAGAAATTTGACTTATAGATATATGCCTAATCAAATGTCCTTATTTCCTATGGAGACTGAACAATATAATCAGAGTTTAATTAGAGAGCTTATAAACAATTGCATTGCACATCAGAGCTATATTTCTGGAGGCAGAATCTATGTTAATGAATTTGAAGATAAAATAAAGGTAACAAATCCAGGTACATTTTTGCCACAGGACATACAAGTTGTTCTTGTTCCAAGTTATTCTCCGCCATACTATAGAAATCAACTATTGGCGGAAGTCATGACAAAACTGTCAATGATTGATACTGCAACAATGGGTATAAGAAAAATATTTAATATTCAAAAAAATAAATTTTTTCCGCTTCCTGATTATGATTTGTCTAATAATAATGAAGTGGCAGTAACAGTTTATGGTAAAATTTTAAATGAAAATTACACAAGATTATTATTTGACAATAGGGATTTTGATCTAAACACAGTTTTTTTATTAGACAAAGTACAAAAGGGAGAAATTATTTCAAAAGAAAATATTAAATATCTGAGAAAGCTTGGCGTTATTGAGGGCAAAGTACCTAATATTTATGTTTCTGCAAAAGTTGCTAAAATTGTTGGAGAAAAAGCTAAGTATATACAAAATAAGGCTTTTGATGATGAATATTATAAAAATTTAATTATTAATTATTTAGAAAAGTTTGAAAAAGCAAAGAAGAGTGATATTACTGAACTGTTGTTTAATAAATTGCCTGATGTATTAAATAATAACCAGAAAAACAGTAAGATTAAAAATCTACTAACTTCATTAAAAAAATCTAATAAGATAATTCCTATTGGTGGAAATAGTAAAAATGCATATTGGGTTCTGTTTAAAAATGAAAAATAAAATAATTAAACAGATTTTAAACAGATATTTAAACAGATAATTATTCAATAAAATCAACCTAAGGCATTGAAAATTCAGTGGTTTAATAATAACTCAGAAATGTAGAATAATAAAAATAATTTAAACAGATTGTGTAGATTTCATTAGGTTAGATGTTTTTGAGTCATGTGGTTGGATAAATTATTAATATTGAATGATGTTAGGTCAAGGCAAAATGAATAAGTACAAAACTGCTATTGATATGAGAATATCGGTAGCTGTTTTTCTATAATATAGACTTTGCATTCTCAAATTCGAATTGTAAATATATAAACATGGTGCTATAATGTAAATTATGGTAATAGTATGCTGGAATAACGAGGAATGATATGAAAATAACCTATAATAAACTTTGGAAATTGCTTATAGACCGAGAAATGATGAAAAAAGATTTGATGAAAGCTTCTAAAATAAGTACTGTGTCTATGGCGAAACTTGGTAAAAACCAAAACATTACTACTGATGTGTTGCTTAAGATTTGTACTGCTTTGCACTGTGATATCTCTGATATTATGGAAGTTGTTGAAGATGATGAATTAAAAAAGAGGTATCTATTTTAGTTCACATCAGTACCAACATGGCCTTAGCTTTGGAATTATGTGCTATGACATAGAAGAATAGATAATCAACTACTATTACACTTCGGAGGAATTGATATGGCGGTTAATATTGAAAATAAAATTGAAATATGGCAAAACAAGTTGCTTGATTTGGGTAAACGAAATAAGTTGCTTAATTATAGGGAAACAAAACGCTCTACTTTGCGTATCACAACTCCTAAGATTTATGAATTTTGGGATAGCTTTGTAAAAAATGAAAAGCCTTTAGAGTTTCCTTTTTATAACGATATAGAGGATGAAGAAGAGCCTACCTTATTTGTAGATCTGGAAACAAATCAATCAGCTAAGGATATGCAGAAGACATTGCGCAACCTGAGAGATAAGGCAAAAACTGCAACAGAAGAACAAGGTATCAATGTACTGTATCTTTCTTTCGGATTTTTGGAGTGGAATGAATCAAAAGATAGCGAACAATTCTTTCGTTCACCTTTGATTTTAGTTCCTGTTACATTAACTGTTGAGTCTATTTCTTCTCCATATATTCTTTCTTTGCATGAAGATGAGATACTCGTAAATCCAACCTTACAATATAAGTTGGAAAATGATTTTGGAATTACACTGCCCGAATTTGATGATGACAGTGAGTTGCAAGAATATGTTCCAAAGATAAACGCACTGGTTTCTCACAACAGATGGAGGGTAATTGAAGAAACCGGTCTTAGCTTGTTGTCATTTTTGAAAATCAACATGTACAATGATTTATCAAAGCATAGAGATAGTATCATCAACAACCCCGTTGTTAGAACCATAAGCGGTGATGCCTCTGCCTCCAATCTAATTCCCGATGAAATTAATGATTATGACTTCGATGCAAAGACAAGACCCATTGATATTTTCCAAGTTGTTGATGCCGACTCCAGTCAACAAGATGCCATTTTATGTGCGAAGAAAGGTATTAGTTATGTATTGCAGGGTCCTCCTGGTACAGGCAAAAGTCAAACCATCACCAACATTATTTCTGAATGCTTGGCAGATGGCAAAAAGGTATTATTTGTTTCGGAAAAAATGGCTGCCTTGGATGTCGTGTATAGACGCTTGGCTGCAGCAGGCCTAAACGATTTCTGTCTTGTTTTACATAGCCACAAAGCTAACAAGAAGGCTGTGTTGGAACAGCTTGAAACTGTATTAAATTTAGCAAAAAAGAAAGCTGAACTCAGTGACGATGCCTACTTAAAATTGGATACCTTAGAACGAGATCGGGAAAAGCTAAATCAATATGCCAAAGAGCTATTTGAAAAGGTCGAGCCTTTGGGGAAATCCATCTATGAAGTGAATGGTATACTTGCCAACTTAAATGAATATGAAGATATTATTTTCCCAATCATAAATATTGATAAAGCAGACTGGAATCGATATAGTCGCTACATCTATGTATTGAACGAGTTTATAAATAGCATAGGAAAAATGTCTGAGGATTATGCTGCAAACCCTTGGCATGGAGCAAATGTGTTGAATGTTAGTAATGAGCTTCGTCATGATATTAGAGCAACTCTTCCTAAACTTTCCGATAAAATTAAGAAGTACCAAGTTGAAATTCAAAAGATACAACGGGATTTATCGCTCAGTCTTCCTGTTACATATACTTCGATCGAAAAGTTAGTTGAGCTTTTAAGCGTGGCAAAAGAATCTCCTATTATTCCAATTCAGTGGATTTTGGGCGGGGAGATTGCTCCTTTGTTTGATGAAGTAGCAGAATGTGAAAACATAAAAAGTGATTTCTTAAATGCAAAGAGTGAGCTTGCAACACAATATGTTGCACTGCATGGTTTAGATAAAAACATTGCTCTTTCTGCAGTGGATTTATTACAATCCCATACTGAGATTGGGCAAGAAATACAGAGCCTAAATTCATTGATTCAAAGCACAAAGTTTTTGTCTGCTATTGATAGTGTAGATAGCTATGACAAGCTTATAGATGAAAAATTACAAGCTCAGGAAAAAGTTAGTTTTATCAATAACACAAGAGATAAGCTACTGTGTACTTTTGAAAAAGAAATCTTTGATATTGATTACCCGGCTATGCTTGGTAGATACAGAACCGAATACACATCGTTTTTCAAGTACTTTAAGAGCAATTATAGAGCAGACAAAAAGTTGATGCAATCGCTCTATAAGGATATGTCTACCAAAGTCAATGATGAAACTATTTTATCAGCCATCAACTCATTAAAAGAAATTACAGAGGCAAAGGAATGGCTACAAAATAATGCAGCTTCCTTTAAGGAGGTGTTTTGTAACGATTTCTACGAAGAAAATACGGATTTTCAAAAGATTGAGCAGCAAATACTCTTGCACAAAACGGTAAAAGAATCTATTGCTACATTAGGTGAGCTTTATGATATTGCTCTAAAATCTAATGATATGGAAGCCAATTTGATTGCCCATTATTCATTTTTATATGATGGGTTAGATACTTCATGGGAAAATATACGCAAAGCCTTGACTTGGAGTGTATCATTCCGCAAAGCCGTTGAGGAAAGCAATCTCAGTCAAGCTTTTGTGGAAAAGATTTGTGGAAACAAAGAAATTGCAAGTCGCTGTGAGGACTATGAGCAAAGCTTAATACAAATGATACAGGACATCGATATAGAGCTTAAATGGTTCTCAAAATTATTTGATAGCGCTAACGAATTAAAGACAACCGAATTTTATAATTTAATTGAAAGAATCAACCAATGCAACAATGGCCTGTTTCTTTTGGAGGAATGGATCGATTTTAGGAACTCAAGAAAGAACTGCCGAGAAGAAGGTCTGACCGAATATATCGATAAAATTGAAGAAGAAAAGATTGCACCAAGCTACATTCTGCCTATCTTTCAAAAGAGATTTTTCAGATTATGGTTAGATGCTGTTCTTCCCAATTACCCTGCTATTTTGAATTTTAGAAGAATTAACCAAGAAAACACCATAAGTGAATTTGCTTCCTTGGACAAGATACAATTTGAGATTGCAAAAGCAAGAATTAAAGGCAAGCTTATTAATGATTTGCCTTCATTTGACCACTTTACCAGTGGTGTAGACGAGATTAGCATTCTAAAGAGAGAGCTTTCGAAACGCAGAAAAATTATGCCTATCAGAAAGCTGTTTCAACAAATTCCCAATCTATTACCCACACTCAAGCCTTGTCTTATGATGTCACCTCTGTCTGTAAGTCTGTTTTTAGAGGCAGAAACCTATCAATTTGACACTGTTATTTTTGATGAAGCATCGCAAGTGTGTACCGAAAATGCTATTGGTGCAATTGTCAGAGGAAAGCATGTCATTATTGCCGGTGATAGCAAACAGCTTCCACCTACAAACTTCTTTGGTGCATCTTTGTCCGATATGGATTATGATACAGACGACGATGATGAGGACGATGGATATGCTTATGAATCTATTTTAGACGAAGCAAATCTTCTTCCAGAAAGGACGTTGCTTTGGCATTATCGCAGTAGACATGAGCATTTAATCGCCTTCTCTAATGCGAAGATTTACAAAAATAATTTGATTACCTTCCCATCAAATGTAGACAAAGTTCCCGACAATGGTGTGGAATATGTATATGTACGAGATGGCTTCTATGACAGAGGCGGTAAAAAAGGAAATATTATAGAAGCGAAGAGAGTGGCTGAGATTGTTTTTGAGCATTTCAAAAAACATCCCAATCGCTCTATTGGAGTTATTGCATTTGGTGAGGTGCAACAACAAGCCATCGATACTGCCATTCGAAAAATGCGTATGGAAAATCAAATGTTCGAATCCTTTTTCAACGAGGATAAGGAAGAACCTTTCTTTGTTAAAAATCTTGAGAATGTACAAGGTGACGAACGAGATACTATTATCTTTAGTATAGGCTATGCAAAAGATGTAAATGGTGTATTTAGAATGAACTTCGGTCCCTTAAATAAAAGTGGTGGCGAGCGTCGTTTGAATGTAGCAATTACCCGAGCAAAATACAATGTAAAACTGGTGGGGTCCATTCTTCCAACTGATATCAATATTGATAAAATAACATCTGACGGTCCTAAACTGTTAAGGGCTTATATTGATTTTGCTCTCAATGGTGTTGCGTCCCTTTCTCGTGAAATTACAGAAAGTGACATAGTAGAGCATGACTCTCCATTTGAAAAAGCGGTGTATAACTTCCTTGACAGAAAGGGCTACAAGCTGGGAACACAAGTAGGTTGCTCCGGTTATCGAATTGATATGGCGATCAAGCACCCAACATTAAGCGGACAATATGTGTTAGGCATTGAGTGTGACGGTGCAGCCTATCACTCTGCGAGAACTGCAAGAGAGCGGGATCGCCTACGTCAAGATGTGTTGGAACAAATGGGTTGGAAAATCTATCGTATTTGGTCAACTGACTGGATTAAAGATCCTGTTACCGAAGGAGAAAAGCTAATTGAAGCGGTGGAAGAAGCCCTTAAAAACTATGCACATCCCTATGAGGAGGTAATCAAAGTAGAAGCTCCTAATGCAGATGATTTTGTTTCTTTTGAAAAGAAAACTATTTCAGAAGAAGAACGACGCAACCCATATGGCTTTGATAATGAAAAGCCTGTTTCATTCTCTGATCTTCCTCGCAATTATAGCGGTTATCTTTCCATTGAGGACTGCATAGTGCACGTGGTAAAGCAACGCTTTCCAATTCACTATGATTTGCTTTGCAAGGTGCTTGCACCTTTGCTTGGCAACGAAAAAGCCACTATAAAGGTAAAGCGTGAGGTCGATTACGGACTTAGTAAGCTTGGCAAGCGGATTGTTCGAAAAGGCGATTTTTTATTCCCAAATGACTATGATAAGATCACTCCTCGCCAAAATAACACAAGAAAAATTGACTATGTTGCCAAGGAAGAATTAGCAGAAGCGATGCTGTCTGTTCTTAATAAGTGCATTGGTGCTACAAAAGAAACTCTCTGCGCGGAAACAGCAAGGGCATATAATTATAACCGCATGACACAAAATATCTCTTCGGCTATGGATGAGGCATTTGAATTGTTACTACAAGAAAATCGCATCGAGATCTTGGAGGGAAAGATTGTAAAAAAGGATAAAGTATAAGCTGTTAGGTATATTTGCATTAGAGAATTATTGAATCAGGTCTTCGTTATAGGTACGAATCTACATATGAAAGATTTGTGACACAGCGATGTTAGACAGCTTTGAGTTAATATTTGATTTTAATGTATTAATATTATCAGATATTGCTGTTATTAGAACAAAGGCTTAATAACATTATCTTTATTGTTTGATTAAACTAAGAATAGTAAAGAATTGATATACATATATGATATCATTAGTAAGAGTCAGGGGGGATATTTTGAAGTTTTTTTATAATGTCTTTTTGAATGTTCAAAGCGAATTAAATTATAAAAAAACATAACATACTATTGTCTTTGTTGTTCGCATATGATAGCATTATTACGAACAGTAAGGACAAAAAGGAGCAAGTATGTCTGGTAAAGATGCGGTTTTTGAATTAATGAAAAATAATAAAGGAACTTTAGAGTCAAAACAAGCTGTTAAAGCAGGTATTGATAATAAGGTATTACAAAGATTATGTAAAGCTGGAGAAATTGAAAGGGTAGCAAAAGGCGTTTATATTGATGCTAATTATTATTTATTGCAAGAACTTTTTCCCCAAAGTTGCAAAATAAAAATCCCCATTATTGCATGTCCAAATTCCCCATTATTGCAAACCTCAATTTAAACAAATATAAAAGTATTGCAGGCATATTTAATTTATGATGTATTAAGGGTTTTATCGCCCTGCAAAGCAGTTGAGGGATATCCCTCAACTGCTTTGCAGGGCGGCGGCGATTTTATGGTGCCGCCACCTACATTAAAAGTCTATCAGTTCCGTATTCATCTTAGAGGACTTTAAACCGTGTTCTGTAATCAGAAGTTCCAACTCTTGCACATAATCCTCTATTTTGTGTAGCTCATAGCACTTGTCAATATACAGCTCTTGAAGGTATTGATATTCTTCCTCCCATCGTTTGCTTAAGCTTTTATTTGTGATGTCTAATTCTCCAGCATCAAATGCATAAATATCTTTCTCTATATTAGTATAAAGATCCTGTTCACTGTACTCATACGGAAATGGCTCTCTTTCATACTTCATGAGCAGATATGTTTTAAGTTCCTTCGGTAAAAATCTTCTTAAGCTATGCTCAAGGTCCTTGATAATTCTTTTGTTTATTGTCATGCTATCTACTCCTTTACGTTTTTAGATATTGAATCATAAATGCTATTAATGCTTGATTCTCTTAATCTATTATTTTCACCCGGAAAGAGTATCAGATAACAATGATGCATTAAACGTCCCACAAGTGCCGCTGTCATCTGCTCATCATACAAAACATTAACCCACCTTGAAAACTCAAGGTTTGTGTTTAATATGACAGATTTTTGCTCATGTATTTCAGAAAGGTAATCAAATAGCAGTTGCGCCCCAGTTCGGTCATAAGGGACATATCCAAATTCATCTAAAATGATCACTGATGCCTTATTTAGTTTTTTTAGCAATGTACTGAGCGTTCCTGTCTTCTTTGCTTCTGAGAGTTTGTTAACCAGCGCTGCTGTACGGTAGAATTTTACACTTATTCCCTTCTGGCATGCTGCAACACCTAATGCTGTTGAAAGCATAGTTTTTCCCGTTCCTGTCCTTCCGTACATAATGATATTTTTCTTTTCTCCAATGAAGTTAAGATTTTTTAAGCTTTCTTGTGTCAGATTGCTTGGAAGTGTAACTTCATCAAAGCGAAATGAATCAAATGTCTTTATGCTGTAAAAGCCTGCTGTGTTTATTAGTTTGGCTGTACGACCATCCTCACGGTTTTTAAGTTCCGAAGTTAAAAGCTTGTACAAATATTCCTGGTGGGTTGCACCTTCAGTTTGCTGTGCCATGTCAGCTAGGTTGCGGCTAAGCTTTAATTTCTTGCAACAGCTTATGATTTCTTCTTCAAACATTTCCGACACATCCCTTCTTCAAAAATGTATCGTAGGCAATGAGGTTAGTTCCCATCTGTTCTACCTCCGGCAAGTTAGCATCAAGAGGTATTGGTGGAAGTTCCGGCACATCCGAATAAATCTTGCGGTAAAGATTTTTAAGGCTGTCTGCATCTTTAGCTCCATAGCACAGAGCGTGATTTACTGTATTTAGAGCCGTGTCAAATCCTGTCCTGTCTGTTAGTTCTGCAAGTATTTTAAGCACCTTGCCTGTTTCTGATGACGAGCAGCCCTCAATGAACTGTTTCATACTCTCAGGCATCAGAAACAGGCAAGGTGCTTAAAATACTTGCAGAACTAACAGACAGG
>ENA-UOOH01004158-UOOH01004158.1-fermentation-metagenome-genome-assembly--contig:-NODE-4158-length-10207-cov-4.336387_pt1 | contig 10207 bp, 5 predicted proteins | sample MGYA00245778_ERZ724025 | MGnify/ENA primary metagenome ERZ724025 (study PRJEB28704, sample SAMN03018313) | fermentation metagenome | biome: anthropogenic terrestrial biome; feature: soil; material... | reverse complement strand
GCTTCCTCCCGTCGTCCTGCTTCCTCCCGTCGTCCTGCTTCCTCCCGTCGTCCTGCTTCCTCCCGTCGTCCACCGTCCTGCGCCGCCCATGATTCGTCGCCCAAGCCTCAGCGGGCGGCCCCCGACCCTCGAGGACCGCCCGCACAGTTGCTGCGACTCGCTCTCTGCGGCCGCCTGCCTCAGACGAAGAGGTTCACCCGCGCCCGCGAGGCCTCGTCGAGGTAGCTGGCGACGCCGCCGATCTCCACGCCGTCGATGAGCTCGCTGCGGTCGAAGCCCATCACGTCCATCGACATCTGGCAGGCGACGAGCTTGACGCCCATCTGCCGCGCCTTCTCGAGGAGCTGCGCGACCGAGTCGACGTTGCTCTCCTGCATCACCTTCCTCATCATCGCCGCGCCCATCCCGCCCATGTTCATCTTGGAGAGGCCCAGCTCCGCGGGCCCCTTGGGCAGCATCCAGCCGAAGGCCTTCTTCTTCCAATCCTTGCCCGAGGCCGACGGCGCCTGCGGCTTGCGCAGCAGCGACAGGCCCCAGAAGGTGAAGAACAGGGTCACCTTGCGGCCCATCGCCGCGCCGCCGGTGGCGATGATCAGCGAGGCCATCGCGCGGTCGAGGTCGTTGGAGAAGACCACCAGCGTTTGCCCGTTGTCGGCCGGACCGGCCGCGGTCATCGGCGTCGCCGGCAGCGGGCGCCCCTTGGCGATGAGCGCGCGGATTTCCCGGGCGACGGGCAATCAGGTGCTCTCGGTGGGCACCGACGCCCGGGCCCAGGCCGGCAGGTCGGTGGCGAAGCCCGGGTCCGAGGCGAGGATCTCGATGACCTGACCCTCCTTGGCCTTCTCTACCGTCTCTTTGACCTTGAGGATCGGACCGGGGCACTGCAGCCCGCAGGCGTCGATCTTCAAGTCGGGCTCGCGCGCCGAGATCGCCCCGGGGAGCGGGCAGGCGGCGACCACGGTCTCCGAGGAGGTGATCGTCTCGGTGGCCTGCGAGGCGTCTATCGGCCCGGTGGCGGCGTACCAGAGCTTGTAGCCGCCCAGCAGGTTGACCGCGTCGAAGCCGCGCTGCAGCAGGATCCGCAGCCCGACGTAGCCGCGCAGGCCCGCCTGGCAGGCGATGACGATCTTGCGGTCCTTGGGCAGCTCGCCGAGCCGCAGGCGCAGCGCGCCGAGCGGGATGTTGAGGGCGCCGGGGAAGGCCCCGCAGGCGACCTCGTCGGGCTCGCGCACGTCGAGCAGCAGGGCGCCTTGGCGCTGCGCCTCCGCCAGCTCGCTCCAGCCGATGGACGGATGGTCGCCGCGCAGCATCCCGGCGGCGACCGAGGCCGCGTGGTTGACCGGGTCCTTGGCCGAGGAGAAGGGCGGGGCGTAGGCGAAGTCCATCACCTCGAGGTCGTAGACCGTCAGCCCGCCGGCGATGGCGGTCGCCAGCACGTCGACCCGCTTGTCGGCGCCCTCGCGCCCGATGGCCTGGGCGCCCAGGATCTTTCCGGTGTCGGGGGCGAAGAGCAGCTTGAGCGTCAGCGGCGAGGCGCCGGGGTAGTAGCCGGCGTGCGAGGAGGCGGGGACCCAGACGACGCGGTGGGCGAGCCCGAGCTGCTTGGCGGCCCGCTCGGAGAGCCCGACGCTGGCGGCGACCTGGTCGAAGACCTTGACGATGCTGGTGTTGTAGGCGCCGCGGTACTCGACCTTGCGCCCGGCGATCACCTCGGCGGCCAGCCGTCCTTGCCGGTTGGCCGGTCCGGCCAGCGGCATCCGGGTGAGCTGGCCGGTGAGCCGGTCCTTGATCTCCACCGCGTCGCCGACCGCGAAGATCTGCGGGTCGCTCGTGCGCATCTGCGCGTCGACCTTGATAGCCCCGGAGGCGCCCAGCTCGAGCCCGGCCTCGCGCGCGAGCCTGGTCTCGGGGCGCACGCCGACCGCCATGATGACCAGGTCTGCCTCGAGCGCCTCGCCCGAGCCGAGGTGCACCTTGAGCCCCTGGCCTGCCTTGGCGATGGCCTGCAGGCCGGTGCCCAGCCGCAGCCCGACCCCGTGCAGCGCCAGCTCGTTGGCCAGGAAGGCCGACATCTCCACGTCGAGGAAGGGCACCACCTGCGGCAGCTTCTCGACGATGGTCACCCCGACCCCGCGGTGGACCAGGTTCTCGGCGACCTCCACGCCGATGTAGCCCGAGCCGACGACCACCGCGCGCTCGACCTTGCGCTCGGAGAGAAAGCCCATGATCCGGTCGAGGTCGGGCACGTTGCGCAGCGCGAAGACGCCCGGCAGGTCGATCCCTTCGACCGGAGGCCTGATCGGCTCGGCGCCCGGCGAGAGGACCAGGTAGTCGTAGCCCTGCTCGCGCTCCTCGCCGCTCTGCAGGTCGCGCAGGGTCACGGTGCGCTTCTGGCGGTCGATGCGCACCGCCTCGGTGCGCGTCTTGACCGTCAGGTTGAAGCGGGAGGTGAGCCCCTCGGGCGTCTGCACGAAGAGCGCGTCGCGCTCGGGGATGACCCCGCCGATGTGGTAGGGCAGGCCGCAGTTGGCGTAGGAGACGTGGGGCCCGCGCTCGACGAGGGTGACCTCGGCGTCCTCGTCCAGCCGCCGCAGCCGCGCCACGCAGGATGCTCCGCCGGCGACCCCTCCCACCACGATCACTTTCTTGCTCAAGGTGCTCCTCCTCGCGAATTCGCAGGGCCGGGCGAAAGGTCGTCGCCGCCCTTGGATGGCGCATCGGTATTCGGCAGCGCCGGCTCTGGCCCGCCTCTTTAGAGACACGGCGCGAAAAAGCGATTCGCCCTTCGGTTCACGGGGAGCTTGCGGTCGGCACGATTGGGCGTCGCTGTGGAACGAAGCGGGGTCGTCTCGGCCGGTGCCCGACTTGGAGGACAGGTGTCTGCCACTCGTGACTGCGCTAACGCGGGTGCTCGACAAGGGCAGATCGCCAAGGGAGGCGCCGAAACTCGGGAGACGGTGTCTCCCGAATTGCTCGCGCTGGGAACCTCGCCACGGTGCCGATAGGCCGCGCGGTTTCTATCGGTAGGAAAGCGGCCGCCCCTGCCTGTCGGAAGGAGCGGCCCCCGTCACCTCGACGCCCGCCTCGGCGCGCGGCGTCTATCTGGCCTTGCGAACGCCGCCGCCGATCGTTCCGCAGCCGAGCTCGTCGCGGGCGTTGGCGATCATCGAGGCGAGCAGCGGCGCGGCCTCTCCGTCGGCGAGTCCGGTCCGCTCGAGCGCCCGCGCGTACTGCTGGCATGCGGCCTTGAGCTGGCCCTTCTCGGCGAGCTTCTGCGCGGTCTCGAGCGCCGACTGCAGCGAGGCGAGCTTGCCGAGCACCCGGCCCTGCTTGTTGACCCTCACCTCGCCGTCCAGGCTGCCGTCGGAGACGGTGGCGACGAAGTAGTCGGTCACGTCCTGGGGCCGGCAGGCGATGTCGAGGTGCAGCTCGGCCTGCGCTTCGCTCTGGTATCCCGGGCGCGCCGTGAGAAACGCGTGGTGCGGCCCGCAGCGCAGCGGCCGGAAGCTCACCCTGTCGACGAAGCTGGTCCCGGCGCGGATGAGCGGAATAATCCGCGTCGCGGCCACGCGGCCGCCTGGACCCTCGCCGCTGAACTCGACGAGAACCCCTTGGGCGTGCTGGTCGCCGGCGCTCAGCGCGACCGACAGCTCCCACAGCTCGTGAGCCCAGGGGTTGTCCGAGGAGACCGAGAAGTCGGTGATCGCGAACGGCTCGGCGGTCTGCCCGCGCGCGCGAGCGAGCCGCGAGACCGGCGCGGCCAGCTCGGCGGCCACGCTCTGCGGGATGACGTAGAAAGGCTGGTCATAGAAGCCGGCGTTGTTGCTGTAGAACTCGACCGGCACCCCGAGGATGCTCTGCGCCGGGCAGCCCGCGGGTGGCAGGCTCGTCAGCCCGTGGCGCTCGCGCTCGGCGACGAGGTTGCCGTTCGCGTCCTCGGCCCAGGCGGCGACCCAGAAGACGAGATGCTCGTCGGCGTGGCCGGTGGTGTCGAAGAGGGCCGTGGCCAGCGCCAGGTTGGTCGGCGCGGTGGCGGCCGGGTCGCTGCGGAAGGCGCCGAGCGAGACGGTGTCCTCGCCGATGACGAAGCAGCCGTCGGGCGTCCACCGGTTGTAGGTGTTGGTCGCGTCGGCGGCGAGCTTGTGGGCGAAGAAGCGCACCTTGACCACGGCGCCCGTCGGCAGGCTCGCGAGGCTGTAGTTGTAGACCCGCGCCTGCAGCCTGAGCAGCTCGCCCTCGGTCGCCATCACCATCTGCGGCCCGACGCTCTCGGCCACGTTGGCGGGGTTGATGAAGAAGCCCTTCATCACGAAGAACTCGAGCGAATTCACCGTGTCGAGGGCCGCGGTCGCATAGCGCGGGTTGAAGGACCAGTAGTCGGTCAGGAACTGCGAGCCGTACTTGCCCAGGTAGTGGTAGCGCTTCGGGTGCTGCAGCCCGATGTCCGGCTTGGCGTACTGGGCCGCCCACAGGGTGCCCGGGGTGAAGTCGCCGGTGCGCACCATGTTCGCCAGGTAGCCGATCTGCATCTGCCCGTCGATGTGGACGTCGGGTTCGAAGGTGCCGGGATCGGTCGAGCCGGGGTGGTCGGGGTCGGGGAGCTGCACCTGGTCGTCCCAGTAGCCCTCGTCCACGGTCGGCGTCGGCGTACCGAAGATGTGCGCCTCGGCCTGGTAGGTCGAGTTGGAGATGAGGGTGAAGGCCTCGGTCGAGACGGTGAAGCCCTGCGAGTCGGTGAGCGATTTCTTCGTGGTGTTCAGGTAGTGCTGCGAGTTGCTCTCGTGGTGGTCGTAGTCGACTTCTCCTTTTACGGTCGAGTGGAGCTTGCGGATTTTCGCCGCGGCGCTCACCGAGCCGCCGACATCCCAGCTCATGGTGCTCGACGAGCCGACGCTCTTCTCCTCGGTCTGCTGCTGGGTCCAGGTGACGGTGCGGGTCGTCTGCACCTGCGAGGTCCAGGGGAAGGGGCCGGAGCGGTCCTCGAGGTTCGGATAGAGCGACAGGAGCTGGTCGAGGTTGCCGGGGTACGAGAAGAGGTTGCCGATCTCGTGCGCCGGCTGCCACCACGGCAATGAGGCAGCCTCGGCCTCGTGGAAGGCGGTCTGGTCGGGCACCGAGAACTGCAGGTAGACCGGGTTGCCGTCGTCGTCGGTCTTTCCGATCACCGGGTACATGTAGAGGTAGACGTCCTGCGCGGTGTAGAGCACGTAGTCGTCCGGGCCGGTGGCGGTGGAGAGCGAGAGCGTCTCGCGGGTCATCGTCGAGTTGCGCAGGCTGACCGTGTTCTCGCTCATCCACTTCGCGCTGCCGTGGACCTCGACCCCCAGGCCCCAGCGCTGCAGGAAGTTCGGGGTGAGGCTGCCGAAGGTCCAGGAGGCCGAGCCGCCGACCTCGTTCGACCAGGTGTGGCTCGCCGTGCCCTCCTGCTGGCCGGCCTTCTCCGCGTCGGAGGTCGAGGTGAACTTCGCGCAGTAGTCGCAGGCGGTGGCCCCGGTCGTGTGTCCGGGATAGGCGCTTACGTTCTGCAGACAGCCGGCCGCGGTGAGCCCCGAGTCTTTCCAGGAGTCCGGCTCCTGGCCGACGACCGCGGCGGCCGGAGCGAAGCACTCCGGGCGCTCGTCGGCGAAGGTCGGGGTGAAGTAGTCGAGGTGCATCGGCGGCGCGTTGAGCACGATCTCGGGCTTCAGGTTGGTCGGGACGCTGATGATCATCGGCGCCCCGAGCACCAGCGAGCGGCCCTGGAAGTCGCCGGCGGCGAGCCGGGCGCGCATGAAGACCGAAGCCCCGGAGTAATAGGTGTAGGACCCGGTCCAGACCGTCGAGAGCTTGAACGCGGTCTTCGGTGCGGCGTTCTCGAACTCGAGGCCGTAAGCCGAGTAAGCGACCTGGCCGTAGACGTCCTTGCCGCAGTCGAACGGCGTGAAGCCGCTCGCCGTCTGCTGAAGCAGCAGGGCGACCTGCGCGTTGGCGGGCACCTCGCCCGCCGGATCGGTGGAGGGCGGATCGAAGCGCCCGACGGCGACGTCGGCGACGCACCTCGGGTCGTTGTAGTTGGTCCGGGCGCTGGCCGCGACCTGCGCGGGGTCGACCACCAGGCCCGGCTTGAAGTCGACGACGAGCACGCTGTAGCCGTTGAACGGCGGCAGGGCGAGGCCCGCGTACAGGCCGGCGGCGATGACGAGCTGGTCGCGCTCGTCGCCGTCGAACCAGTCGAGGTGGCCGCTCGCGGTCGACAGGCCGGTGAAGTACTTCCAGGTCAGGTTGGTCGTCCCGGCGAGCGAGTGGCCGATGTCGACCGCCGGAATCGTGGCGATCGCATAGCCGCCGCTGGAGCTCGGGGTGATGTCGAAGGGCCGCACGTAGGCGTGGCAAAAGGTCGGGTCGCAGTCGCCCAAGGGCGCCTGGACGACCACGATCTCCGAGTCCTGCGGGTTCTGGTCGAACTTGCCGACCGCGAGCTCGACGCGGTCGCCCGCCTTCCAGTCGGCGACGCGGAAGTCGTTGCCCGCCGGGTCGCCGACCGCGAGGGTCGTCGGGTCGACCGAGCGGATGACGACTCGAAGCTCGGTGGCGGTGTGGTAGAGCCCCACGAGCTCGGGGTGACCGTCGCCGTCGACGTCGCCTGTGGCCATGTCGAGGAAGGCCGGGCCGGCGGTGCGCTGTGGGCCGAAGCGCAGGCCGCCGTCGACGTTCGAGAGGTTCTCCGCGGTTCCGATCATCGTCCCGCTGCCCGAGCTCTCGGTCGAACCCCAGTGGAAGGCGATGTCCTGGTAGCCGTCGGCGTTGAAGTCGGCCATCGCCAGCGCGCGCGCCTCGCCGACCGGGACGGAGCTCGGGACCGCGAAGTGGTACTCGGTCGTTCCGGCGTCCTCGACGAAGACGGCCTGCAGCATGGGGATGGGGAACCCCACGTCGTTGAGCAGGTTCGACTGGGCGAAGGTGACGAAGGTGTCTTGGGGCCTGTCGAAGACCCGTCCGGCGGCGACCAGGGTCGCGGTCCCCGGCGTGCCGATGGTGTAGGTGGTCAGGCGTTGCCCGGAGAACTGCCGCGCGAGCAGCCCAGTCGAATTGTCGGTCGTCCAAAGGTCGTAGAGGCGGTCGACGATGTTGCCGTAGCGCGTCGCGGAGCCGACGAGCAGGTCGTCGAAGCGCAGCACGTGGCGCTCGCCGTTGAGGACGTCGGGCAGCTCGCTCAGCTCGGTCGGCGTCGCGGTCGGCGGCGCCGGGATTTCGCCGCGGTCGACCATGCGGCGAAACTTCTCGCCTGGGCCGAGGAGCCGGTCGTCGATGACAGGCAGTCGAACTTCGCCGCTGAGGTCGGGCGCCTCGTTCGTCGGGGCAAGCTCGGAGGGCGCCTTCGGCGGAGAGCTCGTCTCGGGCGTCTCGGACGAGCTCTTCGGTCCTCCCTTGCTGCAGGCGGCCAGCAGGCACAGGCCGAGCAAGGCTGTCGTCGCCGATGGCCAGCGGCAGCTTCGGTGACGGGTCGCGGTGCGTTTCATGACGGGCTCACCTCTCCATGCTCGAGGCGCGCAAGGGGCGACGACGAGCGACTTCCACTGATTCCGGAAGGAGCGGGGAGCTGTCGCTACCGACGTCGCGCAGCGGCTCGGAGCCCGAAGGCTGGGGCGGTGGTTTCAGAAGGCGGTACGTCGACCTCGTCCCCGGGGGCATCCGCACACGCTGTGGCCTGCCCCTGCCTGATCCCTTCTCCTGCAGGCACGCTGTTGCTGGCTCGCAAGCACGACAAGAAGGACTGGCGTGCAGCGATAGGTGAAGCTTTTGCGGCTGCTGCACGCTTGCTGTCGGATGCGAATCGCCCTCCTCGCAAGCTCACCGTGGCCCATCGAAGACGACGCCCAACCCAGCTTGGAAGCGGTATGCGAACCGGTTGGCTCAGATGACGCCGGCGCCCGCGCCATCCATGCAGGCTTCGCCTCGGCAGCGGCGCGCGGTGTAACCGCCGGATGCTCTGGCGGGTTCCGGGACTCAGGTAAGTGTGGCCGCTCGGCTGAGGGCGCCCAACCTGTCGCGAGCCCGTGACGGAACCGCGGGCTCGTCCCAATAGCTAGGATGAGGGCACCAACCCTCGCACCGGCATCCAGCCAGGAGCAGACCCGATGAGCCGCTATCTCATGTTCGCGATGGCAGTCAGCCTTCTCAGCGGCTGTGCGACCACCCAGACCATTCGCGGTGAATATGCCGATCCCGAAGTCATCGAGATCCTCTCCGAACGGTTCAGCGAGAATGACCTTCAGCTCATCGCCAACCAAATGGCCGCGTCGCTGGCGCAGGCGCCGCACTTCGCCAAGCTGACGACTCCGCCCCGCCTGCTCGTCGGGAAGATCGCCAACCGCACCGGCGAGCCCATCGACACCGACATGCTCGCCGAGCGGATTCAGGTGGCGCTGGTCAAGAGCGGGCGCTTCGAGCTCTTCGACGAGCGGACCCGGACAGCGCTGGCCAAGGAGTACGAGTATCAGACCTCCGGCTATGTCGATCCGCGGCATGCCAAGATGCCGGGCAGTCAGAGCGCCGCCGACTACGTGCTGATCGGGTCGCTCTCGGCCATCGTCCAGGCCAACGGCAGCGACAAGACCACCTACTACAAGATGTCGATGAGCGTCTCCGAGCTGGCCAGCGGCATCATCCGCTGGGCCGACGACAAGGAGATCCGCAAGAAGTACGAGCTCTCCGGCATCTCCCCTCGTACCTCGAAGGCGCTCAGGGGAGTGAGCATCGGTGTCGGGATCAGCGGCATGGTGGCGGGAACCGGCCTGCTCATTGCCGGGTTGACCGGTGTCGGCGAAAGGGTGCAGCCGGTGAACGCGGAGCTGCTCCTGGCCGGCGGCGGGGCGATGTTCGGGGGCCTGATTGCGGCTTTCCTCATCCCGAGGCTGATCCCCGAAGGCAATCCGCAACTGGCGACCCTGCAGCTCTACCCGCAGTGCGGCGGTGCAGGCCTGTCGCTCGGGTTCTCGTTCTGACGCGCGTCGCTCTCGTGACCTGAGGCCCGGCCGCAGGCCTTCAGAGGGAGTCATTTCACGTACGCCTGCGGGCTTGGTGCTGGCCGGTGCTTCGTCGGCCTTGGCTGCCGGGCGCGCGCGAACCGACGGGAGCGCCCGATGAATCCGAGGAGGCGCGAAGGGCATGGGCTCGAGGACGTGTCTGCGAACTCTTCGGCGGCGTCTCGCGCGAGGCGGGGAGCGCCGCCGTCGCGGCGGCCTGCGTGGGCGCATGAAGAAGAGGCGTTGAAGCGAGGCTTCAGCAGAATCTCTCGACGGACCTTCAGCCGTGTCGGCGCACGGACGAACTTGCGTCCCGTCTCCAGACGTCTCTCGAGCCGGAAGCACCTGAGGACGACGCGGGCGCCGCTGAAACGAGCCCCCTGGACTTCGCTCCGGCGGGCGTGCGGCATGCGGCCTGACGCGCCTGAGATCGAGGCGAGCCCTGGCGGGCTCCGGGGCCTGGGGGCGAATCTTCCGCTATAAGGACGGGCACTCAGCCTTGCCCAAGCGAATGGCCGTGACGGATCTCCCTGCCCAGCCCAATACACAGTCGGTGATGCAAGCCGCGGCGGCCGGAGAGTTCTCTGCCATGTATCAGCGCGAGTATCCGTATGTCGGAAAGGTGCTGATTCGGCTGGGCGTGCGCGCGGCCGACAGAGAAGACCTCGCGCACGACGTCTTCGTGGTTGCCTTCCGTAGTTGGTCCAAGTTCGACTCCTCCAGGCCCGTGCGTCCCTGGCTCTTTGGAATCGCCTTCCGGGTGCTCCGGGATCGCAATTCCAAGCACCAGAACCGCTTCGAGCAGCCGGTCGCCGAGGTCGACGCGGTGGACGGCCGCCGCAACGCCGAAGAGATCGCGAGCCAGCGCGAGGCCTTGCAGCAGGTCGAGAGAGCGCTCGGCGCATTGGAGCTCGAGCGGCGCGCGGTGCTGGTCATGCACGACATCGACGAGACGCCGATGCCGCAGATAGCCGAGAGCCTCGGCCTGCCGCTCAACACCGCCTATTCGCGCCTGCGGCTGGCCCGGAGGGACTTCAACGAAGCGGTCGCAAGGCTGCAGAGGGAGTGCGCCTGATCATGCCCCTGGACGATCGCCAGACCGAGCCCCTGAGCGATGCCGCCAGCGCGCTGCTGAAGGCCGAGCAGAGCAGGCCTGACCCGGCGCCGCAGTTCGGCGAGGCGGTTTGGAATCGGCTGGCGCT
>ENA-UOOH01004156-UOOH01004156.1-fermentation-metagenome-genome-assembly--contig:-NODE-4156-length-10214-cov-3.696427_pt1 | contig 10214 bp, 6 predicted proteins | sample MGYA00245778_ERZ724025 | MGnify/ENA primary metagenome ERZ724025 (study PRJEB28704, sample SAMN03018313) | fermentation metagenome | biome: anthropogenic terrestrial biome; feature: soil; material... | reverse complement strand
AGAGTTTGGCGTCTCGTTTTTCAAAGACCCTTCTTAGGTGTTACAGGAATGCTCCATAAATCCCATCAGGTAAACTTCCCCTAATTGCTAAAACACTCAGTTATATGAACTGCTGATTATTAGCCTTATCCGAAGTTTAAATCTAAGAGCTCAATAAAGGGTGCTGTTTAAAACAATTAATATATAGCATCAAGACAGTATAGTGAAATGACTAAGCAGAAAAGATAGAGTGTTTTCACGAAACAATTTGGTATTATAAATATATTTCAAGTAATCGACGGCTTGTTTCAAAAATACGCCTCGATACTTCATTTCCCTTTATCAAATTTAACTCATTCAGACAGTGAGTTAAACTTCTCTTGAGTTTCTCAACCGTCTTTATATCTGAAATGAACGGAGCATCAGATTCTAATAATAATCTGTCGATAGGAACTTTCTGTACTATCGACCGCCCATTTGGAGAATTAAGCATATACTCATTGACCGAGAAAAAGCAGCCAAGTTCTATGGCTCTATCGAGTTGTTTTAATGTCCCTGAATACCAATGTAAGATACAATTATTATGTTTTGTACAATCGTATTTTTCCAAAATATCCAGTACGTTTTTATCTGATCGGACAGAATGAATTGATATAATTTTCATCGGTGATCTTTGACACCACCCGATTATTTGTGAGAAAACATCAATCTGACGTTCTTTGGAATGATAAAACTGCTTATTGAAATCTAAGCCAATCTCACCAACAAATCTGGTTGAATGTATATATTTTTCAACGAGAGCAAGCTCATGGATTCTATCAAAGACAAGCTGCGGATGTAATCCTAAAGCAACTTGGACATTAGTGAAACCAGTAAGTTTTTTCTTTTCAACCTCATATGCTTTTGGCGTTGTCGTCATCGTCAATAGATTGACTCGTTCCTCCAGAGCCGCTTTGCTGAATTTTTCCATGGATTTCATCAAATCTACATGGCAATGCATATCATAAATATCCATAATCGCTCACCACACCATATCTGCTCTATTTCCCTTTTTGTGTTAACTCTCACTTTCGGAACTTTTTATAATGAAATCATCAACTTCCAACAGCCCTCTCCGATATACATCCGATAACTCCTGGAGATAATCGCTTTCGTCCGAAAGAGGTCCGCTCTTGTGTATCAGAATTTTAGCCAGTTGCGGTTGCCTTTTGATTTTATTAATAGCAATTTGGAAAGAACGAAGCTGCACACCTTTTCCTTTTGCGTGATTAGCCGCTATTTCTGAAACGCTATCTACTAAATAAGGGGTGCTGTCTTTTTCCTCCTTGAATGCCTTATTCATTGCTGCCCTACGGATGATACAGGGAACGCAATACCCGCAATGTTGAGGAGCAGCACCTCTCCATCGAGCTTTCTGCGGGGAAGAACAGGAAATTGAATCTTGTATCACCTGTAGGAGAAAATCCTTATTCAAACACTCATCAGCCATTTCACCTTTTGTCATATACCAGTATGGATTTCGAACGGATAAATCAATCCCTAAACCATTTAACACCTGATTCCACGAATCCAAGTAGAAAGGGTGTGTCGTCCGCGTACTGTGCGAGCCGATACGTAGTTCTTCCAATGGAATGTTCAATGCAATCAAGCCATTTTCGGGAACTTCCAAGGTCGATACTCCCTTCATCCCACTCATGGTAAAGATGCCAAACGCTATGAATAGAAACGACCGGCTTCTCGTTGTGTTTTCATTCCCTCCGCCTGGAATCAGGTTTTTCTTAAAAACCATCCATAAATCGAGATAAAGCGGATCGAGATCGGGATATTCATCTTGGAAATGAGCTAACAGCTTGCTTTGGGCGTTTTTTGTATGCGCATCACCTGCGTGGCTTATAAGAGCAATTTTATTATGGTTTTCCAAGTGATTGATCGTCCCAATCAAGCTATCCATTCCGCCGGAAAAAAGGGTAACCGCGTCAAATTCCGGTGGGGGAGTTTCATCTTCAGGTTTCTCAGAAAGTTCCTCGTCTCTTTTTCTGAGTGATATTATCCATCGGTCTCCCGTTAGGAAATTGAGCATCCTTGTAACCAATCCTCCAAGAGGCGTCCATTTTTCAAGGTTATAAACAGGTAGTTCGATGGCGATTTCTCTTGTCCAGCTGTCTTGTGAGTGGAGGCTTCGAGAGATACGCGTATCGGCAAGATAGACCAAACCTGCGAGGGTGAGAATATCAAAGCCATCTTCTGTTGGATATACACCATTCTCCTTAAGCTTTTTCAAGACATGACCTATTCCAAATTGCAGGACGTTGTCATCGTCCTTGAAGGGTATCGTAACTTCTATGTAATCCTCTTTGTACGTAGTTGCGACTTCTTTGTGAGCATAATCGCCGACAAGAAGATACTTATTCATACGCTATTCCTCCAGTCCTGATAAAATATCATAAGCTGTGCGATAAATTGAATCCACTATGGCTTTTGTTTGTGATGTATCTATGGAACGGATATCTATATTCAGCTTGGAAACCGCATCCGAAACCGCTCCCTTTATGTAGTCTTTGAGTTGCCCCTGAAGGCTCTCGACTTGAGCGACACCCTCGGGCAAGGCGAATAATTTGTTCCCGATGTCATTTACAAGCCTTTCCTCAATAACATTTGCCATATAGATTTCCGTAAAAGCAAGAAACTCAGGCGGGGTGAGAGATTCTATCGTCTTGTTCTCCCAATCAGGCAATGTGGAAAGCGCTTCAATATAAGAGTTTCTGGTAATTCCTTCATCAGTACTCCCACCGTCAGGACATACAAAGTCCATTATACGGAGCAAAACATCAGACGCGCTTTTCCCGATAATATCCCCAAGCTTATAATCTCTGCTTGTTTCCGCTACACCACGATTTACAAAACTGCTGAATACGGAAACCAGACGGGCAGTGCTGTTTCGTGCCGAACCCAACCGGGTAGTCGCGTTTTGCGATCCCCCCAACGAGTGTCGAACGTAATTAGAAGTAGCCCGATGTAAACTTCCGCCCCCACTGCCACCGCTATTTACATATCGCGTAAAATTACCGCGAGGAGCTGAAAAGCGTTTGGGATCGGCCGGCTGAGGTTGTGCCGGTTGGGGCTGCGCTGGTTGAGGTTGTCCTGGCTGTTGATCGCCATCATTATCACCCAACCAAGAAGGCACTAGCGGCGTATTGCCGTTTTGTCCACGATTACTTGTTGACGTTCCCATATTTCACCCCTCACTTCCGCGTATTATTCAAAGCCGCCTTCACTAAGACATTACCCTCTTTTGACAGGCTTTCATAATACTTACCTAAACGTGATTTCGAAATTTCAGTAGTTACGCATTTATCCCATCCGCTGCAAATCCAAACTCCAACTCTCTTACAATCAAACGTTTCGATTAATGCAATTAAGGACGGCTCTAAATCGCTATGGTGTGAAACAAGCGCCTTGATACCTTCAATACCTTTCGGCATCAAAGCAATATCACCATTCTTTAGAATCCTTGATGATAGAACCTCAAAGACCTTCCTGGCATCTGCAGGAGACAATGCCTTAATCTCGTCATTGGCACTTGCTATATTCATTGTGCCGCCCATGAGCTTACTGATGAGAATCCGTAGCTGATCGGACTTAACCTGATCAAAGAAAAAGTCTTCTTTTTCTTTACTGGCAAAAAAGTATGGACGTAAGTCAATTTCACCCAATAAAGGTTCACTGGACACCCATGCAGTAAAATCCGCATTATTTTCCCAAGGTTCTAAGTCTTTGTTTTTTTCAGGCTTAGGCACGACAGCCAGGGGTTTCGGTATTTCTGATTTTGGTTTTTCCGTATCCTCAACCGATGGTTCAACTTCTTTAGTAGGTTCCAGGAGCTGTATTTCAAAGATGTGAAGCAACTCACACCTTCCGTTGTCATCTGTTAAAGTGGCTATTTTCTTATATTCGTCGACGAAGAAATATTCCGCGAGCATCATTTTAGCCAAAATGGGGATTTGAATGGAATCTCCAAAACCTCTTGCTTCAGCAATTTTATCCCGCAGCAGCAACATGTTGATAAAACGCTTGATTTTTCGCGGATTACCTTGGGTGTTCTTCGCCAATATATCCGCTATCTGGTTCGATACGGTTATTTCATTTGATACAGAAGAATATGTTTCGCCGAGAGCTTCTTTAAGCTGTTCAATTGTGAAGCCTAAATTCTGCCACGGTTTCTTCATTTTATCAATCGCAACGGACAAGAGCTTTTCAAACTCCGCGCTATCCTCTTTTAGACATGATCCTATCAAAAGTAAAGTTATGTACATTCCGGACTCGATTTCACACAGGGCGGGAATACGAAACGGTACTTGAATCAATTTTTCTAAGTAACGCTTCGAGTATTCAAATCCCGTCCGGATGTCGCCGTCATCGGGCAAATCAGGGAAGTGATTGCGAACCGCGTACTCGATCATTGCTTCGTCCGCAGCTATTACGAAAGCTGTGGACTTTGAGAACATAAACAGACGAACAGCCTCCAATGTTTCGATTGTAACCTTGGGCAGGCATCTGTCTAAATCATCTATGAGCACCACAAGCTTTTTAATCTTTGATTCTGTTAACAGATCTTCAAAAGATTTCTGGAATTCGGAGAATTCCTTTGCCAGTGAATTGTCTTCAAATACTTTGGCGTCCGTGAGATATTCGCCCACGCTTTCAATTGCGGTCGCCACTTTTTGTTTATCGGTTACTGAACCTTTTAGGTTATCCATTAAGTTACTTAATAAACTAATGGGAGGAATGCCAGTAGCGGCTGAAAAAGCTACGCTACCTGCCGCTTTTGCCATACTGAGCCAATTGATGTTCTTCCAGAGTTTTTTTAGTATGTCCTTTGCTTTTTCAGAGGGTTTTCGCTTTTCCGTTAATTCGGAAACAATCGCGCTCATCAAAGCGATTTTAGCGTCTTCGAAGCCTTGATGCTTCCATCCGTTGAAGCGTATGCACTCGATGCCATCTTTTTGCTCTAATAGCTCATCCTCGACCATTGCCAAGATGCTCGATTTTCCGGCTCCCCAGTCTCCATGAACCCCAATAGAAATAGGACGATCATCACATTCTAAAATAAGTTCAGAAACTGTTTTTGCGATGGCTCGATTATTCAGCATATCAATTTTAGTTTCATTATCTGATAGAATCATACCGATACCTCCAAATGCCTGTTATACGACTCTTTGCGTAACATAATTCTTACAGACATCAGTGCAATTTTGTATTTACTAGCCCTCTCTTTTAGAGATTAACCTGATAAAGTCTAAATTGTGATGATTGTTTTTTGAGATGTGTCATGGGTAGCAATACCCAATTCATCTATTTCTACATGAAATATCTGAAATCATACGGCTTATTATAAATCGCTTCGTCCTGCTTTGACATCCGTGAGAGTACTTTTGCAAAATCCAGAGTAACCGGCAATTGCTTATAAAGGCTGTCACCACTATTCCAGTTCATTTTTGAAAGCATCAGAATTTCATTAACTAATACATCTCCAGATGCTTTTCCATAAAACCGCTTAACTAGCAATGGCGAAGGTATACCGCGCCCGCCCTTATAATAGTTGTACCCACTACCTGATAAGTCAGGGTGTTGAATACACCCATGCGTCCATAGTAAAAAACAATCATCATTCAACGGCATAGCTGTTCCTCGGTGGATGGCGAACAGCGCTGGATCGCTTTTGAAATCTGTCGTATCATACCGAATAGCGTGCCACGAAGCATATTCTTGAATTTGTAGAAGCTCGATATCTTCGATACCCTCGAGGGCCTGTGTAAACCCTTTTATTTCTTCTTGTGTAAATGGTGTAGTTTTATGTACGACAATGCGTTTTAACTGATTTGTCGGATCACATTTGTAGTATTGATCGCGAAGAGCAGACATCATTGACCTTGCCTCATCACTCTTCATATAGGGATTACGGCCCCAGAATCCGGGATCATCGATTTTTCTGAGCAACAGTCGAATCCCGGTTCCTGTCGAATCGAATAGTTGACTGCATCCGATACATGTTCCTTTACTTTTCGAGATGGCATAACTTACACCGACAAAGGCAGTCTCTTTATTCATTGTGACTGGTTGCCAAAGAACACCTGTCGCTTTTGCGTAAAGGCTGGTAGACAGACCCCACATAACCTTGCATTGATCAAAGTAATCTATGGACCTTTCCTCTATAAATTGTACTTTAATAGATTTGTCTGTCGCATATAGCTTTATGGCATCATGAAGATTGAAATCAGTCAAGTGATTTTCTCTGAATCGAGAGAAAACGCTGGGAATATATATGACAGCTATGTCAAAATTGTTTTGCCCCGCGAGTCTGTCAATATATCTCTTTAAACAATTGGAATAGTCTACTTCGTTCATGTTAGAAGTAAGGCTTTGAGAGTAAATGAATACTTTGGTTGTATCATTTTCCGCAGGAATTAATAGTCCTCTCTTAAAAACAGTACCAAATCCAGAATATTGTGTTAAAAAGCCATCATTACGCTTCCGTGGCAAGATCGGTTGATTAAGTTTTGCCAAATGTTTAAAAAGTTTTCTTATTTGTTCTTGCGGTGAAATAATAGCTAATTCAATAGAAGCTCTATGTGTTTGTTGAGCGTAATAAGAGCAATCAAGTGGAGCATATTTTGAGATGCCTTTCAGTTGATTGACAGACCTTTTGCTTATGTCGGTAACACTAAACTGCATTTCCGGTTCAGAGAAATGATAACATTTTTTGGTAGGCCAACCTGGGGCACGGGAAACACCGCCACAACTTATGGGAACTTTGTTAAAGGACAACGAAAAGTTCTTATAGGAAAATGAAAAAGCTCTATTTTTTGAAAATAACAAATTCCAGGTCTTTAGTTTTTCGTTATATTGTCCATTGTATACCTTGGACATTGCCGAATTGATTTTTCTCTGATTTTCAAAACGTTCAAACGTATTGCCATCGTAATTAGTAACAAAAACTGTTGGGACCGTGTTCAAATAAATTTTACCTTTGTACACAGATAGAGATATTTCAACAGCCTCATAAATCAAGCAATGGAGGTCGTTGTCTCTGCGGCTTACTGTGGGGTCATAATATTTATTTCGCCGGAATTCAATCATTCCCAATTCACTAATCATTACTTTTTTTATAAGAGAATATAGCATACCGATATAGATTGAATCGGTACGATATAAAATGCGGTTTGCAACCCTTTCTTGTTGTTCTATTGAGGATTTGACGTGCGAACCGAAAACCCTATTTATTTCATCTGCTTCATCAAAGCAATATATACGACGAGCAAAAAGCGCAGCTATAATTCCGCTGTCACCAATTACCTCTCTTAATTGTTTCCACGAGGATATATCCGTATCAAATACCGTGCACTGTGGAATAGATATCGATTCAAACGCGTTCAGTTTGATGAAATTAGTAGTCGGGGCGATCTGAAAACTGATGGGTAGTTTCCTGTGGGCATAGTCTTTCCATAGATTCTCAATAGCATCGTTCTTAGCGATTTGTGCCGCATAGATACTGTGCATAAATTTATCAAAGTCCTGAATTTGCACTATGCCAGAATTTTCATTTGCCTGACATGCTTTTTCCATCAGAGCACTTAGGCGGACAGATAATTGCACACCTTCAGGTATTGTCCAAATCAAGCCGTATTTCAAAAAATCAGAGTTTGTCATTCCAGCTTCAAAAGTACTCATAATGGATTCATCTGAACCTGAATACCCGACTACGACAAGTCCCTTGTCAACGAGAGACTCTGAAAAAGCCTTTTGCATACTGGCTTCGAGACTCTGGAGTTCAGTTGGCGTATTTTTTATATGGTCGTATCGGTAATCGCCATGCAGTTTTATAACCGATGAAAGAGCATTGCTTGGAGCAACGCTTTTATTGGCACTGCTGTATACATTAAAGCTATGATGTGGAGCAAGCGTCTTGATGCCCGCTTCAACAAGTTCATCAAAATTCGTTGTCCAAACGTTGACGACTTTCTTCTTGATAAATAGGTCGCCTAAACATAAATGTCCTATTGAGGGCGAAATGTCATTAACTTTGCTCTGTATGTAACGTTCTCTTGCGATAGAAGTAGGATGGCATAGTTCAAAATAATGTGCATATTCTTCAGGTGCCCAAAGTGCCGGATGACTGCCTTGGGAGTCCAAGTAATTTTGCAATGTTTTTCGTGTGACTTCAGCATACAGGTCTTTGAACAAATCTTTTGATACGCCATTCTCTGTGCAATACAGTTCACGTTTGAAATCCCAAATCATTGTTCCTCCAGTGGGGATGCCGGCTTGAGCGGACGCGCCAGAACCCATGAAGAAATCAATCTCCCCGTTATTCATAACGGATAAATAACGAATCAGAGTAGCTTGGTTGATTGTCCGCATTGCCATATCCTCCTTGGGCTTTCTTATATGAGAGTAAAGTCTAAGATATTGATCCGCAGTTAAACGAGCTTCCCATTATTGCTATAATAGCAATTTTTGAGAACTGAATATTATTAGCCTAATGGGCAGACCCCAATATCTATAACGAGAAGCCCCAAATCGCCGACACCCAATCGTTCAATCGTTTTCAGCTAATGTCAATGTCAGGCATAACCCCGGGTTCCCACAAGTTCCAGTCCCCTTAAATATGGATTGGAAGTCTAAAGAGATTTAATTAGCATATAATTTACTTGCTGCTGCTATCTTTTAATTTCCATAAGAAGTAAAAATCATTTTCACGCAATGTAGACTTTTTGTTGGTTAAATTATTCATCACATTAATACCAGCGCTTGTCATAACGGAAGTTCCGCCTATTGCGGCCAAAATCTCTGGTGCATTAGGAGGGATAATTCCGGTATATACGCCTGCTGAAATAACGCTTCCTACCATAACGATAGTTGAAAATGTTTTTTTAAACATTCCGCTCCTAAGATTATGCAACCGCTCATCCAATTGCTGAAAAGCAGGATAGATAATATCATCATAAATTTCTCTAACTTGTACCGAATTTTCAGCATTGTAATGCTCTTGCACAGCTTTATTCAGAGCAATGCGGTATTTGTTGAATGAATCCCCTTCTATTCCACGAAGCTTTAGTATCGTGCTTGTTGGAGCATCTGATATTATTGGAAGGTCATAGAGTGGCAAATTTTCGATTTGGGAAATATTTTTATTGTCCTTTTTATTGTGTTGTGTCATTTCTAAGAAAATTCCGTCTGACGGTTTTGAAGTAATAAATTTAGAATCTAAATTTTTGCAACAAAGACTGTATAGGCATACTTCACTAAACTCGTCATAAATTATTTCATGAACAACTGCTTTTTTAAATTTTTGGTTTTTTATTGTCGTATTTGATTTTCTTTCGCTTTTAGGTAGCAATTCTAAAATATCTCCAATAAAATTAATAGATTCTGTGTGAAGTGGGAAAAATTCATTCATATTTTCAAATGATACTCTTACACTGTTTAGTTTTGGATCATATTCTTCCACCGTTAATTTCGCTTTGTTTAGATAGTATTTTTCAAGTGCAGATAAATCTACCAGCTGAGGAAGATCCAATAATTTTTTTTGAAAACAATCCAGACAAATATTCTTTTGAGTAGGAGCTATCTGTACAATACCAAAACTTATTAAATCGGCATAAGTAATAATTATTGTAAAATCACACCCTAACATATATCGAAAATTATATTCGTAGTCATATATATCATCAATATCTGTATCAAAATGGATTGATGTTAAAAAATTCAACGTTAAATATACATTATCTGCATATAATCCGCTAAAAATCGTAAAATTTCTTGCTCGCCTTATTTTACAACTTACTTCTGAGCAACCACCAACCCCCGATAATTCTCCTGACGGTACAAATGAAAACGGAGTATATTCTTTATATATAAACGTTCTATCTATTATAGTTCGCACTTGAATTGCAACATCAATTAGTGTCTGCAATTTTGATTCCCAAATATAATTTTCCAAATTTTCATATGATAGAATATCTAAATCGTCAAAATATGATATAAGTTCATTCATTATCGGATGCTCCTCTTTATTTATCAATTTATATTATCTTCAATAACAGGTGATAGTCCCATTATTAGCCTAATCAAAAGGATTAGCCAACTTCACCTAATAGACAAACTGTACGACACAATATACTCAGACCGTGTGAGAACTCCCGGTAAGATTTCGAAATGGCGTGATAGATTTCTTA
>ENA-UOOH01004153-UOOH01004153.1-fermentation-metagenome-genome-assembly--contig:-NODE-4153-length-10221-cov-5.484655_pt1 | contig 10221 bp, 8 predicted proteins | sample MGYA00245778_ERZ724025 | MGnify/ENA primary metagenome ERZ724025 (study PRJEB28704, sample SAMN03018313) | fermentation metagenome | biome: anthropogenic terrestrial biome; feature: soil; material... | reverse complement strand
CAAAAAAGTGCCTTCTTAGAAATACTGGATGATACTTTTTTAAATAATTAAAGCTCAAAATTGGAAGCATTATTAATATTGGTATAACTAAAGCTACATATCTTTTCTTCATACTGTAAATCTCCTAATGCATTTTTGATGCTATAATTATAATACGAATAATGTAAAAAATATTTACAAGAGTTTAATATATTTATTATTTCCTCAAAATATTTTTTTATTAAATAATGCATAAGAAAAAGCCAGGCTATTTATTTAGCTTGGCTTAAATATGCATTTATAAAATAATCAATATCTCCATCCATTACAGACTGTATATTACCAACTTCAGCATTAGTTCTATGATCTTTCACTAAAGTGTAGGGCTGAAAAACATATGAGCGTATTTGACTTCCCCATCCAATTTCTTTATGAATACCTGCTAAGTCTTCAATTTTTTCTTTATGAGCAGCTTCTTTTAATTCTATAAGTTTTGATTTCAGCATTTTTAATGCTGTTTCCCTATTTGAATGTTGAGATCTTTCCGTTTGGCATTGAACTACAATTCCTGTAGGCAAATGAGTTATTCTTACAGCTGATTCTGTCTTATTAACATACTGTCCCCCAGCTCCTCCTGCTCTATATGTGTCAACTTTTAAATCTTCAGGTCTTATATCTATATCCTGCTCAGGAGTAATCTCTGGAAGAACTTCCATAGAAGCAAAGGAAGTATGCCTTTTCCCTGCTGCATCAAAAGGTGAAATTCTAACAAGTCTATGAACACCCTTTTCTGATTTTAAGCAGCCATAAGCATAATCTCCATTTATCTGAAGGGTTACACTTTTAACCCCAGCTTCATCTCCTGGTAAAAGGTCTAATGTGGAAGTGGAAAAGCCATGCCTTTCCGCCCATCTTGTATACATTCTAAGAAGCATATCTACCCAATCGCAGGCCTCTGTTCCACCTGCACCAGCATGAAGAGTAATTATAGCATTATTAAAATCGTACTCACCAGATAAAAGGGTTTTAATCTTAAAATCTGCCATTTCCTTTTCCAAAGCTTCTTTTTCTGCTTCTACTTCACTTAAAGCTGAAGGATTTAACTCATCTTCCGTATCTGCAAGCTCAATTAAAACCTTATAATCCTCAAGCTTTGAATGAATTTCTTCATATTTTGATATTTTTGATTTTATATTTTTTAATTTTTGTGAGACTTTCTTGGAATTTTCTATATCATCCCAAAAGCCCTTTTGCTGCATTCTTCCCTCAATTTCTTCTACTTCATTTTTAAGTTTATCTAAGTCAAAGAGAACTCCTTATTTCATCTAAAGTAGCCTCTAAAGGCTTTATGGCTGCATAGTATTCTTCAAGTTCAATTTTCATTTAAAACACCCTTTCTACTATATTTTAAATATGGAACGCAAATACGTTCCATATTAGCTGCTTATTATATATTTTTTCCACAGCAATTTTTATATTTCTTACCGCTTCCACATGGACAAGGATCATTTCTCCCTATTTTCTTTCCTTTTCTAACAATTGGCTGCCTCTTAACACTATCATCCATGTTAGTAGAAACAGCTTCTGCCACTCTTTCTCTTTGAACCTTTTTCTCAGGCTTTACTCTATAAAGTGTTTTAACAGTATCTTCCTTGATTGTATATATCATTTCATCGAACATGTTCATTCCTTCAATTTGATACTCTGAAACTGGATCCCTTTGCCTGTATGCACGAAGCCCTATACCCTGTTTTAATTGATCCATAGCATCAATATGATCCATCCACTTTACGTCAACACTATGAAGTAGAACTACTCTTTCTACTTCTCTCATGTTTTCCCCAAATTCTTCTTCCTTGTGTTTATAAAGCTCTAAAGCTTTCTCATAAAGCTTTCCTATTATTTCATCACGGCTTAAAACTTCAAGCTCTTCCTCTTTTATTGCTCCTTTAGGAAGATATATATCTTCAAGGTATTTAATAATACCCTTTATATCCCAATCATCTCTATTTTTATCATCAACTGCATGGGCATTTACAGTTTCTGTTATGACATCCTTAATCATAGCAAAAATGTTTTCTTTTACATCAGCACCTTCAAGAACCATTCTTCTTTGACTGTAAATAATTTCTCTCTGCCTGTTCATTACATTATCATATTGAAGCAAACTCTTTCTTATTTCAAAGTTATTGCCTTCAACTTTCTTTTGTGCCTGTTCGATAGCATTTGAAAGAAACTTATTTTCAATTTGATCATCATCTTTAAGTCCAAGCTTTTCAACCATATCTTTTATCTTATCCGAGCCAAAAAGCCTCATCAAATCATCCTCAAGGGAAATATAAAATCTTGAACAGCCAGGATCTCCCTGACGGCCTGAACGTCCTCTAAGCTGATTATCTATACGCCTTGATTCATGCCTTTCAGTTCCAATTATCTTAAGTCCTCCAACCTCAACTACTCCTTCACCAAGCTTAATATCAGTACCACGGCCTGCCATATTCGTAGCTATAGTAACCATTCCCATTTCCCCTGCATGAGAAATGATTTCAGCTTCTTTTTCATGATACTTAGCATTTAATACTTGATGAGGAATGCCCTTTTTCTTTAGCATATCTGAAAGTTCCTCTGATTTTTCAATGCTTATTGTGCCAACAAGCACTGGCTGCCCAATTTTATGTGTTTCAATAATTTCATTTACTATAGCATTGAACTTTGCTGCTTCAGTTTTATATACAACATCCGGATAATCTTTTCTAATCATAGGCATATTTGTTGGAATAACCACAACGTCAAGGCCATAAATTTCCCTGAATTCCATTTCTTCAGTTAGTGCAGTACCTGTCATACCAGAAAGCTTGTTATAAAGTCTGAAGTAATTTTGGAATGTAATTGTCGCAAGAGTTTTAGATTCTCTTTCAACCTTAACTCCTTCTTTTGCTTCGATAGCTTGATGAAGCCCATCACTATAACGTCTTCCAAGCATAAGCCTTCCTGTAAATTCATCTACTATTATGACTTCTCCATCTTTTACTACATAGTCAATATCTCTTTTCATCAATTTATGAGCTTTTAATGCTTGAATTATATGGTGCTGGATTTCCATATTTTCAGCATCTCCATAGTTCTCTATGTTAAAGAATTTTTCTGCTTTATCTACACCGGTTTCAGTTAAAGTAACTGTATGTTCCTTCTCATCAGCCTCAAAATCGCCATCATTTAAAGTTTTTACAAATGTATTAGCGACACTATAAAGTTGAGTAGATTTATCACCAGCTCCTGAAATTATAAGAGGGGTTCTTGCTTCATCTATAAGAATAGAGTCAACTTCATCTATAATAGCAAAGTTAAGCTCTCTTTGTACCATTTCCTCTTTAAAGATAACCATGTTATCCCTTAAATAGTCAAATCCAAATTCATTGTTTGTTCCATAAGTTATATCGCAGTTATAAGCAGCACGCCTTTCCTCATTGTTAAGTTCATGAGTAATAACTCCAACCGTAAGACCTAAAAATTCAAAAATTTGGCCCATCCATTCTTTATCACGTTTTGCAAGATAATCGTTTACAGTAATAATATGAACGCCTTTCCCTGTAAGAGCATTTAAATAAGCTGGTAACGTTGCAACTAAAGTTTTTCCTTCACCAGTTTTCATTTCTGATATTCTTCCCTGATGAAGAACAACACCGCCAATAAGCTGAACCCTAAAATGCTTCATATTTAAAGTTCTAAAAGATGCCTCTCGCACCACCGCAAAAGCTTCAGGGAGAATATCATCTAAAGTTTCTCCCTTAGAAAGTCTATCCTTAAACTCCAATGTTTTTCCCTTAAGTTCATCATCTGATAAATTTTGCATTGGTTTGTCAAGTGATTCTATTTTATCAACAATTGGTATTATTCTCTTTATTTCTCTGTCACTATAGCTGCCAAATACTTTTTCAAGTAAACCCACATTTTTCACCTTCCTCTATTTTAAACGAAGCATATGATTTACATATACTTTTCTGCATAATATATCTTATCATATTATATCAAAATGAAAACTATTTCTCAAAACAATTGATTAATTTATTTATTTAATTTATAATAAAGTTATAAGTTTAATTATTGCAAGGCTTGATATTAAGCATAGATTTCCTCCTAAGCGCCTGTTTGATAAACAGGTGCTTTTTGTATTATACCCAAAAATAAAGGAGCAGCTTAGCTGCCCCTTATTAATCTTCTGGTTCAATTAGGCCATAATTACCATCTTTTCTCTTATAAATAACATTAACATCATTTGTATGAGCATCTCTAAATACAAAGAAACTATGTCCTAACATTTCCATTTGAAGAATAGCCTCTTCTACATCCATTGGTTTAACTGCAAACCTTTTAGTTTTAACTACTTTTTTTTCATCTTCTTCATCATAATCTGATGGCATATTCATAAATCTTAATGTACCTTCCTCATGTACCCTCTTTTCAAGCTTTGTTTTATGCCTTAATATTTGCTTTTCAAGCTTATCTACTACGTTATCAATGGACATATACATGTCTTGAGTAGATTCTTCACCTCTTAAAATTATTCCATCAAAAGGAATTGTGACTTCGATAATCTGTCTTGTTTTTTGGACACTTAATGTAACATGGCACTCAACCTCTGGCCCAAAATACCTGTCAAGCTTTCCAATCTTTTTCTCAACTGTTTCCTTTAAAGCATTTGTAAGAGCAATGTTTTTCCCAGTAATAGTAATTTTCATAAAATCTACCCCTTTCATAATAGTTTAAGGGAAATAGTATCTTAATTATCTTTATTTTAATATTTTCTGATTATTTATTCAAGTCATACTCTTAAATTTATATTAATTATATGTTAATTATAATTTTCCATTATCTATAAAGAAAATATACTGCATATTTATTATTTCTTTAAAAATCACTGTATATTACATAATGTAAATTTATATTATTTGTTCTCCTGTGGATATGTTACTAAGCACCTGTGGATAATGTGGATAAAATTGTGCATAACTTGTTTTTTCTTGTTTATATTTGTTTTGTTTTTGTGGATACTTTTTTAACAAAAATAATAGGTAGAACATATAATCAACGGAAACTGTATATCCATTGCCAGTTTAAGGCATATACCTTATTAAATTTCGTTTTAGTGTATATTTGTAACCTGTAAGGAATGGTCTTGACCGTCCTGCCCTCCCAAATCCTGATAAATAGGTTATAAGTGCCAGTTTCTTGACATTTGACATTTAATAATTTTAAATGTCAAATGTCAAGAAACTGGCACCAAAGACTAGTGTGGAAAAAAAACAGGAAAATATAAAAATAAGCAACTTTCGTTGCTTACAAAAGCCATATTTAGAAGGCTGACCTGGTTTTTGACCCCACACCCGCCTAGCTGGAGGTTTTGCCTCAGGTTTATTCCTGTCACTTGACCCCTCTCGGATAATCCGGCAGGACTTACTTCTAAACCGCACCGTGCTCGCCAGACTTTGTCTGGTTTACGTGGATCGTTTTGCCTGCGACTAGCATCGACTTTCAACCACAGACCCATCTAATATGCCTTTTTATCAATATTTGTTTTTGCAAAGGATGCTGCACCTACATACCCTGCCCCTGCTTCTTTTAGTGCTTTTGCACAATAATATACAGTTGCTCCGGTAGTAATTACATCATCAACTATGAGTATGCTTTCGCCCTTTAAATTTTCCCGGCACTCAAAAGCATCTTTAACATTATACCATCTAATATATCCATCACACAATACCTGAGATTTTGTGTCTTTTATCTTTATAAGTAAATTTTTATATGGAATGTTTGTTATATTGGAAAGCTCCACGGCTAAAAGCTGAGATTGATTATATCCCCTTTTCTTTTTTTTCTTATTATATGAAGGAACATTAACAATAATATCATATTTTCTATGGGTACTTTTAATTTCATCCTCTATCATAAGTGCCATTGCAGAAGCATATTCTTTTTTATCCTCATATTTTAAATTTCTAACCATGTCACATACTATGCCCCTGTACTCAAAAGCATAAGAAACGCTGTCACAGTATTTATAAACCTCTTTATTAGGCATATAAAAATTCATAAAATCATTAAGTTTTAAACTTTCAAATTGAGTTAAGCAGGCAGTGCATAAAATATATTTGCTCCTGTTTTCAAGCTTTCTGCCACATAAAACGCAGGTATGAGCAGGAGGAAAAATAATGTCTATGAAGCAGTTTAATAAGTATTTTACTTTTTTAAATAACCTTTTTCCCATCCCACTTCGTTCAAATACCTTATTTTCTTCTGAGCTAAAGACATCTCTTCACTTTCTTGAGATCCGACATATAGCACCTGCCTTGTATCAAATTTATTAAAATTTTTTTCTACAGCTATGGCTGAAAGATTTATAAGCCTGCTTAGAGTATAAAACTTACAATCACTATACATAACAATTACATTTACATTGTCAAAATTCAATAATGCATCCTTTAAATCCGATGAAATGAGTATACTGCATATGCCCTTTCTAAAATAAGCAATTCCATCCTTTTCTTTTTCCGTTGAGATCTGAACTAAATCTGATTTGCATTTCATTATTTCTGTAATATAAAAATACACTTTGTGAAGTTTTTCTTCATCAGGTACAAATATAAATACTCTTATATTCCTGCTTATGGACCATTCTATTATTTCTGCTGCCATTTCCGGAATAAAAGGTGTTTCATCATTTAATACCTTTGAAACTACTATTCTTGGCTCTATTATTGGATTTTTATGCTGTGAGACTGGAATCATTATTTTACTGCCATCAATTTTCTCATTTTTTAGTTCATCACCACTGCAGGATATGAATATAAATTTTCCGCCTTCCTTAGTCCCCCGTTTAGCTGTGCATATAAAATTTTTAGGAGGCTCTTTTATAAAAGCTTTCATATAATCTAAAACCACAACATCAAAAGCCTTATGAAAGCACTTATAATTTTCATAGCTTGATATACAGATGTCAAAATCTCTAAAGTTTACAAATTCATCGCCAATTATTTTAACCTTTACTCCTTCTATAGAGTTTTTAAATCCTTCCTCTACTTTTCTCATGGAAATATTTGAAGTAATAAATAAAATCCTTCCCCCATTTTTAATTATGCTGCCTAAAGGTTCCGATAGCACTTCAACTTCAAAGGCTCCCGGGGCACATATTATGGAGCAATTAGAGTTTTTTGATTTTATAAAATTATTTACTCCAACCTTAGCGTCATTATACATTCTTTCCAATTCCATCTTTTTTATATTTATATTTCTAGTTATTTTAACATTATAATTATCAGCAGCATAAAGAAGTATATCATCTCGCTTAAATCCCATAGAACAATCCTTACAAGCTTTTTTTTTCGATATATTGCAAATTCTTTCATTTTTTCTATTTATTCTTGAAGGCATCATTTTTATTCGTCTCTCACAATAAAGAGCTTGAATTATATTTATGGTGTCGCCTCTTTCATATCCCAAATTTTTGGATATTTCGATAAGCCTTTCAAGACTAATAATCCTTCCTATAATAATCTCCTCTATTTTTGAAAGGTCAGAATTTGAAATATCAACTTTTTCATACTTAATAGGGCTGCACTTAATTTTAAGCTTGCTCCTTTTAAAAACAATATTTGAAATATCCCTGCTATTAGCCGTAAGCCTTGCTAAAAAAGCAGGCATTTTATAAATGCTTTTTATAACTGAATAAGCATATTGAAATTCAATCCTTTGTGCTATTATCTCCATGGATTTTACATTTCGTGTAGATTTTAAAATATTAAAGTCTACTTTTGGATTAAATGTAATATCATATATATAGCCATTTTTCCCCTTGGCTCTGTAGATATCAACAAACATAAAGCACACACTCCATTTTATTTTATTAAACTCACAAAGTTTATAATTCTCTGTTTAAGGTTTGAAAATCTTTCTGTTATTGTATTGTTATTTATCATAACATAAAGTGCTTGTTTTAATCCCACAAGAACTACAAGGTCCTTTGCCCTTGTAACCGCTGTATATATAAGATTTCTGGTCATAAGCATGGGCGGTCCATAGGAAATAGGTATCAGCACTACTTTAAACTCGCTTCCCTGACTTTTATGTATAGTAATAGCATAAGCAAGCTCAAGCTCATCTAAATTTATAAAATCATAATAAACCTGTCTGTCATCATCAAATACTACCAAAAGCCTTTTATTTTCATTGTCAATTTCTTTTATATATCCAATATCCCCGTTAAAGACTCCAGTGCCGCTCGCTTCCCCTGATCCATTTATTTTTGTCCATTCAAGGTTATAGTTATTTTTAATCTGCATAACCTTGTCGCCTTCTCTGAAAATAAAATCCTTTAAATCCCTTTCAGCCTTATCTTTTGAAGGCGGGTTTAAAATTTCCTGAATTCTTTTGTTTAAATTATATATTCCAATTTCGCCTTTCCTTGTAGGAGAAAGGATTTGCATATCCTTTATAGGATCAAATCCATCTTTAAAAAATGGAAGTCTGTTTTTTATAAGATCTAATATTTCATCTACAATCTCATGATTTGCATTTTTTTGAATAAAGAAAAAATCCTTATCCCTATCATTTAAAAATGGCATTTCTCCATCGTTTATTCTATGAGCATTTACAGTAATAAGGCTTTCATCCGCTTGCCTATAAATATGTCTTAGCCTTACAGTGGTTATTACTTTGCTTTCAATCATATCTCTTAGCACATTCCCGGGACCAACTGATGGAAGCTGATCTACATCTCCAACAAGTATAAGCTTAGCTCCGGGAGCTAAAGCTTTCAAAAGGCTGTTCATAAGCAGTATATCAATCATAGAGGCCTCATCAATAATTATTACATCAGCTTCTATTGGATTGCCTTCATCTCTTACAAAAGAAGGGCTATCATCTGAAGATATAAACTCCATCTCGAGAAGCCTGTGTATTGTCTTAGCTTCACGTCCTGTAGTTTCCGTAATTCTTTTAGCAGCCCTTCCGGTAGGAGCTCCAAGAACTACAGTAAGGCCCATCTTTTCAAAAATCCTTATCATACATTTAATTATTGTAGTCTTACCTGTCCCAGGGCCGCCAGTTATAATACAAAGTCCTTCCTTTACTCCTGCTGTAATTGCCTGCCTTTGCTCATCAGCAAATTCTATATTATTTTCTTTTTCATATGAATTTATTTCTTCATCAATTCCATATAAGTTCTTTTCTGTACCTGAAAGTGAAATTTCAATAAGCCTTCTTGCCACCCCAAGCTCAGCATAATAAAAAGATGAAAGATAAACATTAGTTGAAGAATATTCCTCTCCTTCGATAACAATATCCTTAGATGCAGCTGAGATTGAAACTGCTTCTTTTATTATTTCTTCTGGGATATTTAAAAGCCTTTTGCTTTCAAACAATAAATTCTTCATAGGAAGATAAGTATGACCGTTAGCTGTAAATGAATAAAGAATATATTTTATTCCTGCCTTTGCCCTTTCAATTGAATTGAGAGGCATACCTAAGTTTCTTGCTATCCTATCTGCAGTTTTAAAACCAATACCTGATATATCTTCACAAAGTTTATAGGGATTTTCTCTGACAGTATTTATTGTGTTTTGTCCATATTTCTTAAAAATCTTTATTCCGTAAGCAGTGCTTACACCATAAGTTTGAAGAAAAACCATAACATTCTTTAATTCCCTCTGCTCTTTAAAAGCTTCACTTATAGCAAAAGCTTTCTTTTCACCAATTCCATCTACTTCTTTAAGCTTTCCCGGGTTCATTTCAATTATATCCAGGGAATCCTCACCAAATTTTTTTACAATATTTTTAGCAGTAACAGGTCCAATTCCAGGTATAAGCCCTGAAGACAGATATCTTTCAATTCCTTCAATATTAGAGGGTAAAATTTCTTCACAGCTTTTAATTTTAACCTGCTGCCCAAATGTAGGATGAATTACCCATTCGCCTTCAATTTTAATCCTCTGTCCTTCTGTTATAAAAGGAACATATCCAACTGCTGCTATTAAATCATCCTTTGTTTTGAGTTTTAAAACTACATATCCATTATCATCATTCTTATATACTATTTGATCAACGACACCTTGGATTTCCACAATAAACATCTCCTATAATCTTCGCTTTCTTCTATAGAAGATTATAACATAAGCTAAACTTAACTGTAATTCGTAATTTAGATTTAATCCACCGCTGCGATAAGAAAAATATATTCCATTCACTTTT
>ENA-UOOH01004151-UOOH01004151.1-fermentation-metagenome-genome-assembly--contig:-NODE-4151-length-10223-cov-23.954268_pt1 | contig 10223 bp, 16 predicted proteins | sample MGYA00245778_ERZ724025 | MGnify/ENA primary metagenome ERZ724025 (study PRJEB28704, sample SAMN03018313) | fermentation metagenome | biome: anthropogenic terrestrial biome; feature: soil... | reverse complement strand
ATGCCAATCCTTCATGCCGTAATCAAATACTTTATGAGCTGATTCGTCTATCATGCTTTTTCCTCCTTCCGCCCCCAGGCGGATTTTTGCTGGTCGATGTAGTTCAGCAAGTCGTCTTTGTGTACCCGCCAAAGCTTTCCAATTTTAAAAGCTGGAAATTGTCCACGCTGAGCAAGTTTATGAAGCCAATCAAGGCTAACGTGCAGGAGCGCTGCAGCGTAAGATAAATCAAAGATTACAGGTACGCGGTTCCAATCGGTTTCATTTTTTTGCATGGGGCCACCTGCCTTTCCGTATGTAAAAACTCAGGCTGTTTTTTGCTTCTTCTGGATAAGCTCATTCAACGCCTGCCTACGCTGATTTTTTGGCAAGAAATTTATTGATGAAATACTGCTGTCCCTTGCCGGTAACCTTTGTGGTTTTTGTGGTGACGCTTACGCCATCGCCGTTCAGATGAGTGCTTTCTTTGATTCGGAAAAGGCCCATATCCATGGCTTTTTGCGTCGGAAGATTGTAGTTGTTGCCCTTTTGCCGGATGAGATAGCCGTTCTGACGCATCCACTCAAACAAACGGTTCTGTCCAATATCAATTCCATTCTGTTTCAGCATTTTCGCAAGCTGTCCAATGAGAATCGAGGATTCAGAGGTGGAAACTGCTTCGGCAAAAAGGACTTTAGGCTTGTCCGCTTCGGCTTTGGTTTCGAGGGCTTTGCGCTGTTCGCGCTCGGTTTTCAAATCTGTAGCCAGCCGGATAATCGTGTCTGGGTCGGAAAGCACCTTTTCAATGGCGTCCGGCGTCATGTAAGCCCCGTGCTTACGAATTGATGGAATGACTTCATCAAAAATCCATGATTCAAACTTTTCAGCGTCCGGCAGGTGGCTTCCGGCAATCAGCCGGTAAAGGTTGCCCTCGGAAATAAATTTTGCTTGCTGCTTCCGGCCCATGCTGTCGATGACTGTCCGAAACGTACACCCATCTTCTTTGCAATGGTCGCGGATTGCTTTTTGAGGTTCAGAGTATCCGAGTGCCCTTGCTGCATCGGTTCCGCAGAACGTCACCGAACTGTTGTCCTCTGCAAAGGTACGAATCTCTCCGAACTCCGGGTTTTTAAAAATCTGTAAATTGTCCATTATGTAGCCTCCTTTTCTTTTGCTGCGATAAGCTCGTCCAGTGCTTTTCTGAATTTTTGCTCGGCTCCAACTGGACGTCGTGAGCTATTTAATATCATTGAAATATAAGCCTTCGTATACCCAAGCTTCGTAGCGAGTTCATCGTAAGTAATACAATTAATGTGCATCTTGCCCACAACGTCACCAGTCCATTTTTCTGGCAAAATTATCACCCCCTAATTTTTTGTTTTTATGTTGATAAAGTTAACAAAGTGTGCTAATATAAGTTTGTAAGCAAAATATAAACACTTAGGCTTTCAATATTGGCCTGTTTGTTAGCTTTGTTAACCAACAAATTCATTATATAGTAAACATAGTTAACAGTCAAGGTCATTTTGTAAGTTTTGTTAACTTTGTGACTTCTTACAAAATGGGTGATTAATTTTATGTTTTATGACAACTTTATTAGGTATTGTAACAATGTTAATAAGTCTCCATCGGCTGTAGCTTCCGAATTAGGGCTTTCACGGGCAAGCGTAAATGGCTAGAAAATATGAAGTAGTCAAAAAGTAGTCAAAAACAGGGTTCACCGGAATAAGCCTGGCACGGCAAAAATATTTTTAATTTGACTAAAGAAAAGTATTGACAATACAGACAATTGTGTGTATAATATAAACAGAGATAAAAACAGAAAGGGAGATAAAAATGGAATTAGTTGTTAAGGCAAACAAAAAAGACGGGTCGGCGCTCCTCTATTTCGAAGGCAAAGATACATTTGAAAGCAAGGAAAAGATTAAAGGGCTCGGGTACGAATTCGGTGAAATAGAAATTGACTGCGTAGTTGCCACAGCCAAAGATAAGGTCTGGCACAAAGTTATACCAGATGCAAAGAAGAATATGAAAGCCGTATTTGATGAGCTTGTAAAAACTCAAGAGGTATTTGGAGATATAAAGGTCTCCATGTTCGGGCGGGAAATGACGTTAGACAAAATCATTGAAGTAGCTCCATTTAAAAAATGACAGCGCCCCAGCAGGTCGGCATCGGCCTGCTCCCAAAAATTAATAGCCGGCGGGCTTAAAACGCAGGGAGGAAGCATGAAAGACTATATTACCTTTAGTTGTGGCCATAAGGGCGAAGTAGAGCTTTTCGGCAAAAACGAAGAGCGCCAAAAGAAAGTGGAATACCTTGAAAAATACGGCGTCTGCCCTCGCCGCAAAGAAGAGCAAGAGAAAGAAAAGGCAAAAAAAGAAGGGCTTGCCCCAAAACGGATAAACTATTGGGAATATAAAAGTAAATATTCAAAATGCAAGTCGCAGTCAGGCAGCTACGACGGGAAAACAAAGACTATAGTGGTATATATACCGGAGAGGGAAATATGAAAATGGAAATTGGAGAATATTTAAAGCACCTGCGCACTGAGTATGGATATACTCAGACAGAAACCGCCCAGAAAATTGGCGTTACGCAGCAAACATACGCCAAATGGGAAAATGGCTGCCGAAATCCGAAGCCTGATACGCTCTCCAAAATTGCTGAGGCATACGGTTTGCCCTCCAACTATTTTATAATGGAGCAGGCGAGGGAAGAATCCGGCTTTGCCCAATATGGTGACACTTGCTCTGCCATATTTGGAGAAATAAGTGAGGAGCTAAAAAGCAGCTGCACAGCTGCACAGCTCGCTGAAATTGCAAGGTGCGTCAATGTGGCATATCAGGCTGGCAAAGCCAGCGCTGGCGCTGAGATGATAGACAAGAAGGCTGTCTGGATTGACAGCCTACAAAAGATGATATCGTGGGATAGTGGGATACCAAAATTTGTTGACAGCGGGGAAAATGAGTGATATTATATAACCGTCGATGTAAAACGTTATGGCCGCTTACGTTGGCGGGAGCGCCTAAAAGCTCCCCACGGGTTGAAACTTAGGCATTTGCTATGTAGTCTTTGCTATGTAGCCGACGAGAAAACCTCCGGATTAATTTTCCGGAGGCTTTTTCATTCTGCTTTTTTAATTCTTACTGAATTTGCTGTGCGGCGGCATCGTAATATTCGGAGGCTGGCATAACATAGATTACATCATGATAGCACTCAGCGAGGGCACACTGGCTATCGGTAAGCATTATGTATATCTTCTCATTTCAGGTAAACGCTTGCAAAGCTCATTATATAGATCCGGATAATTTTCTTTAATTGGCATCAGCCGGCCATTTGTTATCCTATGGTCGCCAAGCCAGTTTGAATAACGTACATTTTCCCGCTCAAAGGGCTCTTTTACTGAGACATCATAGTAATGCATTGTTTCTAAACTATTTTTAGCGATGTATGCCCAAACGTCCTTAGATGTCCACCACGCAAGTGGAGCGCACATCTTAACTCCATCTTTTCGCTCGAATTCTACGCCTTTGCAAAGCAACATTTTTTTACGCCCGGGGGCTTCTTCAGCACGCAATCCCCAAAACGCACCATCTATATTATTCTCTTGATATGTTTTGGCAAATGTATTCTTAAGCTGCTTGGTAATCATATGCCCGCTGTTTACTTTATCACCATACTGAGAATATAATTCAAAAATTGTATGCGGAGTTTTAACGTGCAGCAGATTAATATGGTAATTATCAATCCACCAATTTATTGTGTCCCAAATGTCAGGTAAATCTCCGCCATTGCCTCTGTCTACCCAAACGACCGGGATATCAGGAGCCTGTTCAAGCACAAGTCCCAACATAGCGCAGCTGTCTTTCCCCCATGATGTGGATATTGCAGGATTGCTGCATTCGCTTAGCATTTTTGAAATAAAAGTGCGTGAGCGTTTAACCTGGGCTGCTGTTCTAAATCTATATTGTACCTTATATGTTTCTAATTCTCCATCTTTATATTTCATGTTTTCGCCTCATACAAACAACTATCATGCCTATAACAAAAATGGCGCGGATACTTCCCATCGTCGTCCATAGCTGCAATACATCATTAGGAAAGGCAAGCCACAATATTACTGAAACTATAATAAATACTGTGCCCCATTTACGGCCTACCATATTGCGCATGGCTGCAGTCGCACTGTCCAACGTCGAAATTGCTACTGCACATACAACAATAAATAGAATAACGCCCGTTGTCTGTGATAGTTTAGAACATGCCAGTATGCCTACAAATATCATGTAAAATGCGAACATAATTCCAGCGTACAAATAAGTATGCCGCTCATTTTCCGCTTTAGCAGCAGCAAGCCTTTGCCAATGCTCCTCACTAATAATTGGCCCAGAAAATAGTACTGGTATACTCCACAATGCCCAACCAATATTTTGTGTACTATATTTAGCTGGAATCATTTCTATTTTGTGAGTACAGGCAGAAAATATAATGATTACTGTTCCTCCTATAGCAACTATAGCGGCCTGAAATAGATTGTTGTGCACCGCTTGGCTGAACCCTTTTGCCATAATCCAAATGCAACTTATAGGCATTATGGCAATAAGAAACATATTAATGAATTTTGCTGGAATTAGTCCTACCATTTGATTTGCCTGCTTTATTGCTGAGGCCTGAATCATAATACAAAACGATTGGACAACTATTTTAACAATTCTAACTACTGCACTGCTTGAATATTCACTTAAAATATTCAATTTTTCTGCTATCAACGCAAATACTGGTAAGGCTGCGCTATTTGCAACAGCCCAAATGAGATATACAAGAAACCCTTTTTGATGAAATATTTGTGGGCCTGCTATAATAGAAGTTCCCCATGCCCAACTAATCGCAGCAGAAATAGCATATTTATGTTTTTTTATAAATCCCACATTATTATTCCTTATGCAAAGTGACTTCATATGCTCACCTTCGGCACATAGCACGGCACCTGATTGCAGGATTTCCACGCAGGCGGCCGTATTGCACAGTCACGCTTCACATACCCGCTTAAATCATGTCCTATATTTTCATCAAGCGGTATAGGCCGCATTAGTCCATATTTGCCCCATGTGCTCCAATCTTCTGGCCATGGCTCAACTATCCATTGAGCAACTGCTCCCCAACCGGCAGCAGGCTTTTTGCCTACAGCGGGGATATAAGACAGCAGGTCTTTTATTTTGCTAATTGTTCCATAGCCGTAAAACTCAATGTCGCTAACGGTATGGATAACCTGTGGCATACGGTATGCCCGCATTGTGCCAGATGAAGAATTTATTTTGCCGCCACCGTCTAAATAGTCTATTTCTTTGCCCCAATCTGGCCGCTTATTCCAGTATTCTATTTGCACACCATAATCATGGTAAAATCCACAGGATGCAGAATAGCGATTGCTTGAAAGCTGCCTGAGCGGCAGGCCAAAATGTAATCTACAATTTTCTTCCCGCTCTGTCCCAGAAATTACGCCGGGCGCATACTTTAAGAACCACGCATGGTAGAGCATTGAATCAAGAAAGAAAAGCCCGTCAGCCGTATTTACACGGCCATCGAGCAATTTACAGGTTACTTTGAATGGTTCTGTTGTGGATTTCAAGTTAATCCCCCGCTTCCAGCAGTCTTACAAGCGATTCTTTATTTCCATCAAGATATTGGTTATACAAATCTTGCATCTGAGCGTCGTATTGGTCTTTTGCTTCCTTTGCCGGCTCTGCAAGTGCTTGTGTGCCGTCCTTTACAAGCATAAATGGGCTACGCTTACCGTCAGAATCCACAAGCTCAAACTTTGCGTCAACAAGTCCGAAGCCTTTTCCAGACATACCGCCAAGGTACGGCTTTTCTGCCCACCTTGTAATTGATGCTACCAATGCGCCTAATTCAACTTTATTGCAGGTAATGCTTAAGCTATGCCAAAGCTGCACGCCGGGGATAAGGCATTCTACAGTGTAACGCATCTGCGTTGCTGGCTCATTTGATTTTTTAGCTTTATCGGTATCACCAGTTAAGCGCATCTGGCCTTCTTTTGCTATGTATTTGTCTCCAAGATAGTCTTTGCTGTCATCTTTGCGTGTAAATGATACCTCATCAGTCATTTTGCGCCACGATATTTGTTGTGCGGAATAGTCTATTTCAGGTATTCCAGCCGGAATTATCCCGACCGTTTCTGCACAAACAGGATATGCAAATGTCTGCGCTATTTTGCCAGATAAGATTTGATTACCAACACCACCGCCAAAGATTGACACAAATGGCAGTGCTGTGCGCATAGCTTTTGCAGCATCAATATCAGCTTTTTGCTCCCCTGAGATACTGCCGCCAGTAAATAGCAAGTGAAATGCCTTTTTAGGCACGCGAATATTGCCAAGCCGGTCAAGCATATATTCAGCGCCGCAATCACGCCATGCCCCACGAATGGCATTGCCACTATAAGCAAATACTTCAACGGGCTTACCATGGCTTAACACACGTACCGTGTTCAAAAATGTTTCTGTGCTTTCGCTTTCACCGATGTGCGACAATGGCTGCTTTAAGCCGTACACTGTTTCTATATGGTATGTTTTATTATCCATTGCTGCTTTCTCCTTCATAGTCTTTTTCGCGCTCCAGACGGTCACGAACAAGCAGAATAATGCGCTGCGCTTGACTATACAAGCAATCAACTACTTTCTCTTGTTCTTCCTGTGGTGCTTCTGTAATTGCAATCATAAAATCTCTGTGGGGGCTTTCTTCACTTTTTACAATTACTGAGCCATCTTCTTCAATGACTGCATTATTAGCAGCAACTCCAGTTTTGCAAAAACGCGGGTTGAGTGTCCCACAAGCCATAAGAGGCTTAAATTTGTTTAGAAAGTCGGAAACGTCATCTGCCCGTTTTGCTGCCCTGCGGGTGAAACGCTCGATTTGTTCCCACATATCGTATCCAGATGGTCCTCTTTTGACATCGCGGCTTTTGTATGTCGCGTAGACGAGCAATGCCCCTGCGGCAACGGTACTGTTTTCAGTGTTAAACCCAAAAAACATATTGCGTCCTCCTCTGACATTTTCTGCGCGACAAATAAGCAAAGCGCAAATAATCGCGTGCCTATGATAGACCGCAACAGATGATTGATTTTATCGTAAGCATCAAGCTTGAATTTTTTAATTTTGTCAAATCTGATTCTTCCAGCGGAAATTTCATCTTTTGTAAATCCAATCCCGCGGAGCGCCTCACAAACGGAAATGATATCTTTTGCTTCCTGCCGGTTTACTTGTATCTGCTCTTCTTCAAGGTTGCAGAAGAAGTTTTCACGGTCATATGAAACCATCGACTTAAAAGCAATGTGCTTTTTCTGTGATACTGCAACGGCCATGACAAATGGCGGTTCCGGAGGATTAATAAGATAATCCCGCATTTCCTTCCGATTACAAATGTGCAGCTGCTTGTCCGCCACAAAAGAATAGCGGAATAAGCAGCAACGGTGTGAAGCTGTATTAAGCATCATCGTAAATGCGCACGCTGGACATATATGGTCTGATTCTGGACATTTGTGGCGGCTCCAATCGGTATAGCTGCTACCCAGAAGTGCCTTATATGGGATTCCACCTTGAGATTCTGCCCCACATATCAGGCAGTTGCCGTGCCATTTTGCATCATATTTTGGGTGTCCCAATGGGTCAAGAAACTTGCACTCGGTTTTTGTGGGATTTCCTTTGCCATCTGCTGTATTGTAAATAATTGGGCGCGGCGTGTTTTGCCACGCTTTATAGATGATTCCTGTAGCTCCCAACAGCATTCATCTCCTCTCAGATTATATAATAATTATATCATAATTACGTAACTCTTGCAACATTTTTACATCTGCTGTATAATAAGTTTAGGTGATTTTTATGTCTATACGTGAAGATAAAGTTCGGGCAAATTTAGTAATCGAAAAAGTGCTAAAAAAAGAGCTCGAAAAAATAGCGGCTAAAGAAAACCGCAGCTTTAATAATTTAATTGTCACTGTATTAAAAAAGTTTGTTAATGAATACAAAAAATAAGCCCTCGGATTATTCCGGGGGCTTTCGTTCTGTCTATTTATGTATTGGGGGTCTGTGGGGTTGGTGCTACAGGAGCCACTACAGGCGCAGGAGTTGCAGGGGGAGTAACCGCGGCCACAGACGGGACGGCTGCAGCGGGCGCAGAAGCAGTACCAAGGCCGTTCCCCTGTATATCTTCTGTCTGCCCAACAATAGCGGCTTTACCCTTGTTGACTTCTCCTGCCACGGCCTGCCTGAGTTGCTCAATTTCATCGTCTGTGATGCTCGGAATGGCCTTTTTGATTTTCTCATCAAACATGGCCTGTTTGTTGACAATTGTTTTGTCAAGTGTTGGGGTAATGCGGAATTCCTCATCGACTGCACCATATATGCTTTTAGCTACCGTCAGCCTGTGATTGTATGTATCCGCTCCAATTTTGGTCACAACGGCATCTTTCTTTTTCTGGATATACGCGACGCCAGCGTCGCCGAGTGCCTTAATGACTGCCACAAGCATAGCTACAATAGCTGTAATTGCTACAGGGACGATTGCATTTATAATCTGCTGTACCATATGTATACCTCTTTCTGCCAGGTTTACCGGCTATTAAATTACTGTGCCGATTGCGACACGTTTTCCACAGTAAAAGCCTGCTGAACCGTGCCCAACGGCTTTAAACTTTGTGTAAAAGTATCCATCTTTGCTAAGCTTTACTGCCACCTGACGCCATATTGATGTGTTGCCGCAAACCAGCGGCACGTTGCTTTTAAACTGATACATCTGGCCAATGTGCTTTGTAACCCTTGCGGTGTCGCATTGTGCAGGCACGATTTTGCCTATACACACGCGCTTATTGTTGGAATAAAATCCTACACCGTCAGTCTCTTTTACTGCTTCAAACGTCGTGTAGTGATATCCATTGCTCACATAGTGCCCTACCTGTTTAAATGGTGCTGCAGCGCCCCCAGCGCAGGCAATAGGGGCGCCCGTCTTAAATGTATAAGCCATTCCAAGCGCCCGCACAAGCGTTCCATGCGTATCACAATAATTGGGGTCAACATGGTACTCTATAATTTCTTTCCCGCTACACGGGAGCACATAAGGCCGCCCTGCCATGCAGCTATAGACTGACTGTTTAAACGTTTCCCAGCACGCTGGGTGTGTTACGTAATAAAAAGGGCACTCTTTCCTTGTCGCGTCGTAATGCCTTATTACGCCGCCATGCAGCGGGTTGAGCCCGTACTTCTTGCAGAGCGACGCCGCAAGCTCAATCAAAGACTTTTCGGCCGCTTCGGTAAATCTGCCAGAAGAATCCGGGTGACACGTTTCGATGCTGATGCTGTACGCATTCGCTTGGCAGGTGCAGTAAGCCCATTCACGCTCTGGGATAAGCTGAATAATTTTTCCGTCCATGCCCACGCAATAATGGCAGGAGGCATAACGGCCTGCGCTGATGCATGGGCCGTTAAAATAATCTCTTTCATTTTGGGCTGTTGCCCCCGGGTCACCTGTATAATGGATTGCTATGGCCGTTACACGCCGTAATGGCAAGCCGGGGCGTGTGTACTGATTTGGCCTGATAAATTCCTGCTTGATATTCAACTTGATTTCTCCTTCCCAATCCCGATTGTAGTTTCAACTCGAGTAATACGCTTTTCGTGTTCCTCAAATTTTCCTTCCATCCTGTTCATTCTGTCGTTGACACCGGACACGCCAGACTGGATATTATTCAGTTTCACATCTACTCCGCCTTTCCATTTGCCATCGCTGTCAATTTTATTGTCCCGCTTTGATATCCACCCAGCAAGGCCGATAAAACAGCCGATAACAGCTACGAGCGTCCCAATAGCTATTTCCACGATATTCACTTCTTCGCATAAATTTAGCCGCCCCGAGAAGAGCGGCTATTTTTCATCGACCATATCGCTGATTGTGCTTATTTCCGCTGCCGAGAAATTAGTCCCCGCAAGGTCGGCGAGCTTAATTTTCCTTATGTTTACATCGGCTTCAATGTCAAGCAGTGATTCAATATCTTTTTTAAAGCTTTCTCTGGCCTTTTCGTCTTTAAACTTCGCCGACCGCCCGTCACTGCCTACCGCAATACTGCCGTCCTTGTTTTTCTCACAATATTTTTCAAGGAGTTTTCTCCGCTCTTCTTCATAGATTTTCAGTGCCGATTCGGCCTTATCGATATTGCACGAAAGCGCGTAA
>ENA-UOOH01004150-UOOH01004150.1-fermentation-metagenome-genome-assembly--contig:-NODE-4150-length-10226-cov-9.979746_pt1 | contig 10226 bp, 10 predicted proteins | sample MGYA00245778_ERZ724025 | MGnify/ENA primary metagenome ERZ724025 (study PRJEB28704, sample SAMN03018313) | fermentation metagenome | biome: anthropogenic terrestrial biome; feature: soil; material... | reverse complement strand
GGCCGCGGTCAACGCCCTTACGGTGCTGGGGTATCTGCCGTCGGACGCGGCGGCCATCGTGGCAAAGTTCGACAGCGCTCTTCCCGTCGAGGAGCTGATCCGGCTTTCGCTCCAGGCCATGGACCCGGGCCGGCACGGCGGGCGGCGATAGCTCCGTGCGGATAGAAAGGCGGTGTGATGGAAAATTTGAAGGAGAACTCCGGCACGCCGGAGGGGCCGGAAAGCGATTATGAAAACCGCGTGATTGCCCCCGAATATTCGGCCGAGGACGAAGAGGTGGAGAATCCCCTGCGCCCGAAGACCTTTTCCGAATACATCGGGCAGGACAAAGTCAAGGAGAACCTGTCCGTTTTCATCGAGGCCGCCAAGCAGCGGAAAGAAGCCCTCGACCACGTGCTGCTCTACGGCCCGCCGGGCCTCGGCAAGACGACGCTCGCCGGCATCATCGCGAACGAGCTGGGCGTGAACCTGCGCATCACTTCCGGCCCCGCCATCGAGAAGCCGGGCGACCTCGCGGCCATCCTGACCAACCTGAACCCCGGCGACGTGCTCTTCATCGACGAGGTCCACCGCCTTTCCCGCAGCGTGGAGGAGGTCCTCTATCCCGCCATGGAGGATTACGCGCTGGACATCATCACCGGAAAAGGGGAGATGGCGGCCTCTTACCATCTGCCGCTGCCGAAGTTCACACTGGTGGGCGCGACCACGCGGGCCGGGCAGCTCAGCGCGCCGCTGCGCGACCGGTTCGGCGTGGTCCTCCGGCTGGAGCTGTATTCCCCGCGCGAGCTCGCGCAGATTGTCACGCGCAGCGCGCGGATTCTGAAAATCCCGATTGAGGCCGACGGCGCGCTCGAAATCGCCTCCCGCTCGCGGGGGACCCCGCGCGTCGCCAACCGGCTGCTCAAGCGGGTGCGCGACTTCGCGCAGGTGGTCGCGGGCGGAAAAATCACCCGCGAGACGGCAAAGCTCGGCCTGGACCGGCTGGAGATTGACGCGCTCGGCCTCGACGCCAACGACCGGCGGCTGCTGCGCGCGCTGATTCAGTTCTACGGCGGCGGCCCCGTGGGGCTGGAGACGCTCGCCGCCGCCATCGGCGAAGAGGCCGTGACCATCGAGGACGTCTACGAGCCCTACCTGATGCAGATCGGCTTTCTGAGCCGGACGCCGCGCGGCCGCTGCGCCACGCCCGCCGCCTACAGACACCTTGGCCTCAAACCGCCGGAGCCGCCGGGCTCCGGCCAGCAGAGCCTGTTCTGAACCCTTTGACCCGGGCGAAAGACCGCCCCTGAAGACAAAATTAAAGTGGGAGTGTTTTTGATATGGGCAGATTATTTGGGACCGACGGCGTCCGCGGGGTCGCCAACAGCGAACTGACCTGTGAGCTTGCCATGAGCGTGGGGCGCGCCGCCGCCGCGGTGCTGACCGACAGCGCCCATAAGCACCCGAAAATCCTGATTGGCAAGGACACGCGCATCTCTTCCGATATGCTGGAGGCGGCCATGATTGCCGGGCTGTGCAGCGTGGGCGCGAACGTCGTGCGCCTCGGCGTGGTGCCCACGCCCGCGGTGGCCTACCTGGTGGGGAAGTACAAGGCGGACGCGGGCGTGATGCTCACGGCGTCGCACAATCCCTGCGAGTTCAACGGCATCAAGATTTTCAGCGAGGACGGCTACAAGCTGCCCGACGCGCTCGAGGAGCAGATTGAGGCCATCGTCGCCGGCCGCGCGCCGGCCCCGAAGCTGCCCACGGGCGGGGATGTCGGCAGCGTTTCGGAGGCGCCGGACACCGTGCGCGACTATGTGGACCATATCGAAAGCACCGTTCCCTTCCCGCTGGACGGGATGAAAATCGGCATCGACTGCGCCAACGGCGCCGCCAGCCGCACGGCCAAACTGCTGTTTTCGGAGCTCGGCGCCGAATGCCACATGTTCGCCGACCAGCCGGACGGCGTCAACGTGAACGACCGCTGCGGCTCCACCCACATCGAGAGCCTGATGCGCTTTGTGGCGGAAAACCGCCTCGACGCGGGCGTCGCGTTCGACGGCGACGCCGACCGGTGCCTCGCGGTGGACGAAAAGGGGCAGCTTGTGGACGGCGACTACGAGATGGCCATCTGCGCGCTGGATTTGAAGTCCCGCGGCAGGCTCGCCAAGAACGCCGTGGTCGGCACCATCATGACCAACATGGGCTTCAGCCGCTTCTGCAAAGAGAACGGCATCGAGTTCGAGGCGACCAAGGTCGGCGACCGCTATGTGCTGGAAGAGATGCTGCTCGAGGGCTACAACTTCGGCGGCGAGCAGAGCGGGCACATCATCTTCCTCGACTTTGCCACCACGGGCGACGGGCAGCTGACGGCCGCGCAGCTTTTGAGCCTGGTGCGCCGCCGGCAGGCGAAGCTCTCCAGCCTTGCGACGCTGATGCAGCGCTACCCGCAGGTGATTGTCAACGTGCCGGTGACGGCGGAGGGGAAGCTGCGCTTCTATACCGACGACGACGTGAAGGCCGCCGTGGAGCGCGCGAAAGAGGAGCTCGGCAGCGCGGGGCGCATCATCGTGCGGCCCTCCGGCACGGAGCCGCTTCTGCGCGTGATGGTGGAGGGCGAGGACACCGGGCGGATTCGGGCCCTTGCGGACCGCGTGGCGGACGTCGTCCGCCGGCGGCTGGCCTGAGACGGAAGGAACGGATAGATTGAGAGCCGCAGACTGGAAAGACTATCGACTGATCGACGCCTCCGCGGGCGAGAGGCTGGAAAAATGGGGCGGCATCGTGCTGATCCGCCCCGACCCGCAGATTATCTGGGACACGCCCCGGCGCAATCCGCTGTGGCGCGGCGCCCACGCGCGCTATCTGCGCTCCTCTTCGGGCGGGGGGCACTGGGAGCTCCGAAAGCCCGTGCCCCCCGCGTGGGAGATCGGGTACCGGGACCTGCGCTTCCGGCTGAAGCTGATGGGCTTCAAGCACACCGGCCTTTTCCCGGAGCAGGCCGTGAACTGGGACTTCGCGGCGGAAAAAATCCGGGGGGCCGGCCGGCCCGTCAGCGTGCTGAACCTGTTCGGCTACACGGGCGCCGCCACGCTCGCCTGCCTGAAGGCGGGCGCGCGGGTCTGCCATGTGGACGCCTCCAAAGGGATGGTGACCTGGGCGAAGGAGAACGCCGCGGCCAGCGGCCTTGCGGACCGGCCGGTCCGCTGGCTGGTGGACGACTGCGGCAAATTCGTCCGCCGCGAACAGCGCCGCGGGCACCGGTACGACGCCGTGATTATGGACCCGCCCTCTTACGGGCGCGGGCCGAACGGCGAGGTCTGGAAGCTGGAGGACCAGCTCTATCCGCTGGTGCGGATGTGCGTGCCCATCCTGGCGGAAAAGCCGCTGTTCTTCATGCTGAACTCCTACACCTCCGGCCTTTCGGCCGCGGTGATGGAATACCTGCTGGGCGTCCTGATTCGGAAGAAATTCGGCGGCCGGGTCTCCGCCGGGGAAATCGGCCTGCCGGTCGCGGAGAGCGGCCTGGTGCTTCCGTGCGGCAGCACGGCAATCTGGGAAAGCGGGCGAACCGATGGATAAAAGCTATCTTTCCGCCGAAAACGTGTCGTACGCCTACCCCGCGCGGGAGGATGAAGAGAGCTTCGAGGTCCTGCACGGCGTGGACCTCGGAATCAGAAAAGGGGAGTTCGTCGCTCTGCTGGGGCACAACGGCTCCGGCAAATCCACGCTGGCCAAGCATTTCAACGCGCTTCTGCTGCCGGCCGGCGGCAAGGTGTATGTCGACGGCCTCGACACCATGGACGAGAGCCTCAAGCTGGAGATCCGCCGCCGCGTGGGCCTCGTGCTCCAGAACCCGGACAACCAGCTTGTGGCGAGCGTGGTGGAGGAAGACGTGGCCTTCGGGCCGGAGAACCTGGGCGTTCCCCCGCCGGAAATCCGCCGCCGCGTGGACGACGCCCTGCGGGCCGTCGGGATGTACGACTACCGCCTGAACGCGCCGTACAAGCTCTCCGGCGGGCAGAAGCAGCGCGTCGCCATCGCGGGCATCATCGCCATGCAGCCGGACTGCATCGTGCTGGACGAGCCGACCGCCATGCTGGACCCGCGCGGCCGCACCGAGGTGCTGGACACCATCCACAGCCTGAACCGCGGGAAGGGCATCACCATTGTGCTGATTACGCACTATATGGACGAGGCCGTCGGCGCGGACCGCGTGGTCGTGATGGACGACGGAAGAATCCTCACGCAGGGCACGCCCCGCGAGGTCTTTTCGCAGGTGCGGCTGCTCAAGGCGCACCAGCTCGACGTCCCGCAGGCGACGGAACTGGTCTGGCGGCTCCGGCGGGAGGGGTTCGACCTGCCGGAGTGCGCGCTGGACACCGCGGAATGCGTCGCGGCGCTGGAAAAGCTGCTGCCCCGGCCGCAGAAAATCTGAGTTTGGGAGAAAACATGTTTGTCCTTGAAACCAAAGACCTGACCTATGTTTACGGCGCGGGCACGCCGTTCCACAAAACGGCCGTGAACCGTGTGAGCGTCGGCATCGAGCGCGGCGAGTTCCTCGGCATCATCGGGCACACCGGCTCCGGCAAATCCACCTTCATTCAGACGCTGAACGGCCTGCTGCGGCCCACGTCCGGCACCGTCCTGCTGAACGGGAAGGACATCTGGGCCGAGCCGAAAAAAATCCGGTCCGTCCGGTTCCGGGTCGGCATGGTGTTCCAGTACCCGGAGCACCAGCTCTTTGAAGAGACCGTGCTCAAAGACATCTGCTTCGGCCCGGGCAACATGGGCCTGAGCGCCGCGCAGGCGGAAGAGCGGGCGCGGCGGGCGGCGAAGTTCGTCGGCCTGGACGACGAGCTGCTCGGCAAAAGCCCGTTCGAGCTTTCCGGCGGGCAGAAGCGCCGCGCGGCGATAGCGGGGGTCATCGCCATGGACCCGGACGTGCTGGTGCTGGACGAGCCCACGGCGGGCCTCGACCCCCAGGGGCGGGACATGCTGCTGGAGCAGATCTCCGCCTATCACAGGGCGCGCGGCAGCACGGTGATTCTGGTGTCGCACAGCATGGAGGACATCGCGCGGTTTGCCGACCGCGTGCTGGTGATGAACGAGGGCCGCGCCGTGATGCTGGACAAGACGAAAAACGTGTTCGCGCGCGGCCGGGAGCTGGAGGCCATGGGCCTGCGGGTGCCGCAGATCACCTCCATTCTGCTGACGCTCCGGGAAAAGGGATACCCGGTGCGCCCCGTGCTCACGGTGGACGAGGCGGTCGAGGAGCTGCGCCCGCTGCTTCGGAAAGGAGGCGCACACCATGCTCAGTGACATCACGCTCGGCCAGTATCTGCCGGGCCGTTCCCTGATTCACCGGATGGACCCGCGGGTCAAGCTCGCCCTGACGTTCGCCTTCATCGTCTTTCTGTTCGTCGCCTCCAACTTCCAGGGCCTTGCGCTGATGGTCGCGCTGATGCTGGTGGTCCTCTGCCTTTCCGGCGTGCCGGTCAGCCAGTATTTCAAAAGCCTGAAGGCCATTCTGTTCATCGTGCTGTTCACCGCCGCGCTCAACCTTTTCTACGGCAGCGGCCGCAGGGTCTGGGGCTGGAAGTTCATGCAGATTACGGACGGCGGCATCGGCAACGCGATTTTCATCTCCGTTCGCATCGTCTGTCTGATTCTTTTCAGCTCGGTCCTGACCTTCACGACCTCGCCCACGCAGCTGACCGACGCGATGGAGCGCATCATGAAACCCCTGCAGGTGCTGCACGTTAAGGTGCATGAAATCGCGATGATGATGACCATCGCCCTGCGCTTCGTGCCCACGCTGCTGGAAGAGACCGACCGGATTATGAGCGCGCAGAAGGCGCGCGGCGCCGATATGGAGAGCGGGGGCCTGCGCCAGCGCGTGAAGTCGCTCATCCCCGTGCTGATTCCGCTGTTCGTCTCCTCGTTCCGCCGCGCCTACGACCTCGCCATGGCGATGGAGTGCCGCTGCTACCACGGCGGCGAGGGGCGCACCCGGATGAAGCAGCTTCACATGACGGGTCTGGACGCGGCCGCGGTCGCCGTCGCCGCCGTATTCTGCGCGGGGGTCGTGCTGTGCGCGGCGCTTTTCCCGGCGTCCCTGCACTGAAAAGAGAGGAGCCTTTATGCGCAATCTGCTGCTTGTCATCCGGTACGACGGGGCGCGCTACCACGGCTGGCAGGTCCAGCAAAACGCCGTGACCGTCCAGCAGGTGTTTCAGGATGCGCTGGAGCGGATCCTCGGCGAACGCCCGGACGTGAAGGGATGCAGCCGCACCGACGCGTTCGTCCATGCGCTGGAGTTCTGCGTCAGCTTCCGGACGGAGCGCGGCATCCCGTGCGGCAGGCTCGTGGGCGCGCTGAACCACTTCCTGCCGGAAGACATCGCCGTGCTCTCGTGCCGCGAGGTGCCGGTGGAGTTCCACGCGCGCTATTCCTGCACGGGCAAGGAGTACCAGTACCTCATCTGGAACCGGAAGGAGCGCGACCCGTTCCTGCGCGGGCGGGCGCTGCATTACTGGTATCCGCTGGACCTCGGCCGCCTGAACCGCGCGGCGGCCTTTTTTCTTGGCGCCCACGACTTCACCTCGTTCTGCGCGCAGGACGCCCGCCGCCCCGGCCGCATGACGCGCACGGTCACAAAGTCGGAATGGAGCCGTGAGGGCGGCCTGGTGCGGTACTGCGTCGCCGCGGACGGCTTTCTGTACCACATGGTGCGGATTATGGTGGGCACGATGCTGCGCATCGCCCGCGGGCGGATGGAGCCGGAAGACGTGGCGCGCGTCCTCGCCGCCGCCGACCGCGCCGCGGCGGGGCCGACCGCGCCGCCGCAGGGCCTTTACCTGAAACAGGTGCGGTATGACGGAAAGGGGGCCGACGGCCATGCGTGACGAAGGGCACCGGTACGATACCGTCCGGCTGGACGGGATGCCCAAGCACGCCCTGCCCCAGGAGAAGCGGGGCGGCGGGGTTCCCGGCCGGAAGGAGCGCCGCTTCCCCCGGTGGGGGTACCGCGTCATCCTGATTCTCGCGCTGTGCGTGCTGGCGGTGCTGGGCTGGTACAACCGCGCCAACCTCACGCCCCAGAACATCGCGCAGTGGGTGCAGAGCCGCGTGGTGGGCTTCGGCGTCGGGGACGGCTACCCGAAGAGCATCGCCGGCTCCGCCGTGGCGCCGGGCAATTTCGTCTCGTCCGAAAAGAACATCGTGGTGGCCAGCGACACCGCGCTCTCCGTTTACAATTCCACCGCCAAAGAGATTCTGAGCCGCCCGCACAGCTACGGCAGACCGGTGCTCAAGGTCAGCGGGCCGCGCGCCCTGCTGTTCAACCTGGGGGGGAAGAATTTCAGCATCGTGACGGCGGGGGGCCAGCCGGAGGATTTCTCGGCGGAGCAGAACATCCTGGGCGGGGCCCTGAACCGGAACGGCCAGTGCGCGCTGATCACCGCCGCGGACGGGTACTGCGGGATGCTGGTCTCGTACAGCGCACAGGGTTCCGTCCAGTGCCGCTACTGGTTCTACGACTATTACCCGTGTGCCGTCGCCCTCAGCCCGGACGGCGGCAGGGCGGCCGTGGCGGGTGTTTCCGCAAAGGAAGGGGAGCTGGTCTCCGCCCTCTACCTCATCGACCTCAACAGCGGAAAAACCGTGCAGCCCGCCGCGACTTTCCCGGGGAACCTTCTGCTGGACGTTTTCTGGGAAGACCCCTCCGCCGTGACGGCCGTCGGGGACAAGGCCGCGGTGACCCTCGACCCATCTTCGCGCCGGACGAACGAGTTCAGCTACGAGGGGGAAAAGCTGACCGCCTGCGATTCCGACACCGGGCGCACGGCGCTGGCCCTTTCCGCCTATGAGGGCGCGGCCCGCAGCAGGCTTGTCGTCCTCGGCAAAACGGGGAGCGCCGTATTCTCCCGCCAGATTTCCGGCAGCGTGCGGTCCGTGTCGCTCTGCGGGCAGGAGGCCGCGGCCCTGACGGGCGGCAGGGCCTTCTTCTTCCCGCTTTCCGCCCTGCCCGGCGCCGACAGAAGCGTGGACGCCGGCAGCGACGCGCAGGCGGTTTCGCTGCGGGACGAAAGTTCCGCCTACATTCTCGGGGTTTCCGAAATCCGGCTGATTGGCAGGCGCTGAATCCGGCTTGTCTAATCGGCCGGTTTGTGTTATATTTGAGATATATTCCTTATTTGCCGGCTGAAATGCGGCTGAATGTGGAAGAATTTCCGGAGCGTGAGGAGGATTGCGTTGGGCACGTTCGTGGATATCCTGCTGCTGGCGGTGCTGGCCGGGTTCGCCATCTCCGGCTTCCGGAAGGGCTTTGTGCGCTCGCTGGTCGGCTTTGTCGGCAGCATCGCGGCGGTGGCGGTCACGGCGTACCATTCCCAAAAACTGGCCGCCGACCTTCTGCCGTGGCTCGAAAAAACGAATATCAAGGAGCTGCAGAACCCCTTTGTGGCAAAGCTGATTGCGGCGGTGCTTCTGTTCGCCGTGCTGGAAGCGCTGGTCCAGGTCATCGCGCATGCGCTGGGCACGGTGTTCCGCCTGCCGGTCCTGCGGCAGATTAACGCTCTGCTCGGCGGGGTCCTCGGCCTGCTGAAGGGCGGCGTGGTCGTGCTGCTGGTGTGCGCCGCCCTTCGGCTTATTCTGCTGCCGGCCGGCCTGTGGCAGAGCACGCCCCAGGTGTGGCGCGAAATTTCGCATTCCCGCATCTATCAGTACGCGGCTGGCCGCAACCCGGTGTATACGCTGTTTCAGACCCATCTTTGGAATGAGGTAGGCAAGTTATGAAAAGCAAGAACAGGAATTTCAATATTCCGAACGCGCTGACCGTCGTGCGGTTTGTCCTGATTTTCCCTTTCGTCTTTTATTTCATCAGCAACGAATACTTAAAGGCGGGGATTGTGCTGCTCGTCTCCGGCCTGACGGATCTGCTGGACGGCTGGATCGCCCGCCAGTTCAACCAGTCCACGGAGCTGGGCCAGATGCTCGACCCGCTCGCCGACAAGCTGACCCAGGCTTCCGTCGCAATCTGCCTCGCGGTGGAAGAACCCGTGCTGATTCCCCTGCTGGCCATTTTTGTCGTCAAGGAAGCGCTGATGGTGACGGCCGCCATTTTTTTGATTGGCAAGAATAAAAAGAAGCCGAGCGGCTCAAAATGGTACGGAAAAGCCGCGACGGTCCTGTTTTACATTTCATTCGGAATTATCGTCGCCATGCGGGTTTTCGGGTGGTTTACCGGGGAAGAGCGGCTGCACATTGCTGTCGCGCTGCTCTCCGTCACGGCGGGATTCATGATTTACGCTTTCGTCCGGTATGCGAAGATTTACTTCAGAATCCTCCGTTCCGACGACCCCCGGTACCGGCTGGACATCCAGGAAGTCATGGATAAAAAGAAGAAGTGAGCGGGCGCGGTTTGTCAAAAGGTCTGTTTCATGGTATGATAGAATAGGATTAGAGACCAGAGAGAAGAAGTGATGGATGAATGATTATGTGTTCCAGATGCCACAAAAGGCCTGCCGTGGTTTTCCTTTCGCCCACGGGCAACATCAAAGAGAGCCGCGGGCTGTGCCTTGTCTGCGCAAGGGAACTGGGAATAAAACCGGTGAACGATCTGCTGGACAAAATGGGGATTACGGACGACCAGGTCGAAGAGATGGAGTCTGAGCTGAGCGACCTGATGCGCGAGAACCCGGAGGCCAACGAAGAGGAAAACGAAAACGCCCTGAGCGGCTTTGTGCCGGGCGGGGCGGCGACCGTCCCGATGCTGCAGAACGTGTTTCCCGGCAGCTCGTCGGAGCAGGTGCAGAACGGGGAGCCGGCCAAGAGGTTTCCGCGGGAAAGGCATAAAACGAAGCGCAAGCACCTGAACGCCTACTGCACGAACCTGACGGCCAAGGCCAGGGCGGGCGAGATTGACGCCATCATCGGGCGCGAGAAAGAAATCGCGCGCGTGATCCAGATTCTGAGCCGCAGGACGAAAAACAACCCGTGCCTGATCGGCGAGCCCGGCGTCGGCAAAACGGCCGTGGCGGAGGGCCTCGCCCTCCGCATCGCGCAGGGCAGGGTCCCGGCGGTGCTCCGCAAAAAGGAAATCCACCTGCTGGACCTCACGGCGCTGGTGGCCGGAACGCAGTTCCGCGGCCAGTTTGAAAGCCGCATCAAGGGGCTTCTGGACGAGGTGAAGGCCGAGGGCAACATCATTCTGTTCATCGACGAGGTCCACAACCTGGTGG
>ENA-UOOH01004145-UOOH01004145.1-fermentation-metagenome-genome-assembly--contig:-NODE-4145-length-10245-cov-2.701276_pt1 | contig 10245 bp, 2 predicted proteins | sample MGYA00245778_ERZ724025 | MGnify/ENA primary metagenome ERZ724025 (study PRJEB28704, sample SAMN03018313) | fermentation metagenome | biome: anthropogenic terrestrial biome; feature: soil; material... | reverse complement strand
GACCTCTTTTATGTTTCCTGCCGCTGCTGCAATTGCACTGGCAGCCTATTTAAAACACCCGCTTTGGACATTGCTTTTGTATCTTCCGCTTTATGAATTGTTTCGTCCCGTCATACAGCAGATTCTTCTAAAGGGCATACCCCCCCGTCGACTTCCCCGTATTGAGCTGAATGGCGTTATTCCAGAGGAAGGAAGGACGGTGATCACCGTTTCAACCCTTCTTCCGGGAGCGAAAAGTGCCTCTAAAACTGCGAAACATCTTTACCAGATTTATAATACGAATGGTCGGGGGGCAGTACAGGTTTGTCTGCTGGCCGACCTGCCACAGGCAGATTACCCTACCCTTGCACGCGACACAGCAGATATATCGGCCATGAAACGGGAGGTACGTCGCCTTAATAAAAAAACAGGCGGGCATTTCATCCTCGCGGTACGCCCTCGCGAATACAGTCCCACTATGAAAGCATATACGGGCCATGAGCGCAAAAGAGGGGCTATTGCGGAATTAATACGGGTAATCCGTGGCGGAGCACCCCATTTTATTGCGTTTGAGGGCGATATATCACAGCTTCGGCAGACTAAATACCTGCTTGCGCTTGATGCCGATACCGGAATGCTGCTTGATACAGCTGCCGAGCTTGTAGGTACGGCGATGCATCCTCTTGTACATGCGCAGGCGGATCCAGACAAAAAGCGTATTGTGCAGGGGTACGGAATTCTAATACCGCGTCTCGGTTCCGAAATTCATTCGGCAAACCGAACGTCGTTTTCCCGCGCCACGGCAGGTGTCGGCGGTATAACGCCTTATGATATTACGGCTGGCGATTTATATATGGACTGCTTTTCATCCGCAATATTCACCGGCAAAGGACTGATTGATATTGAGGTCTTCCCGGTAATGGAAAAAGCAGATTTCCCGCCGGAACAGGTGCTGAGCCACGACATTCTCGAAGGCTGTCTCCTACGTGCAGGACTGGTGTCGGATGTGGAGATGACCGACGGTTCCCCCTCCGCTATGAGCGGATGGCTGGATCGACTTCACAGGTGGATTCGTGGTGACTGGCAGAATCTCCCCTTCCTGTTCAACCGAACACTGCCTTTCACCAGGCTTGACCGCTGGAAGCTTATGGATAACCTGCGCCGCTCTGTTACACCCGCAGCGGCATTGCTTTGTTTGCTGCTTTCACCCCTTTTTCCGTGGCGCACAGGGCAAATTCTCGCGCTGGTGGGATTACTATCTACAATTTCTGGAAACCTGCTGACGGCAGTGCTTTCCCTGATACAAGGCGGTTGGATGACCATTGGTGGGCGGTATTACTCCCGCGTTCTTCCCCGTGCCCTCAGTGCACTGACACAGGCATGGTTCACACTCATTATGCTGCCGGCCACCGCGATTACTTCTTTAGACGCTGTAATACGCGCTGTTGTCAGACTTTTTTCAAGAAAAAGAATGCTTGAATGGAAAACAGCGGCTCAGGCCGAAAAAAGCGGCACCAGTTGGATGAATTGCATCAAGCGGTTTTGGCCGACTCTGGTAGTTGCCGCCATTCTTATCTATTTCGGGGCGGGTTTTACAAGGTTGGGCGGCATTCTATTCGCCATGCTTCTCCCCTTTGCAGTCTATTCCGGGCGACCCGGGACACAAAACCTTTCTGAGGATTCGCTGTCGACTGGTCAGCGTGAACAGATTCATGCATACGCCGCTGCAATGTGGCGGTATTATGAGGAGTATTGTACGGCAGAGGAGCACTTTCTCCCCCCCGATAACGTGCAGGAATCCCCTGTCTGGCGTGTCGCACACCGAACATCGCCAACCAATATCGGTTTATATTTTCTTTGTATCTCTGCGGCACATGATTTCGGCTTTATTGATGATGATGAAATGCTTACCAGAATCGAAAACACCCTCACTACAATCGAGAAGATGGAAAAATGGAAAGGTAATCTTCTTAACTGGTATGATACACGAACCCTTCGCCCTCTGTTTCCAAGATATGTATCATCGGTAGACAGCGGTAACTTTGCCTGTTGCCTTATAGCACTCCATCAGTCACTTCTGGAGCTGGGCGGCACGCGTGCACAAGAGACGGCGGCGCGGGCAAAAAAGCTTGAGGAAGCAGTAAACCTTACGCCCATGTACAACCGCAACCGCTCTCTGTTTCATATCGGGCTTGATCCAGACACAGGTGAGCTTAGTACTTCCTATTATGACCTGCTGATGAGTGAAAGCCGCATGACCGGCTATTATGCAATTGCAAAGCGGATTATTCCGAAAAAGCATTGGGGGGCGCTCGGCAGAACCCTGACACGTTCCGGAAACGCAGTCGGCCCGGTATCGTGGACAGGAACCATGTTCGAGTATTTCATGCCGCGTATGCTGCTTCCCTCAGAGGAGGGAACCATGGGCTATGAAGCACTGCGCTTCTGTCTGCACTGTCAAAAGCGCCGACCGCCCAGAGGCGTCCCGTGGGGGATCAGCGAAAGCGGATTTTATGCTTTTGACAGTAATCTCAATTATCAGTACAAGGCACACGGTGTTCCCCGGCTGGCTCTGAAACGGGGACTCGGAACCGAGCTTGTTATATCCCCATACTCCAGCTTTATTGTCCTCACAACCGATCCTACCTCTGCCCTTCGCAATCTAGCACGTCTGGAACGCCTCGGTATGACCGGAAGCTGCGGATTCTACGAGGCTGCCGATTTCACACACGGGCGAACGGCACGCGGCGGATATTCCATTGTACGCAGCTATATGGCGCACCATGTCGGTATGAGCCTTTTGTCCTGTGCCAATGCCGTTATGGATGATATTTTTGTAAGGCGTTTTCTGCGTGATGAAGACATGGCTCGCGCCCTTGAGCTTTCCTATGAAAAAGCGCCTACAGCGGGCACAGTTTTCGAGCCTGCTAGAGAAAACAATGTACCCGAGCGTCCGGGACGCACCCGTCCAGTTGCAGAGGAAATACGTCATATTAACCCACGCACTCCAAGGATGCATCTGCTGACGGGATCGGAATGGCAGCTTGCTATTACCGATACCGGAGCAGGAATCTCATCTTCTCAAGGTCTTGACATCCACCGCTTCAGCGACGATCTTCTGCGACAACCACAAGGTATTTACGCTGTGATTGAAAGCAGTGATGGTGTTTTTTCAATCACAGCTGCCCCGAATTATATAGAGTCCTCGTGTAAAAGTAATAACGGTAAAAAGAAAGAAAAACGAAAAACCGATTCTGAAAATATTAAACGGAAAGCCGAATTTGAGACCGGCGCAGCAATTTTTACTGCTGAATGCGGGAGTCTGGAAGCAGGTATGCGGGCAATGGTACATCCTCGTCTTTCCTGCGAACAGCGGCAGGTGGTTGTGAAAAATCACTCCGGCCGAAAAATGAACATCTCGGTCATGTTTTACTTTGAGCCGAGTCTTGCAAAACGGCAAGATGTGCTGGCACACCCTACTTTTTCACGAATTTTCCTTTCCACCCATAAGGACAATTCGGTTAAGGCTTTATTTGTGACACGCCGTCAGCGAATAGGAGAATCTCCGGCATGTCTGGCGGCAGGATTGCTTGACAGCCGTAATTTTGAATACGAGCCGTCCCGCGAAATGCTTCTTGATCGCCCACTGGGAATCTCATCCCTACTAAACGCTATTAGCAAACCGTTTTCTTCATCAGGTGAAGGAATTCCCGATTGTGCGGTTGCTATCCGCGTCAAGCTGGAGCTGCCTCCCCACACTCAACGATCGGTAACCCTTGTTCTTACAGCCGCCCCAACCAGAGACCAAGCAGCAAATCGTCTGATTGAAGTGCGAAGGGAAGGCTTGCTGTCAGGCAGCAGCGCTGCACCCTCACCCTTCGGTGGAGTTGAAGCCGATCTTGCCGCTCAGATTCTCCCCGATTTGTTTTATCCCCCACGCATGCTTCGGGAGTGGGCTACTGCCGCACGCGCAAACACACGGGGACAAGAGGCGCTCTGGGCGCTTGGTATTTCGGGCGACTATCCCATCATTTTGATTGAAATCCACAATGCGGCAGACGCGTCCCGCGCCGAACCCTATATGCGCCTGCATCGATCTCTGCTGCTCGGCGGTGTGGTTACCGAAATCGCCATTGCCTATCATGAGGGGGGCGAATATAATGCACCCATTCTGGAGGCGCTCCGTGAAGCGGCTCGTAACGCCGGATGCAGTGAGGTGCTGGGAAAACGAGGCGGCATACACCCAATAAACCTGGTCAATCATGGAGAAGATGCGCTTGCATTGCTAATGGCTGTTTGCGCACACAGCGGAGCGCGGGATCTGAAACGCGCAGGTATACCGCCGGCCGATTACCATGCTGCTCCCATCCTACCGGCAGAACCGGCGGCATCTCATACTTCAGAGCCTGCCAACACCGGAGATGAACCTGTAACCGTCATCAGCGGCGGTCAGTTTCAAGCAGACCGATTCACAATCACCGGACATCCACGGCTTCCTTGGTGCCATGTTCTTGCCAATCAAAGCTTCGGCACCCTTGTTTCTAATCAGGCCTTGGGCTTCACATGGGCGGTCAACTCCCGTGAAAACAAGCTGACGCCATGGACAAACGATACGGCATCGGATAACCGGGGGGAAATGCTGCTGCTGAAGCTGGGCGGAAAAATTTACGACACGGTTTGGGGATCAAGGCCGGAATTCGGTAACGGATATGCGCGTTATACCGGACGCTGTGGCGTGATCAGCACCATTGTAACCGTCAAAGTTCCGGAAAACGGCTCATGGAAGGAAGTTGAACTGACGGTTGAAAATACAGGAGATGAGGAGATGGACATGCAGGCTGCATATTACACCGAACCGGTTCTCGGCGTAAACCGAGGCAATGCGCGTCACACTGTGGCGCATTGGGAAAACGGCTCGCTGCTGTTTCGAAACCCATTCTCCAAAGTAAAGGGTAGCGCGATTTTAACCGCTCTCGGCGGAGCAGATGGATGCGACTGCGACCGCGGCAGTTTCCTTACCGGAAGCTGGTCCGGCGGGACACTTTCGCCTCTACCGGATCCCTGCGCCGCAGTGATTGTCCGCCGAAGGCTGCCGCCTCGAAGGCAGGAAAGCATCACCTTTGTGCTCGGCTTTGCCGAGGAAACCGAATCGGAAAACGCCCGCAGTGCGGTGTTGCATCTGCCTGCCTTAGCCAAAGATGCCCCCCAAATAAATCTTGATCTGCCGAAAATTCGCACGCCTGACCCGCTGCTGAATGCCATGGCATCGCACTGGCTGCCGTGGCAGGCGCTGGTGTGCAGAATCTATGCCAGAACAGGATTCTATCAGTGCAGCGGTGCATGGGGCTTCCGCGACCAGCTGCAGGATTCCCTTGCTACTCTGTGGTTTAAGCACAAAATCATCCGCCATCAGCTTTTGCGCTGTGCGTCAGTCCAGTTTGAAGAAGGAGATGTCCTTCACTGGTGGTATCAAATGCCCGGAATGTTTCAGGGCGTCAGAACCCGTTATTCCGATGACCTGGTATGGCTCCCCTTTGCAGCGTCAGAATATGTGGAATTTACCGGCGATCATTCGGTTTTGGATGAACAGGTGGGATGGCTCACCGCAGAACCGCTCCGTCCCGAAGAAAAGGATCGATATTTCAAGCCCGACCGCACCGACTATACAAGTTCACTCTACGAACATTGCCTGCGTGCAATTGAGCGAGCTTCAACACACGGTGGACATGGACTGCCGTTGATCGGATCGGGAGACTGGAATGATGGATTCAGCCTGATTGGGATTAAAGGCCGAGGGGAAAGCGTGTGGCTAGCAATGTTTCTTGCCATCACGCTTGACCGGTTTGCAGTGATCTGCGAACGGCGCGGAGACACCGAACGAGCCACGCAATACCGAAAAAACGCCGCTGATTACCGGCATGCCGCCGATGCGTGCTTTGCCGAAGATCGCTATATTCGGGCATATTTTGATGACGGTACACCGCTTGGTATCCGTGCCAACAGTGAATGTGAAATTGATAGCCTGCCGCAAAGCTTTTCGGTTTTATGCGGTCTTCCTCAGGAACGCACCAATATCGCACTTGATACAGCACTCAAACTTCTTGTTGATCGTGAGAATGGCATTGTCAAGCTGTTGGCCCCACCTTTTTCGCGTTCCAACGCAACCCCAAGGCAGGATGACCGCCGCCGTCCTGTGGGATATATCACGGCATATCCACCCGGTCTTCGTGAAAACGGTGGACAATACACCCATGCGGCAACCTGGCTGGCGATCGCGCTGCTGGAATCCGACCGTGCCGACGAGGGCTTTGAGCTTCTAAAGCTTCTCAGTACGGCACACAAGTATACAAGTGGCCTGGGAGATCGCTACAAAGGGGAGCCCTATGCGTTGGCGGGCGATGTATATGCCCATCCCGAATGCCCCGGCAGGGCGGGCTGGACACAGTATACAGGCTCGGCAAGCTGGCTTTATACCGCCATCATACGCCATCTTCTTGGATTGATACCCCATGGCGATCGTCTCGAGCTGCATCCACATCTTCCGTCAGACTGGAGTGACGTGAATGTTTCGCTCAAACTGAACAATACGACTTTAGACATCCATATTAGGCGAGGTTCACCCGAGCTGAGGGTAGACGGCGTATCCGCTCCCTTTGTTCCTTTGGACGGAAATTTCCATGATGTGGTCCTGACAGTAGCGCAACCGGAATAACCGGGGTATACCGCAAATTTTCTGCCGATTTTTATTTATTAAATTTTAACTTTTCATTCTTAGTATATTTTGGTATAATAACTGGCAACGGCTTGAAAACGTATAATTCAATCGCAACACGGAATGTAGGGCGGGAATGCCTTCATCCCGCCGTTGGTTTATTGAGCATTTTTAATTCGCTTTATCACCGCATGTTATTCATGGGGTTTCGCCTGAAAGGCGTGGGATTTAACCCAATGATTTAGTCATTAAAGGAGTTGATAGATTGCGGCCATTACAGCGTACGATTTCGTCAGGTGCCGATTACATCGGCATAAATGATGATAGGTTTAAAACCGCAAGGCTTTCGGTTGCATTTCTGCTTCCCTTAAGCCAACAAACTGCATCCGCGAATGCGATTTTACCCTTTCTTCTTCGCAGAAGCAGTGCGGAATATCCCAGCTTTGCAGCATTACAGCGCCGTTTGAATCAGCTGTACGGCGCGCGCATTTCAGGAGATGTTTCCCGTATCGGAAACTGGCAGGCAATGGTTCTCACTGCAGTTTCGATTGATGACCGCTTCGCCCTGCACGGCGAGAAAGTGACCTTACAGTGTGCAGAATTGCTTGGCTCTATGATTTTTGAACCTGTTATGAAAAACGGCGGTTTTCTGCCGTCCGACACCGAACAGGAAAAGCGCTGCCTCATCGAGCTGATACAGTCCGAAATTAACGAAAAGCGGCTTTATGCACGCCACCGCTGCGAACAAGTGCTTTGCGAAGGGCAAGGCTACTCGGTAAACCGATATGGTACAATTGACCGTGTGGCTGCTTTAACGTCCGACGCCGCTGCTGAAGCGTGGCGCAGCATGCTCCGTTCAGCGCATATCCGCGTGATTTACCATGGTGCCGGCGGGGATGAACTGACGGTCGATGAATTCAGCAAAGGAATCGCCTCGGTTTCGGGTCGTATTCCGATTGGCTCTGAAAAAAAAACATCTTGGGATCCCCAACATGACGTCCGGGAGGTGATCGAACGGATGGATGTCAACCAATCCAAGCTGGTGATGGGATTCCGCCCGGTAGGCACAACGGCTGATGATACCCCTTCTTTGCGGCTGCTAAACGCCCTTTTGGGCGGCACACCCCATTCCCTTCTGTTTAAAAACGTGCGCGAACGGCTGAGCCTTTGCTATTATTGCTCCTCCAGCTATGACCGACTGGGCAATGTTTTGCTGGTTGACAGCGGCGTGGAGGAGAAAAATGCATCCCGCGCCCGCGATGAGGTTTTGAAACAACTGGACAACATCTGCCTCGGTGTTTTTTCGGAAGAAGAGCTTGAATCTGCGCGGCGCAGTATTGTAAATCAGTTTCAGACCATTAGTGATCAACAGTCATCGCTTTCTTATTGGTATCTTGGACAAAGCCTTGATAGCAAAACCGTAACACCCGAAAAGGCGGCAGAGGAGGTCGGCTCGGTTACCCGAGAACAAGTAATTGAAGCTGCCCGGCGTGTGAAACTCGGCGCAGTATATCTGCTTGCCGGGGAGGAGGGCGGAAATGGATAATCGTATCTGGGCGGAAATAATCGAAAAGCAAACCGGTGAGCGATGCCTCAAAACCGTTCACCCTACCGGTCTTACAATATTTGTATGCCCCAAAAAGGGCTACCGTTCCACCTATGCAATTTTTGGGACACGCTATGGCTCGATTGACACACAGTTTTATGAGGATGGAGACAACCAACCCACCGAGGTACCCGCCGGCATTGCCCATTATCTGGAGCACAAACTATTTGAGAATGAAGACAACGACGCCTTTGAGCGCTATGCCAAAACCGGCGCTTCCGCAAACGCGTATACCAGCTTTGACCGAACTGCCTATCTTTTCACCTGCACAGATAAATTTGAAGAATCCCTTGAAATCCTTCTCGATTTCGTTCAGTCGCCTTATTTCACCCAAGAAACAGTCCAAAAGGAACAAGGTATCATCGGGCAGGAGATACGCATGGGCGAGGATTCGCCTTACCGTCAGGTTTTCTTTAACCTGTTCCGGTCAATGTACCACAAACACCCTGTTCGCATCGAGATTGCAGGCACGGTGGAATCGATTGCAAAAATAACGCCCGAACTGCTTTACGGCTGCTATAACACCTTCTATAATCTTCATAACATGGTACTGGTTGTTGCCGGAAACGTAACCCCTGAACAGGTTCTGTCAGTTGCCAACCGTACGCTAAAGCAGGCGGCAGATAAGCAAGTTCGGCGGGCGGGAACAGACGAGCCGTCAGAAGTTGTAAAGCCGCGTGTTGAGAAGAAAATGCCGGTATCAAAGCCTTTGTTTTATTTGGGTTTTAAGGATCATATTCCTGACGGTGTCAGCACCCGAACCCCGGAAGAGCTCGCTGCGGCGAGCGTACTGCTTGAGGTTCTTGCCGGACAGTCCTCCCCCCTTTACAACAGCCTAATGGAAAAGGGGCTGATTAATGCAACGTTTGATTCTGATTATTTTGACGGTCCCGGTTACGGAGCTTGGCTGTTCGCAGGCGAATCATCCGATCCCGACACTGTTGCAAAAGAAATCTGCAGCGAAATCCATCGATTGCGCCGTGAGGGCATTGCATCCGCTGATTTTGAAGCGGCGAAAAACGCTTTATACGGACGTCAGGTCGCGGCACTAAATGACGTTGGAAATATCGGTGATAATCTGGTTGTTGACTTTTTTGCCGGGCGTGATCCGTTTTCTGCGGTAACTGCGTCCGCCTCACTCACGCCGCTGGCGGTGAAGCATCTGCTTGATACCTGTTTTGGTGAAAAACAGATGTCATTATCGGTTATACTGCCTGAATAACAATATACAAAGCGCGCTTTGCGCGCCAATACATACTTGTACATGCTATAATTTACATATGAAAGGACGATGACCCCGCATGAAGGATTTTGTTGCGTTTCCCGCATTAAACCTTAAGCTCGGCATTTCTGACACCATATTTAGTTTCAAAATTTTCGGTACACAATTTGAGCTCAGATGGTACGGGCTTTTGATTGCTGTCGGGTTTCTGCTGGCCGTAATTTACGCCCTGCGACGCGCCAAGCAGTTTGACATTGACCCCGATCGTTTGATCGATGTTACACTGGTTTCCGCCCTCTTTGCATTTATAGGCGCACGACTGTACTATGTACTGTTTTCCGAGGATCGCGCCGATTTTTTTGAAAACCCGGTTAAGATTCTGCAGGTCTGGAACGGAGGCCTAGCCATATACGGCGGTATTATATTTGCGTTTATCACCGCAATATGGATGTGCCGTGTCAGGAAGGTAAACACCCTTGCAGTGTTTGATATCGCGTCCATCGGCTTTTTGATTGGACAATCAATCGGACGCTGGGGCAATTTCTTCAATCAGGAAGCCTTCGGCAGCAACACCAATCTTCCGTGGGGAATGACGGGTTCAATCATTCAAAGGGGATTAAACGGATATGGATTCGACCCCACACAGCCGGTTCACCCCACCTTTCTTTATGAGTCCCTCTGGTGTTTTGCCGGATTTTTGCTGCTACATTTCCTATCCAAAAAGGC
>ENA-UOOH01004141-UOOH01004141.1-fermentation-metagenome-genome-assembly--contig:-NODE-4141-length-10252-cov-10.996862_pt1 | contig 10252 bp, 7 predicted proteins | sample MGYA00245778_ERZ724025 | MGnify/ENA primary metagenome ERZ724025 (study PRJEB28704, sample SAMN03018313) | fermentation metagenome | biome: anthropogenic terrestrial biome; feature: soil; material... | reverse complement strand
CAAATATTTTAATAATATCATATCTGACTTTGTTGCCAATTGATATACTTTCGTAAAGTATAGGAGAGGAGAGTTGAATTTTTTGTGGAAAGACATTAAACAAATCATTTATTTCATTGATTTTATCTTTGTGATTTTTCACATCCTTTAGTTTTGCTATTGTAATATGTGGTATGAATTTTAGATTACTCACATTTACATTTAACTCCAAGAATCTGTTTTTGATAGCCTTATTTATTTTTTCTAAAGTCTTGTTTTCCGATAAGCTCAAGTAGATAATCATTTCCTTAGGACTTGGACTGAAAAACTTGAATGAATTAATTTCAATTTCCAGTAAGTTATGCTTTTTGAAAACCTCCTCACCAACATCAATAACATTATTAATTTGTTTAATTGAACTATCTCCAACGAATTGTATTGTAAGGTGATGATTTTCCTTTGGGATTAGCTTAATGTTCTCTTTTGAAAAATGGACACCAATCTCATCAATGGATTTAAGTGTTTGGCTTGAAAGCATTATATTATATGCCAAGAAAATCCTTTTATTAACCATAACATTTCCTAAATAATAGTCAGCATCTTCAATAAATTGCTCAATAGAAATGCCAGTGATTTGTTTCTTTGTTGGTGTTTTCTTTGGGGTAGATTGTGAAGTGACCTTGTTCCCAAAAATATCATAGCTCTCAGATTCTTGTGTTTGTTTGAAATGTTCCTTTGTGGTTGGAGTTGGATGAACATTTCGAATTAGTTGGATATTATGTATTTCATTTATTTTTTCAATCACGCTATTAGAACGAAACTTATTATCTCTTCCAATAACCACATAGAGATAATCGTATTTGAGATGCGTTTTAACTAAAAACTGATTCTCATCATTCTTATTTGAAATCAATATATACTCCAAATGATGTATCTTATCTGAATAGTAGTAACACCTAAAGTAGAATATTTTATCCTTGTCTTTATCATAGCTCTCAAAATCCTTACATAGACGCAAATCTGTTTTAAGAGAGAAATTAATATTTTGCGCTAAAGTCAATCCATTAAGGGCGGTAGTGATGCCAATTATGGATAAATCATTAGGAGTTATTTCTGAAGTAATTGATTTTAATTCTTTACTCATATAATAAATGCTTTGCAAAGATACAAAAGTAGAAAAATATTTGTAAATAACAAAAACAAGGTATATATTTGCAAAATAATATTTATTAGACATTAGAACTATAAAGACGAATATTAATCATTTAAAAAATTATTTGAATTATGAACAATGCAACATTCTTTTTTGAAAGACCAAAAAATGAAACTGTATTAGGTTACGCTCCAAATTCTCCTGAAAGAGAAGCATTGGAAAAAGAAGTAGAAAGACAATACAACATAAGTATTGAGATTCCATTAATTATTGGAGGAAAAGAAGTCAAGACAGGTCAAATGGGTAAGGTAGTTATGCCAACCGAACACGGACACGTTCTTGCAACATACCACAAAGCAACTCCAGAAACAGTGCAAATGGCAATTGATGCTGCACTTGAAGCACACGACAAATGGTCAAACATTCATTGGATAGACCGTTGTTCAATTATGTTGAAGGCTGCCGAACTTATCTCTAAGAAATATCGTTACTTGATTAATGCAGCAACAATGCTTGGGCAAGCAAAGAATTCCTATCAAGCCGAAATAGACTCTGCATGTGAGGCAATTGACTTCCTTCGTTTCAACGCTCACTATGCATCAAAAATCTATTCTCAACAACCAATGAGTGACAATACTGCAATCAATCGTTTGGAATATCGCCCACTTGAAGGTTTTGTATATACAATCTCTCCATTCAACTTTACTGCAATTGCTTGTAATCTTAACATAGCACCTGTTTTGATGGGTAACGTTACTGTATGGAAACCAGCAACAACAGCAATTCTTTCCAACTACTATTTGATGAAAATATTTAAAGAAGCAGGAGTTCCTGATGGAGTAATTAACTTTGTTCCAGGTAGTGGTTCTGTGATTTCTGATGCTTGTTTTGCTTCAAAACACTTAGCTGGCGTTCACTTCACTGGCTCAACCACAACCTTCAATAATTTCTGGAAACATATTGGACAAAATATCGATACATATAATACATATCCAAAAATTGTTGGTGAAACAGGCGGAAAAGACTTTATTTTTGCACATAAATCAGCCTCTCCAAAAGAATTGGCAGTAGCAATAGTTCGTGGTGCTTTTGAATATCAAGGACAAAAATGTTCTGCTGCGTCAAGAGGATATGTTCCAAAAGAATTATGGGATGAGACATTTGGATATATTAAGGAAATGGCTGCTCAAATCAAACAAGGCTGCATAAGAGAATTTTCTAATTACGTAAATGCAGTAATTGATGAAAAAGCATTTGATACAATTATGAAATATGTTGATAGAGCAAAGGTATCTCCAGAGGCACAAATCCTTATTGGAGGTAATGCTGACAAGTCAAAAGGATATTTCATTGAACCAACAATCATTCTTACCACCAATCCAAAATATGAAACAATGGAAATAGAACTCTTCGGACCTGTTTTCACTGTTTATTTATATGATGGAGAAAAGTATGAAGAGACCTTAGAAATGTGTAATACCACATCTCCATTTGCTCTAACTGGTTCAATATTCTCTAATTGTCGTTATGCAACTGATACTGCAATGAATGCACTTAGATATTCAGCAGGTAATTTCTACATTAACGATAAGCCAACTGGAGCAGTTGTTGGTAACCAACCATTTGGAGGAGCAAGAGCATCAGGAACAAATGATAAGGCAGGTTCTGAACTTAATCTTTATCGTTGGGTAAGTCCAAGATGTGTTAAGGAAACCCTATTGACTCCAACCGATTTCCGTTATCCATTTATGGGTTAATCTTCAATAAATATTATTTAGGGTGCTTTGTTTTTTATAGAGCACCCTTTTTTTTCTTTCTTCGCTTTAATTTACTGCAACAAGGTTTTATTTTCTTGGATATTTATATCTTATTACTTCCCTTTAATTTCTTTTTTTTATTAAATATTTGCATTTTGAGATGAAATTGATTATATTTGCATATCATTAATTTAATACCAAATTGTTATGAAAAAGAAATATTTTTTTGTTTTGGGTTTAGTAATAGTTCTTACCCAAACTGCATTTTCTCAAGATATGAATGAGAAGATAAAGATTGATAATCCTTCAAAAAATATTATTCAACTAATGGCGGTTGATAGTGTAACTTATTATTTTATGCCTAGTGAACCTACTTTATATGAATATGACCAGAGAGGAAATGTTACACTGGAAAAAGTATTTGGATTTTATAAGTATGAGAATGTTTTTAACGATGATAGTCTATTGATTACATCTCGTTACTATCTTTGGGATTATGATTCCATTGATTTTAAATTACATGAAATAATGGACTTTACTTATAATGAAAATAACATTATTTCTCAATATCAAATGAATATTAATATTGATAATGTTTGGTATCCAAATACTAAAACTAATTACACATATGATATTAATGGGAAATTATCTTTAGAAACAACCTATTTTTATGACATTGATTCATCTGATTGGTTTCTATCAAGAAGAACTGAATATATTTATAATACAAATGATTTACTATCTCTAAGTAATACTTATATCTATGAATATGATGGAAGTGAAACTTTAGAATCTAAAACAGAATATACCTACGATCAAAATAATAATAAGACTTTAATGCAATTTGAAAGCTATTCTTTAGGAACTCTTAGTTATGGATTAAGGTCAAATTATACTTATGATAATAATTTACTGATTGAGGAAGTAATGGAGTCTTATAGTACTTATACCGGTTCTGTTTGGAATTTCACTAATAAACAAGAGTATTTTTATAATACAAACAATAGGTTAGAGTCAGTTAAGTATTATTTGTATAATAATATTTGGAATCTTCATAATATAGACTCAATGTTTTATGATAACTATTTTAATCAAGTTCATGTAAAAACATATATGTACTATGATGAAGAATGGTTATGCCGTCTAAGAAACGAAAAAATCTTAGATTATAATTATACACAAGAGCAAGTATTAAATCCAAAAAAATCTCCACTTAATGAAGAGCGATATTTCGATAACTCAACACACATGTTAAGAAAATTAGTTATAGCACATAATTCAAATCCATCAAGTCAAACTACTTGGACAATAGATACAAATACGTATCACTATTCATTAAAAAATATTACTCTTTCTTTACCTGATAACTTTGTTTATGATGGATATGATTTTGTTGTTTATCCTAATCCTTCAAATGAAGATTCATATATTATTCTTAATGGTGTTGAGTCTCAAATTCAGATAAGTGTTTATGATATTCATTCAAAACTGATTTTGCGTTTAGTTGAGAAGCCTATAAATGGGAGAGTGGAAACAAAGATTGATGTTTCAAACTTGAGTAAGGGTGTTTATGTGATTAATTTTAAGGACGGAAAATACTCTCAAACAAAGAAATTGATAGTAAATTAAGATAAAAACTATCTTTCCCCTTATTATAATTGAATAAAACGAAGTTTAAATTTCGTAAGGTGGCACGATACTACAAGTAAGGTGGCAGGATACTCATGTAAGGTGGCACGATACTATAAGTAAGGTGGCACCTTACTGAATTTATACTTGATTTTAATAAATTGAAATCAAGAAAGAATTTCTTTAAATAAGGTTTAAGAATTTATTTATAAGGATATTTCTCCGTCAACTTATGTTAGGCTAATTTTTCAGCTCTAATAAATCTATATTTGCCAAAAAGGTCTTTAATTATCTTAGTGTCGTAATCTTTAAAAACATTTTTTGTGCTTTCTGATAAGCTTTCATTTATCTCCATATAGATTTTTCCCTTAGGTTTTAGATTCTTTTGTGCAATTCTTTCAATTGCTTGATAAAATATTAGGGGGTTTTCATCTTTTACAAAAAGAGCTTGATGTGGTTCATGGTTCAAAACATTATCTCTCATTAGGCTCTTTTCTTTTTCCATTACATAGGGAGGGTTAGATACTATTATATCAAAATTATAATCATTGAAATTATCTTTTAGAAGGTCTTTCTTTTCAATATTTATATCCAAATTTAGAGATTGTGCATTTTCTTTTGTTTGATTGATTGCGTTATCGTCAATGTCAAAAGCACAAATCTCACTTTCAGGGATATTCTTTTTAAGCGCTAATGCAATTGCTCCACTTCCACATCCAAAATCGGCAATTTTTAAGTCTTTTCTTCCTTTATTCTCCTTAATAATCATATCAACTAATTCTTCCGTTTCAGGACGAGGAATTAAAACTTTATGATTTAAGTTTAGTTTGATATTATAGAAATCAGTATATCCAATAATATATTGAAGAGGTTTTTCTTTTTTAAGGTCTTTAATTGCAAAATTAAGCTTCAATAGTTCCGATTCCAACACAGTTTGCTTGCTGTTTGCCAAGATTGAGGTCTTTGGAATATTACAAAAATGAGTGATTAAACTATATGTCAATTGTTTTATTTCATTTTCAGAGTAAATTCCTTCAAGTTCGCTAAGAGCAAATTTCACAATATCTTCAATCCTATTTGATTTTATCCTCATTTCCCAATTTTTCTGCAAAATTACTACATTTATCCCAATCATAGAATTTTAATATTATTGGATTTATTAGTATATTTGCTTTTTATTTTAAGATAGGTATGAATGATGAGTTATTAATGCAGAGGTGTTTGCAGTTGGCAGCCTTAGGTGGTGGGTATGTAAGTCCGAATCCTATGGTTGGGGCAGTGGTGGTTTATGGTGATAGAATTATTGGAGAAGGATATCATAAGGTTTATGGGCAATCGCATGCTGAACCTAATGCAATTAATTCTGTTTCGGATAAATCTCTGCTTAAGGATTCGACATTATATGTAAATTTAGAGCCTTGTTGTCATTGGGGTAAGACACCTCCTTGTGCTGATTTTATTGTTGAATGTGGGATTAAGAAAGTTGTGATTTGCAATTCTGACCCTAATCCAAAGGTTGCTGGTGGTGGTGTAAAGATTTTGAAGGATGGTGGAATTGAGGTAGTAACGGGAGTATTAGAAAAATCAGGTAGAGAATTAAATAAGCGGTTTTTTTCTCGCCATGAAAGAAATCGTCCCTATATTATTTTAAAATGGGCTCAGACCTTAGATGGTTACATGGACGTTGAACGAAAGAATAATAATGTTGAAAAATATTGGATAACCAACGATGCACTAAAGCTTTGGGTTCATAAACAAAGGGCAATTGAAGACTGTATTTTGGTTGGCAAAGAGACAATAATTAACGATAATCCAAAACTTAACATACGCTACTATACAGGTCCTAACCCAATTCGCATGACAATTGACAAGGATTTAATGATTCCAAAGGATAGGTTTTTGTTTGATGGAACTCAAAAGTCGGTTGTTTTTAACGCAAAGAAAGATTTAATAGAGGGAAATACTACTTATGTTAAACTCAATTTTGAAGTAGGAGTTTTGGAACAAATCATACATTATATATATAGTGATATAAAAACTTCATCACTTATTGTTGAAGGAGGTAAATTTACATTAGAGGGTTTCATTAAAGAAAACTTATGGGATGAGGCTAATGTTTTGGTTGGGAATAAGCGTTTTTATAAAGGTTTAATTTCTCCAAAGGAACTTATTAAGAGTAAGATTTCAAATAAAATGTATTTTGGTTCAGACTATATTGAGCAATATTATAACTTATAGAATATATGTTTGATGATACTTATTTAACAATTGAGGATAGGGCAGAAGGAGTCTATAAAGAGAAAGGAAGTAAATTTATTTCTTTAGCTTTCCCTATAACAACTCAAGAGGAAATAAAGGAAATTGTTAAGGATATTAAGAAGGAATATTTTGATGCTCATCATCATTGCTATGCTTATATATTAGGACACGATAAATCTGTTTTTAGGATGAATGATGATGGAGAACCATCTTCAACTGCAGGAAAACCAATATATGGGCAATTGCTCTCAAAAGATTTAACCAATATTTTGGTTGTTGTGGTTAGATATTTTGGAGGAACAAAACTTGGAGTAAGTGGATTGATTCAAGCATATAAACAAGCTTCAATTGATGTATTGGATAATGCAAAGATTATTGAAAGAACTATAGATGAGGTGTATGGAGTGAGTTTTAACTACTCGCTAATGAATGATGTAATGAAGATATTGAAGGAATATGATGTTCAGCAAAGGAATCATAGGTTTGAAAATGATTGCTATCTTGAGTTTGTAATACGTAAAAGAGATTCAAAGAAAATCACTGAACAATTAAATTTTATTGATGGAATCTTGTTAAATTTAATAGGGATAATTTGATGAAAAATATAATTATTTATGTTTGGTAAGTTGTTTTTTGATTTAATAGCTGATAATTATTCTCTTACTTGTTTAAAAGTTGTTGAAAAAAAATTGATAAAAACAAGATTTAATTTTTTTGTTTCAAAAAATATTCTTATTTTCCGCCCCAAAATGGTAAATAAATCTTAATTCTACCTAAGTGCTTAATGATGCACGTTTTTTGATTATTATCCTTTTTTAGGACGGAATAAAGAGGAAAGCTTTATACAATTAATCTGAAAAAAACAAGAAAATAAAAATATTTTTTTATGAACTTTAATGTATAATTTTGAAAAACCAAACCTAATTTATATTTATCCATTAGGTATTCATTATATTTAAACTAATTTTTGATATGCAGAAAGGACACGAAGAAGTATGGAATAATTGTTTACAAGTTATCAAAGATAATCTTGGAAACGAATTTCTTTACAAAACTTGGTTTGAGCCTATACATCCTCTTAAACTTGAAAATAATGTACTTACAATTCAGGTTCCAAGCCAATACTTCTATGATTTTTTAGAAGAGCATTATGTACACTTACTTAAGAAAACCATCAAAAGGGAGATTGGGAAGAATGCAATGCTTCAATATAGTATTGTGTTAGATTCTCAAACTCCATACTCATCAATTCAACCCTCAGAAGATAAATATGCTAAATACAATGCTCCTGTTAGCGTTCCTATAAATATTAACTACACTGCATCAAAAGACTTCCCAAATCCCTTTATTCTACCAGGGATTAAAAAAATTAAAATTAATTCCCAACTTAATGAATCACTTTCTTTCGAAAACTTTGTTGAAGGAGAGTGTAATCGATTAGCAAGAAGTGCTGGTTATGCAGTAGCAAAAAATCCAGGTAAAACCTCATTTAATCCATTCTTTATATATTCTGGTGTAGGCTTAGGAAAGACACATTTAGCCCATGCAATCGGGCTGGAAGCAAAGAAGAATTATCCAGACAAAACTGTGCTTTATGTATCTGCAGAGCAATTTGTTCATCAATATACTGATGCTTGTAAGAATAATACAAGAAATGATTTCTTGCAGTTCTACCAAATGATAGACCTTTTGATAATTGATGATATTCAGTTTTTCGCTAAGAAGACTGGAACACAGGATGTATTTTTCCATGTATTTAATTCACTGCATTCTTCAGGCAAGCAACTAATTATAACATCAGACAAAACTCCTGCAGAATTATCAGATTTCGAGCAAAGAGTTGTTTCTCGCTTAAAATGGGGTCTTAGTGTTGACCTTCAGCTGCCTGATGTCAAAACAAGAATTCAAATCCTCCAAAGCAAACTCTATAAGGATGGAATTGAAATGCCTTATGATATTATTGAATATTTGGCATACAACATTAATTCAAGTGTTAGGGAATTGGAAGGAGCCTTGATTTCTCTTTTAGCTCAATCATCTTTTAATAAGAAAACAATCACAATTGAGCTCGCACGTGAGATGATTGATAAATTTATTAGAAGTAATGTTAGAGAGGTTTCAATAGAATATATTCAAAAAGTAGTGTTTGATTACTTTAACTTACCTGTAGATAAAATTCAGTCTGCATCAAGAAAAAGAGAGATTGTTCAGGCAAGACAGTTAGCAATGTATTTTTCAAAAAAGTTGACAAAAAACTCATTGGCTATTATTGGGTCAAGATGTGGTAACAAGGATCATTCAACTGTTCTTCATGCATGTAAAGCAGTTTCAAATCTATACAATACTGATAAAAAATATAAGACTTGGGTAGATGATTTAGAAAAAAGAATAGCAAATTAAAATAAATAAGTGGTTAGTTAAAAGATTATACTTAGTTGTATAATCTTTTTCTTTTTAAGCATTGCACTTACAATATAAATAAGTAATTTTGCAAGGTTTTTATTATAATAAATTTAGGAAAGAATGAATGTAGTATTTCAAATTTTAACGCTTTTAGGAGGCTTAGGACTTTTTCTCTACGGAATGAAAATAATGAGCGATTCCTTACAAAAGCTAACTGGTGATAGTTTAAGAAACTTCCTTTCAAAAATGACTTCCAACCGATTTAGAGGAGTTTTAACAGGATTAGGAATAACATCAATAATTCAATCATCTTCTGCAACAACTGTTATGGTTGTAAGTTTTGTTAATGCAGGAGCTCTTACTTTAGCTGGTGCTGTAACTGTGATAATGGGTGCAAATATAGGAACAACTGTTACAGCATGGATTGTATCGTTGCTTGGTTTTAAATTTGATATTTCTGAATTTGTTCTCCCAATAATTGCAATTGCAACTCCTTTCTTATTTATTAAATCAAAAGAAAATATTGGAGAGTTTTTTATTGGCTTTGCTCTTTTGTTTTTAGGCTTGCAAATGCTTACAAGTAATGTGCCTGATTTTACAGATCCAAAATATGTTGGGGTACTTGAATTTATTGCGAATATGAAAGAATATGGTTACTTTTCAATTCTTTTATTTGTTTTAATTGGAACAATTTTTACTTTTATTATTCAATCTTCTTCTGCAATGATGGCTGTAACACTTGTTATGTGTGCTAAAGGCCTAATTCCTTTTGAAATGGGAGCAGCTTTGGTTTTAGGAGAAAATATTGGAACAACAATAACTGCAAATATTGCTGCAACTGTTGCAAATAAAACAGCAAAGCAAGCTGCAAGAGCACATTTGATTTTTAATCTTATTGGAGTAATTTGGATATTAATTCTTTTCAATCCTGTCCTTTCTATTATTGATAAACTTTCCATATCACTAAATGGAGGGTCTCCTTTTGCTTCAGCTTCTTCAATTCCTGTAGCATTATCAATTTTCCATAGTTTCTTCAATATCTCTAATACATGTATTTTGGTTTGGTTTATCC
>ENA-UOOH01004140-UOOH01004140.1-fermentation-metagenome-genome-assembly--contig:-NODE-4140-length-10253-cov-3.900569_pt1 | contig 10253 bp, 7 predicted proteins | sample MGYA00245778_ERZ724025 | MGnify/ENA primary metagenome ERZ724025 (study PRJEB28704, sample SAMN03018313) | fermentation metagenome | biome: anthropogenic terrestrial biome; feature: soil; material... | reverse complement strand
GGGCGTGAGCACGCCGACGCGCACGAGCCGCTCCACCATCTCGGTCATGCGCTCGGGGTCGCGCGTCACCGGGGTCTGCGAGCGGAAGCGCCAGAAGCGGATGCCCATGTCCGCGAGGAGCTTGCGGTTGATGAGGAAGTCGAACTCGTCGCGCTCGGGCTGGAAGACCTGGTCCTCGGCGAAGCGGAGCGCGCTCTCGGCGGTCGCGCGGTTGAAGTCCTTGCTCTCGCCGCGCAAGAGGCGCGGCAGACGGAAGGCGCTGCCGACTTTGTCGATGTTGCGCTCGTCGTAGACCTGGAAGAGCGCGTCCTGCTGCTGGGCGTCAGTGAGCGGGCGCAGCTCGATCTTCGCGCGCCCGCCGTCACCGGTGCCCGCGCCGTCCGCCTCGAGGATGAGAATCTTGTGGAAGTTCGCCTTCCCCTTCAGGTTCTCCTCGATGAAGCGCTCGATGCGCGGCACCGAGGCCTCGGAGATGCGGCCCCCCGAAACGAGGAGCGCCATCGGAGGCACCGACTTGTTCTCGAAGTAGAGGAAGTTGACCTCCTCCATCTGCCGCGAGCCGAGGACGCAGAGCAGCGTGCCCACCCAGCGCGGCACGCCGTAGGGCGAGCGCGGCGAGTGGATGGCGAAGTGGAGCAGCTCCGTCGCGGGGCCGTCGTCGGGCTTCGCAGCCTTGAGCGCGGCGATGTCGTCGAAGACGCGGCCCGTCGAGCGCGAGACGACGCGCGGATCGCCGAACGACTTGAAGTACACGCACTCGGTGGACTGAACCTGCACGTAGCGGCGCATGCGGCGGCGCGAACGTACGGTGTCGAAGCTGACGGGCGAGACGCGTGCTCGCTCGGTGACCTCCACCGCCTCGCGATCGAGTGGGAGCAGTCGCACCGTGTACGACGGCACGTAGACGAGCCGCGCGAGGTCGCCCTTGCCGTCGCGAAGCACCTCCCAGAAGGCGTTGCCCGTGACCTCGAGGTCCTGGCGGGTGCGGCGTCGCAGATCGACGAAGCTGTGGTCGAAGCAGGCGAAGTCGAAGAAGGCATCGAGCCTTGCCCGCTCGACGCGCGCGGCCTGGCGCAGCTCGGTGAAGCGTGCGGAGACCTCCTCGGCGCTCGGCGTCGTCGACATGCCCTCGGGGAGCGTGCGTGCTTCGCGGGCGGCGAGGCGCTCGAGCGTGATCGCGTCGGCGACCTTCGCTCGCGCGTCCTCGGCGTCGAAGTCGATGACGGCGTCGAAGCGGTAGCCGTTGCCATCGATGTTGGTGGCGTAGGCGTCGACGTTCTGGCGCAGCGAGTTGGAGTGCTCGACCAGCAGGCACAGCGTCTCCGGGTCGTAGGGCGGGATGAGCGCGCCGGCCGAGGTGAACGCGCTGGCCGTGTCCTCGCCAGCGGGGCGGCTCGCCGGGTCCTGAACCGTCGCGCCGACCACGTGGGCCTTGAGGATGGTCTGCAGCCGCTCGTCGGCGGCATGGATCGCATCGGGCGTCGTCACCGCGCGGCCTCCGCGTACGCGACGAGGCCGGTGGGCGTGAACGACACCGCGCGCGCCCGCAGCCCGCGCTTCGCGATCGCCTCGTGCGCGGCGGCGAGGAGGGCGTCGTCGCTCGCGGCCTCGAGCTCGACGTCAGGCCCGGGCTCGGGCGGGGCGCCAGCGGACTTGCCGGCCGGGATGAGGAAGAGCTTGAGCGTGCGGCGCATGGTGGACCTCGCAAGACAAAGGAGGCGAGGCGCTTGGCCAGCCTGCGAGGAGGCAGTCCACCTGGGCACCGAGCATCTGGACCGCGCGCCTCGCCTCCGGGGAGGCAAAGCCGTTGGCCGAGCGCGGCGGGGACACGAATGTGGCATGATGGTGCCGGAGCGCTGACGGACGACCCGGCAGCGTGGATGCGGGACAGCCCCGCGAAGGAGCAGACATGGCAGCAACGTTGAAGGCACCCTGGAAGGTTCAGGTGTGCACCCCTCGTGACCAGTTCGAAACCTGCACCCTCACCATCGAGCAGTGGCTTTCGAACACGGACGAAGACGGCTTCGGGCTCAAGGACAAGACCGCAAAGTGGCAGGCCCTGATGGAGGCGTGCTCCCTCGCTCTCGCCGGCGTCCAGTCGCAGGACGGGCTTCGTCAGGAGCCGCGGGTTGGATACGACCCCGCGCGGGACCAGCCGTTCTTCATCTTCAAGGCGTCGAACAACGGCACGACCTACCTTGTGTCGCCGCACGGCATCAATATTCCTGATTAGCAGCGTCAGCTCGGCTTAGCCGAGGACGCGCACTCCGATAGTGCACGTCCTCGGCCTCCAGCGTTGCTTCCAGCGTCGAATCTTGAGTCCCGTCAATTGCGGCGTTTCCCAATCGTCAACCGCTGACCAGTGGTAGAGTTGCGGCCGTCGCAGCAGGACGCGCCGAGCAGCGAGTCGATACCGCGCGCCCGATATGGTCCGTGGTGGCGTCCGCCGCCAAGGGCACCGTGCAGCACCGAACCGAGGGATCTACATGACAAGGGCCAACCCTGGCGCTGTTGTCGCCGCTCTGCTCGTCGCGGTTCTCACGATGCCAACCCGCGCTGAGTCAGCTCCGGGGAAGGCGGACTTCGACCGAGCATTGGCCCTCTACGCCAACGACACAACCGGAATGGCTGGTGCGAAAGCGCTGCCTCTCTACAAACGGGCTTGCCTCGCGGGTTACGCGCACGCCTGTACCGAATGGGGAAACCTCCGGTACTTCGCTGATGGCGTTCCAATGGAGCTCTTGGAAGCCGGGCAGGCGTATCAGAAAGGGTGTACCGCTGGCGCAGCCCGCGCGTGTTTCATGCTCGCGCACATGAAGGAGAGCGGTATCGGTTTCGAGGTAGACGCAAGCGTCGTCCCGGACCTCCTCGAGCGAGCCTGTGAGATCGGCGGCCCACCTGCCTGCCGAAATATCTCGCGACATCTCTCCGAGGGCGGCTGGCTCAATGTGGATGAAGGCCGTGCGAAAGACTTCAACGACAAGGCTTGCAAAGGAGACATCGTATGTTCATGGCGTAATCGCCCAGGGGCGGAGGTTGCGCCACGAGATGGTTGGGATGAGAAGGCCGCCGAATTCAAGGGTGCCTGCGGCGGAGGGGACAATGACGCCTGTCTTCGCGGCGGACTTCTGCTCCGTGAATACGGAGATCAAGAGGGAGTTGCGCAGGCGATCCCGATGTTCGACCTGGCCTGCAAAGCAGGACTCGGCGAAGCGTGCTTCGCGCGCACGCAAGACATTTATGGAAATCTGTCCAAGTTCGACCGAGAACGACACCTCGAGTTTCTAACCAAGGGTTGCGATCTCGGAGTCGCCGGCGCTTGCGCCACCATCTCATCCGACGCGTTTCGCCGCCGAGGATGCGTTCTGGGCGATCCCCGCGCATGCATGTGGCTCGGCGACAGTCTGCGAAGGCAGCGTCTCAGTAACGAGGTGGTGAATGCCACCTACGAACGCGCGTGCGAATTTGAAACTGCGAAGGGGTTGGGCGGTTGCAACAACGCGCGCATGGTCAACGGTCTTCAGGACGGAGAGCGCTATCTTTGGACCTGCAAGAAGGTCTCGCGAGAAGCTTGCGCGAAGGCAGGCGTTCTCTATTCGGAAGGAATGAGCATCAGGCAGGTCGGTGGCTACTTCGGTCTTACGTCAGATGGTGTTCGCGCGGAGCCCCTGCTCGCTCTGGATGCATTCAAGACGGGATGTACCAAGGGCGACCCCCGGAGTTGCGGTCAGCTCGCCATGCTCCACTTCAATGGCAAAGGCGTTGCGCGAGATGAGTCTCGTGCGGTGAAGCTCTGGAGGAAGAGTTGCGATGACGGCGACGGTATGAGTTGCGTGTACATCGGGCAGCGGTACACCCAGGGCGAGGCCGGATTCCCAAGGGATCTGGCTGCGGCCATGCCCTTCTATGAAAAGGGATGCTCGCTGGGGGCTTCTGAGGGATGCATCTGGAGCGGGCTTGCCTATTGGAGAGGCGACGGCTTGGAGCAAGACGTCGACAAGGCTGGCCAGCTTTTCGAGAAAGCCTGCAGCAGTGGAAGCAACGAAGCCTGCAAGTTCAAGTACGACGTGGAAGGCGGCCGCGAAAGCCTGTCGAAGGAAGAGGCTGAGTGCGGCAAGTACGCCTTCTCATGCGCCGACGCAGCGGACGTGTACGCAGCTGGAAGCTCGGTCACTCGCGATCTGAAAAAGGCCGCCCACTTCTATGAGAAGGCGTGCACGACACCGACGACCGCCCGCTCTGGCGGACAGAAGGAGGCCTTGCGTTCATGCGTCGTCGCGGCGGTCTACGCCGAGGTGGTTTCTGACGAGGCACGGCAGGACCTGTTTCAGAAAGCATGTGAACGGCAGTCAGGCAGTGAGGCAGCCTATGATGAGGGCGGCCCTCGAACCGGGTGCACGGCGCTTGCGTGCCTCAAGGGAGATGGGACTGCGTGTGTCCAGTTTGGCGCGACGCTCTGGTCATACGAGGTGTTCAGGCGCGGCGGCGCTCACCGCTTGGCGGCAATAGACTGGATCGAGAAGGGGTGTTCGCTCGGGGCCGAAAGCTGCGCTTCCTCAGTCGCCATCATCCGCAAGGATGCCGTGGAGATGTTGAAAAAGCAGTTCGGTGAGGCAGCGCCCGCAATTGGCCGTCGCGTGCTGCCGCAACTCCGGAGAGTTCTGGATGACCGCTGCCGCGCCAAGGACGCACAGGCGTGTCTCACGCTTGCCGACATGCTGAAGCTCGGCCATGGCGGCAGCAACGATCCTAATGGGGCAATCGCTCTCGTGAGGAAGGCCTGCGAATTCGGCTCTGTAGATGCGTGTATTACGGTGCGTGCCGCACCTTGACGGCTCTGTCGGCTGCGCCGCCAGGGAATGGGGGCCCGATATCGCCCGCGGGCCGTCGGTGACCGCACGACGCTCTCACGTGACCGGCGTTGGTCGCGAGGATTCCTTCGCGATCGCCGCACCGATCTCGCGACGGTCGGCGTAGCTCACCGTGCCAAATGGAGTGTTCGCGGCACGCCCACGAACCAGGATCGTATTGCCTCCGCCTGGTAGTTGAAGCTCGCGAGCCTCAACGCAGTACGGTCTGGCTCGGTCAACGGTGTGCAGCAACTTCCAATTTGCCCGTGCGTGAAACGCGATCCGGTCGAACCATGAATAGCGGATGCTGGCAACTATGACGTGCGGTCTCAACTCGGCAACCAGGTCGTGCCAGAGAGGCACACCACGAGTGGCGAGAGCTTCTTGGACAGTCGGGCTCAACTTGCTCCACGTAGGATAGGTTGGGACAACGGAGCAGATATCGGTATGCAGCGCGCGGTGCGGCGCAGCATCGTCATACGAGGCGCCCAGTCCCTGTAGCACTTCCCGGTAACAATCGAACCAGTCGAGCGGCGCCCTGCCGAAGTAGGTGCAGAGCGCGTCGAGGTAGTTGGTTTGGATGGTAGGGAAGCGCATCCACGGATTGCCGGCTGGAAACTCTCGCGAGGATGGGTTCAATCCGACCGTCACCACCCGCAGCTCCGACGCACGGTACGCCGCCAGGTCACCGAAGAACAGCACCGGCGCCGATTGCACGGAGACGATGCTCGCGTGCTGCGACCGGGCATCGGCGAACTCCCTTCTCGCCCGCCGCACCAGATCCTCTATTGCGTCTTCGGATAGAGGGTCAGCGTTGTGCACGTGTACTCCCTGCTCCTCCGAGCGTGGCTGGCACCCGAGGCTCATCACCAGGTTTCGCACAAATCACGTCGAGAGCCGTGGACGTCCCGCGCCGGTGTGGCTCCCTACATTATCCGATGCCGTCGCCGGTTTCGGTGTTCTACCGGCGACACGGAGCCCGAGCCCCCTTCTTTCTGACTGAACGCGCAGCGAGACGGGCGTCGACCGCGTGAAGTCCCGTCAGCCGAGGACCCTGACGCCGATCTCGCCGCCGCGAGGCCGGCTCTCCTGACGCTCCTTCTGGCACGCGAGAGCCACTGCCCAGAACTTGTCGGCGTGGCCACGCGCGTTGCGCTCGGCGTCGAAGCTGACCTTCCCCGAGGGGAGCACGCGCCGCTTGATGGCGTGGACCTGGCCGACCAGCTCGCGGTCGCGGGGCAGCGTCACGTCGCGGCGCTGAAGCAGGATCTTGAAGTCCGTCGCCCAGCGCTCCTTCGCCTCGTTGGTGAAGTTCTCGCCGACGACCTGCGGGAAGTCGCGCGACAGGTTCTCGGCCAGGTTCATGCCGATGCCGCTGCGGTCGATGGAGAGCCGCGCGACGGGGAGCGTGCCCAGCAGGCGCCGGAGCTCGGCCTCCTGCTCGGCGAACGGGGTCCCCTCGAAGCTCCGCAGCATGCGCGCGGCGAAGCGACCCTCGATCTCCTCGAACACCGCCAGCTCGGAGCGGTCGCGCGTGCGACCGACGTCGAAGCCCGCAACGATGCGCCCCTCGGGCGCGCGCACGCTGGTGGGCTCGTCGTAGAGCACCAGCTCGTCGTTGGGGCACGGGAGGATAAGCTCGTAGGGAAAGAAGCTGTACGTCTCGTCGACGAACTTGCCCTCGAACTCCTGCTGGAAGTCCTCGATGGGCAGCGAGTCGAACTGCTCGATGAGCGTGGGCCGCCCGAAGCGCTCGACGCGCTCCTCCGTAGGCAGGTCGAGGGCCAGCTGCGACGCGGCCTTCACGTCGGTGGTGAAGAAGCGGCACAGCCACCACGGCACGTGTTGCCGCGTGTGGTGCGGGTACTTGCGCAGCTCCTCGTTGGCGATCTCCCAGAAGATGCCGCGCCGCCCGAGCGGCGTGCTGCACCCGGTGAGCTGCCCGTTGCTGCGGAGGATGAGCGCCGTCGAGCCCCGGTACACCTCGCGGTCGTTCACGTAGTGCGCGAGCTCGTCGAGGTAGACGTCGCCCTTCTTGCCGCGCGGCGCCTTCGACGGGTGCGACAGGATTCGCGAGAGCCGCTTGGTCGCGCCGTTCGACTCGAACGCCAGCTCCGTCTTCGAGTCGACGACGAGCCGCTTCTGGTACGCGAGCGGCAGCTCCTCGTGGAGCTGGCGGGCGGTGAGCACCTTCTCCTTCGCGTCGTCCATGTTGTAGCTGACGAAGACCGCCGTGTGCTTCGAGCGCAGATGGCACCGGGCGAGCGCCTCGAGCGCGAAGAGGAACGAGAAGCCGACCTGGCGGCTCTTGTTGACCCACCGGAACCGCGAGCGGTTGGTGAGGAACTCGCGCTGGTACGCCTCGATGACGACGGGCTCGTCGTCGTAGGCCATCAGCGCCGCGACGAACCCCGGCTCCGTCATCAACCACTGCTGGAACTCCTCCTCGGTGCGCTTGACGATCCCGAGCGTCATGCCGCCCTCCGGGACGTCGCGAGCGACCTTGCCTTCCTCGCGAACGGAAGCCTGTATGGGTCGCAAGGAGAGCGCCCATGACCGCCTACGCCGACACCATCTCGCGCCCCGTGAAGACGCTGACCGAGGCCGAGCAGCGCGCGCTGCTCAAGGTCACCGGCCAGCACGTCGACGGCTTCCGGGACCACGTCATCTTCAGCCTCGCGATGGGCACGGGCCTGCGCGAGCACGAGCTGCTCGCGCTCGACGTCGGCGACGTGTTCGACGACGCCGGACGCGCCAGGCGTCGCGTCGCCCTGCGCGTGTTCAAGCGTTCCGCGAAGGAACCCGTCCCGCAGGAGGTGCTGCTGCCCGACGCCGTGCGCGCCAAGCTCGAGCGGCTCCTCGCGACGCGCAAGCGCGCCGGCGAGACCATCACGCCCACCACGCCGGTCTTCGTGAGCCGCCTCGGACGACGGCTCTCGGCGCGCCAGCTCCGGCACCTCTTCGCGGTCTGGCAGGAGCGCGCCGGCTTCGAACGCCACGTGGGGTTTCACACGCTGCGCCACCACGCCTGCAGCGCCGTCTACCGGCAGTCGAAGGACCTCCGGCTCACGCAGAAGTTCGCGCGCCACAAGTCCGTGGTGACGACCAGCATCTACACCCACCCGACGGACGACGAGCTGCTCCGGGCGGTCCAGGGGCTCGTCTGCTGAGCCCGCGCCGCGCCCGCGACCCACTTGCCGAACAGAACCGAACGCGCGCGCGTGCTCGGTTTCCTGTTCGGCGCTCGGTTTCGAATCGCAGGGTTGCTCGGTTTCCCAAAACTGACCCACTCGGAAACGGCCCCAGGCCCCCTGGGGCGGGCGCGCGGCGCCACGAAAAACGGACCCCTCCCCCCCTTCGGCAGGTTGTAGGCATGCGGAGGCCCATGCCGGCGTGCCGACGCCGTGGGCCGGCATGGTAGGCGTGCTCCACGAGGGCGCGCGCCGACCGCCGCTAAGAGAGAAAAGCGGCGGTTCGCGCCCAGCGCAGCGCGCGTTCTCGGGGACTTCGAGCGCCTCGAACGCGCCGTACCCGCGGAGCCGTACCGCCGCTTTCCGTGGATCGGCGCCGTGGACGCGCGCGAGGCTCGGCTCGGCAGCGACGCCTCGGCGCGCGTGGCCGCCTGCGTGTTCCGGCGGTGAGCTCGTCGTGCTCGAGCGCTCGAAGCTGGGCGGCGGCGTAAGGCCGCGGAATCCCGGGGTCGGCGCGAGTGGCGCGTGTTCTTCCGGCCCGCTGTGCGCCTCGTGGGCGCCCGTCTGCGAGGCTCTGCTGGTCGCGTCGTCCTGGCCGCGTGGGCGCGCGGCTGCGCCGGGGGCGATCATCCCTCGTCCTCCTCGGCGTTCGCGCCACGTGGGCCAACGTCGGCGCCGTCGTGCGCGCCCAGCGCTGCTTCGACGGCGGCGGCCGCCACGAGCACCTGGTTCTCGATCAGCTCGGCGTCGTCCGGGTCGGCGCCCATCTGCTCCGCGAGCTCGCGGGCGAGGTTCACGAGGCGGCGCACCTCGTCGCGCAGGTGCTGGGACAGGTTCGGTTCCGCCTCGCCGTCCCGAATCGAACGCGAGAGGGGCAACCGAACACCGCCGAGGCTGTTCGATTTTCCGTGCTCGGTTTCGACCGCCTCTCCGCGCACATCGATGACGCCGGCCATCGCGGGCGTCGAGGACTCGAGGTCGCGCATGTAGCGCTCGTGCCTCTCCGACAGCACCTCGAGCGAGAGCATGTGGCGGATCTCCTGCCGCGAGTCGGCGCCGCCTTCGAGGAACGACTTGAGCCGAATGAGCGTGTTGACGTCTGCGGGGCTGTCGGTGCGGACGCGGCCTTCCTTGAGCGCCTCCCTGAACTTGATGAGGAACTCGTCGATGAGCGCGAGCATCTCGGCGACTGTGATCGCCTCGGCGGTCGCGCGTGCCTCGATGATCTTCTCGTCGCGACGGGCCTCGATGCGGTGCTCGCCGTACTTGCGGCGGTGCATCGTGTTGTGGCTCTTGGCGTAGTCGGCGATGACGCTCGGGGCGACGCCGTACTTCTCGGCCAGCTCGCGGTACGTCGGGTAGACGGTGTTCGACGTGCCGTCGTCGTTCATCGACACCTCGCCGAAGACGAGCAGGCGATCCAGCTCCGCGAACGGGATGACCGGCGCCTGCTGGTGGCGAGGCCGCCCGGGTCGACGACGCTCATCCGAGGGTGCGGTGTTCTCCGTCGCGGGCTCTGCGCTGTCCTCGACGCTCGCGCGCACGACGTCGCTGGGCTCGGGCGCTTCGACGGAGCGCTCGACCTTCGGCGGCAGCGGGGTCTTTGGCGGCTCGAGCTGGGCGCGCAGCTCCTCGCGACGCTCCGTGGTCCGGTGCTCCCTGGCGAACGCGGCGATGGTGCTGACCGCGACGCCGAAGCGGGCCGCGACATCGCGCTGCGTGAGCCAGACGCGCTTCGCCTCGCCGTGCTCATCGGGCACCACCTCGCCCTCGACGAGCAGGCGCTCGACCTCGTCGGGGTTCGAGAGCTTCGGGCCTTCGCCCTTCGTGGGACGGCCAATCTTCGCGGGCTTGTTCTTCGCCATGTGCCCTCAGAAGCCGATGGAGAGCTGGATCGGGGACGTGGTGGTGAGCAGCGACTTCAAGCGCTGCATCGCGCGCGACCGCTGCCTCTTGAGGCGCTGGTAGAGACGCTCGCGGGCCACGTCGTCGTCGGGCTCGAGACGCTCGACGTACGCGCGCAGAAGTTCTCGGCGCAGCACCGTCGCCTCGACTACGTCGAGCCCGCTCGTGGAGAGGCCCTCCTGGACCGCGCGCTGAATGAGCAGCGCGAGGTCGTACAGCTCCTCGTCCGTGCGCGCGCGACGGGGAGCGAGGGCGTCCGGGTCGAGGTCTTCCAGCTCCTCGACGCCGATGCCCGGGTGGCGCTGCT
>ENA-UOOH01004138-UOOH01004138.1-fermentation-metagenome-genome-assembly--contig:-NODE-4138-length-10258-cov-4.292463_pt1 | contig 10258 bp, 11 predicted proteins | sample MGYA00245778_ERZ724025 | MGnify/ENA primary metagenome ERZ724025 (study PRJEB28704, sample SAMN03018313) | fermentation metagenome | biome: anthropogenic terrestrial biome; feature: soil; material... | reverse complement strand
TGTTCATTGGAGTCACACCCCTTCGGTCTTTTGTGAATATCTTGTCAATCCACATTGTATCATATTTCAACAACTATTTGTTCGAATTGACAAAAAATTAACAACGAAAACCAACGGTTCTTGAAGTTGTGCTCCCTTTTATCTCCACGATGCCAGTTTCTTAGGAATTGGTCTCTTACTCTTCACTAGGAAAGGAAGGATCCCTCACCCTAGAGATTTACGTTTTCAGTCATTTTCAACCACTACAATTGGCGGTTTCTTCCATGTAGACTGTGGATTTACCGACGATATACGTAAGAAAGCCGGGGATCCAAAGGTTGGATCACCCGGTGAACCATGATAGCACCAAAAACTCTACCTTGTCTGAAGGAATAGCCCCCATCATGGGTGAAGTGTAGTGTTGCAGAATCCACGGAAGGGAGAGATTACTTTGCTGAAACGAATATTGTGCCCTGTAATTCTCATGTTCGCTCTGGTCTTGTCTTTGTGTGTCCAGGCATATGCTGCTGATTTTGAGGCCATTGAGGAGCTCATTCACACAAAGGAAGTAAGCAAAATCCAAGAGGCCATTGATCGCTTGGAGACACATCTGGAGGGTAAACCCGAAGATGGTGATGCGCTGTGGCTCATTGCTAAAGCTTACCTTTACCTAGGCGATCGCCTAGATGATCACAAAGAAGAAACGTTCGAAACGGGAAAAGCCTATGCCGAATCTGCGGTGGAGTTTCTACCCACTTCACCCCATCCCTACTTTTGGCAGGCCTCCCTCACTGGTCGTATTGGCCAGACTAGGGGCATCCTCAGCAGTCTATTCATGGTACGCCCCATGAAAGATGCTCTTGATCAGGCCTTAGAATTGGACGAAGACTACGCGGATGCTCACTGGGCGTTGAGTCAACTCTACCACCAGGCACCAGGGTTTCCCCTGAGCATTGGCAACAAGAAGTTAGCTCTGCAGCATGCAGAAAGGGCAGTTGAACTGGATCCGAAAAACCTAGACTATCAAATCCAGTTGGCGGTGGCCCTAGAGTATAATGGGCGGAAAGGCGAGGCTATCTTGATATTAGAAGACCTTTTGGCCAACCCCGCCCTCAGGCAGGAGCCCGAACTCAAAACCCAGGTGGCCGAACACTACGCAGACTTTACAAAGTAGGATCAATAACCAAGGACCTCGATCGTCCCATTAGATGTAGAAATCTTTACTGAGGGGCTAGAACTGCGCTGGATTTCAACTTGCTTGCTCCCCTCCATGTGATCGTTACCTACGCGAAACTCTACGCCGCCATTGGAGGTTGCTACCTGAAAAGACCCAGGAGTGTCATGGGGTACCCGAAGCTCGATGGATCCGTTCGTAGTCTGAAATGTATAGCTACCGTCCTCGGGAAACTCGACTTGACCACTGATACCCCCGTTAGACGTCCGTACACTGCTAGACCCCTGAAAAATGAACTTGCCCAAATCAACTCGACCATTGGAGGTTGTAATCTGCACTTCTCCACTCCCGGATTGCAGCACGACCCGTCCATTTGCGGTTTTTAGGTGTAGTTTGCCGTTGAAGGGTACATCCACTGTAATACTTCCATTGGATGTGCGAGCTTGAAAGTCCCCGATCTGCTCCGGTGAGGCATAGACTGTAAAGCAGGCTTGGACACTGAAGAGCCCAAAAGACCGACGAGGATTAACAGCCCTGAGCACCAGCTTCCCCTGGGAACTGGTGCTTTCAACGTTGAGGTCCTCCAAAACTTCATCGAGCACGCCTGCATTAAGACCTCGCACCTCTTTTTCAACCACAATGCGGGCTCCCTCTTCATCAACGGGCACCCACTGGACAGACCCATTGAACCCATGGAGCTCAAGGGCATTGATCTCTGAACTCACGGGAAATTCCTCCCGTTTACCTACTCTGGAAAACAAACCCATTTGTCCCACTCCCTTCCATTTCATGACTTAAATATACCATCTAGGTCATGGGCCAACTAGAGGCTAGGATTGGAGGTGTTCTCAGACCTAAGACCGATTTTCTCTTGTAAATAGGTTCCCAGTTTCTCTATGCTTGGTTATAGCCATTCCAACTAACAAGCTCATCAAGTTCTTTTCTCTTCTTCACAGGCGGCGTACCATCTAAAGGATACCCTAAGGGAAGCAAGGCAATGGCTTCGAGATGTTCTGGCAATTCCAGAACGTGATGGACATGGGCTGCATCAAAGGCGCAGACCCAACAGGTTCCTAACCCCAGTTCCACCGCGGCCAAAGTCATATGGTCTACTGCTATAGCCACATCCACATCGGTATGATCCTTGCCATCCCGCCGCTTCCAGGAGGCATTATGATCGCCCAGGGCCACAATAACAACCGGTGCCTTCGCAAACCACTCCCTGGAGTAGCCTTCGGAAATCTTGGCCCTGAGGGCTTCATCGGTGACTACGACAAAGTGGCAGGGCTGATAATTCACTGCACTCGGTGCTAGTCTAGCCGCTTCTAGAAGCTTTAGAATCTTCTCTTTTTCCACCGGTTTTTCGCTGAACTTGCGCAGAGAATACCGCTGGGCTGCTAAATCCAAAAACGTCATAGGCATGGTCCCTTCTTTCTCCGTCTCATCTACGCCTTTTTGTCCACATGTAATCCCATCAAGCGCTTGACACGGATTTTGTGATCGACCTGGGTTGCGGATGGTAGGTGCTTCACCGTTTTGCCCGTTCTCGTGTCGATCAGGTAGGCTACATTCTCCCCTAGCTCTTTATTATATTGGAAGCTGAGGCGATGATGCCCTTTGCTACCCTTGAAGTTGACATCATCCACATGATCCACTTGTTTAAGGGCAAGTTTTGGCAAACGGCCCTCGAGAAGCTCCGCTGTCTCGGGCTGGATATGAATGCGATTTGGTATCTTCATGCTTCCACCTCCAAACTCCTACTATGAGTATCGGCACGATCTTAGTATTCTATAGGTTTTTTCCTTAACAGACTTAAGATTTACCACCTTCATGACCCTCTCGACCGCTACGGAACGTAGATCATTGTCTTGGTCATGCCTCCATCAATGATGAGATTGGTCCCATTGATGAAACGATTGTCAGGATGGGTCAAAAACAGACAGGCGTTAGCGATATCGCCCACCTGGCCCACTCTCCCAGACCAATGCTGCACATGATCGATATCCCGGAGATTCTCCCAGGGACCGGTTTCGATCCAGCCAGGACTGATGGAGTTCACCTGAACCCCGTCATGGGCTAAGGAAGCAGCTAGAGCATGGGTCAAGGCGATGATACCCCCTTTGGATGCAGCATAGGCTTCGGAGTTTTCTTCGGACTGAAAGGCTCGGGTCGAAGCGATGTTCACAATGGAACCTTCATTTTGCCGCCGCATGATTTTCGCCGCCTCCCGGGTGCAGAGAAAGACGCTACGCAAATTGGTGTTGATGATCTCATCCCACATCTCCACCGTTATCTCGTAGGGAGATCCAAAACTCGATATTCCAGCGTTATTGATCAGAACATCCACGGTGCCAAAACGTTCTTGTACGGTTTTCATAAGAGCAATAATCTGCTCAGGGTCCCGTACATCCGTGGGAACGAAAAGCGCCTTGGCCCCCTGTTTAATGATGATTCGCTCCGCGCTGGATCCAAGGTCCTCCTTAAGCTCTGCAAGGACCACTTGAGCCCCCCTAGCGGCATAGGCCTGGGCTACTCCTTGACCGATTCCACGGCCGGCACCTGTCACAATAACAACCTTGCCTTCGTATGCTCGAGGGTTAATCATACCCTACCTCCTCGGTTCAAGATAAATCTCGTAGATATGTCTCCAGAGCTTTCCGGTGATAAACAAGCGATCATTTTCCCGATCGTAGGCAATCCCATTCAAAACATCGACGTCGCTGTTTTCTGCCCTTTCCTGGACATACAAATCACTCAAATCGATCCAACCTAAAACCGCTCCCGTTTGGGCATCAATGCGGCAGATGCGATGATCAAACCATACATTAGCGAAGATCTCTCCATGGATGAATTCCAACTCATTGAGGTTCTGAATTGGTCCCTCCTCCCCATATACCTCCTGCTGTTTGATGAGCTCATAGGACTCTGGATCTAGATAGGTGAGCTTACTTGAGCCATCGCTCATAATCAAATACTCCCCATCTGTGGTGAGACCCCATCCTTCACCATCATAATGAAATGCATCAATCCTCTCCAGGTGGGTCAAATCATAGACAAATCCCCGCCCTTCTTTCCAGGTTAACTGAACGATTCTCTCGCCTATAATCGTGATTCCTTCACCGAAGAATTCTCCTTCTAAATCCACGTGTTCTAAGACAACGCCATCCTTTAAACGCACCTTGCGCAAAGATGACCTGCCATAAAGGCCGGTTCCCTCATACAAGAACCCGTCATGAAAAACCAAACCTTGGGTGAACGCCATGGGATCGTGAGGATAGCGATCAATTATCACAAAGGAATGCACGTTCTCCGCAGCATACAATGGAAATGGAACTAGCACAGATGTGAAGAGCAGCAAAAGGGCAAAATGTAGGCCCCGGCTCCGTTTGATCATAGGCAACCCCCTTTTCAGGTTTCTTACCTTTCTATTCTTCCGTGGGGCAAAAGATCCTCCTTGGACAGATATGTCTGTCCCCTTCCACTTAGCCCTTGACTCTAATTCAAGGAATCTTGGACCAACCAGAAATTCATCAAGCCGACGTCAAGAACTTGGAGCTTGAGTACGAGCTGGTAGACGGCACAGATCCCACAATTGAGCTGGAAGTGGACAACGATCGGGACGATGATGACGATGACTAAGGTGAAGCACAAACCCCCACTTTCGTGGGGGCCTTTTCAACGGTTCAAAACATCGTTAACTTTGACCATATACTGGTTATACATGTCGATCATCACATCGATGCTTTCGTAGACTACCTTGCCATCGATTTCCTCGTACTCATGAACCAAACGGTTTCTTAGGCCCGTGGACGGAGCTATGGCTAGTGCAAACTGAATTTCAAGAACATCACACTCTGACAAATCAATGAATGAATTGAAGTAATCGCTAGCTGGTGGTTTTTTACATTGGGTGAGCAGGTTTCAAAGCGTGTAGTTCAGTTATATACTGATGCATGCGTATGAGCTTATCAACAACTACACCTAAGTCCGCCACGCAAATCACTCTCCTGTCTCCCTAATCAGACTGTTAAGATATTCCTTCCGCAGCTGTCTTAAAAACTTTGTATCTGCATATCGGGCCGAAGCTTTGAGCTTAAACTTGAGGTAGCTGTCTTCCTCTTCATAAAGCACACGACTGTTGCTGGCCACTTCATATAACAAGAGAGGATTGGCGCGAGATAGATCCACTAAATCTATTCCATCCCGTTTAAACAGGACCACAAGATCGCCCAGAAGACCTAGCTGCTCGCGGACATCAAGGGGGCTTCGCGACACATACCCAACATCGATGTCACTTCTATCCGTAAATCGCTCCGTCTTGTAAGAACCGAACGTGACCAGCAAAACAAGGTCATAATCTTGAACGATCTGTCTTACGCTTTGCTCAAACGACATTGGTGGCACCTCTCTTCTACTTCCTTAATTAGGTGCTTGGTAGCGTATTCCTGCCAAATAACACCCCACTTTCAGTATACGTGTACGGAGGGTGGGACGAGAATCACAGATAGTCTGAGATGTAGGGTTTTTTGCGGATCAGGACATCATCAAGGAGCTCGATTGTCTCCTCGCTCGCTACAATCCGATCTAGGGCTACTAAGTCCGGTGCCCGCTTGTAACCAAGGAGGAGTGTCGTTAAGGTTCCAATGGACATACTCGCCTTATACGTTGATGGCCTTGTTATAAGTCTCCCCGCACCATCTTGAAGCTCCACCGTATAGGTTCTATTGTTCCACTCCAGAAACGGATCAGTGATATTTAGTGTTAGGGCAACTCCACTAGCATCTGCTTCAAAACGATATTGTTTGATGAACTCTTCAAAATCTACGATCCGTCCCATAATGTAGGGACGAATGGTCTCCTTGATATCACTGTCTGTCAAAGCAAAGGCAATGGGCTCACCGGAGTAATTGTTGGCTCGAACTTCGTCGATCATGGACTCATGGGCTATAATGTAGCGAAGGAGGCCTTTCTTGGCCTCAGTGTTGAGATAGACCAATTCCTTCACATACATGATATCGTCATCAATGCGGTACACCATGTATCCAAGTGGCGTGTTATCGGCCGCATAATAGATGGCTACCGTTGTGTCATAGACATCCCAGCGCCAATACTCATCCCAAGCCAGGTCATTGCGGAACAGGCAGCCATGTGTCTTCTTGGCAAACTTACTATGGAGGGCCAATAAGTCTGAACTATCCTCAGGCACCCTGCGCACGTAACCTGGAACATCTTCATCCACCAACATATGGGGATCACTGATACTCCAAGTCATTTTGTCCGAGATAATCTCCCAGCCCCGATGCCGATAAAGTGGGATCGAATAGGGATACAAGATAGCCAGTGTTTGGCCCTTGGCTCGCATTTCGGTTAGGCTTTCCTTCATGAGCCTGGACATGAGACCCAGACCAGAATATTCAGGATAGGTGGCTACACTGGTTACAAAACCGATGGGAAAGATCCTGGAGTGAATGTTCATGTCTAAAGGATACACCGCAAATTGCGATACCAGCGCATCACCGTCAAAGCACCCTAAGACATGCTCATGCTCTAGCACCGGGAACTTCGATTGCCGAATGTCATCATTCTCCCAACCATAGTTAAGCAGTGTCTTTTCTGTCACTTGAAAGGCATAACGTAAAAGTTCATTGTACTGATCCAGATCATCGATGGACAGTTTCCTGATATCATACTCATGGTTTCTCATAGTTCCCACCCTCAAAGGATAATGGTACATTTACTATTCCCCATTTGTAATCCGCAAACCTGCTGCTAAACGCCATGCGTGGCGCATAACGATAAAACCCCAGCAAAACTGGGGTTTCGATTCTTACGTTCAGTTATGCGTATTAGCTTTCTAGTTTAAAATGCCTGACTAGTTCCTGCAGTTTTGCGCCCATATCAGTTAAGTCTTGCGCAGAGTTGGATACTTGCTGTATAGAGGCGGCTTGTTCTTCGGTAGCGCTAGCTATTTCATGACCCCCGCTGTTCGTCTGTTCAATCACGGCAGAAATCTCCTGTACTTGCCCCACAATACCCTCCACTGCTCTGAGAATACTCCGCAAAATCTGACCGCTTTTGTCTACGCTGTCCATGGCATGAGTTGCCTGGTTAGTGCTATGATCCATACCACTTACGGTGGAGGAAATTCCGCCTTGAATCTGGTTAATCAGTGAGGTGATCTCTGAGGTAGCTGCAGATGACTGTTCCGCGAGTTTTCTCACCTCGTCAGCCACGACCGCGAAACCTCGACCATGTTCGCCAGCGCGGGCTGCCTCAATAGCAGCATTTAAGGCCAATAGGTTTGTCTGGTCGGCAATAGCACTGATCACATCCACGATCTTGCCAACTTCATTAGAAAGAGTGCCGAGTTTTGTGACATCATCGCTCATATGCTGCGTATCATCACGTAACCCATTCATCTGCTTAACAATATCTTCGATGGCATCTTCACCCTGTAAAGCCTGCTTGGAGATATTGTCCGCCTTTTCCCCCATACTCTGGGCGCTCTCGTTCATCATATCTAGTGCACTAGAGAATTGATTTGTGGTACTTGCCACTTCTTCAATGGATGCACTCACTTCCTCGGAGGCAGCAGCCATTTGTTGACTGGTTCCAGCGAGCTCATTTGTGGCGTCTGCGACTAGACCTATGGCCTGTCTGAGATTCTCCACTGTCACATTCAACGCTGTGGCCACTTGACCTATTTCATCACTGGAGTGAACCTGCGATGCTTGGGTCAAATCACCTTCAGCAAGGGCTTCAACTACTTGCTGTACCTGCTGCAATGGTTTAGCGATCTGTCTGGCAATAATCACGGCTGCAACCACCCCTAACGCAACAAAGGCAATAGAAATCGCAATCAAGAAGGTCCTTAGTTGATATGCGTGTTCCAACACATCATTTTCTAAGGCTCCAACCCCGAGAATCCACCCAGTGGATGAAACAGGTGCCACACCAAAGACACGGGCTGTGCCCTCTAGTTGGAAGCCTACAGCGCCCGTGTTACCGACTCCAAGTTCTCTTACTGCTCGCCCAGCATTGGCCAAATCACCTGAGAATATGTTAGCCTGATCTAAAACGTAGTTCCTATCGGGATGAGCGTAGAGAGTACCATCTGGGTGGAATATATAAGCCCAGCCATTTTTCCCATAGCCTAAGGGAGCTGTAATTTCGCTTAACATTATGCCATCGCCTCTAGCAATCAATGCACCCACAACCTTGCCATTCTCTCTGATGGGAACGGCATACATGAGTACCAAAGAGTTGTTGACACGACTGACGATGAGGTCAGACACCACAGACTTACCTGCCATGGCTCCAATGATATAATCACGATCTCTTAAGTCGGCCGTTGAACCATCACTATAGCGAGCAAGTCCAGTGCTGTCCACAACAGCTAAGGCTAGGAACTGAGATAAGCGCTTCTCTTCTGAGCGAATCGTAGGCAACTGTTCTTCCCAGTTCATGCTTTTCATCTCTGGCCTTTCCGCAATTGCTTCTAGTAAGTTCAATTGTGACTCCAAGGTGCTATTCACATAGCGACTCGCCTCTTTCGCAACCAATGTCAGTGCTTGTTCAACCTCGGCCAAGACCGCGGAAGAACTCCTAGTATAAGCGAACAGGCCCAATCCTCCGCACATGACAAGTGCCAATAGACCGATGAATAATGATATCTTCGTCGCAATGCTTTTCATCTTAAACATCAAAGCGCCCCCTATTTAGTTGTATTCCTCAGAAATCCGCTCAAGTACGTCTGCCCCAAACAAGACCCGTATGTCGATGAGAATAAGTAGGTAGTCCTCCATCTTTGCAATACCCTTAATCACGTCGGTTTTTCCTGTGAACCGATTCGAAATCTCAACAGCCGAACCGGGCACCTCCACTACCTCATCAACATCATCAACATTGATCCCGACGAAAACCGCATCGATTTCCAAAATGATAATTTTTGTATCAGCTTGGCGATCAACGTCAGGCAAGCCAAATTGCCTCCGCAAAGATATGACTGGAATTACTTCATTTCTTAGCTTGATCACTCCAGATATTGCATCAGGCATCTGGGGCAACTCTGTGGGTTTAGCCCACTTCATGATCTCCTTGACGCATGAGATCTCGATTCCGTATTTCTCCTCTCCTAGCGTAAAAACGACAACCTGTCCATACGTTTTCATCTGTTCATGTCCTTTTACTTTGTTGATTGAGAACACCCCTTTGCGTCTTCTAGAAATGCCATGCCCCTCCAAAACCTCTGCAAGATATCTCCTTAAATACACGAACGACATCACGGTTAAACCTTGTTCCTTGGAACTCGTCCAAATGAGCAATACATGTAGTAAAACTCAAGGCTGAGCGATACGGACGATCACTCGTCATTGCGTCGACCACATCTGCCACAGTTGCAATTTGCGTCAGAATACATGGGAAGCCGCCTAGCGAGTTCTGCGGATACCCCCCTTGCCCATTTGACCATACATGGTGCTCTAGGATGATCCGCCCCACTACATCATCAAGATCAAGGGATGATACAAGTTGCCATCCACGAGCGGAATGCATTTCAACTTGTTCCCATTCCTCCGGGGTAAGAGGTGTCTGCTTATGCAGAACCTCTGGGGGAACATACTGCTTGCCTATATCGTGGAGAAAAGCACCAAGCCTCAATTGCGCCAATTCTCGGGCTGTCAGACCCATCTGTATTCCCAAGGTCGTGGCCAACTCATGAACTCGCCTACAATGTGCAAAAGTCTCATCAGTAAGGTTTAGAAGAGCTAAGACAAGTGTGTCATCTAGACCATTATTCAATAGATGAGTAGTTCGTTGCGAGTAATCCATAGTATCTAACCCTCCCACTGATGTTCAGATGAAAAGCCGTTCATCGCCGCTCAAAGAGGATCTTCGTATTGGCAGTTGATCAACTACCCTTGGCACGGCCCATTGCATTTGTTTGGACATCTGACTCGCCGTAAATCTCACCACGCGTAATCTTGACACTTTCAGGTGCGTGAATGGCCAGGCGTAGGTCTCCCTTTTCGCTGCGAACTACTTTTACCATGATATCGTCACCGATCATCACGAATTCTCCAGGTTTCCTGCCTAACACCAACAACT
>ENA-UOOH01004136-UOOH01004136.1-fermentation-metagenome-genome-assembly--contig:-NODE-4136-length-10267-cov-348.897865_pt1 | contig 10267 bp, 9 predicted proteins | sample MGYA00245778_ERZ724025 | MGnify/ENA primary metagenome ERZ724025 (study PRJEB28704, sample SAMN03018313) | fermentation metagenome | biome: anthropogenic terrestrial biome; feature: soil... | reverse complement strand
CATATAGATACTACCAGAATCTGACCAAACTATGACATTTCCTGATATGGCTGGTGTTTGTGCGGTGTTACCGGAAGTTAATTGTTTGCTTTCTCCAGTATCTATATTATATACATATAGATCGCCTGAGTTCATATTTGCAAGGTCGTTGTGTTTCAAATAAACGATCTTGTTGCCGCTTATGTCAGTTGGGCCACCAGTGTCGTAGCCAGTCATATCGTCACCAGTTGTAATTTCTGTCTGCTGCTTGGTAGCAAGATCATACATGCGGATATTGCCTAGTCTAGTGTAAAAATCCGACCATATGACTTTGTCGCCGTAAATGTGAGGAAACATGTTATCTCCATACTGGCTGACATCTATTGCTTTTTTAGTGGAAATATCATATACATAGATCTGTGGAGTATCACCTGCAATGTCAGAACTATATACTATTTTGGTATCATATATATCTGGAGCCTCACCGCTTGTGATTTGAGTCTGAGTGGATGTTGATATATCACGCATGTAAACATTGGAATTCGCACTCCAAACGATTCTGCTGCCATAAATGGCAGGCCTGCTTGATTGATCTACATCCTGTTTGATATAAGATCTAGCCTTCGTATTTATATCATATACAGTAAGTTTTGGCACTCCATTACTATCTTCATGCCAAACCAATATGTTGCCTGAAATAGCTGGATGGGACGCTGCAGAAGAAAAGATTGTAGTTTCATTTTTAGTAGTGAGGTCATAGAGATGAATAGTAGTACCATTACTTGTCCACGCTACTTTGCCAACATCAACAGCAGGCTCGGATCCGTTGCCAATTTTTGTATATTGTTGGGCTGAAACCACAATCGATACAAGAATCAAAAATATAAGAACTAATGATACCAAAAACAGTCTCTTATTCATTTTCCCCACCATATGTCTTTAAAAAAGCTTGAATCATTTCTGACTTTATTATAACAACAGAAATTCATATAATTTAAATCCTTTTGTAATTATTAACTCATTTTTGAGTTATAATATTAGTTATTATATTAATAGAATTGCTCCCCAATATATAGTCATAGAAGTAAGATATCTTCTAATTCTAATTGCATATCAATGTTCATAGTACATTTAGCCAGTTCAATGCTTTTATTTGCTTTTATTTATTTCTCAGGAAATATGAAGTTACCTGTTAGGTTAAATAAGATTTCAAGTTTGTGTTTCACGTCCGAGATTATTACTTCAGGAGCCTGTGAACATTGGATTATCACATAGTATGGATATTTTAATTTTGGAGCCAGGCTGAAAAGGCCTAATAATCTAATATTTAAAGGAAAAAGTCAGGTAATTAAGTCAAAAAGAAAAGCTAATATACTAGAATTTAACAGCTAGCTTCGGTTGCCGAACCTATTAAACGGTTAATCAATTTTGCTTTGTTCTTTAACTGTTTTATTTGAATTTATGAAATTACATAGACTCAACGAGTTCTATATATTGTCAAAAATTATTTATCCACATAATCAACCAAGCAAATTCTTTTAAAAGATCGTCTATTATAATTTGTTATATGTATTTAGATGTTTAAAGGTTAAGTAAATAGAAGGAGCAAAAACCCCAAGCAAAAACCCCAGAACAATATCTGGATATTAGAAGGAGCAAAAACCTCAGAACAATATCTTGATTTCTATCATTTTCTGGGCACCATGTCAGCGAGGTGCGTTTTTAACTTATGCAATACAATTATAAGGCTATAATTTACTTTTGTACTAGACAATTTTTAATAAAAGATGAATTATTTTCCAAGTAGTCAATTCTAAAGAAAATATTTTAATTTTTATTAGTCGGAGTTAATAATATAATATTGTTACTATTGTAAAGTTCCACTTCTTATTCTCTAAAAAATCTAGAACAACTGGAGCAATAGGTTGCTGTGTAAATTAATTTTATAAAGTCGCGAAAATAATATATAATAGAATTGCGTAACCATGAGTATCAGCTCTAAAGTCAATAATGGTGAATGAAAACTTTTAAAAAAAGAAGAGTTGATCTGGCTAAGGCCGTAATTAAGTAAATAAAAATTGACCAGATGGATATTATCCTGTGGTCAGTAACAAGTTTTGGTTTGTAGAAGCAAAACTTCAAGTTTCCGGCCACCTCCAGTGACTAATCCCTATAAAGTGATTGGAGAGTGGAGACTCTGTGTGCAACGTGTCCGCCCCACTAAATCGCAGAGAACCAAATTGGATAGGTTCAAAAATATTACGCAGACGTAATGGGAATTATAAACACCCGTATAGAGCCGACCTGATCAGGGAATTCTATTAAAGAATTCTAAATCCCTAACTGATCAGATTAGTTCGGAAAAGTAAGTATTACGAGCACGTAATATGGAATTTTGAGAATTATTTGGGAAGAAAGTAACTTATTGTATAAATTTTGACTTCACTTAAATCCCTATGAAAATCCAACCCAAAGGTGATACGATGCTAAAAAGACGACTAGGAACCCTATTCCTGGTAACATGCCTTATTTTAACAACCGTACCGGCTGCGTTAGGCGCTCCGAGTACACAAGTGGTAACTGTTGCCGGAGACGGAAGTGGAGACTACAACTGTGATGGAAAAAACGATGATGTCCAGATTAACCAGGCGCTTGAATTTGCCGCAAAAAACCCGGGCACAACTGTTCGCCTTAAAGGCCCATTTACATATGACATAAGCGATTCCCTTCGGATCGGCAGCGACACTATCCTTGAAGGAGATTCCGATACAAAGATTAAGCTTGCCAAAGGACTTCCAGTCTGGGGTGGGCGTGAGAGCAGTATTGCACAGAAAAAAGCCATGCTTATGATTAGAGGCGGTTCTGCAAGCGACATTACAATTAGAGGCTTTAATGTTGATGGCAGTCAGTCAGACTATTATCCTAACGTCAGGCTTGGAACTTCATCCTACAATATGGCAACACTCATAGGCGTTAGTGGATTAACAATTCAGAATATGACATTCCAGAACGGGTGTAACGACGCCATGCTTATCTCAAAGTCCAGCAAAATCATGATCGACACAATCACTGTAAACAAGTGTGGTCACGATGGTGTGTATGCCTATCACGTAAATGACATTACAGTTAAGAATTCAAAGTTTATTAACAGGACTAATTCAGCCGTCAGGTTCGATTCCGTTACCGATGGAGCCGTAATAAACAATGAAGCTACTACATCCGGCGGCGGATACGCTGGTCTGGAATTACAGGGAACGCTTAAAAACATAGAAGTTACCGGCAACTATTTTCATGATCTGGATGCCCCTGCAATAGTACACTTAAACACAAAAGAGACTAATGTAAAAATCCATGATAACAAAATTGTAAACTGTGGATAATTAGCATTAAGAACACTGTTAATGAACTAATTGATGTCAGTTCATTTTTCTGAATATATTAAGATCAGGACTTAAAAGTTGACTGTTTTTGCAGTAAACTTCTAAGTTTCCACATTTTCTTATTACGGAACATCTGGCTTTTTTAGACATAAATTATAGATATTAGCACTCTTTAAACATTAATAATAGAGTTAGCATATGCTAACAAGAAAATTAGAAATATACTATTTTTCATAATATTCCTTCTTGTTTCAAACCATATATTTCATCCAGTAGCGTAGTACCGTTCATACCTCTGAGCGTAGTACCATTCTTATTCTCTGCTGCGGCTTTAGAACCAGTATTTTAAGAGTCTCAGATCTGGTTAGCTTTCAGAATTGCACTGGGTAGACTTCTTGAGGCATATAGATGGACTTTTCAATGATAGCGTTTACAGAAAATTTAATGAGTAAGAAACTTTCAGGGGTAAAAAACAAAATCAAAAATAAAGCACAATGGCAGAGTATAATTGGTAGTATAAATTTATTTAAGCATAAAATTATTTGTCCGAAAGGCATACCAGTATACAGGTAATATTCGAGTATGTACTAATTTTAATGTGTAGTTTCGGAGGAGGACATGCAAGAAACCGAAGCCAGACCGATAAGGATTCTTGGAATATCCGGAAGTCCCAGGAATATGGCGACTGATTTCCTGGTCCGGGAAGTGTTGAAGATTGCAGAAGAGAAATACAATGCAGAAACAGACTACTTTTCTGCCAAAGGGAAAAAGCTGAATTTTTGCATCCACTGCGACTTCTGTATAAGAACAAAGGAAGGCTGTATTCATAAGGATGATATCTCAGCCGAGCTCTACGACAAAATGATCTGGGCAGATGCCTGGATTATTGGAACTCCGGTTTATCAGGGAACACTGAGTGCTCAAACTAAAACAATAATGGATAGATGTAGAGCCGTAGTTGCTAAAAACCCGAAGGTTTTCTTGAATAAAGTGGGGATGGGTATTGCAGACGGAGGAGACCGGATAGGAGGACAGGAACCGGCAATCCAAACCATCCTGAACTTTTATGTGATCAATGAAATAATACCTGTAGGAGGAGGATCTTTCGGAGCTAACCTGGGGGGAACGTTCTGGTCAAAGGATAAAGGGGCAGAAGGGGTATCCGAAGATTCTGAAGGAATGAGAAGCCTTAGAAGAACCCTGAAAAAACTTGTTCAAACAACTCAGCTTGTAAAAAGAGCTTCTTCAGGAACAAAATCTGAAATGGAATCTGAACTCTAATTTAAAACGCCAAAAGAAGAAAATAAATAACTTAAAAAAAGAAGCAAGTAACCTAAGCCCTGTAACTTAAGTCCAGGAAGAGCAGGGCTTTTAGAATTCTGGTAATCAAAAAAGAAACAAATCCAAAATTTAACAGAAATGTTAAGGAGGAGTACTTTGGTAGAACCATTAAACAAAGAGATTAAACGCATAGCATGGGGAATAACAGGTTCAGGAGATCAGATAGTTGAGACCTATAGCATTCTGGTTGACATTAAGAGCCGAACAGGGATTGAAGCAATGGTTTTCCTCTCTAAAGAGGGCGAGACCGTAATGAAATGGTATCACCTGTGGGATAAAATCCAGACTGATTTCCCTAATTTCAAGGTTGATGCAGGCCCCAACTCCCCATTCATTGCAGGTCCGCTGCAGATGGGGTACTACGATTTTTTGCTTATAGCGCCGGCAACTGCTAATACTGTGGCAAAGATCGTTTATGGGATTGCAGATACTCTCGTTACAAACGCAGTTTCTCAGACTGCAAAAGGACAAACCCCTATTTTTATCCTGCCTGTAGACCAGAAAAGGGGAAGTGTAAAAACTTCTGCGCCCAGCGGCAGAGCCTTTGAGCTTAATATGCGCGAAGTAGATGTTACAAACTCGGAAAGACTTGCACAGATGGAAAACATCGTAGTACTTGAAAGTCCCTACGAGATCTATGACATATTCGGACTTGATCGGCCTTCTGAAGATATAATCATGAAGGTGAAAGAACGAAAGAAGAAGAAGAAAACGAAGGAAGAAACCGGAAAATAAAACTTAAAACTGGAGAATTTTAAGAAATAAGATATCAGAGGGGAGAGGCAGAGATGAGAAGTGCATATCAAAATGTAGTGGAAGAAGTAAAAAATCTCAAGGGAATTGAAGAAGCTGTAGCTCTGGCAATCGAGAGAGAAAGAGAAGCAAGGGACTTCTACTTAAGTAAAGCCGCTTTGATGGATAGACCGAAATTTAAGGAGCTCTACGAGTATCTGGCAAATGAAGAGGTAAAACATCTTGGCTACCTTGAAGATTACCGTGATAAGAGAGAACTGGCCGTAACAAGTACGGAAATTCCAAGTGGTCAGTCTTTCACTCCTGAATTTGACATAGGCCAAATAAAAGTCGGAGAGATCACGCTTGGAGATGCAGGTATCCTTGTTGCAGCCCTGAGGCATGAGAGAAAAAGCGAAGATTTCTATTCGGAAGTCGCAAAAAGGGTCGAGGACGAAAGCCTCAGAGAATTCTTTGTGATGCTGGAAGGCTACGAAAGAAGTCATTACGAGTTAATTGACAGCTTCTTGGAAGAGATTACCAGATTCCGGATGCAAACCTGAATGAACTGAAAAGCACAGGACTCGAAGTGCTTGCCAGATAGTAGGCAAAAAGGCCCTTATGAAAAATAACTAGTTAGACATAAAAAACCTAGAACGCAGCTTACAGCCGCCTCAAAAATACTTTCACCCTGCTAGGCTGAGATTAATAAATACAGAAGTAGTTTTTGGAGATAGAGGTGAATATATGGAGGAAATATTCAAAGGATTAATCGAACGTGCCCAGTATTATGAGCAGTTTGAAAGTTACAGGAACCAAACCCCTCAGGATATTTTGGGGATGCGCCTGTCCTTAATTTAAGGACTGAGTCTATAAGGCTGAGTTTATTGGCTGCTAGTCTAAGACTTGATTGACATAACAAAAGATGCGAATTAAAAAGCTGCAGAATCTCTAAAAAACTGGAACATCGAAAAGTAAGTTTCAAAAAACGTAGTAAGTAACTAAATCTAAAAACTCAGGAGAAATAAGAAATAACGAAAAAACAAAGGCGGAGAGAAACTTACTTTTCAACTGGTTCCATTTCAACCCGTAATATACATCCCAGCTATGTGCAAAATTTGACAATTATTGCAAATATTTTAAGAACTAGTCTCTAAAAGTAGCAAGCATTTATAAATATAAGAAGGAATGTCATGCAAATAAGGGGGAAGTGCATGGACGAGTTTTTTGAAGAGATTATCGAAAGAGCCTATTACTATGAGCAGTTCGAACTTTTTAGAGAATATAAGCAAACGTTTCAGAGGAACCAAACAGAGAGAAGCAAGCCCAAAAGAAAGGAATAATTAACCTGAGTAATACCTGAGTAACATACAGCAGCCTGAGTAACGATAATAAAGTATCAAGCATATAAAAAAAGGAAAATCGGGCGACAGGTATAAATCGGAAAGGCTTCTTGAGACAATTAAGTTGTTCTTCTAGTTCTTTTTATGGCTCGCCTCTGCCTATAAAAATCTTATTCTCTAACCAGTATCATCTCTCGCAGGAGCCCCATCGCATTTATACTGAGAGGCAGATCAGCAGCTCTTTCTCTTTTATCCCGAAGTGTAGTCTGGACTCTACGTGAGTACCTGTATGGCTTCCTAAGGTAAGGAGAGATTCGTTTACCTTATCCCTTGGGATAGAGGCATATCTCTGAACAGAAGGTTCCGACTTTCCTGGGTATACAACCATTTGATCCGTAATAGGCAAAGAGACATCGAAAAATTGGCGCAGAATGATACCCCATTCATTCGTTCGCAATATTAAAATTTAAGTGCAGTTATTTTTGATAAAATATAACCACACCTTGTTATAAAAGAAATTAAAACATTAAAAGTTCTTCTCATGTAGGAGACGGATTCGGTCTATGGAGTTGAGCTGTTTAAGTTGTGTTTTTTCAGTTGTGCTTTTTATAAGTTCTTCATCACATATTCCCCAACCGCATTTCCGACTTCCATTGTGCTGGCTTTTCCTCCCAGGTCAGGAGTAATGATTTTCTTTTGAAGTACATTAGCTATTGCCTCATCAATAATTTGAGATCGAGGCTCCCCCATCCACTCCAACAGCATCTTTACGCACAGAATTGCAGCAAGTGGGTTTGCAATGCCCTTTCCGGCAATGTCGGGAGCACTTCCATGTACAGGTTCGAAAAAAGCATATTTATCCCCTATGTTGGCGCTAGGGACAAGGCCAAGGCTTCCAACAAGAGCTGCACACATGTCACTCAAAATGTCTCCGAAGAGGTTCGTTGTAACCACAACATCATACCTTTCAGGGTACATCATAAGGCTGTAAGCCATCGAGTCAACCAGCATATCCTCATATTCTATGCCATTAGCAGCCGCAGTCTGCCTGCAGACATCAAGGAAGAGTTTATCGGATTTCAGGACATTGGATTTATGGACAATAGTCAGTTTATTCTTCCTTTTTTTTGCGAGTTTACAGGCATATTCAGCAATTCTCTCAGACCCCTTCCGGGTGATGACTCTTTTTGTCCAGGAAAGGTCAGACCCAATCTCTTCAATTCCCGAATATAGCCCTTCAGTGTTTTCCCTCACGATAATAAAATCAAAATCGCTTTTCCCTGTAATTCCGGTTATGCCGGGAAGAGGTTTTACAGGCCTGATATTGGCATAAAGATCCAATTCTTTTCGAATGGTCAGGAGCACGCTTTTGTAATTTGGGTCCGGTACTGTGGTAATAGCCCCAAAAAGGACTGCGTTGCATCCTTTTAGGGTTTCCAGATCGCCACTCGACATTGCGGTCCCTGTTCTTTCCCATCGAGTGTAGCCGAGTTCAAGGGGTACTTTCTCAAACTCAAGCCCGAAAGCATCAAGGACTTTGACAGCCGCAGGGATTACTTCACTACCAATTCCATCACCTTCAATTACAGCTAGTTTCATGCTAACTGCATCTATAGTTTGGGTATATGAATCTGGCGTAACTTTTTAGGATTCTTAGGATTTCTAAGTTCCAGAGGAGATATTAGATCCAGAGAAAGGTAGATCCAGAACAGTGTAGATCCAGAGCAGGTTTAGATCCAAAACAGGTGCTCAGCAAGGATTTTTCCGCCGAGCCCGATAAGGATCAGGCCTCCGATAATCTCTACTTCGTGCTCAAAGAAATGACCTATCCTGTACCCCAGGATTGCTCCACACAATGATACGAAAAAAGTCACACAGCCTATTATAATTGCAGGTTCAAGAATAGGAGTATTGAGAAATGCAAAGCTAATTCCCACAGCAAGGGCGTCTATACTGGTAGCGATTGAAAGCACTAGAAGCACTGAATAATTAAGGGAATTTAACTTTCCTTCAGGGTCTCCGTAAAGAGCCTCATAAATCATTTTGCCTCCAATAAAGACCAGAAGCCCAAAGGCGATCCAGGGTGCATAGTCCGAAATAAAACCGCTTATCGCGCTTCCTCCAAGCCAGCCAAGTACAGGCATAAAAGCCTGAAATCCCCCGAAGAAGAAAGCCAGTTTCAGAGCATCCTTGAGCCTAAAAGGCCTTATCGTAGTGCCACTAGACATGGAAACTGCAAATGCGTCCATTGAAAGCCCGAGCGCTAAAAGAAAGTTAGTCAGGAAAGACATTGAATAGTTACTCCGATTTCGTTTTATAGACAGGATTTTTCGGGATAATAGGATTATTCTTCAAGATAATAGAATTTTTCTTCAGGATAATAAGATTTTAGCACATGAAGATGTTTGAAGACAGGGAAATAGAAGCCCTTATAATGCTATGTGCCATGACTGTTACCCTTTTAATGACCCAATAAACCTGCAATCGGATTTAAAACTATGCCTTTGACAGACTACTGATATAAAATAATTTTTGAGTAGAGAATAAGGGATGACTGGACTTTTAGAAAAATCAAAATAAAATGGAGAGTTTTTGTTTCTGGGCAGATTCCCCTGATTAAAGGATCTTTATTAAAGTCTCTCTCAGACCTTAATTTTAGATCTTACCTTAGCCACTGATTTCGTTTTATTGCCCGATGCCCCTGATCTCACTTTTCTATAGACGGTGTACTTACCGGTGCCATCATAAGAAACAGCGTATTGATAGTGATCTCCGTTAAAAAACTTAAAGCCGTTTCTGTAAAATGCCGGATATGCTACAATACGTAGCGGATCAAGGGAATAGCGCTGGTATACATTCTCATCCGCGAGAGTTTTAACCCAATCAGGTATCAGGTTCACCTGCTGGTACTTCGCCTGAATATTACGTCCGACGGTTGCGTTATAACCAACCGAAGCCTTAACTGCAACCATTATAAGCACGGCCTTCAGCAAGAATAAAAACCCAAGTAACCCAACCAGCCCCGCAAGCATGAGCAAAAACATACTATCAAGCCCCCAACTTTAGATTTATATTGTATCTACTCCCCGTCTCCGATTAAATGAAGTCGCTTAAATCTTTGACGTTCCCCTCAAGCTCTCTTACTCCATGAGCGTCACTAATAAATTGATGCTTTAAAGCCAGATCCTCCGTTGATAAGAAAATTTTCTAATATATTTACTATCTATCAAATTAATTTTCAGCTTTTTAACTCTATGAGAATAAATGATTATCAATTGGATTTAGGAGGTGATTTACTGAAAGTTAATTAGGATAAGCAAGAATAAGGTAAATAGAATTATCAGAGTTCTTTTTATTCGGTAGGGGATAATTTGGCAGAAATTCTGGCATCCTCGTACTTCTGACCGAAAAGACACCATTCGCCTGGGAACTAAGAACAGTTTAACTAAGAACAGTTTAACTAAGAACAGTTTAACTAAGAACAGTTTAACT
>ENA-UOOH01004135-UOOH01004135.1-fermentation-metagenome-genome-assembly--contig:-NODE-4135-length-10271-cov-2.448121_pt1 | contig 10271 bp, 10 predicted proteins | sample MGYA00245778_ERZ724025 | MGnify/ENA primary metagenome ERZ724025 (study PRJEB28704, sample SAMN03018313) | fermentation metagenome | biome: anthropogenic terrestrial biome; feature: soil; material... | reverse complement strand
ATACCCAACCGGTTCAAAGATTATATTTCAACACCAAAATCGAATATGTACCAGTCGCTTCATACCACTGTAATTAGTAAAGAAAAGATACCTTTTGAAGTGCAGATTCGTACTTGGGAAATGCATTACACCGCCGAATACGGGATCGCGGCACACTGGAAGTATAAACTGGGTATTCAACGCAAGGATAAGCTTGAGGAGAGGCTGGCATGGGTTCGCCAGTTTATAGAAAACCAAAAGGATGTTGATGATGCCGAAGATATCATACGTTCTATAAAAACCGACTTATCATCTGACGATGTTTTTGTTTTTACGCCGAAAGGAGATGTAATAACTCTTCCTGTCGGCGCTACGGTGATTGATTTTGCATATGCAATCCATTCGGCAGTCGGTAATCGTATGGTTGGAGCAAAAGTCGACGGACGAATTGTTTCAATCGATTATGAAGTCAAAACCGGTGAAATTGTTGAAATTCTGACTACATCAGCACAAGGGCGCGGTCCCAGCCGTGACTGGCTCAATATTGTAAAGACCGGAGAAGCGCGAAATAAAATTCGTTCATGGTTCAAAAAGGAACGCCGGGAAGAAAACCGTACCGCGCTTATCGTGTGTTCAAGGAACGCCGGGAAGAAAATGTCGAGCAGGGAAAGGCAGAGCTTGATCGTGAGCTTTCACGCAACGGTATCAAGCTACCCGAAGATAAAATGAATGAATTCCTGCTTTCACAATGTAAGAAGCAGCATTGTGCTACACTAGAGGATTTTTACGCAGCAATTGGATACGGCGGCATTATTTTATCACGCATTATGACGCGTATCAAAGAAGACTATCTAAAGCTTGCCAAGACAGAAAATATACAGCCGGATACACTTGTTACCGCTGTTCGCCCGCGTCACAATAACGGCGGTGTAATAATCGATAATATGGACAATTGCCTGGTTAAGTTTGCAAGGTGCTGCAATCCCGTTCCGGGTGATCGTATTATCGGATTCATTACGCGCGGATATGGCGTATCAATTCATAAAAACGATTGTATCAACGTTCCAAAGGACATGACCAAAGCATCCGAACCTGACAGATGGGTAAATGTTCATTGGGAGGAAAGCGTAAAAGATGAATTTAAGGCCACTCTGACGATAGAAGCCAAAAACAGGAATGCATTACTCGCTGACATAACAACGCAGCTTGCTTCTATGCATGTAATGATACATGCAATTAGCGCCAGAGAATCCCATGACAGTACGGTTATTATGAATGTCACCGTAGGTGTGAATAGTCTTGATCATTTACAGTCAGTGATGTCGCGACTCGGAAAGATACCGGGAACGTATGGTGTTACACGTAGTAGAAGTAGTGGCTAATGCGTCTACATCCGGTTGCATTCTATTTAGACAGACACAAATACACCGCAAATAACTTTTTATTTTCAGGAAGGAAACTTTTAAACCATGAAATTTATTTGTTTGCCGGTCGGTGAGCTCGATACTAACTGTTACATTGTATTTGATAATAATAATCAAGGCGTGGTAATTGATCCGGGCGGAGAATCGGAAAGTATAATTCAAGTAATACGGAAATATAATCTTAATATTCTGTATGTAATCCTTACTCATGTTCATTTTGATCATATGCTTGCCTCCAACGATGTTCTGGACCAAACAGGGGCGGATTTTATGGTTCCAAAAGATGATGAAGCTGCATTATCCGATACCAACAGAAATTTAATGCATTTCGTCGGGAAAAGAAGAGAATTAACCCTTGGTGCGGACAGATTGCTTGCCGATGGTGATAGATTTTTGTCGGGAAATCTTGAGTTTCAGGTACTTCATACGCCGGGGCATACGCCCGGCAGCAGTTGTTTTATATGCGGCGATTTGCTGATAACGGGAGACACGTTGTTCGCGGGTGGGATCGGACGAACCGACTTTCCCGGTGGCAGCAGCACTGCTATAAAAAGCTCGTTGATACGCTTAAGCAAACTGGAAGGAGATTATACGGTGTTGCCCGGACATGGACCTGCAACAACCTTGAAATCGGAACAACAAGGCAATCCGTATTTAAATTCATCTGACTATGTTATTGATTATTAAAGGTCATTCTTTTAGATTTGAACTTGAGAATGTCTGCAGACTGTTTCTTCCGCAGGAGAAGATATCAGTAAATGAAAATGAGGCTGATATTCTTGATAATGAAAATATTATCGCTATATCTGAGCTATCTTCCAATGATAAGGAATGGCTGTTAAATACAAAATTGGTTTATGGGGGTTCCCAAGACACAGCAATCGAACGAGTTCTAAAAGCTGAGAAAGGTGCAGGGGATGATCTTGAAAGACGGCTGGCGGTACAGCTATATTATTCTTTTGTAAAGTTAACTGGCTTTACACTTCCTTGGGGTGCTGTTACCGGTGTTCGTCCGGTTAAGCTGATGAGACGTCTTATAAAAGAGCAGGGCAATGAAGAAGCTGTTCGCTGGTTTCGTGATGCTTTGCTTGTCAGCAACGATAAAACCTCACTCTGCCTTGATACCTTGAATGTGGAAAACGACATTCTGTCCCTTTCACGTCGGGAATCCTTCAGTCTTTATATTTCGATTCCATTCTGCCCATCAAGATGTGATTATTGTTCCTTTGTATCACACACGGTGGAACGTGCCGCCAAGCTGATACCGCAATATGTTGATTGTCTTTGCAGCGAAATAGAATATACGGGTCAGATTGCGAAGAACATTGGACTTAGACTTGAAACTGTTTATATGGGCGGGGGCACGCCCACAACCCTGAACGCAGAACAGTTACACCGCATTTTTGACGCCATAGAAAAAAGCTTTGATCTGTCTTTTCTGCGTGAATATACGGTTGAAGCAGGGCGCCCTGATACCGTAACCCAGGAAAAGCTGCACGCAATCTGGGGGGCGGGTGTAACACGGATTAGCATTAATCCGCAGACGCTGAACAACAACGTTCTAAAAGAAATTGGTAGACGACATACTGCTGAACAGTTTTATGACGCGTTCTCCCTTGCACGCAAATGCGGATTTATAAATATTAATACAGATCTAATTGCAGGCCTGCCCGGAGACAATCCGAAAAGCTTTAGCAATACCTTGGAGGGTATTTTTAAACTCTCCCCCGAAAGTGTTACAGTTCATACCCTCGCTATGAAAAGGGCTTCAAATTTCGTTAAGCATCGCCGCGAAAATTATTCCGGAGGACTCCAGTCAGCCCAGATGGTCAATACCAGCATTGAACGACTGAAAGAGGAAGGATATCGCCCGTACTATTTGTATCGCCAAAGCAAAACACTGGGTGGAACAGAAAACACCGGCTGGTCAAAGCCGGGATTTGAAGGGCTGTATAATGTATATATTATGGATGAAACACACACCATACTCGCCTGTGGCGCAGGCGCTGTCACAAAATTGATACATCCTGATACTGAATATCTCAAACGGGTATTTAATTATAAGTTTCCATATGAATACAATAGCCGTTTTGACGACATGATACAAAGAAAAGGGCAGGTGATCTCGTTTTATGAAACGCTATTTTCCAAAACGTAGACTTGAACTGAATGAAATCAATCAACGAGTAAGGGCGGATGTAAGTGAACTAATCCAGGAGGAGAGCGAAAGGTATCAGAAAGAAGTTGAAAAGCTTGCCCGTAATCTAGCTGTTGGATTCGACAACCACTGTCTTGTAATGCTATCCGGTCCATCCTCTTCTGGCAAAACCACAACCGCCTTGAAGCTATGTGCTTGTCTGAAAGAGCTTGATATTGATGCGCATACAGTTTCAATGGACGATTTTTATCGCGGACGTGAACAGGCACCTCGTCTTGAAAACGGGAATTATGATTATGAAGCCTTGGAGGCGCTCAGACTGGATGAACTAGAAAGATGTATGCGAGAACTCATCCGTGACGGTAGGAGTTGGCTACCACGCTTTGATTTTCATAATGGTAGGCCTTCAGACGAAATGTATGAATTGAAAATCAGCCATAATTCTGTTGTAATATTTGAGGGTATTCATGCAATCAACCCATATTTTGAACAGCATCTTCCATCAGGAAATCTCTATAAGGTGTTTATTAATACAGTATCGCCGTTCTTTTTAGATGATGCAAAAATTATGGCAAGAAGAAATATTCGGTTGACAAGAAGGATTCTCAGAGATGAAAAATTCAGAAATAGTCCTGTGACCAACACGCTGCACATGTGGCAACAGGTGGTACGTGGTGAAAACGAGTATATGTTTCCCTATGTCGAAACGGTTGACTATCTGATCGATACCACACATGCCTATGAACCATGTGTTTTTGCTCCGCTTTTACTGCCGCTGCTTGAGGAGGTATCTGCCGACAATCCTGATTCGGACACGGTCCGGCATTTAATAAGCGTCTTATCGAAATTTGAACCTGTCTCTTTAGATAAAATGCCTCATGATGCGTTGCTGCGTGAATTTGTCGGTAATTCAACTGCTGTTATCTAGACAAAACATGAGCATTGATTCATAATTTACCATAAGATAGAATATATCCATTATTTCAATCATAAGGAGGAAATACAATGTCAACATTTGAAGATGTTATATCAAAAGCAAAAAGTGTTGCTGAAACAGCCGGAAAGAAAACCTCTGACTTTATAGAAACAACACGCCTGAAAATTGAAGTCTCAGAGCTTGAAAAAGACATGGCGTCGATAATGGAAGGCCTTGGACGTTTGGTGTATGACTCCCGTAAAGCAGGAGAGGATGTTTCATCTATGATAGATGACTGCGTTCTCCGGATTGACGATTGCCAAGCGAAAATAGATGAACTGCGAAAGAAGATTGATGCCTACAGATATTTAGTTCGCTGTAAGGGCTGCGGCACTCCGAATCCTGATGATGCGGCATTCTGCAAAAAATGCGGGGTAAAAATTGAGATTTGATAATGTAGGAAGGGTTGAATCTATATGATTCCCTATGAAAAGTATAAGGAAAGTGCGGAATTCCTGCGTAAAATGATAACAGAGATCCCAAAGACTGCTGTTGTGCTGGGGTCGGGCTTAGGCATGCTTGCAGGTAGGCTTGAATCTGCTGTTAATATTCCGTATTCCGAAATCCCGGGTTTTCCGCGTTCAACGGTAGCATCCCACGCCGGAATACTTTTATATGGTAAGCTGGACGGAAAGCCTGTTATCACGCTTTCAGGTCGTTTTCATGTATATGAGGGGTACTCTCCTGAAATTGTTAGCTTCTATGTTCGTGTACTGCATTTGCTTGGCGTAAAAAAACTTATCTTAACAAATGCCGCGGGAGGTGTAAATCATTCCTTTCGTGTTGGCGACTTGATGCTTATTACCGATCATATAAAGTTTTTTCCGGAAAGTCCCGCCAGAGGGGCGCATCAGCCCGAGTTTGGAGGGAGATTCTTTGACCTGTCTCATATATACTCGGCAAGAATGCGGAATATCGCCGGTCAGTGTGCGGACAAGCTTGGTATTGAATTAAAAGATGGTGTCTATTTTTATATGCCCGGTCCGGAATTTGAGACACCTGCCGAAATTCGCGCTATACGCATTCTCGGAGGAGATGCAGTGGGTATGTCTACCGTATTTGAGGCTGTGACCGCCGCACAGTGCGGTATGGAGGTACTCGGTGTTTCCTGTATTACCAATATGGCAGCCGGTATGATACCTGACAGCAGTGTGAGTGATGAAGAGGTGACTAAAAACGCCTCCATGGTATCGGAGCGTTTTTGTAATCTCATGGCGTCGGTGCTTAATTCCATATAACTGTCAGTCAGGAGGATCATCAATGTTCTTTGAAAATATTACGGTATTGCGGGCGGATGGATCCAGTCTGGATAATGTCAATGTAGCGGTAAAAAACGGTCGCTTTTCTTATATAGGCAAGGAAGTTCCACCGGGCGATTGGGGCGAAAAATACAGCGGTATTGATAGAATCCTAATGCCCGGACTGATTAACGCACATACCCATGTTCCTATGACGCTGATGCGTGGATACGGCGACGATATGCAACTTGACCGCTGGCTTTATGTTAAAATCTTTCCCATTGAGAATAAGCTCACTGGTGAGGACGTGTACTGGGGCAGTATGCTTGGAATTGCCGAAATGCTGGCTTCTGGTACCACTTCCTTTTCAGATATGTATTATTATTGCGACCGTATTGCGCAAGCTGCAACCGAAAGCGGGATAAAAGCCAATATCGGGCGTGGTATCAGCTGTTTTGACGATTCTAAATGCTTTATCGATCTTCCGGCTTACGGAGAGCTGTCCGATTTGGTTACTAAATTCCATGGCGGAGCAGATGGCAGAATCCTGATTGATGCGGCTCCGCATTCAGAATATACCACAAAACCGGATATTTTATCAGATATTGCAGACTTCGCCGCTTCCCATTCTTTAAGAATTCAAGTTCATATTTCTGAGACAAATAAAGAGCACTTGGAATGTGTCGGTCGCCATGGAAAAACACCGGCACTGGTTATGAAGAATTCCGGAATATTTGATTTACCGGTAACAGCAGCTCACTGTGTCTGGCTTACTGACAGTGATATGCAATTATTGGCCGATAACAATGTTTATGTTGCGCACTGTCCGCAAAGCAATCTAAAATTAGCAAGCGGAATTGCCCAGATTGAAAAGATGACAAAACAGGGTATCAAAGTTGCACTAGGCACAGATTCGGCTGCCAGTAACAATAATTTGGATATGCTTGAGGAAATGCGTACAGCTTCATTACTTGCAAAGGGAGTATCACGTAATCCTTGCGCATTGCCTGCAGAAGAAGTCCTATATATGGCGACTCGCGCGGGTGCTTTATCTCAAGGAAGATACGACTGCGGGGATATCGAAACCGGATACTGCGCAGATTTTGTCATACTTAATACAACGCATCCTTCTATGACGCCAAGCCACAACTCTCTTTCCAATGTGATGTATGCCGCGGGCGCGGCAGATGTTGAGATGACGGTAGTCAACGGACGCGTTTTATACTGTAAAGGCGACTACCCGTACATGGATATTGAGCGTATTGTTTATGAAACGCGGCAATGCGTTGATTCCCTTCTTGCACGATAGCTATTTGTGGAGTATAATAACCTGCATCAATTGCGAATATTAACGAGAGGGTTGGTGTAGTCTTGCCGAAACGCAATAAACAAAGCTTTCTGCACGGTGCGCTAATTCTCTCTTTCGCCGCCATACTGACTAAAATAATCGGCGCACTTTTATTTAAGATTCCCTTGCAAAATATTAACATGACCGCGTACGGATATTTCACGTTAGCATTTAATATATATGTACCCATTTATACTGTATCAACCGCAGGTTTTCCGATTGCTGTTTCGCGTATGGTGTCGCATAGCCTGACATTAGGACGGTATCGAGACATCAAGATTATTCACAAAGTAGCAAACAAGGTGTTTTTAATTACGGGCTCTGTCGGTACCTTATTGATGATCCTGTCAGCGTTTATTTATCCAAGCTTCGTAAAGATGGAAAATGCGCGGCTTGCGATGCTGGTTATGGCTCCCTCAGTATTATTCTGCTGTTTGCTTACATCATATCGCGGAGTATACGAAGGCTCGAGAAATATGATCCCTACTGCTATATCACAAATTGTCGAAGCGGTAGGAAAGCTGATTTTTGGCATTTCACTTGCAGCGGGAGCGCTTTATCTTGGGCAGTGGCAGTTCAGTCACGGTCAGGTTGTATACGGAATTGTAGCTGAATCTTCAGAACAAGCACTGGAGTACAGCCTTCCTTATATAGCCGCTGGCGGAATGTTCGGCGTTACGGCAGGCTCGTTTTTTTCTTTCGCCTATTTGGTATTGTTTTATCGCAGAAACGGAAGCGGTATCACAAGACAGGAACTTGAAAATGCCCCCAAGCCGAAGCGGCCGAATGTGATTTTCAGATCGCTCCTGCGGTTTGCAATTCCTGTAGCTTTGGGCACATTAGCAACTCAGCTAACTACATTGATTGACGCTATATCTTTTCAGAAGTGTCTGGCAATCGTGATCGAAAAGAATGGCAACATACTGCGTGAGATTTACAGTCAAGTTATATCAGCAGGAAAAGTAAATGATTTAAATGGGTTTTTAACCGGTACACGGGACGCCGCATTGACGTATGTAAATCTTGTTCCGAATATAACCCTGTCTTTAGGAATCAGTGCGCTTCCCGTTATTACCTCTGCGTGGGCTCTGAATGATAGAGTACAGCTTCGCAGGATGGTTTCAAACGTATTGAGAATTACATTACTCATATCATTGCCGTCAGGCATCGGACTTTCTGTTCTTGCAAAGCCTATCCTGAAAATGTTTTATGATCCATTTGTGGTTCAAGTGGCAGGCCCTCAGCTTGAAGTGCTGGGTATATCTGTCGTGTTTATATGTCTGGTTGCTCCCATTAATGCAATGCTTCAGGCAATGGGTCGAGCGGATGTTCCTGCAAAGATTGTGTTGGTCGGCGGCGCAGTCAAGCTTTTCCTTAATATTGTCCTTGTACTGAATCCTAGGATTAATGTGATTGGTTCCGCATACAGTACCGTGGCTTGTTATACGATTATGGTTATATTAAGTTTTGTTTTTCTTAAGCGTATTATGGGCATGAAACTCCGTTGGCGCTCTATATTCTTAAAGCCGTTATTTGCAACTGTATGCTGCAGCACGGCAGCTTGGGCTGTAAACGGGATATTATCAAGGTTTGTTTCTAATAGTATATCGGTATTGTCTGCCATTTCGGTGGCTGTATTTGTTTATATATGGGCGTTACTGTCTATAAGGGCGGTAAAGCGCGAGGACGTTTTAATGTTGCCAAAAGGACAAAAAATTGCGCAGATACTTGAAAAATACGATTGGATAGGTTAATATAGACAATATGAAAGCCAATACTTGGTTTTTCGAGCTGCCAGGGGGATAGAAAATGGCTGTTGATTACAAGCAAAAGGGTCATTATGAAATTGATGATCTTCTGGAAATAATGCGGTTATTACGTTCTCCGGATGGCTGTCATTGGGATAGGGAACAGACAAATCAAAGTATTCGATCCAATTTGCTGGAAGAAACACATGAAGCAATCGAGGCAATCAATCAAGGAGATGCAAATCTTCTTTGTGAAGAGCTTGGAGATATTTTGCTCCAGATTGTTTTCCACTGCCAAATTCAGCAGGAGAACAGTCAGTTCGGTTTCAGTGATGTTGTAGACGGAATCTGTAAAAAACTGATTATTAGACATCCCCATGTTTTTTCTGATGCTAAGGTAGAAAACAGCAGTCAGATTCTTGAGAATTGGGACAAAATTAAAAGAAAAACAAAAGGCGGGAAAACACAGGCGGATTTGCTTTTATCGGTGCCGAAATCACTTCCTGCTTTGATGCGTTCAGCAAAGGTACAGAGCCGCGCTGCACGAGTAGGGTTTGACTGGTCGGATGTTTCAGGTGCGCTTAAGGCACTAAAAGATGAAACCATTGAGCTCGAACAGGCTATTTCAGACGGAAATGTTGAGCGAATAGAGGACGAGTTAGGCGATGTACTTTTCTCAGCAGTTAACGTCTCACGTTTTACCGATTGTGATGCTGAGCAGGCATTAACAAATGCTTGTAACAAGTTTATACGCAGATTTGCCGTTGTCGAGGCTTTAGCCGCCGAAAAGGGTATTGATATGGCTGATGCTAATCTTTCGAAGCTGGACGAGCTCTGGAAATTGGCTAAATCAATTATTAACAGCAAAGAAATTAATCTGTCCGCACAAGAAGATGCGGAAAACCTTTAATCTATCCATGCGCGGTTTTACCCGCTGGTGTATAAAATCAATGGAGGTAATAACATGAACAAAGTGGAATTGGTCGCTGCAGTTACTCAGAAGTCAGGTTTATCTAAGAAGGATGCTGAGAAGGCGGTTTCCGCTGTACTTGATTCTGTCGTAGAATCAGTTGCTTCTGGTGACAAAGTACAGTTGGTTGGCTTTGGAACATTTGAGGTTCGTTTACGTCAAGAAAGAACAGGTCGCAACCCCCGTACAAACGAAACAATTATTATTCCCGCTTCTAAGCAGCCTGTTTTTAAAGCTGGCAAGGCATTTAAAGACGCCGTTGCAAAATAAGGTAAAGATTATATACCAGAAGCCGTCCAATATGGACGGCTTCTGGTATATAATAAGTGTATTTAAAAAGAAAAGGATGTTTCAATATATGCGACTTGATAAATATCTGAAAGTATCGCGTTTAATTAAAAGAAGGACCATCGCAAATGAGGCATGTGAT
>ENA-UOOH01004133-UOOH01004133.1-fermentation-metagenome-genome-assembly--contig:-NODE-4133-length-10278-cov-20.947863_pt1 | contig 10278 bp, 14 predicted proteins | sample MGYA00245778_ERZ724025 | MGnify/ENA primary metagenome ERZ724025 (study PRJEB28704, sample SAMN03018313) | fermentation metagenome | biome: anthropogenic terrestrial biome; feature: soil... | reverse complement strand
GTCGCACCCCGTAGGGGTGCGTGGATTGAAACTGAATGGCGCGGCGCATGGCCGAATGAGTATAAGGTCGCACCCCGTAGGGGTGCGTGGATTGAAACGTGCGGCTGGGCGCATGCGGGATGCTGTTTTTCTGTTCGTCGCACCCCGTAGGGGTGCGTGGATTGAAACGAAGCTCCCCTTAGTTGACACGCCAAAGAAGCTTAAGTCGCACCCCGTAGGGGTGCGTGGATTGAAACCAAGTTGTGCCGCCGCGCTTTGCGTGCCGACGTGGTCGCACCCCGTAGGGGTGCGTGGATTGAAACAGAGCGGGTCACTTGCCCGCTCATCCATAGTAAAGTCGCACCCCGTAGGGGTGCGTGGATTGAAACTACGTACCGCAGCCATTCCCCTCCTGACTACCTGTCCTGGAGGTCGCACCCCGTAGGGGTGCGTGGATTGAAACCCGCATCGCTGAGTAAATGCGCCCTGCCCCAGCCGGAGTCGCACCCCGTAGGGGTGCGTGGATTGAAACCGTTTCCGCACCTGGCAACCTGAGACGATTTTGACAGTCGCACCCCGTAGGGGTGCGTGGATTGAAACGACGGTACGCGATCCACTACATGCCACACTTGATGTCGCACCCCGTAGGGGTGCGTGGATTGAAACCTAGCAGTTGGCGCTACGACTACGGCGCAGAACACCAGTCGCACCCCGTAGGGGTGCGTGGATTGAAACTATGTAGCAAGCTTCATTACTTCCTCCTCTGCTGCTTCGTCGCACCCCGTAGGGGTGCGTGGATTGAAACTTCCTGGCTAAAAGGAATTCGTTTTCCCCTTTTATGGCGCTTGTCGCACCCCGTAGGGGTGCGTGGATTGAAACTCGCATCGTGGACGTGCGGCGATACGCTTTATATGTCGCACCCCGTAGGGGTGCGTGGATTGAAACATCTATTTCATCGCCGGATAAACACAGCCACCTACGTCGCACCCCGTAGGGGTGCGTGGATTGAAACAAATGGAAGCCGGAATGGAGAACACCGGCCTCCAAGAGGAGTCGCACCCCGTAGGGGTGCGTGGATTGAAACTAAGTTCTTCGAATGTTATGGGTATTTTATATAGGTCGCACCCCGTAGGGGTGCGTGGATTGAAACCGGATGCAGGGGCAGTCAGAGGGACAAAATCCAACACGTCGCACCCCGTAGGGGTGCGTGGATTGAAACTTAGGAATACGTGGGAACCCGCTTCGATTTCAATAGGTCGCACCCCGTAGGGGTGCGTGGATTGAAACCCAGTGGCGGACGGCCGGAACGCTGGAAAAAGTCCATGTCGCACCCCGTAGGGGTGCGTGGATTGAAACTTTGATTCGCAGAGATCCGGGGTACATTTGATGAGTCGCGTCGCACCCCGTAGGGGTGCGTGGATTGAAACTAGAATCCGGTAAAAACAATTGCTGAATCCTCACCCCGGTCGCACCCCGTAGGGGTGCGTGGATTGAAACGATGGAGAAGATGCCAAAAACTGTGTGACCAACACGTCGCACCCCGTAGGGGTGCGTGGATTGAAACCGGCTATAGGTTGCGTTCAACCGCTGAAACAACTCCGGGTCGCACCCCGTAGGGGTGCGTGGATTAAAACAAAGATGGAAAAGGCGAAGAGGACTATCTCGAAGTCGCACCTCGTAGGAGTGTGTTTGGCAATCACAAATTAGCGAATTCGGCAATTAAAAAGTACATAGTTTGGCTGCCATCACATTTCAGTCAAATTAACTTTGCATGTTTGTTCTGGCCCTGTGTCAGCCCAGACAGTGCTTTTCTAAGGCGGTAAGAGTCTAATCTCGAATATACGAAAGGCAAAACAGCAGCAGTATTAGCTGCATAGGCTTTAGACGGGGTGCATTTTTACGCCTCGTTTTTTTGTGTCCCGAAGGACAATTGCTGCCGCATCATAGTGGACAATCTTTGACCGGACAGGGTGGTATAGTGAAAACAGAAAGCACCCGAAACATGCCCAAATAATAATGCCGGGTGCAAAAAGGGGGAAACATGATGCGAAAAGCGGCCACAGGATTAAAGATTCTTCTAGTAGTATTAATCATTGTTGCCATGACTGCATCCATGACAGCTTGCGCCAATTGTATTCTGGTAATCGCAAACAACTCATCATTTGATTTGGATTCAGTAACTTGGTTCGGAACTTCGTTTGGATGCATTGTCGCAGGATCATCGAACCGGCAGAAAATTCAACCTGGAACTGATTATATCTACTTCTACATTGCAGGAGTCCGGATGCGGACAGCTTATCCGCTAACCTGCGAGAAGGGATACGAAACCACCTATCGAGTTACGGATCTGACGCCGGTCTATGTTTATGACCAAAGTTTGTCTTGTAGCGACCAGTCTGTACCGGTAGTGTTGAGCGAGGCGATGCAGCGCTAGAGAAAGATTGCGTTTTGGCCGTAAACCGATCAATACTCTTTGAACAAGGCGGATTTTTCGCCTTGTTTGCATTTTCTAACTGATTATCTGGCAAGACCGACAGTATTTGACGTATTGCTCTGTTATGGTTAGGCCAACGAAATTACTTTGCGGGAGGGATTGTGATGACGGAGAAAACTTGGAATCGCACAAGAATTGTGCGCACGGCGCTGAGCGGAGGGGCCGGTGCGCTCGTCGGAACGCTGGCCGAAAAAACCTTCGAAGCCATCACCAACATCAATATCGCCGATGGTCTACTCGAAGTTGGTGGCGCGTTATGGTGCATGGCTCGGGCGAACCGAGACATTCTGCCTGAGCTGATCGATAAAGTCCGCGCCATGTTTGGCAAAGAACCGGGCGGTTTGTCGCAGGCTGAATGGGAACAATTTTGCACCCAGTATCCGGAGTACGCTGAAACCATCAAACGCTATGCCACATTATGATGTTTTTTTCACACAACTGGCCCACGGCCTGCCGGGTATTGATGCGCCACCGTTGCGCGGCCTGTTCGCTTTGACTACCAACAAGTACGTACGGGAAGATCCGGGTTTCTCCTTGCGTTATGGTGCCCTGGGACTAGGCCTTTTGACCGGGGCGACCGTGACCTCAGGGCTCCTCTGCGGTCTGAATACACTGGGAGCATTGCGCGAAACTAATCGGCTGACAGACTTTTTCGCAAGTGCTAATCAGGCGCAACGCACCGCCGGTCTTGGCGACGCCTTAATCCAATTCGAACAGCAAGGCGAAAGTCGGATGACCGATGCCATGGTAGCCATGATTGAAGACTTCTCCCCCGGTAACGCATTAATCGCGTTGATCCATGGTTTGATCCTCATGCACCGGGGAGCGATGTCGGCGGCGCAGACCAAGCTACAATTGGCGTCTCTAAGATTTGAAAACTCCCGACTCACGCTTTGCGGCGTAGATGTCACCGGAAAGGGGTATGCGTTACTGGCAGCGGCCCGCTGCGCCAGCGACCGTGCTGCAAAAGCCGGACTATCCTGCCAGGCCTTCACAGAGTTTCGTGCTTGGATTCAGCAGCTGGTAAAGCAAGGCAGCCTATTGCAGCGGTTGGAGATCATGCCAACCAAGGTGCGAGATAACATCAGACTGGCTGTGGTCTGTTGTCTGGCTGCCGTTGCCTGCCCGAATGCCGCCGAGGCCGAGCTCTTTTGGAAACATGCGTTGGAAATCCTGCTCAAACTGCCCAATCCCCAACCGGACTGGGTGCGCGCAGTTTTGGAATATCGACAGTTCGTTCTCGGCCAAGGCCAATGACGACGCGACCGCTCAGCCATTGGGCGAACCAATGTCTAGGGGGGAATAGCAGTGGCAATCAAAAAAACAGTAATCGGTAATCATCCGCCGCGCGATGGTGCGCTGCCGGATCGGCTGTGCAACGGCGCACCGCCGGATCAGCTGGCGGATGCCATGGCTGATCGCTTCCATGGCTTGGCGCGCAAGATCATTCCACCCGGAATCATCCTGAGCATTCCGGATCGTACCGTTAATGATCTGTTGCGATCCATCTTGTATCCGGAGATGGTTTCTTTGGCAGGGCATACCATTGGCGACCATGCTGCCATTAGCGAACGCATTTTCGGCGAGCCTTATCTGGAAGTGCACCAGTACATCGACGCGGCTGTCAAAACGCTAGGCCCTCAGCACCGTTCCCAGATGCACGACTTTGCGACCTCTCCCGGAAAGGTGGCGCAGGCCTTTGGGCAAGTTGACGGCACCAGCCAGGAAGTGGCCGCCGCCTGGCTCGGACACTACTTGCCTGACAGTACCACCCCCGACGGAGTGCGCTTCTTAGGGGTGCGGGTGCACCTGAGCGACTTGGTTGATGGGATCATGCTGACGGCGCTCCTGTGGCAGGCTTGGGACACCGTGCTTTGCTGGCGCAAGAGCTGCCTATTGCGTGAAATAGTCCTGAAGGCCCAAAAAGCGCTGACGACCGGGCAATTTGCACAGGCGGCGCATCTTTTTGGCGCGGCGCTCATTGTCGATCAAAAGAATGCGCGCCTATTTTTGAATCTCGGTCAGGCTCGGCAGCTTAGTGGCGATCACGCCGCTGGCCAAGCCGCCTATTTACGGGCTGCGGACCTCTTTGGCAGCACAAATCTCCAGTGGGGCGATTTCGTGATGAGCGGGAAAGGGATCGCACTCTTTATTGCGGCCTGCCAAGAGGAGGCCTTGGCTGTATTATTACTGCGCCGCGCACGCAAGGTATTCCTTACCAACTGCCGCTACGACCGCCAGGCACCGGGATTAAGGCTCGCGTCCTCGCATCTGTATTATTCCAAACCGGCAGTCGGCAACGCCTTTATGGCAGCTTGCTGTGATAGCCTTTTGCAGGAGGGTTGAACAATGGCACTACTGGGATCCATTTTAACGGGTTTGGGAATCACAGCGGCGGTCAAATCCGCGAAATGGGTCGCTGATCGCAGGGGTTGGCTGCCGGCCTCTTATTATTGGAACTTGGCCGATCAGGCGGTAGCAGACGGCGACTTGGACACCGCGATTCGTAACAATCAGCGGGCCAGGCAGCGCCAGTCCGATTATGCGCCCGCCCAGGCACAACGCCAGATGCTCCTGATGGTGGCTAATCAGCATGCGACCAAAGCCCGCGTTCACCATTGCCTTGCCAGGGAAACGCTGGCCAAGCAAGAGCAGCGACTGATCGCTTTGAAACGCCAGCGGATGCGCCGTAGTCTTCTGGCAACAGTCATTCCGATTGCCAGCGGCTATGCGGCCGGGCTTCTGCAGATGCGGGTCCCGATTTATGCGTGCTATGGCATCGGGGCGCTGGCGAGCCTGATAACCTGGTCAGCGCTACATACGCCGATTTCGGAAGCGACTCTGGCAGTAACAGCTGCTCAACAGGGTTTGGAGATAGCGCGTCAAAAATTTGCCTGCGAACTTAAACGCCGGGCAATGTTGAATTAGTCGGCATCGTGCCGAGTAGCTAAGGGGAGGTGCGCTCATGGAAAACTATTACGAAATCTTGGGAGTGCAATACAGCGCCACCACTGAGGATATTAAGAGCGCTTATCGTACACTGGCGAAACGCTGGCATCCGGATGTTTGCAAACGGCCTGATGCCCATCAGCAGTTCGTCAAAATTGCCGAGGCCTATGAAATACTGAGTAACCCTATTACGCGCCAGAATTATGACTGCCTAGGAGGTTACGGACAGTCTGCATATGCCGGACAACGCCATGCCTCTTATTCCGAATCCAGCCAAAGTTTCAATCAGGCCAGACAGGATGCTCAGCGGCGGGCTGAAGCATATGCCCGTAAGCCACTCGAGGAATTGCTGGCCTTGTTGTTTGCGGCAGGCGGCCTGGCCGTGGCAGCCGGGGTAGAGGCCGGGCGGTTTGTCTGGAATGGAGAAGAAGCTGTGCGGGAAGCAAATCTTTCGTTTGGCACTAGAATGTCCATTGGTTTTAAAGGATGCCTGTTACTGCTGATGATTATTTTTACGTTTACCGGAGTTGCCGCTCCGATCACACTGCCCATCGGGTTTATTATCTATAAGTCGCTTACACATAACCGCAGCTTCATCGGAATCGGAACCCTTTTAAGCTCGACAATCATATTCATGCTTGTGGCAGTTCTGGTCGTCCTCATTATTGGAATCATGTTCAGCCCTTGGTGATAGGACGACTTCAGATCGGGTTGATTATAAATTTGTGTGGAGGGATTGGGACTGCGAAAACTGCTTAATGTGCTATATGTCACCACTCCAAATGCCTACCTGGGTCGCGAAAGCGAAAATGTCATTGTTAAAGTTGATAAGGATGTTAAGTTTCGGGTTCCCATCCATAATCTTGAAAGCATTGTTTCTTTCAGCTATTATGGAATCAGCCCTGCGTTGATGGCTCTTTGCGCGGAACGCCAGGAGGCTTTGAGTTTTATGACGGCTGGAGGGCGTTTTTTGGCCAGAGTAACCGGGCCTGTGTCCGGGAATGTTCAGCTGCGTCGCACACAATACCGGGCAGCCGATAATGCTGAAGAGACTATGAAGCTTGCGCGTGCGTTCGTTGTTGGTAAGGTGACTAACTGCCGGGTTGCCCTGATGCGTGCCTTGCGGGATCATAGTGGAATATCAGGATCGGACATAATTGAGGAAAGTATCAGCAACTTGGCGAACAGCATTCGCCGGGCTTCCACCTGTACATCTGCGGATGTCCTGAGAGGGAACGAAGGAATGGCCGCCAGCATCTATTTTAAGAGTCTTGATCATTTAATTCTGGTTGATAAAGAGCATTTTTTCATGAAGGAACGAAACAGGCGTCCGCCAACGGACAACTTTAACGCCATGTGTCATTTCTTTATACGTTACTGGTTCATGATATACAGGCGGCGCTTGAAACTGTGGGTTTAGATCCACAGGTGGGGTTTCTTCATAGGGATCGTCCTGGCAGGCCCGGTTTAGCATTGGATTTGATGGAGGAATTGCGCCCCTATATGGTGGATCGCTTGGCCTTGGCTTTGGTTAACCGCCGGCAAGTTGCGGCGGAACAGTTTGAGAAGAACGAGTCCGGCGGAATCAAAATGAATAAGGAAGCCCGGCAAACTGTTATTGCGGCTTGGCAATCCAGAAAACAAGAAGAGATCATTCATCCATTTCTTGGAGAAAAGGTCGAAATAGGTCTGATTCCCTATATCCAAGGATTGTTATTAGCCCGCTACTTTCGAGGAGAGCTGGAGGAATATCCGCCATTCTTGTGGAAATAGGAGGAAAAATCTTTATGATGGTATTAATCACATTTGATGTTGATACCAAAGGTGCCGCTGGCGAGAAAAGACTGCGTAATGTTGCTAAAGCCTGCAGTGATATGGGGCAAAGAGTGCAGCACTCTGTTTTTGAGTGTCTTGTTGATCCGGCGCAGTTTAGAGACCTAAAGGAAAAATTGGGGAGTGTCATTGATGTCAATAAAGATAGTCTCAGGTTTTATTTTTTAGGTTCCAACTGGAAGAACAGGGTGGAGTGCATCGGGGTTAATGAAGCGTATGATCCGGAGGGGGTGTTGATAACCTGAGACGGGTTTGCTACATAATCCAAATCAGTCCCAGTCTTAAGAAGCGGTTCGCGCAACACATTTAGCTGGGTTTTTAATGAAAAGCGGAAAAAAAGGAGCGCAAACGAGGCTAATAGTCTGGCCAAAACTGAGGTTCGCGGAATGCACACTTTTTGTGCTTGACACATAAGGTTTTTTGGCCATTAGAGTCGCACTCCTCAGGAGTGCGTGGATTGAAACCCAGTGAATAGGCGCACCGTCTTGCCGGTTGGCGAAGTCGCACTCCTCAGGAGTGCGGGATTGAAACACAAAGTGCGTATGGAAGCAGTCACCCGGCAGATGGAAGTCGCACTCCTCAGGAGTGCGTGGATTGAAACCGCGCCGTTGGGGATGAGGGAGTCGGCAAACGTTGCCGCGGGTCGCACTCCTCAGGAGTGCGTGGATTGAAACCGGAGTTACAAATTTCGGAGAAGTTGATATCGGATTCTACGAGTCGCACTCCTCAGGAGTGCGTGGATTGAAACTGAAGTGCGTTTAGCAAACTCACGGGAATTCCGCTCCAAGTCGCACTCCTCAGGAGTGCGTGGATTGAAACGGTTATTAATTGGGTCTTCTTTCTCCCGACACAGTTTTGTCGCACTCCTCAGGAGTGCGTGGATTGAAACTTGGGCATAACGCGGTGAGGTTGCCGGTAACTCATCATGTCGCACTCCTCAGGAGTGCGTGGATTGAAACGTACTTGATATCAGATGGCAGATCGTCCGCGCTTACTCGTCGCACTCCTCAGGAGTGCGTGGATTGAAACCCTTATATACATTCAACTTCCTCCTTCCCCCATGTCGTCGCACTCCTCAGGAGTGCGTGGATTGAAACCAAACTCGTCCTGCGAGAGTCCCCACTTGCTGCACAGTCGCACTCCTCAGGAGTGCGTTGGTTGAAAGCCGCAACACTGGCTAAAGCGTCGTGGGCTTACCCGATTTACTGGACACTCAGTTTCCGGGAAATCGTCGGGTGGAGCATGGATGATACTATGTCAACCTCACTGCCAATGGCTGCTTTGAAAGTAGCCATTCAAACCGCCGAACGCCTAAAGGGTTAATCCATCACTCCGACAGGGATGTTCAGTTAAGGGAGGAAAAAGCCATATGAAAAAGCTCGTTACTTTCATTGGGACGGGTGACTATAAAGAGGTCTCTTACCAATATGGGGAGCATCATTGCGTTACCAACATTGCACCCATCGCGCTAATTAAGTGGTTTCACCCAGAAGAAGTAATCATACTTTTAACTGATCTGGCCTCTCAAAACAAAAACTGGCACGATTTGGAGGAGTATCTTAAATCAAACTCAGTTACCTATCATTCGGTTCCAATCCCAGACGGAAAATCTGAACATGAAATCTGGCAGCTCTTTTCCATCATTGCGGAAAAACTGTCTGAGGACGATGAGATCATTCTGGATATCACCCATGGCTTTAGATCCTTGCCATTCCTTGCTTTATTGGCTGCCATCTATATGCGGGCAGCCCGTAAAGTCAACTTAAGCGGTATTTTCTATGGTGCCTATGAGGCCAAAAATGAGAAAGACGAAGTTCCTTTTTTTAACCTGACTTCATTTCTAGACTTGATCGATTGGGGTTCTGCTACCGACCGCTTAATAGATGCAGGCGACGCCAAGCCGCTGGCGAAACTGATTAGGAGATCGGCGGCTAATGATGCTCCCTGGATTGATATCAGTATGGAGCAAGCCAAACTTGATAAGATAGCAGCTGCGCTTGATCGTCTTTCTCTGGCATTAAGTCTCAATCGCCTTGATGAATCAGCAACCAGCTTTCAACGCTTAAAGAAGCTTGTGAGCGAGGAGCCGGAGGGTGACAGTACCATTGCGCCAACTGCTAATCCATTTCGGATTTTGACCAGCCGCTTAATTAAATCTTATGGCGACTTTGATGAGAATACCCTGCAAAATCAACTGACTTTGATCAAGTGGCATTTGCGCAATAACAGCATTAACTCCGCGGCGCTTTTGATGCTGGAATGGCTAATTCACATCAGTTTCTCCTTTTATCCTGGACCAATGGAATTTGATATAAAAAACCATGAACACCGCAAACAGGTCACCAAAATGTTGCTGTACAAAGAATCCACAATTAACGGCGTCAAAAATGGAGTTCGACTATGGGAATTGCGGGATTCCTTTCAGCGAATTCGAGATATCCGCAATGACATCGCCCATTGTCTGGAGAATAATAACAATAACGTCAACGATATTGTCAGGAGAATCAATCAAGAAATTAGGATTCTGGAGGACATTGGGAAAAGACTTTTTAAGGATGAGCAATCAAGCTCCGCCTAGTCTGGAAGTCATCCCATCTGAGGTGAGCCATTATGTTTGTCGGTAACTTCTTCATAACACCACATGCTGTGCGTCAGTTTCAGAACCGCATTGCGCCCTGGCTGACCTATGAGCAGGCGCTACATATTGGTATTGCAGAATTAAACGCAGCCTTGGAGGTTCAGGAACAGCGACCGACTGAAAATGGCAAGGCTTTCTATATCCGTGTCAATGGCGACTGGCAGTTTCGGGCAATCTTTGTTGCCGGAGAAGAGGGTACCAAACCCGCAGTCATCACCATACTGCGTAGCGGCAAAGGGAAGAAACGCAAAACGCAGAGCTAAACCTTAACCCGCCTATCGGCCTAATCCGCATTGCTATTCCTGCAATTATTGGGTATAATAAATGCGGGGTGATCGCATTTTATGGAACGTAAAATTGTAAACAAGCTGTTGGCTTGGAAAGA
>ENA-UOOH01004131-UOOH01004131.1-fermentation-metagenome-genome-assembly--contig:-NODE-4131-length-10285-cov-3.633724_pt1 | contig 10285 bp, 2 predicted proteins | sample MGYA00245778_ERZ724025 | MGnify/ENA primary metagenome ERZ724025 (study PRJEB28704, sample SAMN03018313) | fermentation metagenome | biome: anthropogenic terrestrial biome; feature: soil; material... | reverse complement strand
AGGGCTCCAACATTACAAAACACTGAAATGAAAAAGTGCAACAATATTACAACAACTAGTAGATGGGAAAAGCTAGACTCAAAATTATACGAGTACAGCTTTTTTTATGCGTCTATGCTCAAATCATAATATCAAATCTCATTATCATCAAAAACAAAGAAGCCCTCATACCGACAACCAAGGGCTACAGCATCTTCATAAAATAGTCAACCCAAAAGCGTTTTCTTTCTGCGTACATTATTTTTTCATTCAAATAAAAGCTAAGTGCCTGATCCCGACAAAAAAGGTAAATGATCCTTTTTGCTCTTTGGTGAATTAACAGAGACATTTGTACACCTTTATAAATATTTCCAAAATAATAGTTAAAGAGCTAGAAGAAAAAAAGAGAGCGTTATAGTGAGGAGGTGGATAACATGGAAACAAGCTTTAATTTTTATGTAACTATCGAAGGTTGATTATGTTCATCTTCTGAATAATGTGTGTTATTATATATATATACATAATCACTCATAAAGCGACAGCTTATACTTAAGTTTTTAAGGTTGCTGCCATTTATTGCAGTAAAAACAAATATTTCGGAACAAATATACCTAAGTATAAAATGGCCACGTAACATTATTTTATTATTTTGCATCTTAAGTTTTCACTAATATAGGTAAATAGAATTTTGGGAGTGAGTACATTTGAATAAGACTAGGTCAGAATCCGAAGACAATGATAATGTAATGGAATCGGCTTATGATATTACTAATTACGGAGCGAATATTAAGGTAACATTTTACAAGTACTTAAATAGTCTGAGCCAATTCAAAAGTGCATATGAACGCATTTTTCTCATCTCATTCTTTGAAAATATGGATATGGGTGGTTGGGCAAAACTGATTAGTGTTGCGAAAACTTATAGAGATCTGTATGCGCAATGGAAGAATAAAGGGTTACTCAAAGAATACACCACACATCCAAGCATCCTAAACTTTGAAAGCTCTTCTTTAACTAATGTAATATTTGAAATAATGGCAACTCCTTTTAATGCTGTAAATGAAAAAGGTTTTATAAGTTCAAAAAATAGAAACGGAGTTCTTTACGCAATCCTTAATGAGAATTTATTCAAGCAATTAGGGAAAAACGGTATTGAAGATATAAAGAAATTTATAAATAGCAACTTAATGCAACTAGAGAAAATAGAATCGAAACAGAATCAAGTAAAGGGATCAGTTAAAAGAGCATTAACACCGTTCGAAAAGCTGAAAAAACGTATTGAAAAACAATTCCCTTTAAAGAAATTTATAAGTGATATCCTTATTAATGAAGAAGAATTTGATATCCTCGTTAAGTATTTTTTAATGAAGTATAGAATGCTAACCAATATTGGGAGCCATAAATTAATAGACCCGATGTTTGCATGCGCAATTGTTCAGCTTGGAGTTAAATACTATGCAGCAGGTAATTTTTGGGGGAGAATTGCTAACGGTGTGGGCATAGACAGAATAAATGCAAACCAACAAACATGGATACGAGAGACCTTTAATGATACCTTAAGAAAATATGAAAAACTTACCATTCAAGGGGACGATACTATAAATAATATTCTAATGCATTGTTTTGTGGCTGATTATTATGCGAATGATTTTTTTGAGTTTCTCTTTGCATTTTATCGTATTGACTTAGAAAGAGATATTGAACAGAATGACACTGTTGCCATGAATTCATTAATAGAAACAATGCTTCGTGATGATAACACAGGAAGATCATATTTTCTAGTCAAGCATACGGCAGATGCAATCAGAGCAAATACACGTGGATGTAAAATTCGTATTAGAAGGTTCCTTCGCCTTATTGATAAGTGCTTTTGGGAAAGAATCGACTTGTTCGGATCCTCTCACAGGCTAACAGGATTGCTTAATTCTTGGAAGGATACTTCTAAAAATTTTGAGATTTTCACAAATGAGTATAATGTGGGAGGGCAAGCTGTAGGTGGTAAAAGAAGCTTTTCTTCTCCTTATATCAGGTGCGATTTTAAAGCATCACACTTTGAACTTGTTTTACCATCTCAATTAATTAACTATGAATATAATAACAATGTTCACTGGGATGTTACGGTAAATGATAGACACCATATATTAATTAACGATTTGTATCAAGAAGCTGTTACAGGGAAAAAAACAGAGACAAAAATACTAGAAATCAATTCCGAAGAGCTTTTCGGCGAAATCAATATAAAACTATTATGCGACGATCGGAGAATAAAGACGTTCAAAATTCAAAAGGACTGCATACGTTTTTTTGACAAAACTGGTTCCAACTTAAGAACGGATGCCCTACCATGTGGAGAAGTATATTCGTTTACAAATGCATATGATCAAGTTATATCAAAAGCACTGATTGACAGTGAAACAAAAGGTTCGTTATTAATGTCCTATTTTAGCTTTCAGACAGGCGATATTGTTAGATTACCAGATGGAAAGCCTGTTTCAATAGGTAAGAGGCTTGAAGAAGGCTTAACTCAAAGAGGTATCGTCCCAAACGCGACAGTTTTAGAGAATGAAAAAAATATTCCCATATATCAAAATGAACCGGTTGTGTTTATTAAGATTCCAAAAAACAGGGTATCGGGGACTGTTGTTAAGTTAAATAATTCAATTTATAAAATGTTTGATAAGGAAACACTTGAGCTAAAATTCACTAAGATAGATTTAAATGGCAGAAGTGGTGATATAGGTTACGTATTAGACCTTAAGGATTACAATTGTAAAGTAAATGGTATATATAGTGTAATTATCGATGTACCAAACGATAGAACTAATAGGGCATGGGATTTTGCATTAATAAAGGGAATGGAATACGAATTTGAGGATAGCCCCTATATATTTAAGAATAAAGGTACAATTTCATTCAGCAATAGTATTAACATTAAAGAGATACATCAAAGCTATACCAAGGTTCCATATGAGAATAAGTATAATTTTATAATTCTGCCTGAAAAAAAATGTCTAAGTTGCAGTATGGATGTTGGTGAAGAACTATTAAGAGTTGATTTCGAGATGCCGGTATTGAATTGGAAATTCGATGACGGAAACTGGGAAATTGAAAAACCTTCTGAGCTGTGGTATAGAGATTTTCCAACTAAAATAAGCTTCATTTATCCAGAAGATTCAATTAGGCTGAGTACAGATGATCGTATTGAATATGATGATAAAGATGAAACCTATGTAGATTATGTAAAATTAAAGGAGAAGGGCTTTTTTGAGTGTGATGTAACACGATTTAAATCGTGGTTTAATCGGGATTATTTAAAGCAAACAATTTATTTTGAAAATTCATCTAGCTGTATTCCGTTCTTAGATGTCATAACTAGAAGCCAGGTGGTATCAAACATAATAAGAGGGGATTTCAATAATAATTTTATTATCGGTGAATTTGACATTATAGGACAAGCAAATTATTATGCGGATATTGAATATGATGGTGTTAAGATTTCTGAAAAGGTTTCGCTAAAAAATGGTGCGTTTAAGGTTCAATCAAAGCTTAGTAGTGGAGAATATAAGATTTCACTTTATGAAGATGAGGAGGATGACACCGGCTTTGGCGAAGAAAACTATTTGTTATTAGGCGAGTATTTCTGCGATTTAATAAATCCGAATAATTTAGAGGGTAAAAGTCTTTATATTCAAAATATTAAGAAAGGTGAAGGAAGTAGATTCTATTTGCCTCTCAAGTATAACTATAGAGTTGAGAACTTAATGCCTTTAGATGACGGATTTCACTTATATACCGGAAATATGATTGTTGAGGATAACTATGGCAAGATAATTAATACATCATTAATAGAAATGGAGTTTTATGACCTAAATAAGATTAGATTTGCTTATGTTACTTTTCGCTCTTACGGTGAAAATCTTGAATTTTTATATGATAATGTAAATCAAGCTATTGTTAAAGAGGAAAAAAAAGGCTTGCCACCTGCAGTTAAATATAGGCGATACGAGCCAATGTATCCGGAAGAATATGTTTATTTGGTCTCACTTATATCTAATAGCAATACCAAAAACGAAGGTTACGGGATGAAGAAAAGTGCCACTAAAAGGGTACGAAAGATAAAGATATAGTAAGAGGAGGGTATTTATAATGAGTTTTGCACCAGTAGAAGCATCTAAAAACATTAGTGAAAAATATAAGCGTTATTTAAGCACGATTTTTACTATTTCAGATGAGAACTATAATCATCAATTTAATGAAGAACTCAGTAGGAAAGATGTTTTTTCAACAGGTCCCTATCTTGATGTAACAGATTCGTTTGTAAAAGGAAGTAGCATTGAAGAGCTAATAAAGAAGAATGAATTAGCAAAAGGCTTTTCAAGGCTAAATATTCCTCAAACACGTTCATTATACAAGCACCAGGAAATAGCCATATCAAGAGTGATAAAAGAAAACAATACAGTAGTATCAACTGGTACCGGCTCAGGAAAGACAGAAAGCTTTTTAATCCCAATATTGAACCACATAATTCGACAACATGAGTCGGGTAAACTAAACCCAGGTATAAGGGCTTTATTGATTTATCCTATGAATGCCCTTGCAAATGATCAAATTGAGAGATTAAGGGGGCTTCTTGCTAATTATCCCGAAATAACATACGGAAGCTATACAGGTCAAACAAAGAATAAATATAATGATGCGATAATTGAGTACAAAAGCCTCAACAATGGGCAAGTACCCAAAGGAAATGAACTAATTTCTCGTGAACAAATGAAAGCTACCCCGCCACATATTTTCATTACTAATTACGCAATGCTTGAGTACTTGATGCTTAGACCTGAGGACAGCGTTTTTTTTAGTTCTAAATACTCATCAAATTGGAAATTCATTGTTCTAGACGAAGCGCATGTATATAACGGTTCAACAGGAATTGAGGTATCGATGCTGCTAAGAAGACTAAAAGCAACACTTAAAAACAATAGTATAAGATATATTCTGACTAGTGCCACTCTAGGTGGTGAAAACGATAATAAAGAAGTTGCTGAATTTGCAAGCAATCTTTGTGATAGCAAGTTTGATGAAAAAGATGTTATTAGGGCATATAGAATAACCCCAAAACCCGAAAGAGATAAGTTACGCATTCCGATGAGCTTTTACGTACATATCGCAAATCTAATTGATACTGGTAGCAATGAAACACAGATTAGAAAAGCAATAAACAGTGAACTAAATATACCTGTTTTAAGCCAATCGCTAGAGGAGCTTTTGTGCGATGTAGTTCTTCATGATGAAACATATTGGGAAATTCGGGTCCTATTAATGAATCAGGCAAAAACGGTGGAGGCACTTGCAAAAGAAATGTCATGTTACCCTGAGGAGATAGCAAGCTTTGTAACGGTTGCATCAAAGTGTGAAAAAAACGGCGATCGGCTTTTTGACGCTAGATATCACATGTTTTTAAGAGCAACTGAAAGCGTATTTATTACACTCAGTCCAAGTAAAAGACTTTTTTTAACAAGAAAAGATATGCATTATGAAAGAGATGGAACTGGTTATAAAGTGTTTGAAATAGGAACATGTAGTTCATGTCACGCTATATACTTAGTCGGTAAGGAGGAAAATAGCTATTTTATTCAATCAAATTCATTAATTGAAACTTCGATGAGATCAGTATATTTATTAGCAGATACTATATCAGATACTGACGAAGATCACACTTTGGAGGATGAAAATATAGCAGCAGAAGAATACGAATTATGTCCAAGATGTGGTTATATAATGAAAGCCGGAGCAATAGGTGATAGAGGGTGTGAGCATGATAAAAGCTTATATTCAAAGGTTATAAAGGTTAACATAAACAATGATACCGGTAAACTGACAAAATGTTTATCCTGCGAGAACACAAATAGTTATGGAATTATAAGAATGTTTTTTACAGGGCAAGAAGCTGTTACGAGTGTTATAGGGACGGCACTCTTTGGGGAACTTCCTTCATATGGAGTTATTAACGAAGTAAGGATTGAAGATGAAGACGACACGGGTTTTGGTGATAGTGAGGCTATAATACCCAGCCAAAAGGTGAAGGAAGCCAAACAATTTATTGCCTTTTCAGATAGCAGGCAGGCAGCTGCGTTTTATGCTAGCTATCTTGATCAGACACACAGATCCATACTATACAAAAGGCTAATAGTTGAGGCGTTAAGCGCAAATAAAAGTAATTCTACCAGCAAAGGTATAGGTCATTTTGTTGAAGATTTAATTTATCAATTTGAAAAATATGAAGTCGCAGACAATAATTATGACATTACTAAGAAAGAAGCATGGAAAGCAGTATTAAATGAACTGGTAGATAACAACGGTGGAACATCCCTTTACAGCATGGGTCTTATTAGTATTGGTATAGATCCTACGAACATACCTCCAAATAAAAATTACAATCTTTCAGCTCGAGAGGTCGCAACTCTTTGCAGCGTTTTTTCGTTGGGCATGATGTCCGATGCTGCTATTGATTACAGCATTCCCTTAAATAAAGCAGATAAAGAGTTTTTCACTCATAATGGTATTGAGTATACTTATACACTTTCTGATTCTAATGCAAAATCATATAAGCGCTCATTCATCCCGACGAAAGCAAACATGAACAATAAACGTCTCGATTACTTGACAAGAGTCATTGAGAAAAAAGGTTTTGAAGTGGATAAGGAAAGAGCTACCCAATTGCTCTCTGCTATTTGGGAAAGAATATTATGTGCTCAGGGAAAGGAAATAGTTAAAGCTACAAACGGTAAATATAGATTGGATATAAACAAAATAGTGGTTACTGGAAAGAATCAATGGTACATTTGTCCGAAATGTAATAATGTGACTATACATAACGTTAATAATGTATGCCCGACATATAAATGTGATGGAGAATTAGCAAGCGTCGATTTGAATGCACTCCATAAGAATAACCATTATTATCAGCTATATCAAACATTAGACATTAGAGAGCTGAGAGTTGTAGAGCATACAGCTCAGCTTGATAAGGAAACTGCATATGAGTTTCAAAAAAAGTTTCAACGAAAAGAGATTGATGTCTTAAGTTGTTCAACTACGTTTGAAATGGGGGTTGATGTTGGCTCTCTTGAAACTATTTTCATGCGAAATATGCCTCCTTCTCCGGCTAATTATGCACAGCGGGCAGGTCGTGCAGGCCGTAGTAAAAATTCCGCAGCTTATGCCCTAACTTTCTGTAATAAAAGCAATCATGATTTTACATTTTTTAAGATGCCTGAACAAATGATAAGAGGTAAAATAAATCCACCAAAGTTTAATGTTGAAAATGACAAAATTGCTATAAGACATTTGTATGCTTCTGCTCTTAGCTTCTTTTGGAAAATTTATCCCCAATACTTTTCTAGGGCGTCTGATATGGCAGAAGAAAAGGATAATGGCATAAGTGGCTTTGATGCATTCACAAACTTCTTGAATAGTAAACCAACAAATCTAATGGAATTTTCAAGTGAGTTTCTTCCTGGAAGGTTAGCTTATAAGTTTAAAGTAGATTCCTATGGCTGGATTAGTGGATTGCTATCAAAGGATGAAAACAATCCTGGGATTTTAACTAAAGCTGTTGCAGAATATGATTATGAGGTTGAAATACTCAATGATTCTATAAAAAGAGCCATTGAGTCTGAAAAAAACCCATACTATTTGCAGCAGCGTATGAAGGTATATAAAAATGAAGAGATTTTAGCATTTTTATCAAGGAAAAATGTATTACCCAAATACGGCTTTCCAGTTGATACAGTTGAAATGACCATCGTAGACAAGAATAGCAAGAATAAGTTTGGCCTACAGCTTCAAAGAGATTTATCCATGGCAATTTCTGAATATGCTCCAGACTCTCAAATTGTTGCAAACGGTAATTTAATCACAAGCCGATATATCAGAAAAATACCTAATATGAGTTGGAAAATGTATGACTATATTAGTTGCGAGTGTGAAACACTTAATATTGAGCCTCACATAGAGGATAATGAGTTTTCTACTCTAAAAGAGTGTAAGGTTTGCAAAAAAGCAATTGATACAAAGCAGAGGAAGACATTTTTGATTCCTGCATTTGGGTTTGAGGCAGATGGCGATAAGATTGAGAAGCCCGGGCTTGTCAGACCAGAACGGACATACAGAGGGGAAGTAGCTTATGTTGGATATAAAAGCGAAGTCAACCTACAGAAATATAAAATTAAGAATTCGGATATAGAGCTTTACATTAGCCACAGTGATGAAATGGCTGTTCTAAACGAATCCAATTTTTACGTTTGCGAGAGCTGTGGCTATACAGAGCTCCGCAAGGAAAGTTTTACTCGAGTAAAGAAGATACCACATAAGAATTCTGCTGGCTACGGTTGTAAAAACGATGGAACGCATCTATTAAAACGATATTCTCTTGGCTATAGATTTGAAACTGATGTTCTGCAGTTGAGGTTTATTAATCCAGATTTATATGATAAGAATGTATCATTATCAGTGCTTTATGGTCTGTTGCGAGGAATTTGCAGTTTCCTAAACATTGAGCAGAACGATATCTCAGGATGTTTGCAATATTTTTATAATGATATTACTTATCGCCGGAACTATGCCATGGTACTGTACGATAAAACTCCAGGTGGAGCAGGGCATGTAAGACGTCTTAATAATCAGGGCGTATTAGAAGACGTTATTCAAGAAACATTAAAATTGATGGAGCGATGCGATTGTGGGGGAGAAAGCAAGGATTCATCGTGCTATTCATGCTTAAGAAATTATTATAATCAGAAACACCATGATGATATTAAGAGGGGTTATGTGATTGATTTTTTGAACGAGGTGAGTGGATAATCTTTCAGTTATAGGCATAATTGGCTAGCTGATACGCATGGCTTAAAATTCACAAGAGCGAGTCTAAAAAGGGCATTATCTCAGGAGATCAGTAGCGGTTATCTTGCAGTATAGCAATTAAGGCAATGAACAATAATAGCCTATAATAACAAATACATATATAAAACTCATTTGATAATATAATCAGGTACGATATAATAAAACTTGAAAACAAAAAACCAGCGAGGTAGATGAAATGGCAGTAAAAAAAAGCGAGTTGTATAGCTCATTATGGAATAGTTGTGATGAATTAAGAGGAGGAATGGATGCCTCTTTGTATAAGGATTACGTATTAACCTTGTTGTTCGTAAAATATGTTACCGATCGCTACATGGGAGATCGCTATGCTGAAATAGAGATTCCTGAGGGTGGAAGCTTTAAAGATATGATCAATGCCAAAGGGTCAAACGGCATCGGCGACAAAATGAACAAGATAATCAGTAAATTAGCCGAAGCAAATGGCCTTAGCGGAATTATTGATGTTGCGGATTTTGATGATGATACAAAGCTGGGTAGTGGTAAGGAAAAGGTTGACAAACTAACTAACCTTGTTTCAATCTTCCAAAATGAATCCTTGGATTTTAGAAAGAACCGCGCCGGTGGCGATGATATTATTGGTGATGCGTATGAGTATCTGATGAAAAACTTTGCCTCTGAAAGTGGTAAAAGCAAAGGACAGTTTTATACACCGGCAGAAGTATCAAGAGTAATGGCTAAAGTTATTGGAATAAGTGGTGCTACCAAGGCTTCCCAAACCCTTTATGATCCCGCATGCGGATCTGGATCCCTACTAATACGGGCGGCAGATGAAGCTCCAAACGGTGTGACGATTTATGGTCAGGAATATGACACTACAACAGCTGGTTTGGCAAAAATGAACCTTGTTTTACATAATAAATCAACCGGAACAATCGCAAATGCGAATACCCTATCCAATCCGCAGTTTAAGGACAAATATAATCCCGAGAAGCTTGAACGTTTTGATTTTGCCGTAGCAAACCCTCCCTTTTCCTATAAGTCCTGGGCTAATGGAATTGATACCGCCAGCGATGAACGCTTCCGTGATTATAAAGCTGCTCCACCTGATAAAAACGGAGATTATGCCTGGTTGATTCATTTCACTCATTCGCTTAAGCCAAAGATAGGCAAAGGTGCGATTATACTTCCCCATGGTGTACTTTTCAGGGGAAATGCCGAAGCAACTATTCGAAGGGAGATCATTGAAAAAAGAATTCTTAAGGGAATTATAGGTTTACCAGCAAACCTGTTTTATGGTACAGGCATACCGGCGTGTATTATTGTCATTGACAAGGAAAATGCTCATGCAAGACAAGGTTTGTTTATGATTGATGCGAGTAAAGGGTTCATAAAGGATGGCAATAAAAATAGGCTCCGTGAGCAAGATATC
>ENA-UOOH01004129-UOOH01004129.1-fermentation-metagenome-genome-assembly--contig:-NODE-4129-length-10287-cov-3.885751_pt1 | contig 10287 bp, 10 predicted proteins | sample MGYA00245778_ERZ724025 | MGnify/ENA primary metagenome ERZ724025 (study PRJEB28704, sample SAMN03018313) | fermentation metagenome | biome: anthropogenic terrestrial biome; feature: soil; material... | reverse complement strand
GGTCACAAAAACAGTGGAAGCCCGGGAGGTATCCACGCCGCTGACAGCTCCGTCGGTGGCAGAAAAGAGAAAACGGTCAAAAGCGGCTATGGACATTTCTCGGGAGGGAAACTCAAAATAATTGGCCATAGCCTCGCTCATAAAAACTTTGTTTTTTTTGCGTTTGACTAAAAAACAGTGAATATGCGTGAATTGCCCCAACAAACTACCCACAAATTCCGACGCCAGCAAAGCGAAAAACGACGATTGAAAAAACCAAAACACCCACACAATGCAGATACAAACCAATAGAATCATGATCCCCGTGGTCCAGACCACCCGGGTATCATAGGCATCGAGATATCCGTAACAAATGATTTCGGAAAAAGATAAGGGCAACACGCTCAGGACAATGAAAAAGAGGGTGTGTATTTTTTGACGGGACCAATAACAAGTCACCAGAACACATGAAAGAGACAAAGCGGCAAACCAGATGGAAAAGGGTGAAAAAAAGACGGATATCAGATAAAAAGGGGAGAAAATCAGCAGGGTAGTGAAGTTAAAACACACTGCAACACTGATCAGATACACCATTTTGGAGCTGAGAACGGGAAAACCAACCAATGTCAGGTTGTAGCGATTTATCAAAAAACAGGTCAATCCCAAAAAAACACCTGCAATCAAAGGGCTTTTCCACGAGGAATAGTCACAGCAGTTTTGCAGCATGTTTGCCGCGGAAATCACCGCAATGGTAATACCCAAAGAGCCCATGATAAAAACAAGAATATCAGCTATCATATATATCCTCTTTTAATATAAAAAACTGCACTGGCGGTAGTCCTCCATCAGTGCAGCCAGTCAATCGTAGCATAAAACACACATTCGATATAAGATTTGCATCTTCGTTTTCCATTTGTTCTTATACAATTATACCATAAAAAAAAGTTGCTTGTCAATGAAAAAAGTTACAAAGAATACATATGGCTGATTTTTGTAAAAATAGCACATAAGTTTATAAAATGGCATGGTTTTTGCGGAACTAAAACAAGAAATTAAATCCATTTTTTGGTCCTTATTTACAAAAGATGATCATAAGTAACAGTTTCTGTTACCACATATGGTGATACAAATTAACAACGCCCATGCAGAAACAAGGGCTTTTCAATCATCGCTTGTGGGATATTATCCTTGTTTGGGGAGCCGTTTTGCCTGGATAGCCGGTTAAAATTCTGTCACGACGGTACCTCTTTGTTTATAATAAAATTGCAAAGTATGTTAAAAACGATTGATTTTATCATAATTGGTGGTATAATACCATAGTATGTTTTGTTACCTTGGATCATCAACAAAGCATACATCCGGATTCAGAACACCCCGGAAACGATCGCGGTGGCACAAGCATTGATCATCCCTCCCTGCCGGGAATAGGCGTTCATGGCATGTTCCGATTTTTCAGGATCAAATTTTCCTAAAAACCACTTGTCTTTTTGTGTGAATACTATATATTTTTTATTTTTCATAGACAAACCTACAATTTTATTATATACTGAATGTCGCTCTCTATAAAATATGCCTTCTTTTTTTCATACATTCGGTTATTTCCTATTTTTTCGCTGCCAATGCCATGTTTTTCAGAATTTTCATTTTTTAACAAGTCTTACTTATGGGACACATTGTGTGATAAAATCTCTTCAGAACGTCGCATAATTGCCAAAGAATCAAAGGAGTGTGAATAATTTGCTTGTAAATGTGGGAATCTGTTTGTTGATGTTACTTTTTTTTCCCTGGATCCATCCCCCTTATTATCCGGGGTTTGCCTTTAATACCTGTGCCATGGGTATATCAAGCAAGCCATTCCGAAAATATAAAGGCGAATCCATTCACTATATAATCGTGAAGAAGGAAGAAATCGCCTATACCAAACAAGTGGTCCCCGCAGCCCGGCAACGTTCCGAAGATATCCCCCTCGATTCTTTGGTATCATTCAATCATACCATGACCCGGGAATTCTTTTTGCCTCATCACATGGAGTATGAACTGGAAATTCATTACATAGACGGCACAATCAAAACCATTCCAGGGGTGGATGAAAACAGCGATCTATATAAACGTTTATCTCCCTACATCCTTCCCCTTGCTTTTTCTCCGGATAAAAATCCTGTATCCTCTTTTTCTTTTCCTCCCACACCCGATGGTATCCACGAAGACTTTGCATGTTTTCATGAACTCACCGTAGATACCCTTGTATTATCTGCCGGCACCTATGTAGCAGGGCAGGACATTCCGGCGGGCACATGGCATGTGGTGGTTTTGTCCGGCAGCGGGTATGTTTCGGGCGGAAAGGCTGATCATGGAGGCATTCGCGGCAAAATGGGAGGAAAAAAGCACCCCTCTCACTACAGCAGCCTGAACCTTCCTTTGGGTAGCTATTTATGTATCAAAGGGACTTTACAGCTAAAACTGGTTTCTATCATATCCTACCAAAACGCCCACGTCAAAATGCCTTCCTGCATACAACGTGATGCCACCCATACATAAAAAAGCACCGGCAAAACCTTCGTTTTTGCCGGTGTTTTTTATTTTCAATCCTATTTTTGATTTTGTACATCCAATGTACATGAGTATGGGTAGGAACAGTTATACCGACAACTCGGAATCGGTAGGGTAAGGAGTTAGCATCCTTTCGTATACATATAAAACAAGCCCATGCACGCCAATGAATAGAGGACCCACCAAATACCAGGTCAGAAATGTACCTTCCACCAGAGGGAAATTGATGGCCATGGCATCGTTGTACCCCAGTACATGAATCAAAAACAAACCGTATAGAAAAGTAAAGAAAAGGCCCACGGGAAGACAGTACCACCGTTTCAGTGCCGGCCTGAAATAGCCCGTGGTCAGCATCAGCAAGGCAAGAAACACCATCACCGTGTGATGCATCAGGCTGGAGATTGTCATGGGATAAAAGATTGAATCTGCTTGCCCCAGGTAATTGGGACAAAGCATGGAGGAAATTCCCCCCAGCAAACCTAAATAGAGTACGAAATGGAATATTCTACTGTCTTTCTTGCAGAACAAAACCGAAAAGGAAAAGGTAAAACTGGCAAAACTGCAATAGGTATTGGGCAACAGCCTGTTCAATCCGTCCCGCAGGATACAGATTGCAAAGCGGTTCCAAACCACGCAGGCCAACAGCAGCAAACCCGTGCCTCTGATTATCATCACCAATTCCTTTTCACCATGCACCTTCTTGTTGATAAAAATCAAGGCAGATATCATAAGAGTAAAACTGACTGCCATATAAATCAAATGTTCCCATCCGAATATTTCAGGCATACTTCTCCTCCCCATTTATCCATGTTTACTACAATACGCGGCACTTTTTTCCCCTTGGCACTCGTCAGTCCGGATCATCATGCCCCTTCATACCATACCGCGACAGTCGCAATCACGCTTGATAAATTGTACAAATTATACTGTATTCATACATCCTTTGTCAAGTCAAAGAAAATGCAGTACCTCTGCAATCATACATACCCATGCAGCCCCCGAACGCTGACCTCGCCGCTTGTGAGACTTTCCCGGCTGCCATCAATGAAGCGGACAACCAGTCCAAAATCATCGTCAATTTCCTCGGCAATGCCCGTCCGTTCGATACCGTCACGTACAAAACGGATTTCTTTCCCCGCGATCATACACTCTTTTCGGTATGCGGACAGGTAGGCCGCTTTCTGTTTCGGCCAGTCGGCCCGCAGTTGGTCAAGAGCCCGGATCATTTCACAGGCAAGCCGGGCACGGTTAATTTCCATTCCTGTTTCGATGGCCAAAGAGGATGCGATCGGACGAATATCCTGCGGGAAATCACTTTCCCCTTCCCTGACGTTGATCCCGATTCCGACGATCACATGCTGGATATGACCGCTTTCGCCTTCTACCGCCATTTCGGTAAGAATACCGCCGATTTTCCTGCCGTTTACTATCAGATCATTGACCCACTTGATACCCGGACGCACCCCACTGACCGTCTCAATGGCATGGCACATGGCGACCGCGACCCAGGCAGTCAAATTGGTTATCTCCGTAGGAAGGCAGTGGGGCCGCATCAGCATAGACAAATAAATTCCTTTGTCCTTGGGTGAATAAAAGCTGCGCCCCAGACGGCCTTTTCCTCCGGTTTGTTCGTTGGAAACCACAATCAAACCATCCGGCGCACCTTGTTGTGCCAGCATCCTTGCATGATTGTTGGTGGAATCCACCTTATTCAGACAAATCACATTCTCTGCCCGCTTTCCAATCAGCGCAAGAATTTCACCGATATTGAGTTTATCCGGTGAATCATGCAGCATATACCCTTTATTAGTGGAAGAATGAATAATATAACCATCTTTTCTGAGATTTTTTACAGCTGCATTGACTGCTGCGCGGCTGATTCCGAGAGCCTGACTGATTTCTTCTCCCGAAACGTACCCGTCGGATTGTCTGAGACTCGCAATCACTTTATCTTTTGTCATTTTTGTCACCCGTTTTATATTATACCATATTCTCACCGATTGTAAACAATTAATATTTCCATCTTGACAATTATATCGTGTTATGATACATTGATTGTAAACAAGAAGCCACGAAAGGTTTACAATATGAAAACAAAAGACTTAACCCTCATCGCCCTGTTTTCCGTACTGATTGCCATTTGTTCCTGGATTTCCATCCCCTCCGCCGTTCCCTTCACCCTCCAGACCTTTGCCGTTTTCCTTGCCGTGGGTTTACTGGGCGGCAAGCGGGGAACCCTGTCGATATTGACCTACATTCTGTTGGGTACTTTGGGTGTGCCGGTATTTGCCAATTTCACCGGCGGCGTGGGTGTATTGTTGGGAAGCACGGGAGGATATATCCTGGGCTTTCTGGGATCAGCTATCATCCTATGGACCATCACCCGTATATTCGGAGAAAAAACGGGTGTGCTTGCAATCGGCATGGTAGCCGGCGCATTGGTCTACTATACCTTTGGTACAGTATGGTTTATGATGGTATACATCCGTACCCATGGTGCGGTTTCGCTGTTGACAGTACTCACATGGTGTGTATTCCCGTTTATCATACCCGATCTGATCAAAATCCTGCTGGCGCTGTTCCTGACCAAAAAGTTGAAAGGCCGCATCCTTGTTTGACGTGCAGCTGCGTATCTTTGATCCGCCGTTCATGCGTCCCCGGCATATGGTTTGTACCTGCATGATGATCAAGGAAAAGGCTGTTTGGCACAATGCACCCGTAGTATAACCATCAATCAACATTTTGACCCCGACCGTGGCACCACGGTCGGGGTCAAATAGATTATATGCTTTTGGTTTACGCTTCGTTATTGTCAGCGGAGACTTCCTCACCCTCGGCACCTTCCTCGGCGGTTTCGGTTTCTACAACGTGTTCTATACGGGCAGAAACCGTGACAACAACGCTGTCAAGAGGGGTCAGTATTTCGACATCTTCGTTACGAGAGAACGGAAGATCGGAAACCTTTATATTTTCACCTACCGTGAGATTTTCCACGTTGACTTCAATCCGTTCAACCATGTTGGATGGGAGGGCTCTGTAAGATATTTCGTCCAGTGTCTGAAGCACAAGCCCGTCAACTTTTTCTTTACCAATCAAAATAACATGCGTAATGCTGTTGACTATTTCGTCAGCCTTGAGAGCCTGGAAGCAAAGATGCTCGACCGTACGTTTGGGGGTATAGGTAGCCTCTTTGAGCATGGCCATGTGCTTTTCCTTGCCGATTTTTAGTTCCAGTTTGGAGCCAATGGCGCTGGATTTCAATAACTGTTCGGCTTCTTGCTGGGACATCTTGAGATGCACCGACTCTTCGAGGTGTTTACCATAGAGCACCGCAGGGATAATTCCTTGTCTTCTGAGCTGTTTTCCTTTCGAGTGTAATTCACGTTTTTCTACTTGTACTGTAAACATGATTTCTCCTTTCAAGGTTAATTTATTATCTATACCGTACGTTTCAAACGCAAGAATATATGATAATCGTACATCCTTTTTTTGAAAACCATAGCAGTATACATTTCAAAGTGGGGCAGCATCCCCCAGATTGCCGAGGGTAATTTGATTCTGCTTTCTATATGATATCACATAATTGATATATTTGCAACTTTGGTAACAATTTTAGCAATTTCGCAATACCGCCAAGGATATTGATCGATCGGAAATGGAGTTGTATGATCTGACAAAACGACAGAAAAGACAAGTGGAGGTATTTATTCGGGGTTATTCTGCGTCAAGAAACCTGTTCACTTGGTTGTCTTGTGCATAGGTTTTTCTGAACCCCATGGGCGTGGTACCCTTTTCTTCCTTAAATTTTACAATCAAGTGGCAAGTATCACAAAAACCCGTTTCCATGGCAATCGCGGTGATAGTCATATCAGTGGTCACCAAAAGTTTCTCGGCCTCTGCTATCCGTATGGAATTGAGATACTGGCAAAAGCTACGTCCCGTGAGACGCTTAAACATCCTTGAAAAATAGCTGTAGCTGATATTAAACCTGTCTGCCATGTCACGGGCGGTCAGGTTTTCTTTGTATTTCTCGTTGATGTTGTTAATACATCTTGAAAGCGCCGTCCGCAAATGATCGCTGACCTCGCAGCCCAGACTGACGCCGTTTGCTTCCCAATAGCGCAAAATCCATAAAAACAGTCTGCTTATATGCGCTCTGACCGCAAGCTCATATCCATAGGTGCGCCATGTCAGCTCATGATGCAGTTCATGGATCAACCATCCGAGTTTTGCCTCATTCACCTCCTGCGCCGCATATAGACGCTTGCCTCCTTTGCCGTTCATGGTAAAGGGCAACGCGAATTTAGACTCAAAACTCGACTGAATGGGAATGCAGAGAAAACGGGGGTCAATCTTCAATACAATATATCGGTTGAGTTCCGCAGACTCCGCAAATATATGATGTATTTCCTGTGATTTGATAAGCAGCAAACATCCCTTTTCAAGGCGGTATTCTATACCATTCAAAAAGGCCTTGAAGGATCCGTCAAGGCAATACAATAGCTCTATCAAATCATGGATATGGGCTAACGCCGCTACAGCAGGGCCCATATGCTGTTGTATATGGCTGTCGACATCATCAGGGATACCATTACGGTAACGCTTGGGCTCTACGAGGATATTTTCGGGAATTACATATGTATGACTCAAAATACACCTCCATGACAAACTTTTTATATATGTTGGTGGTTTTATTATATACCATACCCATACAAAATGCTATAGTCCATATATAAAATTAAAAATAAATGGGGGTCGAAATATGAAAAAACAAGTAAGGTTTGGAATACCCGGATGCGGAAGTGTCGCCGTAAATCATGGCGTTTCCGGAGCAGACCTGTGTGGTATCGGAGATACTCGATGCCATCTATCCGCCGGCAAAATCCGGTCCGCCTGTATTGATTGTGAGGTATGCATATGAATATAGCCATTATTAGCTTTTGGCATGTACACGGTAAGAGTTACGCCGACGAAGCGATGAAAGCGGGTCTCAACATCACCGCTGTCTGGGATGAAAATACAACCCGTGGTCGAGAGTGGGCGAAAAAGCTGGGTTGTGCTTTTTATGACGACTATGACCGCTTGCTGGGCGATAGTTCCATCGTCGGTGTCGTTATTACCGCTGCAACAGCAGCACATACCGAACTGATCATAAAAGCAGCTCGCGCCGGTAAGCATATCTTCACCGAAAAGGTATTGGCTCTGACCCTGGCAGAATGTCTGGAAATCAAAGCAGCCATTGAACGTTATGACGTTCACTTCACCATTTCGTTTCCACATATGTGCAATCCCAGTTTGCGCTTTGCCAAACAGCTTTCTGACAGCGGAGAGTTGGGAAGGATTCACTATGGACGTGTACGTAATGTTCACAACGGAGCATCGGCAGGAAGGCTCCCGGCGCATTTTTACAACGCAGCAGAATGCGGGGGCGGTGCAATGATTGATCTCGGTGCGCACGGCATGTACCTTTTACGCTGGCTGCTGGGCAAACCGATAAACTGCCGTTCTCTCTTTACCAAGGTGACCGGAAAGCCGGTCGAAGACAACGCCGTATGTATCATGGAATTTGCAGACGGCGCAATCGGTGTGAACGAAACCGGTTTTGTATCCAGCAACTGTCCGTTAACCCTGGAGATTGGTGGCGATGAGGGTGCGCTTGTTTATCGCAAGGACCTCGGCGTCAGCTATGCATCCAAAAAAACGAACGGCAAATGGATCAACGTGACCGATTTGCCCGCGGGTCTTCCTACACCGCTCTCGCTGTGGATAAAGAGCCTAAAAGAGGGTGTGGATTCGCCCTTTGGTATAGATGACGCCATTGCTTTGACTGAAATGATGGAGGGGGCATATCAAGCCGCCAAAACACCCGGATTCGTGTGGGAAAATTAAAAAAAGGCTGTTATCATGAGCGCACCGCTCTGCTTACATGATACATATTGTCTGCAATATGAGCAGTTAAAATTATGTTTCAATGATTGATATTTTATGATTGGCTTCTGTCGACCGTTTCTGAAAAGAGCATGTAATTTCTTAATCCATCAACAAAAGGACACTTTTCGGTGTCCTTTCACTTTTCGGTGTCCTTTTTGGTTTTTATTATGGGGATAATCAACTTCCGCCCTCCCACACCACCAGGCGTACCGTTCGGTACACGGCGGTTCTACCATATATGGGCATGGACTCGTCCTTTGGGAAGCGGAATTTCACCGCTAAGTTGTTGCCACCGCTGGGCGCACGATGCAAAAAAACCACCTCAAAATGAGATGGTTTTTGGTACGCCGTAAGGGATTCGAACCCCCGACCTTTTGGTTCGTAGCCAAACACTCTATCCAGCTGAGCTAACGGCGCAAATGTCTTTGGACAGCTTTGCTATCATAGCACAGCCGGTTTTTTTTGTCAAGAGTTTAGGGAATATTTTTATTGAAAATTCCATTCAGGATGATTTCGTGCAGCATCCGAACTTCGCGTTCCAGCATAACACCTTTTTCGGCAAACACCTTTTTTTGTACACTTTGTATGACCGCTACAATATCCGCCACGCTTCCCTCTCGGTCATTGATGATAAAACCGGCATGCATTTCAGATACCGCGGCGCCTCCTACCCGAAAGCCTTTTAAGGCGCATTCGTCAACCATCTGGGAGGCATATCCCTTATATGGTCTGCGAAATGTATTTCCGGCGCTGGGATGCATCAAGGGTTGCTTGGATTTTCTGCGGCACATAAAATCGTCCATTTTTGCTTTGATCTCCTCGGGGTTTCCCGGCTTCAACTGTAATATACAGTCTATAATCATCCCGAAATGGTGCTGATAATAACTGTCCCGGTAGCCGAATGCATGTTCCTCTTTTTCCAAGACTCGCACTTGTCCATCTTCATCCAGGTACCGGCTTTGTTTGACTGCAAACTGCATTTCTCCGTCATAGGCGCCGGCATTCATAAATATCGCACCACCCACCGTTCCCGGAATACCGTAAGAAAACTCCAGACCCGCCAGCCCGGCTTTCATGGCAGTGACCGCCACCGCCGATAAGGACGCTCCTGCCTGGGCATACACACAGGTCTCCTCCACCCGCACATCACGCATGTCGGTGGTGATGATCAATATGCCCGCAAAATCTTCATCCGTAGCCAATACATTGCTTCCGTTGCCCAAAACGGCAAAGGGAATGTTTTCTTTTTTTGCCGCGGCAATGATCGCTCCCCATGCTTCAGGGGTGCTGGGATAAACCGCATACGCCGCATGGCCGCCTGCACGGAACGTGGTTAAAGACGCCATGGAAACATCCCGTTCCACCCGGACGTCTTGCATATTCTCAAACATTGTTCACCTGTCTATCAATGATGCGCCGATGATACCGGCATCGTTTCCTAAGGTAGCAATGACCAGTTTGGTTTTTACATGTGCAATTCTGGTGTATTGTTCTTGATTGATAATCTCTTCCAAGGGTTTGAGCAGATATTCCCCTTCTCCGCAGATGCCGCCGCCGATAATCAGAATTTCCGGCTGAAAAATGTTGATGATGTTGGTCAGGCCGCAAGCCAGATAGCGGATGTATTCTTCCACCGCTTCTTTCCCTGCATGGTCGCCTTTTTTGGCGGCATTGAATGCGGTTCTTCCGTTCACTCTACCTTCAATCTGAACCATTTTGTTCATGATGGAATCGGGAAAAGCATTCATTTTTTCTTTGGTGATCCGAACCAGAGCCGTGGCGGAGCTATACGCTTCCCAACAACCTTTGCGACCGCAGCCGCAGGGT
>ENA-UOOH01004126-UOOH01004126.1-fermentation-metagenome-genome-assembly--contig:-NODE-4126-length-10300-cov-43.038165_pt1 | contig 10300 bp, 9 predicted proteins | sample MGYA00245778_ERZ724025 | MGnify/ENA primary metagenome ERZ724025 (study PRJEB28704, sample SAMN03018313) | fermentation metagenome | biome: anthropogenic terrestrial biome; feature: soil; material... | reverse complement strand
ATGAGAGAAAGTCGTGTATTGAAAAAATTAAGAAACGGAGAAGTTGTAATTTGTTTTAAACTGAACTTATCAGGGGGAGAAGTTGCAGAAATTGCAGCCATGTCAGGATTTGACTGCCTATGGGCTGATCGTGAACATGTTGCACAGGACTGGTCGGATATAAAAGCACAGAACTGGGTGGCTAAAGCATACGATACAGATTTGATGGTACGCGTTTCACGGGGGAGTTACAGTGACTTGATAAAACCGTTGGAACTGGATGCCACCGGAATTTTAGTTCCACATATCATGAATATGGAAGACGCAAAAAATATAATCCATTATACCCGATTCCATCCTGTCGGCAGACGCCCGATTGATGGGGGAAATGCTGACGGTGGATATACGAACATTGCTTTTGATGAATACCTGAGAAAAGCAAATGAACAACGGTTTATTGCCTTACAGATTGAAGATCCTGAACCGTTGGATGATTTGGAAGCAATTGCTGCATTGGAAGGATACGATATGTTGTTTTTTGGACCCGGCGATTTCAGCCAGGGCATCGGTGCCCCTGGCGAATGGGAGCATCCGCAACTAACAGAAACACGCAGACGGGTAGCAGAAGTTGCATGTAAATACGGAAAATTTGCAGCAACTGTGGGAAGTCCGCAAAATGCCCAGGAACTAATCGACATGGGCTACCGTTTTATCAGTATGGGTGCTGACGTGATCGGATTAAGTTCATACTGCCATAACATTATGAACAACATCAATCAGGTAAAAGAAAAAAACAAATCTGCCGGAGTCTATTAACTATGAAAAAAAGAAAATTAGGAAATACGGGGATAGAAGTTTCAGAAATTGCTTTTGGCGGTGTTGAAATCGGACTCCCTTATGGTATTGGAGTCAACAGCGACAAGGATATGATCTCCGAAGCCAAAGCGATAGACCTGCTTCGTTTGGCACTGGATTCGGGTATAAATTTCTTCGATACAGCCCGGATGTACGGTAATAGTGAGCATATTATGGGTAAAGCATTCCAAAATAAACGTAGTGAAGTAATATTGGCCACGAAATGTGTCCACCTGCTTGATAACGAAGGGAACTTACCACCAAAAAATAAATTAAGAGAAACTGTTGAAAAATCCATCTATGAAAGTCTGAAAGCACTTCAAACAGATTATGTGGATATTTTTATGCTTCACCAGGCAACCGTAAAAATTCTTGAAAACGAAGAAATCCTAACTGTTTTCTCCTCCCTGAAAGATAAAGGGTTATTTAAAGCAGCCGGCGTTTCAACATACACTACAGAAGTAACGGAAAAAACGATAGATATTGGATTCTGGAATATGATTCAGCTGCCTTTCAATCTTATGGATCAACGGCAAGGAGAACTGTTCAAGAAAGCAGATGAGAAAGGAATCGGCATTGTAGTAAGATCTGTTTTATTAAAAGGATTGTTAAGTGACAGGGGGAGAAATCTTCACCCAGCCCTCAAAGACGTAGAAAACCACATTGCAAAATACCATGAATTATTGGAAGGAACCAATTATAAATTGCCGGCATTAGCCACCAAATTTGCATTATCATTTCCGGAAGTTTCTTCCGTATTGGTGGGTATTGACAAGCAAGAATATTTGGAAGAAGCACTAAGAACGGTGGATGGAGTCTATTTAAGTAAAGAAAAACTGAATAAAGCGAGGCAATTAGCATATCCCGAACCGGAATTTATTAATCTTCCCTATTGGGATAAAATGAAATGGTTAACATAACAGATAAAATTAAAATACATGATAAAAATTGGTATAATCGGAATGAGTCCTGGAAATGCTCATCCCTACTCATGGTCATCTATTATAAATGGAGTTTTTGATGCCGGTGAAATAACGAAAGTCGGTTATCCGGCTGTTGCAAATTATTTAGAAGCAAATAAAGACACACTCGGAATATCCAACGCAAAAGTGACGTGTGTATGGACACAAGACCGCGTAACTTCGGAAAGTATCGCTAAATCAAGCAGAATACCTCTAATAGTGAATAAGCTGGAAGATATGATACCTCTCGTGGATGCAATCCTCTTGTCAAGAGATGATCCTGAAAATCATGTAGCTATGGCTAAACCCTTTTTGGAAGCGGGAATACCTATTTTTGTCGACAAACCACTTGCAAATACAAAAGAAGACCTGCAATACTTTGCTGATGAAAATGCTAAAGGTAAGCTGATCATGTCTTGCTCGTCCATGCGCTACGCCAACGAAGCCAGGATTGTAAAACAAGAGATTGACTCATTAGGTAAGCTCGAACTTGCAACAGCGGTGGGCAAAAAAGATTGGATCAAGTACGGCGTTCATATCGTGGAAGGATTATTCTCTGTCTTGAATGACCCTAAACCCATATTTGTCAAATCCATAGGCAAAACAAACAAAGAGATCGTGTATATTGAGTTTGCTGATGGTTTTCAGGCAACAATACATTTGTTTATGGATATTACGGGTACATTCCAGATATCCTTATTTGGACAACTGGGATGGCGATTAATTGATATAAAAAACTCCTACTCTATGTTCAGAGACAACATTATTGAATTTGTCAGATCCGTAGAGCAAGGCACCTCCCGGCTTTCTTTCGATAAAACAGAAAATATCCTCCGGACCATCATCGCGGCTATCGAAAGTTCCAAGCAAGGAGGGAAAACCATAGATATGTCTAAGTTTTAACAGATTTAAAATGAACATAAAAGATTTATTGAATTTAAAAGGCAAAATAATTTTGGTTTCAGGTGGTGCTGGAAACTACGGTAAATGCATCGTAGAAGGATTGGCAGAAGCAGGAGGAACCGTAATCATTGCTTCTCGTAATATGGATAATATAGTGAAAACTGTGTCTAAATTCTGGGAGGAAGGATGGGATGTACATTCCATGCCCGTTGATCAAGGGGATCATGACTCTGTTGTAGCTCTGAAAGTGGCAATAACCAAAAAATTTGGAAAATTAGACGTTTTTGTAAATAATGCCGTATCAAGACCGATGAAGACGTACAATGATCCCATTGAAAATTTTGCTGAATCCATGCGTATAAATGCGACCGGAGCTATGGACATTTTACGTGAAATGGCAGATTTAATCGAAGAAAGTGGTGGTGGAAGTATAATAAATATTGCCTCTATGATGGGAATGTTTGGTCCGGATCTTTCCAACTACGAAGGTACGAATATGGGCATACCGCCTCCCGATTACTTTTTCCACAGGGCGGGGATAATCAATCTCACCCGGTACCTGGCCCGTATTTATGCCGGGAAAAACATACGGGTGAATTGCGTTAGCCCGGGAGGTTTATTCAATAATCAACCCGAGCGCTTCCTGGAGAATTACAACAAAAAAGTTCCTTTGGGAAGAATGGCAAACAACGACGACATAAAAGGCCTGATGGTGCTGTTGGCATCGGATGCCGGCGCTTATATAAACGGAGAAAACATTTTGATGGATGGCGGAATGCATGCGTAGCACCCCCATACCCCATCGGCGGAAATAATAAGGTTGAACATATGCAAAGGAATAATCAAATTGCTTTCAAGGGGATTATAATTTCAGATTCTGAAGTAGTTAAAGGATATCTCACAACAAGTGGAGGAAAAATTATCGATATAGGAGAATCTCCTCCGGGATGTGATGTGATTGATTTGGGTGAATCGTATATCACGCCCGGATTCATTGATTTGCATATACACGGCATTCACCGCATGCTGGTGGACAACGGTGCGGAAGACTTGAAAGAAATCTGCAAAATTTTACCTCAATACGGAGTTACCGGATTTTTGCCCACACTGGCTCCCAGGCCTAAAGGAGAAGATGCTGAGTTTCTCTCGGAGTTGTCCAAAACAGAAACTGAAGGAACGGAAGTACTGGGTTTCCACCTGGAAGGGCCGTTTCTCAAGATCACAGGAGCTTTAGGCGCCGGGGCCATCTCCGGGGCAGATGAAGGAAGGGTACATGCTCTGATTCATGCGGCGAAACCACATAAAGCGATTTTCAGCATTTCTCCGGACGTAGACGGAATCGAGAAACTGTTGCCGTTGATGGCAGCCAACGGCACCCCTGTCTTTATGACACACACTGCCGCCACAGTTGAACAAACTCAGCTAGCCATAGAATTGGGCGTTCGACACGCTACTCATTTCTACGATGTATTCCCCTGTCCCTCTGTTTCCGAACCCGGTGTGCGACCTTGCGGAGCCGTTGAAGCCATCCTGGCAGACGAGCGGGTAAGTGTGGATTTCATCCTGGATGGCGTACATGTTGACCCCGTGGCGGCAAAAATGTCTTTGATCAGTAAAAGGAAAGGGCCAGGCAAGGTCTGTCTCGTTACAGATGCCAACGTAGGTGCAGGATTAGAGCCCGGACAATTCTCGTTCGGCAATTTGGGAGATATCTGCTTTGCGTACAAAGGCGCTCCTGCACGTTCCGTAAAGGACAACACATTGGCAGGGAGTGGCCTGACTATGGACCGGGCTTTAAAAAATGCCGTGAAATGGCTGGATTTGGATTTGGTGCAAGCATCAAAGTTGGTAAGCCATCATCCGGCTCAGGTTCTTGGCCTCGGTGATAAGAAAGGATTATTAAAGGAAGGTTACGACGCCGATTTCGTCGTATTAGATGAAAATCTGGATGTTTTACGAACATGGATAAACGGTAAATGTTTTTTTGAAAGGAAATAATATGAAACAAACTCAAAAATTTGAGCCTGACCCTGGGCATAATACAGGACATCAGCAATTCGACTTCAATCCCTCTGAATGGGTACCCTTTAAGGACAAAAAAGAAATCAACAGGGTGTTAGCCATCAAAAGAGAGGATATAGAGAGACACGAAAACCCCGATTTTAAAATTAAGGTTTTACCTGATTCAGATGTCGAATATTATTGGATAACGGACATGTTCAGAAGAATCAAGCATTCTTCGGATACCGGGGAAAAACTCGTAATGATACTCCCCAATCCTGCCCCGCTTTACAGACATCTGGCCAGATTAATCAATGCTTGTAATATAGACTGCCGGAATGTCTATGCTTTTGCTATGGATGAATACGCCGATGAAAACGGAAATATTGCGCCTGAAGGGTGGGAATTTGGTTTTACTCACGCGATGATGAAATATTTCTATTATGAACTGGATAAAAGGCTGAGGCCGCCAAAAGAGCAGTTTGTCGGATTTACCAACAAGAATGTACATGATTACAGTAAAATGATTGCTGACCGTGGTGGGGCCGACATATGCTACAGTGGGCCCGGGTGGACAGGCCATTTAGCCTTTATCGAACCGGATGCGCCCGAATTCCGGGGTTCCCTGGAAGACTGGAAACAGATGGGAGCAAGGGTCTGCACGTTAAGTCCTTTCACTCTCGCTCAAAACTCATTACACGGTGTTTTTGGCAAGAGCGGAAATTTGGCGGCAGTGCCTCCAAAGGCTGCGACAATAGGCCCCGCTGATGTAATAAATGCCAAACACCGATTTGACACACACGCTATTACTGTACACGGTACAACCACCGCATGGCAACGATTTACTACGCGTCTCGTACTGCACGGACCGGTAACGCCGCTTGTGCCCGAATCCATCCTTCAGACATTGAGGACCGACGTATACGTATCGGAAACCATCGCACAAAACATAGAAACAGACTGGAACAAAGGATATTAAAAAAACATTAAAGATGACTGAATTAAAAGCCGGCGCAGCAACCGTAAATATTACCCCGCAAGAATCACATTTCTTGTTCGGTTACCCGTTTGTTGATAGAATGAGTACCGGCACACACGATGATTTGTTAAGTTCAGCTTTGTATTTAACGGATGGGAAGAATCAGGTTTTGTTTATTTCCAACGACGTTATATACGTGAGTAAAGCATCTACAGCTCGGATAAGAGAAGGAATTTCTAAAGAAACCGGGATACAGGCTTCCAATATACTGGTAGCGGCAACACATACACATTCAGCTCCGGTTACTGTAGATGTGGTAATCAGTGCGAACGACCCAATCGTTCCAAAAGTTGATAGAAACTACCTGAAATTCATGGAGGAGAGCACCGTAAAAGCAGCTTGCCAGGCAGTTGAGAATGCAACGTTGGCTGAGATTGCCGTTGTTGTTGGAGACGCAACCGGTGTGGGAACCAATCGACACAATCCTGAGTGGGCAAAAGACACGGATGTTCCGGCAGTATTTGTCAAAAATAAGTACAATGATGAATTTATCAGTTGTATGCTGATTTGCAACATGCACCCTACCATATTGCACGAAAACTCAACACTGTACAGCAGTGATTTTCCGCATTTTGTCCGAAAAACCCTTCAGGAAGTAGTTTTAGGAAATGACCGTCCGGTCATCTATTTTACCGGGACTGCCGGGAATCAAAGCCCGAGACACGTGACAAAATCCAACACATTTGAAGAGGCCAAACGAATAGGACAGATTGTTGCAGATTCCATCAGCTCCAAGCTAACGGAGACGGTGACTTTCTCCTCCCATATACCTGTTTCAGCCGCTCAAAAATTCGTCGATTTGCCCAAACGGGCTTTTCCCTCGATTGAATGGGCAGTTGAACATCGCGACAAAACCAAAAAACGTTTCGAAGAGCTTAAAAAGAATTCAGAAATTCCGCAGGAGGTCCGCACGGCAGAAGTGAACTGGTTTGGTTCAGAAGAACTCCTGTATTTGTCGAAATTAGCTCAAGACAACAAATTGGGAAAAGCATACCAAAGCTCTCTACCTGCTGAAATACAAATAATTAAAGTGGGTGAATGGAAATTTGTAGCCTGGCCAGGGGAGGTGTTTGTAGAGTACGGCATTGAACTGAAAAATCATGCTAAAGAGATCGCTTTGATAACCTATGCCAATGGCGAACTTCAAGGTTATCTCGTTACCCAGGAAGCCCAGGACGGAGGTTATTATGAAGCTGGAAATTCTTTCTTCGATTACAAGGCCGGTAAATTAATGCTGGCCGAAACAATCAAGGAATTAAAATCGATGTGAAATGGGATTCTATCTCGGAATAGATTTAGGAACAAGTTACTTCAAGGCGGGCATATTCGATGAACAAGGAAATCTCGCCGGACTGGGACGTTGTCTTGTTATTAAACAAACAGACGATGGAAAGATCTGTGAATTGCCAATCGCTGATTTTTGGGTTACACTACGTAAATGCATTAATCGGGCAATTGAAAAGGCAGAAATCAACCCAAACGAGCTAATTGCTGTTTCCTATTCATCGCAAGCCAACAGCTTTATCCTGTTAGATGAAACGGATCATCCGTTAACTCCATTGATTCTGTGGCCGGACAAAAGAGCCGGACAAATTCCTTCCGTTCTGGACTCTTTATTGGAAAACCCTAATTTTCTAAAGAAAACAGGATTAGGAATTTTGCCCGGTTTGCAATCAATGGCAGCTAAAATAGTTTGGTTTCAAGAGAACAAGCCGGAAATCTGGGAGAAGGTAAACAGCATTGCTTCCGTTTCAGACTACCTGACATTCTCGTTAACCGGACAAAAAGTAAGCGACTTCAGTACATCTTCCATGACAGGACTGTTCGATCTACTTGAAGAAAAGTGGTGGAACGAAGCATTAGAAACACTGAATATCAACAAAAAATTCTTGTTTTCTCCCAAAAGAACAGGAAGTTTTGTCGGCACTTTAGCCGGAGAAAGAGCTATACAATTGGGATTGTCTGCCGACACGAAATTCTTCCTGGGAGGATTAGACCACCATATTGTTGCTGTAGGTGCTGGCTTAACGAGTTCAACCCAAATTTCCGAATCAACAGGCACTGTGCTGGCATGCGTGAATTATCATCAAGGATTCTCTCCGAGAGCGGGAATAAACATAGCTCCAGGCTTAAGAAAAGAATATTATTTTCAAATGGCTTTCAATGAAAATGGAGCTACAGCACTAGAGTGGTATCAAAAAAAGTTTGCTCCTGAATTATCCATTGAAGAACTGTTAAAGATGGCCGAAGGCATTGCCCCGGGAAGTGATGGTTTAAAAGCTTCTCCCTGTGTTGATAAGTTTGAATCACTTTCGGGATTCCAGAACATTACAAACAAGCATTCCCACGGACATTTTGTAAGGGCGATTCTCGAATCGACTGGTTTAAGTTTACGAGACTTAATTTGCAGTCTGGATAAAGAAAACGTATCAGAGGTGTTAATAGCTTCAGGAGGAGGAGCCCGGAGCCTTTTGTGGATGCAAATAAAGGCCGATATCCTCAATAAAGTTTTTATGGTACCCGAATGCAGTGAATTGGCCTGCCAGGGAGCCGCATTGATCGGAGCGACAGGGAATATCCAACAGGAAGAGAGGAAAGAGTCTTTCGGAAAACAGGCGAGATATGCTCAGCTGATAAACCCAAATCCAGCAGATGTAGAAAAATATAAATTGGAAAATAAATTATGAAAGAATTAAAAGAAGATGCGATCCTGCAACGGGCAATACAGTCCTTAAAGATTGAAAGCAAGGCCATTTCGGATATCATTGATTACCTGGACAAAGAGAGCTTTTTAAAAGCCGTTGAAGTATTGAGCAGCTGTCCCAAGATAATAACCTGCGCCAGCGGGTCGTCCGGTATCGCAGCCAAAAAGTTCGCACACTCGTTGTGCTGCATCGAGAGAAACGCACAATTCCTGTCGCCGGCGGAAGCCATCCACGGAGGAATGGGATGCATGAAAAAGGGAGATGCGGTAGTGATGGTCTCCCGGGGAGGAAAGACCGCCGAGCTGTTACCCATCATCGAGGTGTGCAATAAAAAAGAGGTGATCCTTATCGGGGTTACCGAGAACCTGGATGCTCCCCTGGCTAAAAATTCACAAATCGTTGTCCCCATGAAAATCGAGAAGGAGAGTGACGGGTTGAATGTCATGGCAACGGCCAGCTTCGTAGCCACGATTGCCATTTTTGACGCCATGCTTGCCTCCATTATGGAAACCACCGGGTATTCGTTGGAGCAGTTTGCCTTAATCCACCCGGGCGGCGCTGTCGGCAGCAGGCTTAACGGGTAAATAGAGTATCTGAAACCAAAAATAAAATTACCAAATAATATGTATAAGGGATTAACAATAAAACCGCCATTTTTTGAAATTGGACCCAAAGCTTACATGTATGGGGAAAGGATGCTGAGGCTGGCAAAAGCGGCCGATGAAGCTTCCGTCAAGTACGATGTGAGAATAATTCTAACACTGCAACCGTCGGATATTTACCTGCTGGCCAGGGAGACGGAACACGTGCTCATTTTTGCTCAACACATGGATCCGGTCCCGATAGGCAGGGGAAACGGCTCCATCCTTCCAGAGGCGCTAAAAGCAGCCGGCGCTGTCGGTGTCATTCTCAACCACGCCGAAAAACCGATGACCCTGGCTGATCTGTCCCGGGCAATTAGACGGGCGGATGAAGTGGGCCTGGTTTCAATGGTATGTGCCGACTCCATCCGGGAGGCAGAGGCAGTTGCCCATCTTTCTCCCAATATTATCGTGGCTGAACCCACGGAATTGATCGGCACGGGACAGACCAGCGACGAGGAGTACGTGATTGCAACCACTTCGGCCATAAAAAAGGTAAACACGGAGATTCAGGTATTACAAGCAGCCGGAATCAAGAACGGGCAGGATGTTTACAGGACGATCAGGGCGGGGGCTGACGCCACGGGCACCACCAGCGGGATCATGAGAGCGGAGGATCCGGAGGCGATGCTGGATGAAATGATCGGCGCCGTTCGAAAAGCATGGGATGATTTAAATAAATAATTGATTTACAAACTAACTAAGAAAGGAGATTAAAAAAATGAAACTTTACAGGGGAACAATTGACCTTCAGTCAAAAGATCACAGGCCGGATTTTCACAACGTGACGGACGAAGTAAAAAGAATTGTGAATGAATCCGGCGTTCAGAACGGCATTTGTGTCGTTTATTCGCACCACACCACCTGCTCGGTGATGACGCAGGAATGTTCGCACGACCTCAATTTTTTCGGCAGGGAATACCTGCAACAGGATTTGAACAACATCATGGAGAAGCTGGTACCGACATGCAGAACCGAAGGGCAATACTTGCATCCGGGTCCGGAGCACATTAAGTTTGCGCTTACCTTCCCGGACGAAGAACCGAAAGGCAGCCTTAACACTGACGCCCACTTACGTTCCGTGTTTTTCGGGCGTTCCGAAACCATACCTCTGGTTGACGGAAAGCTCTCGTTGGGCGATTTTGGGTTCATTTACTTTGTGGACTGGGACCAGATCCGTGAAAGAAAAAGAGTCTGTGAAGTACAAATTATCGG
>ENA-UOOH01004124-UOOH01004124.1-fermentation-metagenome-genome-assembly--contig:-NODE-4124-length-10302-cov-5.876744_pt1 | contig 10302 bp, 8 predicted proteins | sample MGYA00245778_ERZ724025 | MGnify/ENA primary metagenome ERZ724025 (study PRJEB28704, sample SAMN03018313) | fermentation metagenome | biome: anthropogenic terrestrial biome; feature: soil; material... | reverse complement strand
AACGCGAATTATGTTTCAAAGGCTCAACACCTCAACAAATCAACAAATCAACAAACCCACAGATTACAGATCACAGATCACAGATTACAGATCACAGATTACAGATCACCGAAAACGCAGTTTCGAGAATTTTCCCACTTTGCCCCAATCCACCAGACTGTAAAATGCCAGCAACACTCCACTAATGGTGATGGCCTGAATACGGTAAGTAAACCAATAGTGCACAAAAGAATGATTGGCGGCGCCAAAAAACCAGATATAAGGCAATACAGCCACTACCAGAAATAGTATTGCTTTGGAGAATCCCTGCTTATTGAAATAAAACGGACTGAGTAGTAAGGGAATTGCCAGTAAAATATTGATAAACACCAAAGGTATTAAATTGAAATTTCTCACAAGGGCATCAAGCCTGCTGATGTCCTGGCTTCCGGCCCTTCTCAAAAATTGATTTGTAATATCTGCAACGATGTTTATTTCGCTAAAGGGAATGGTAACAATCATTTTCATAGCCCAGGCTCCGGTGTACGCCACAATCCAGAGCAGTCCGAAAAGTACCAGTTTTTTGAAACCTGACCAAAGGTCCTTTCTCAGGTTGTTCTCTTCATCACGCAGGCTAACCCAAATGAGCATGGGAATGCCAAGTGTAAGCAAGGGTGCCGTCAATAAATCAAAATAGGTGGTGATGGCTCCTGAAATAAAGAATAAAACTGCCGGATTCTTCTTTCGGTGTATCCATCTAATGAGAATAAAACTCATAAGTATGGCAATTATTAGCACCGGCGACATTTGCATGGAAAACTGCATTACATACACATTCATAAAGAACAAGCCCGAAACCAGCAATAAAGCTTTTAAAGCGCCCATTTCTCTGTAAAGTATCATGGCAAACAAAGCCATAAGTAGTGAGGTGATCATGAAAATGATCCATTTGATTTCATTGTAATTGGTAAAAGCGTAAAATATTCTAAAAAGGTATGAATTGCCATGCCAGTAACGGGCATAGAAGAAATTAGGGTCTTTGGTATTATTTTGAACACTGTACTTTACCCATTTCCATTGCGAAGTATACGGAGCGCTATAATCTACCCGGCCTCTGCCCAGCAAGGAGGATTTTAAAATATCATGATTGTCAACGGTATAGATGATATTGGTAATCAATCCATCCATGGCATAATCGGGGCGGTGGTTCATACCTTCAATGATCATGTGTGGATAGCTCGGCTGATTTTCCATGTATTTCAGGCTGTTTTCAATGTTGCTTCTCACCGGTTTGTCGGGGATGAGGCTCGAAAGCATAGAAAAGCCTAAAAAAAACAGGATAAGAACAATAAATACTTTTAGATAATACAGCACAATTGCCAGTGCTTTAGGAATTGATCGTGCCATTCTTTCTTTTGGTTAAAAATTAAGTTTACTGATGGTTGTGGTTAAAAAGCGGGTAAAGGTAGGATGAATATTTGCATGATTTACTTTATCCTGAAACATGTATGACCTATTGACTGGAAAATCCCTGAGTATGTTTACTGATTTCTCTTATACCAAACCAGGAGTGGCAACATTTTTTAAGATGCTTCCTCTTGTTACTCCTTTGGTTTGACGACAGGTTTCGGATATCGCCCTTCTTTTGCAGCTTCATAATCAGGGAATACCAGTAAATCGTTGAACCTTTCGGTTCGGTTTAAACGTCCAAATGAATCCCAATAAGCTTCTTTGGTCATAGAAACATAATGAATGGCTCCATTGAAATATTGTTGTATCTGAAAAATGTTATGTCCGATGAAAATTACGGCAATAAGGAATGGGACAACTCTAATTCTCCAATTTTTGTGGATCAGCAAATAATGAAACACAGCCGCCAGGGGGAAAGCCAGCAATCCATACATGTCGATAAAAGCCCGGTTGCCGTAGCTTCCACCATACCACCACAACCACCAGGAAGCAAGTACATAGGTGTTGATTAGGAAATAGAAAAAAACCGGTATAAAAAACTGTCGATGCCGGTGGTAGAGATGAATGAAACCCAGCAGTGCTATCAGCATAACAGGCGTATATACCAGCCAGCCTTTGCGGTAGCTCAGCAAGATGTTGGCAAACTGAGGGTTTCCAAAGAAAAACCTGCCTCCATCACCATAGCCATTGAAGAAGAATTGCCCGCTCGTCATTTTCCAATAGATGATTTGAGGGGTGCAAATCAGCAGAAAAGCTAAAATAAAAACCAAAATATGTTTCCACTGATGAAGAAGCATGGCTGCCCGTTTTTTAAGGTCGTTTAATGAGCCAATGTTCCATAGGGGAATAAGGATCAAAGCGACCATATTGGTAGGCCGCACCAGTGCAATCAACCCGGCCGAAATACCCATTAAAACAGCCCGGCCAATTCGGGGTTTTTTATAATAAGAGGAAGTGTTGTAAGCAAGCCAGATAATAAGAAAAAAACTGTAGGCATGGCTAAATGCAGCTTCGCGGGTAGCATAATAAAGGAAATTGGTGGCAAAGATGGTGCACAATAAGGTCAATGCAATTGCCAGGTCAGTAAAGTACGGTTTAAGCATTTTTCTGATCAGAACAAATCCTAAAATAGTGTAAAAAAGCGAGCTGAGCAACAACGCGAGCTTATATGGCGCGGAAAAACCCATGGCTTCCTGACCGGTAATTTTAAGGAAATAATGAAACGGAATTATAAAAGGCGCGTACATCATAGATGTACCCATGGTAGTCATAATTACATAGTTGCCATTGGGAGCAGTTACGGGCCAAAATTTATGTTCAAACTTGCCAGGATCTTCTTTTACAAAGTCGAGTCGCAAATCATGATATACCAACAGGGCAGGAAGGTATGCATAATAATGCATTACATCGCCACCCCAGATATATTTATGACTTCTGTACTCTCCGATATAAAAAATACGAAACAGTAAGATGAGTGCAATTAAAAATATAGCCCAACCCGAATAGTTCCATTTTTTTAAAAAGGCATACCGATTTTCAAACATCTGAATCAGTTTTACTTTTTCAAGCAAAAGTATATAAATTAAACCTAATGCGGTATTTAGATTATGCATAACATTGCAGATGTAAAAATAAGCCAAAGGTCCTGGCAGTTTAAATCTCTTATTTAGAGCCTGCTGAAAAGCTAATTTATCATTGGATACCAGTTTGGTATAATGCTATTTTTTATGTTAAATGCAAGGCTTTTCCCGGCATACGTCCACATTCCATACTTTATATATTACGGTGCGCTGCACCTTATTATCGTTCTGACTTATTATTTCTATAAATATTACAGTCTCGTCCTGAAAGACGAGACCGTACTATAAAAAGGTTGTGAGTTTTTCAGCAGGCCCCGTTTAAAACCGTAATTACCAGAGTGAATTGTATGCGGCGAGCAGCTAAAATGCTTATAACAAAGGGCTTGCCAGAATAACAAAGTCAGTGGATAAAGGAAATGGTTCAGCTACATATCCAATCTTTGGCGATAAATTGAAAATTTAGGAGTAACTAAAGCAAATCTTAATTTACTTCCTTACTTTTGTGCCTCTAAATCTCACAAAAGGCACCTCTCAACAATGTAAGAATGGTTTTTAGCAGTAGCCTTTTTCTTTTGTACTTTTTGCCGGTTTTTTTATTGCTCTATTATATTTCCGGAGCAAAGGTTAAAAACTATGTGGCATTGGCCGCCAGTGTTTTCTTTTATGCCTGGGGAGCACCAACTTTTATCTTTATCGTTGCCGGTTCCATTGTAATTGATTTTTTCGCGGTAAAGGAGATGCACCAATCCACAGGACGCAAAAAAAAGTTGCTGGTAGCATTCTCCATAGCACTCAATATAGGTTTGCTGCTCTATTTTAAGTATGCCAACTTTTTTGTCGAGAATTTCAATGAGTTGCTTGCGGCTTTTGGGGGTAAACCTGCCGATTGGACCAAAGTGGCCTTACCCATAGGCATTTCCTTTTTTAGCTTTCAAAAGATGACCTATTCAGTGGATGTTTACCGTAAGGTGCATGTCCCCCTGAAACGCATTAGCGATTTTGCACTCTATATCCTGATGTTTCCACAGTTGATTGCCGGCCCGATTGTCCGTTTTAACGAAATAGCCGATCAGCTTGAAGACCGCCGCCTCAACGAAAATGTGGACAACCGCCTAACGGGGTTTTTTAGGTTTGCACTTGGCCTGGGCAAAAAAGTGCTGATTGCCAATGTGATGGGTGAATATGCCGATACCGTATTTGCCATGAATCCATCGGAGATGAGCACTGCCACTGCCTGGATGGGTGTTATTGCTTATGCTTTTCAGATTTATTATGACTTTGCCGGTTATTCCGATATGGCCATTGGTCTGGGAAGAATGATCGGCTTCGACTTTCTCGAAAACTTTAACAATCCCTATATTTCCCAAAATATATCTGAATTCTGGAGGCGCTGGCATATCTCACTAGGCCGCTGGATGCGCGACTATTTGTATATTCCCCTGGGAGGCAACCGGGTAAGTACCCGCCGCATGTATTTTAACCTGTGGTTTGTGTTTCTCATTTCGGGCTTCTGGCATGGTGCCGCCTGGACTTTTGTTATCTGGGGTGCCTTTCACGGTTTTTTCCTCATTGCCGACCGCTTGTTCCTGTTGAAGTTATATTCCAGAATCGGCAAAATTCCAGCCATTGCCATTACCTTTGTCATCACCTTAGTCGGTTGGGTGTTTTTCAGGGCCGAAACCCTGTCCTACGCTGTTGATTTTACTGGACAAATGTTCAGTTTTACCAAAGGACCGGCAGTTTACATCAGTCAGAAAGTCTGGATTATGCTAATCATCGCTGCCTTTTTTGGTTTCTGGGGCGCCTTTGGGAAGGTTGAGCAATGGCAGATGAAACTCTTTGCCAAAAAACAAGGATTGTCAACCCTGATGGTGATGACGCTTGCCTCAATTTTACTGTTTATTATTAGCCTGGCATCCATTACTTCATCAGGTTTCAACCCATTCATTTACTTTAGGTTTTAATATGAAGTGGTTTAAAAATATCATGTTTGGTTTGTTGATGCTGATGCTGGCGTTACCGCTAATACAGCGCACCACGCCCATATTCAGGGAAACGCCATTACAAGGATATTTTTCCACCCCAAAAAAACCATCAATAACCAAAGACTCTGTTTTCGATGGTACGTTTCAGGAAGCCTATAACAACTATTTTGAACACACGATCGGATTTCGACCCACCCTGGTGCGCATCAATAACCAGATGGCATTTTTCGTTTTTGATACCGCTCTGGCCAATGGGGTAATTATAGGTAAGAAAAACTATCTGTACGAAATTAACTACATCAAAGCTTACAAAGGCTGGGATTACCAGGGCGATTCAATGATTGAGGATCGTACCCGAAAAGCAGCATTTGTTCATCAGCAGTTGACTGAAGCCGGCAAAACCCTGCTCTTTATTTTCGCACCGGGCAAAGCCACGTTTTTCCCTGAATATATTCCCGAAAAATACATGCAACGGCCATCGGGTGAAAAAACCAACCATCAGGCTTTTATCGAAAAGTTTGATAAATATGGGCTTCCCTATATTGATTTTAACAGTTGGTTTGTGCAAATGAAAGATACTGCTTCCTTTCCTTTATATCCACAATGTGGTATTCACTGGAGTGCCTATGGTGTAGCGCTGGCAACAGACTCACTGATTCATTATATTGAAAATGAACGTGGCATTGATATGGTAGATTTCGGATGGAATGGTTTCGATTTGCCCGATACCCTGAGAAAACCTGACTATGATATTGCCGATGGCATGAATCTGTTATTCAAAATACCGCATTATCCCATGGCTTATCCCAGAACTGTATTCAGCAGTTATGATGGCAAGGTTCGGCCCAATGCCATTGTGGTTGCAGATAGTTATTACTGGAATATTTTTGGGAAAGGTTACTCAAGCCGCTTGTTTAGCGATAATAACTTCTGGTATTACAACAAGGAAGTACACAATCCCGCATGGCCCGCACCGCGAAAAACCGGAGAAATGGATATGCTCGAAGAACTGAGCAAGGCTGATGTAATCATCATTATGGCCACCGAAGCAAACCTTTATCGCTTCCCCTATGGCTTTATTGACCGGGCCTATGAAACACTGAACAAAAACAGGCAGCAAGCAGGTTCGCTTTTATCCTTTAGTCAAAAAGAGACTGAAATTCAAAATATTATGAAGAGTATTGATGTAAATCCCGAATGGAAAGCGAAAGTTGCGCAAAAGGCTTTGGATCGGAAGATCAGCTACGAAGAAATGCTTAAACTGGATGCAACCTGGATTTGGGAAAGCAAGCAGAAATAAGAAGTTTGCTTATTCATGCCAGATGGAATACGCTTTAAATGTTAAATCTCAATGATTTCAACCATAGTCTTTATGGTTACTCAACGATATTAATTTGTCACGTACCTTTACCGGACGCTAATCCTTCTTTTTATGAAAATTACCAGGTATTCAGTGATTGCAACCATTGTTATAGCGACCGTCATATTCGGATCCAAGATTTTCTTTCCGCAGACCAATATGTTGGCTTCCGATAATTTTGGATATTATTTGCATCTTCCGGCACGTTTTATTTACGATGATGTTGCATTAAAGGGCGATTGGATTACTACCATCAACGACAAATACAACAATACGGCAACTTTTTATCAATTGATGGAAACACCTAAAGGGGGCACCATTGATCGTTTTTTTTGTGGTATGGCCATACTTTGGACTCCGGCATTTTTTGCCGGTCATTGGACAGCCCGAATGCTTGATTATCCTGCGGATGGGTTTTCTGCACCTTATCAGTGGGCATTGATGCTGTATGGGGCCATTTTCGCTATCACCGGTCTTTTGTATTTACGGAAAGTATTGCTTGAATACTTTTCCGACGGGGTAACCGCCATTACCTTGATCATTATGTTCCTGGGAACCAATCTTTTCTTTTTTACCGGCATTGGCAACGATGTGCCCCATGTCTATATTTTTACCTTGTTCGCTGCACTTATCTACTACACCATAAAATGGCACAAAGCATATAAATGGTTCTATATGCTGGCCATTGGATTGGTGGGTGGCCTTATCATTGCAGTAAGACCTTCGGAAATGATCGTAATGGCAATTCCTGCGTTTTGGGGCGTGACCAATTGGGAGGCTTTTAAAAATAAACTGAACCTGGCATGGGAATACAAATTTCAAATATTGGGCGCATTTTTCCTGGTAGGGCTACTGTTTCTGCCACAATTGCTCTATTATCGCATATACGCAGGTGAGTATTTTATAAACATCTATGATGACGCCGGCTCCACCCTTAATCTGCTCAATCCACGCTTTGGCTATGTATTGTTTGGTTTCCGGAAAGGATGGTTTATCTATTCTCCCCTAAGCATTCTGGCAGTTATTGGGCTAATTTTTACCTGGAAAAATCAGAGGGTTTATTTTTGGCCTGTACTAATTTACCTGCTGGTGAATATTTACATCATTGCATCGTTTACCAGCCTGGTAAGTTATGGATGGAGGGCTTTTGTTCAAAGTTATGCCATACTTACCCTTCCCCTTGGGAGCCTGGTTTTTGTTTTGGCTAAGATGAAAAGAGCAGGCAAAATAGTAGTTGCTCTGTTATTACTTCCGTTTTTTGTACTAAATATACATCAGGCGTGGCAGGTGAGAATGGGTATAATTAGCGGATCCAGGATGACCAAAAAATACTACTTTAGTGTAATTGGGAAAAACAGGGTTACCGAGGCTGATAGAGATAAGTTATTGATTGAGCGTCCCCTTACTTCTGTTGATGAAATTGATGATAATATTGTGGAGTTTAACGCTACGGTATTGTCCTTATCATTTGATGATAATTTCCCCGGTTCCGGGGTGGAGCACCAGCCAAAAAGTGCACCGGGGATGCTGAAAATGAGCAAAGACAACCCATTTTCACCCGGATTAAAGGAGCCTTACTCCCATTTTTCATCCTATTACTTTTTTTACCTTAGGGGAAGTGTATGGGTTTTTGGAAATGGAGAGGATATTCCGGGAAATCTACACCTGGTATTCAGTACTAAAAACAAAAGTGGCGGTGAGTTAAAATACCGGGCCTACTCCTTTGCAAATCAACAGAAAGAATTTAAACCAGGGCAGTGGAACCTGCTCACGGCCGATTACCTCACTCCCGAAGTTCAGTCAAAAGATGAGATTGTTCAGTCATATATCTGGTACAATGGAAACGATGAGGTATGGATAGATGATTTTAAAATTGATCTCTATACCGAAAAATAAACTGATGGACGTATACTTTAAAATGGGCGGCAAAAAGCCACCCATTTTAAGTAAAATTAAGTGTTTATCTAAAGGCTATTAATACTCAAAGGTTATTTTGAAATCATCAAAATAAGTCAGCTTTTGAGCTCCGGTAGCAAACAGGTTGATTTCCTGCTCCGGCTTTAAAGGTTTATCAAAGGTAAAATACGCGGTAAATTCATTCCATTGGTTGGTGGCAGGATTTACAGCAGCCAGATTGTAGGCTCTCCAAATGTATGAGGTGTCATTATCATTCACTTCCATGATTATACCGGCCTTTTCATTGGGCTCAGTAAAATAATACCACCCATTAAATACTATGCGTTTGGGTAATTTTTCATTGAGATTTTCAAAAGTCTCCCGGAAAGTAAGGGAATACCGGTGTTCATCAGTAACTTTAATAGCATAATTGCCTGAATGGGCAGGGATTTCATCCATTTTATAAATAGAGAATCCATTTTTCCAATAGGATGGCAACGATGCGGCATTCTCCATATCAGTTGCTATAATCATTTGGTTCTCATTTATCTGCGGATTATAATCCGTCATTCCTTTTTGGTCGTTAGAAGACCCTGGATTGTGGGTACAGGCAGAAAACATGCCTACAAAAATCATAAAAATTAAGAATTTTTTCATTTCTGTTTTTGATTTATCGGTTTTGAATGTAAAATTACAATATTAATCCATTTATCGTATGCTGGGGGAGAAATTATTTGGTTTTGGCACTTCCGGTTACTTGTTCATGAAAAGCAATAACATAACGTGAACATCGGTATTCATAAGTCAACTATTAGTACTGCCAGAATCAGAACAGACAAATAAAAGCTTTTTAATCAGGTGCTAAAACAGCAAAGTCTTATCTTTGCGCTGAATTAAGAATATCCGTGACATATAACCCACAGAAATGGAGCGATATGTCAGGCCTGGATGCATGCATGTTGCTGCATAACAGATAGGTTGGTTTGTTGTCAATAGCTAAGTATGCGTTATAGTTGGAAATGTGATTGGGGCCATGCCCATTCCGGATAAAACCGGTAATGGGTTTAAACGAGCGATGATGTTTTTTATTCAATTGTAAGTGGCCAACAGCTAACTGAGCGAACTCAATATGATATTTCACAGCGTACAAAACGAACAATAACAAAAGATCAGGATGAAAAAACTATCCATCATCATTCCGGCTTATAACGAAGCCCCCACCATCCACCTGATACTGGAGAAGGTGATTGACACACAATTACTTTATGATATTGAAAAAGAAATAGTTATTGTTGATGACTATTCTACTGATGGAACCTCTGAAGCGGTTATGCAGTTTTGCAAAACCCGGCCCACGGCAAACATCCGCACATTCAGGCAACCCAATAATCAGGGGAAAGGTGCGGCCATACACAAAGGTATTGATCTGGCTACCGGTGATTTCATTGTTATACAGGATGCTGATCTGGAATACGACCCAGCAGATTATAATCTTTTGCTTAAACCCATGATGAATGATGTGGCCGATGTGGTTTACGGCTCCCGGTTTATGGGAATGGGCCCGCATCGTATCCTTTTCTTCTGGCACTCTATCGGAAATCAGTTTCTTACTTTCCTATCGAATATGTTCACCAACCTGAACCTTACCGATATGGAGACCTGCTACAAAATGTTCCGAGCCGATATCATTAAAAGCATAAAACTCACGGAGCCTCGTTTTGGCTTCGAGCCGGAAGTTACCGCGCGCATTTCACGTATAAAAAATATCAGGATTTACGAAGTCGGCATTTCATATTATGGCCGCACTTATGATGAAGGAAAAAAAATCGGGGCCAAAGATGGATTCAGGGCCATTTATTGTATACTAAAGTACAATATTTTCGACCGTAAGGTTTACCGGTAGTAATGGATTGCGGATTGCAGATTGCAGATTGAATTCCTAACCACCAATCACCATCACTAATCACCAATCACCATATGCGGGCAGGCAATCCTTTTTTTGACAGGATTAACAAGATTTACAAGTTTGTTT
>ENA-UOOH01004123-UOOH01004123.1-fermentation-metagenome-genome-assembly--contig:-NODE-4123-length-10303-cov-300.027030_pt1 | contig 10303 bp, 13 predicted proteins | sample MGYA00245778_ERZ724025 | MGnify/ENA primary metagenome ERZ724025 (study PRJEB28704, sample SAMN03018313) | fermentation metagenome | biome: anthropogenic terrestrial biome; feature: soil... | reverse complement strand
GTAAATATTATATTCTAAAATATTCTATATTCTAAAATATTTTAAATCAAATATTCGTTTCTTAAAGCTTTTGCAAAATTTTGCCAATCGAGTTCTAAAAATATGATTGAATATCTATTATATAACGGCGTCGAATGTTCACTATCAGATGCCTCGACAATGAATCAGATTTGAATTATAGCTTTGAATAAATTAATTAAGTTAAATGAATTCCAAAACTCAAAATATCTTTCTTGTAATTGGGAAATCTTACTGTTTTCCGTCCTTCTTACTGTTTTCCGTCATTTATCCATATTTCCTGTATTCCACAATCCGTATTCCTGTATTCCGCGTTCATGCACATTAGTCTTATGTAAGGGGGTTTATCTACAAAGAAGTAGGAACAGCTCTTATCTCAGGAAAGTATCGAGAAAAAAGTCTATGCTTTATAAACTGAAGGAAATCTTTATCTCGTTACATTATTAGTTTTATATAATAATTACTTTCGATTATATAATAATCTCCCGATTTCAGGAATCCTATACTCGTATAACTAGAGTGACAATTTATTTGAAGTCTAGAATATAATGGACAGATCATTTCCAATATGAAATTCTGTCTTGCACAATATCGTAAAAGGGAAACTGACGTTTTGTCAGTTAATAATATTACATGCCAAATGTTTAACAGGAGATTTTAGCCAGCATGAAGCAGAAAAATTTAGAAAAAGCTCCTGAAGTTACGAAAGAAGCCCAAAGAAAAATTCTTGAGGATCCTTATGGGCGAAGGGTCACAGGGCTCAGAATATCGATAACTGATAGGTGTAACCTTTCATGCATGTATTGCCATAATGAAGGTGCAGACTGCTGTACCTGTGGACAGGTAAGAAATGAAATGAAGCCTGAGTTAATCTGCGGGATTGTCAGGGAAGCGGCAAAGTTCGGGGTCAGCAAAGTAAAATTCTCCGGAGGAGAACCGCTTTTCCGAAAGGATTTTGAGGAGATTCTTGCCTGCCTTCCTCCATTAAAAGAAGTTTCTGCGACTACAAACGGCATCCTGCTTGAAAAACGCGCACAAACTCTGAATGCTGCAGGGCTTGACAGAGTAAACATAAGCCTGGATTCCCTTGATCCTGAAAAGTACGAAGCGATCACCGGAGCGCCCTCTGGCTCACTTGAGAAGGTTATCAGGGGAATTGACAGTGCAGTTGAAGCTGGACTCACTCCTGTGAAGCTGAATATGGTACTCCTGAAAGGTATAAACGATACCGAAATTGATTCTATGATGGATTTTATCCGGCCATACAAAGGAAAGGTTATCCTGCAGCTCATTGAGCTTATGGACATTGATCCCAGGCTTTCGAAGTATATGATTGACTCAAAAGCCCTCGAAAAACATCTGGCTGAGAAGGCAAGTGAAATCAGGGTGCGGCATTTACATCACCGAAAAAAATACATTATTGATGGGGTAGAAGTTGAGTTTGTTCGTCCTATGGACAACTCGGAGTTTTGTGCCCACTGCAGCAGGCTCAGGATTACAGCCGATGGAAAATTCAAGCCCTGCCTTCTGGTAAACGACAATCTTGTAGATGTCAGGGAAGCAAAAAACTCCGAAGAGATCGAAAAATTGCTTAAGCTTGCAGTAAGCCGAAGGAAACCTTATTATGTTCCTGTAAGTGTTCTTGAGCAGAGAAAGAAAGGTTAAAGGAAAAACAGGCGCAGAAGCTAATACAATCGCAAGGTAATAAAACAACAAGGAGGCAAATAGTGAAGATTGAACTTTCAGTAGACGGAAGAAAAATCCCAATGAATGACTTTGTCCAGAAAATTGTAGTAAATGTTGTTAAAGCAATGGTAGAAACGTTACATAGTATCGATGCCGGATGGAAGGAGATCTATATCCATATCGAGAAAGACAATATAAAAAAATAAAATGAGATAAGGATTTTCTGAAAAAAGAGAATTAGCGCTTCTGATGTACTGAATTTTCCTATTTCTAGTACTAAATTTTCCTATTTTTAAATAATTTTTGAATAATAATTGCGAAATTTTCATTTTATCATATTTCTCTCATAAGTTTCAACTTCAGATTTCCTTAAATTGAGGTCTCTTACCATTCATTTTACAGTCGCTTACAGATCTATCCAATGTTACAGTTGGATCAAAGTAAAAATTCATTGGCTGATATATTAAAACAATAAGAATATATAAAAGGTAATATTTAAGAACTGAAATTAATATTTTCAGAAAACTCGATAAAAAGATTTTCTTATTTATGATAGTGATTTTTTGAAGGTATTCTTATGGATAGTTATAATATTTTCTTGGTAATGCTTGCAGTCTATATAACCGGTCTTTTGTCTATTGGCTGGTATTTTAATAAAAACCAAAAATCGGTTACTGACTTCTGGCTCGCAGGGCGCAAGATAGGACCCTCAGCCCTGGGATTTTCAGCTGCAGCGTCTTGGATAACAGCTGGAGGAATTTTTGCAGTTACCGGGTTTTATATGCTTCAAGGAATGGGATCAATATGGGGCTTCGTGGCTCCCAATGTTCTAGCCTTGCTCATTATTGCCGTACTCGTGGGAAAAATTAAAAACTTGCCTGCAATTACTCAACCTGAGCTTCTGGAACAAAGGTACGGTAGTGCGGTCAGGTGGCCAGTTGCCCTCATTATCACCGTAGTAATGATTCTTTTTGCAGTAGCTGATGTAACAGGGCTTTCTCTTGTGCTGCAGGTATTTTACGGTCTTGATCCAATCTATGCCGCAGTTATGGTTGCAATCGTAGTTTCCATTTATGTAACCCTTGGAGGGCTTGCGGCAGTGGTCTGGACAGATGTTATCCAGTTCTCTTTCCTTGCCATATTCACATTAGGAATGGCTTTTGCCACAGTAGGAACAGTCACGGACGGCAGTCTTAATACTGCCGCAATAAGTGTCTCAGAGCTCTTTGGAAATGTACCCGGAACCTGGTGGAATCCTTTTTCAATCGGTCTTCCTATGGTTCTGGTCTTCGTTCTGGCTATTATTCCGGGCTGGATTACAGAACAGGATCCCTGGCAGAAGGTATGGGCTGCACGGGATGCTAAATCAGCCAGGCATGGAATGGTTATCGGATCCCTTATGATTAGTGTAATTTTCGCAGCATGTGCGGTGATTGCAATAGCCCTCAATTCCTTATATCCTGAAATTTCGGAGCTTGGTTTTCCTGCAGGCATGGCACTTGCCGAACCTGCTCTCCTGAGCTTTATCAATGAACGTTTTATTTCTTCTCCCTTAATAGTAGCTTTCTGTGCAATTGGGCTTGCAGCAGCTTCAATGTCCTGCACTGATACTTTTGCAACCTCAGGGGCTTCCTGTATCTCAAGAGACATTTACCAGAGATATATAAAGCCAGATGCAACAATGAAGGAAATGATGGTGGTAAACAGGATAAGTGTGCTGTTTATCATATTGGCCGCCACAGTCGGCTCATTTGTAATCTCCAATATTATTGACGCTATTCATATTGCAACCTTCATAGCAAGCGCCTCCTATTTCTTCCCATTAATGGGAGGTCTGTATTGGAAGCGAGCTACCAAGGAGGGAGCTTTTGCAGGCATGATAGTGGGGTTTACAGCCCAAGCCGTTCTTGTGATTCTAGACCTCATAAAAACCCAGCCTCTATCCCCATATTATCTTGAAACCCTTCATCCTGCCCTGATGAACCATGGGGTCATTGTTGGAATGACCTTAAGCGCGATCGCTTTCTTTGGGGTATCCTTAATGACGAAACCTTCAAGCAGAGTCAACCTTGCACCCTTTTTCGAAGAAGAAGCTGAAGAGCTTGCCCGTTATGAAGCAAGGGAAATCAATGAAAAGGATCCTGAGTACGTTGCTTTCCTCAAAAATGTTGATGAAAAAGTCACAGGAGAACGTGCGCATCTTCAGCTCAATCTGCAGGCTTCAAGAGCTCTCAGCTGGCATGAACTGGTAGAGAATCTTAAATCGAGCTCTCCTGCATGGGTAACGCCTACAGGACTTGATTCGGTATACAGGCTTACTCATGGTGATATGCTTGCTTGTGTAGCAATTACTAGAGGAAGTAGAGAAAGGGATATCTGGCTTAAAGCTGAGCCCAAACTTGATACCGTCATCAGGCAAAGAAAAGAACTTTTTACAGCTTATGAGGAGCTAAAAAAGGTGCTTGAGAAGAAAGGTGTAACTATAGACTTCTATTAAATAGCTGAGGTTCTTTATCGAACCTTAACTTACTTTTTCTCTTTTTAGTATTTCTAATGCTTATTAAGGTTTTTTAAGCATCATCTCAAGTCTGAGTACTTGAAGGTTACTTTTTTTTCAAGTGCTGAATCATTGTAAATCCAAGCTTTGAAAGTATGCAATCTATGAAATCAGCATTTTCTTTAAATTTTCAGAGGATGTATCAAAGGAAGAGATTTCTAAAATCATCCATCCTGCGAGGAAACTTAATATTAAAGTCCTTTTCTGACTCCTGCCAAAATCAAACTTGTTAAATGTGAAGGTAATAATTTCAATTTAAATATTTAGTGTCGGGTTTTAATAATTTTTTAACGCAAAGTAGAAAATATACACGGCGATCATTTTTAAAATCTGGGCGCTCTGTTTCATGATACTCATACAATAGAACTAGCCAACATATTTATATATAAATAAGTGTTGTCCTGTGAACATCGTTAAGTAATTTATTATTAGTTATTAAAATATATATGTGTTTTTCAACTATATATATACTTTTACTTGGAAGTATGGGCATCATTAAGTGATTTATTTTTTTAATTAAAAAAATATTCTGTTTATCTACGGGATATACGAAAAAGTTAATACAATATATAATTTATAATATTCTATATTATAAAAAACCGTATCATGAGGACTTATTAATATAAAAATAATCGGTATATTTTTTAAAGTTAAATGATAAAATTCATTAGTTATAATAGGAATCTTTATATTAGATTGGGAAGAGCCGAATTTTTTAGTTTATATAATATCCGAGTTTATTTCATTTTACCAGCTCGAGATATCTTATAAATTTGATTGTATATTTTATAAGTATATAATAATATTTTAAAAGCCTAGATATTTCGAAAGGTTTATGAATGATCCTATCTAATCCAAAAATTAACGTGCGTCATAATCATATTTCTTTATAATGATATGGCAGACGACTTCAAAAAAATATACATCGTTTTTTGAATCCGGCTTATTACATGTAATAATATAAAGGAGGAAAATGAATGGAACCACTCATAAGCATGGGAGTGCTTGCACTTATTGGCGTAGCTGCGACCATTGCAGGTGCCTCTGAAGATCTTGAGTCTGATATCGGATCTCAGAGTAACCCTAACTCTCAGGTTCAGTTAGCTCCCCAGATGATGTTTCCGCATAGAATCTTTAACAAAGCTATATCTGGTGAACCCCCATCAAACGCATTAATGTGCTCGATTGGTGCAGCCGTTGCAACAGTGTTGATCAGTGAATTCACTCTATCTCCACTCTTTGCACTGGTATTAGGTTCACTTATTGCAGCATGCGTGCATGGTACCTTTGCCGTAACTGCTACAATGGGCAGAAGTGCCAGCCAAAGTCGGTTCAAGCAGCCGATTTATCTGGACATGATAAGAAGTCACACCCCAGCAATTATGGGATTTGCTTTTATAACGACATTCTGTACGCTAATAGTATCGTACTTGATGACCGTTGTACTCGGACACCCCTTCCCGTTAACTATGCTAGCTTTCATCTGGGGTATTACGATTGGTGCAATTGGTTCGTCCACAGGTGATGTCCACTACGGTGCTGAGCGTGAATTCCAGCAATTTGATTTTGGTTCTGGGTTAAATGCTTCAAACTCAGGAAACATTGTAAGATATGCTGAATCCGGACTTAGGAATGGGTTCGACAACTCCTGGTTCTGTGCCAAATTCGGAGGTCCTGTGACCGGAATTGCTTTTGGTATGACCGTATTCCTGGGAAGCTGGATAACCACTGTTTTTGATCCTGCAAATGGCCCGACTATGGGTTGGCTTTCTGTCGCTGCAGGTGTTGTTATTGTCCTTATTTTAATTATCTGGAACTGGAAGATCGAGGTCGCTGCCCGCGATGCTTTTGGACCTTATAAAGAAGATAAAACTGAGGAGGTCTCGGCATGATTGAGGGTATAATGGCAAACATCCTCTGGATGATCCTTATTACACTTGGCGGCGCTCTGATTTCCTGGGGCGTTCACTTCGTACCTGTAGGCGGTGCGCCTGCAGCCATGGCTCAGGCAACAGGTGTTGGTACCGGTACAGTGCAGCTGGCAGCAGGCGCAGGTCTTACTGGGCTTGTCAGTGCTGGGTTTATGATGAACGTAACAGAAAACCTTCCGCTGATTCTTGCCTCAGGTGCAGTGGGAGCAATGATCATGATTTCTGTGACTATGATTGTCGCTACCTGGGTCTATGTTTACGGTGTGGGCTGTGTGCCTTCTTCCGCAAAAGTAAAGACTGACCCTATAACAAAATACAGGCAGGATATCTATGTGTCTCAGGGTACTGAAGGGCACGGGATTCCGACAGTCAGTTTTGTGAGCGGAGTCATTGGCGCTGCTCTTGGTGGGATTGGAGGAGGGCTTGTTTACTACTCACTTATAAAAGTGGGTACGAGCATTGGCCTGACAGCAGGCGTAACTCCTGATGTTGTAGGTAATTCACTTGTAGGAGTTGCAGCAATGTTCGCAATAGGAATTTTCTTAGTAAACGCTGTAATCCCATCCTATAACATAGGAGGTACAATTGAAGGGTTCCACGATCCAAAATGGAAGAAATGGCCAAAAGCGGTAATTTCCTCCTTAATAGCATCACTATTGTGTGCTATTGTGGCGGTAATTGCAATCTTACAACTTGGAGGTATCTAAAATGTCTGTAGGCGGATCAGGAGGAGCCGCAAGTGGGTATCCTGCGCAAACAATAATAGCTTTAGGTATAATCGGCGGCCTCATTGGAATTTATCTAGGTGACTTCATGCCTGCAGCATACTCCTTCTTCGGAGGTATTGGAGCAATCTGCGCAACAGTCTGGGGTGCAGATGCAGTTCGCCGTGTTGCAAGTTATGGGCTTGGTACGGGGGTACCATCAATTGGTATGTTAGCTCTCGGTATGGGTACTGTAGCAGCTCTCTTCGGTCTCTCAGTAGGAGGCTTTGCAGGGCCAATAGTGGCTTTCATTGTAGCTGTAATCATAGGGATCGTTATTGGTGCCCTTTCGAACAGGGTAATCGGTATGGGTATCCCCATAATGGAACAGGCTATGGCAGAAATCGCAGGCGCAGGCACCCTTGTTATTCTTGGACTGAGTGTCGTTATTGCCGGGTCCTTTGATTATGCTGCAGTTGTCCATAACGTTGTCGCAACTGGATACATCGCACTTATCTTTATAATAGGTGGTATGGGAATCCTACATCCCTTCAATGCCAGCCTGGGCCCTGATGAGCGTCAGGACAGAACTCTGGTTCTTGCTGTTGAGAAAGGAGCTATTGCATTAATTATTGTAGGCTTTGTATCTTCACTCAATGAGGGACTGATGGCAGCTGGAGTAAACATTCTTATAGGAATCATCATCTGGTATGTTGCTTTCATGAAGCACTACGCGCTTATTAAGAGAGATGCGTATCAGGTGGTTGGAACTGGGCTGCTGCCAAGTGCGGAGGAATTGCAATGAGTATGATTCGCATAGCGCCCGAGTTAAATTTAGTCCTGGATCCAGATTCAGCAACCGTGGCTGAAGAAAGGAGTGACTCGATCGAGTATTCCATGGAGCCTGTTTTTGAGAGAATGGACAAACTGGATGAGATTGCAGATGACCTGGTGAATTCCCTTTCACCCAGCAAACCCCTCCTTAATTCATGGCCAGGCCGTGAGAACACTTCCTATCTGGCAGGAATTTACGCAAATGCCTTCTACGGAGTTGTTGTAGGTCTTGCCTTTAGTGGACTGGTAGCACTCATAATAACCATAAAAAGACTGATGGACGGGGTGATGTAAAATGGTAAATAAGAGAGAACCAGCCCCAGGGTGGCCTATCCTGAAAGGAGAATACGAAGTAGGGAATGTCAATAATTGTGTAATGGTAATCACCTGCGGATCTCACCTTCCAGGAAAGCCAATCCTTGACGCAGGCGCAGCCGTCACTGGGTCCTGTAAAACTGAGAACCTGGGTATTGAGAAGGTTGTTGCTCATATTATCTCAAACCCAAACATCAGATTCCTGCTTGTGACTGGCTCTGAGGTTAAAGGACACATTACCGGACAGTCAATGCTGAGCCTCCATGCAAACGGTGTAAAAGATAACAGGATTGCAGGAGCATTGGGTGCAATTCCATACGTGGAAAACCTGAATGCAGCCGCAATTGCCCGTTTCCAGGAACAGGTCCAGGTCTTTGATCTGATTGATACCGAAGACATGGGAGCCATCACCTCAAAGGTCAGAGAACTTGCCTCAAAAGATCCGGGTGCCTTTGATGCAGAACCGTTGGTTGTGGAGATCAGTGAAGAGGGCGGTGAGGAAGAAGAAGGCGGTGTTGTCAGACCGGTCTCTGGAGAAATTGCAGTTATCCGCAGCAGGTTGAAGGCAATTGAAGCCCGTATGATTGATATAGGAAACTTGAACAAGTTCCATTCAGGAGTTCACGCAGGAAAGATTGAAGGCGCCATGATAGGGTTGACAATAACCATATCCCTGCTTGGATTATTACTGCTAGGGAGGTAATGAAAGTGGCACAAGAATACGATAAAGGCGTCCCAATGGTGCTTGCTCCCCAGATGGGTGCAATTGACGTTACTGTTGAGAGCATTCGATATAGAGCACAGTTGATTGCGAGAAACCAAAAGCTGGATTCCGGAGTTATGTCTACCGGAATAATCGGCTTTGCAGGAGGTTTCCTCTTTTCACTGCTGATGGTCATTGTACTCCCAGTAGCTTTAGGCCTATAAACTTGAGAGGTGAACAATATGGAAGGAAAAGCACCAGCAGCGTTCGTAGAGCCAGGCGAGTTTAACGAAGTAATGAAAAGGCTCGATAAGATTGACGAAAAGATCGAGTTTGTCAACAGTGAAGTTGCACAGAGAATCGGAAAGAAAGTAGGAAGAGATATCGGGATTCTATACGGCGGAGTTATTGGCCTGCTGCTCTTCCTGATCTATTCCTCGGTATCATTAATGTTTATGTAAATGAGGGATCAAAATGTTCAAGTTTGACAAGAAACAGATAGTTTATGAAATCGGTGGAGTTAAGTTCGGCGGACAGCCGGGCGAATACCCAACCGTGTTAGTCAGTACTATGTTCTATGCAAGGCACAAAATCGTGACCGATGAGGACAAGGGTATCTTCGACAGGGCTGCTGCAGAGACCCTCTGGAATACCCAGGTATCAATGAGCGATGCCACAGGAAACCCCTACGTAAACCAGATCGTAGGAGAAACCCCGGAATCAATCAAGCGCTATATTGACTGGTTTGTTGAGATCGACGACAGGACTCCCTTCCTGATCGACTCCTCAGCCGGAAATGTACGTGCAGCCGCAGCTCAGTACTGTACCGAAATCGGTGTTGCAGACCGGGCAATCCACAACTCAATCAATGCAAGTATTGAACAGGAAGAAATCGATATTCTCACTGATAGTGATGTGGAAGCTGCAATCGTTCTTGCTTTCAATGCAACTGACCCATCCGTAAAAGGAAAGATGGATATCCTTGAAGTCGGAGGCTCTGGACAGACCAAGGGTATGCTTCAGGTTGCCAAGGAATGCGGAATAAAGATTCCCCTGATCGACGTTGCAGCCATGCCTCTTGGTGCAGGTTCAGGCGCAACAATCCGCACAGTCCCGACAGTTAAAGCGAAACTCGGTCTGCCGGTTGGTGGTGGATACCACAACATGGCCTCAGCCTGGGACTGGCTCCGCAAGTTCAAGAAGACTCAGCCTGACCCGAAGGCAATCTACATGCCTACTGACATTGGTACTAACTTGGTAGCTCAGATTGCAGGTTCTGACTTCCTACTTTATGGTCCGATCGAGAACGTCAACCAGATTTTCCCAGCTGTTGCAATGGTCGACATTATGCTTGGAGAAACTGCCAAGGAACTTGGTGTCGAGATCGCAGATCTGGAAAACCATCCGGTATCCAAGCTGACATAAACAAAATGAAGAGAATTAAAAAGAGTCTTAGCACTCAAAAGCAGAGGATTTTTCCTTTGCTTTTTCTTTTTTTCGAGGGGAAAGTTCCTGGCTGGCTAAATAATTTCCTCTTAACCTGCCAGGTACTTAT